>JAESGV010000157.1_pt1 | contig 61990 bp, 69 predicted proteins | sample 9269781 | NCBI WGS metagenome assembly JAESGV01 (sample SAMN15741586, study PRJNA653496) | algae metagenome | isolation source: Tildeniella torsiva UHER 1998/13D and co-occurring heterotrophs from... | place: Slovakia: Slovak Paradise National Park, Hrabusice, Kosice Region | collected 2000-01-01
CGTCGTGTTCCTCAACAAGTGCGACCTCGTCGACGATCCCGAGCTGCTCGAGCTCGTCGAGCTGGAAGTGCGCGAGCTCTTGTCCTCCTACGACTTCCCCGGCGACGACATCCCGATCGTCAAGGGGTCGGCGGTGGTGGCGCTGAACGACGGCGACCCGGTGCTCGGCGAGGACGCCATCCTCGAGCTGATGACGCAGGTCGACGCCTACATCCCGCAGCCGGAGCGTCCGATCGACCAGCCGTTCCTGATGCCGATCGAGGACGTGTTCTCGATCTCGGGCCGCGGCACGGTGGTGACCGGCCGCGTCGAGCGCGGCATCGTCAAGGTGGGCGAGGAGGTCGAGATCATCGGCATCCGCGCCACGCAGAAGACGATCGTCACGGGCGTCGAGATGTTCCGCAAGCTGCTCGACCAGGGCCAGGCGGGCGACAACATCGGAGCGCTGCTGCGCGGCACGAAGCGCGAGGACGTCGAGCGCGGGCAGGTTCTCTGCAAGCCGGGCTCGGTCAACCCGCACACGAAGTTCAAGGCGGAAGCCTACATCCTGACGAAGGAGGAGGGCGGTCGCCACACGCCGTTCTTCACCAACTACCGGCCGCAGTTCTACTTCCGCACGACGGACGTGACGGGCGTGTGCACGCTGCCGGAAGGCACCGAGATGGTGATGCCGGGCGACAACGTCGAGCTGACGGTGACGCTGATCGTGCCGATCGCGATGGAGGAGAAGCTGCGCTTCGCCATCCGCGAAGGCGGTCGCACCGTCGGTGCCGGCGTCGTCGCGCAGATCATCGAGTGATCAACCTTCAGGCTCAGGACGCGACCGGCGGCTTCTCGCCGATCGCGTCCCGCCCCTTACGTGACTTGAGCGCTGAACCGAGGGCGCATCCATGAACGGTCAGAACATCCGGATCCGCCTCAAGGCGTTCGACCATCGCGTGCTCGACGCTTCGACGCGCGAGATCGTGAACACGGCAAAACGGACGGGTGCGCAAGTGCGTGGCCCGGTCCCGCTGCCGACCCGCATCGAGAAGTTCACGGTCAACCGGTCGCCGCACATCGACAAGAAGAGCCGGGAACAGTTCGAGATCCGCACGCACAAGCGACTTCTCGACATCATCGATCCGACCCCGCAGACCGTCGACGCTTTGATGAAGCTCGACCTTGCGGCCGGTGTCGACGTCGAAATCAAGCTGTGAACAGTGCGATACGGTTTGGAGAGGCCTGACCAATGCGCTCAGGGATGATCGCCCAGAAGGTCGGCATGACCCGCATCTACAATGATGCGGGGGAGCATGTGCCGGTGACGGTTCTGCGCGTCGAGAACTGCCAGGTGGTCGCCCACCGTACGGCGGAGAAGGACGGCTATGTGGCGCTGCAGCTCGGGTCCGGGCGGGCGAAGACGAAGAACGTCGCCAAGGCGATGCGCGGCCACTTCGCGGTGGCGAACGTCGAGCCGAAGCGCGAGATCGTCGAGTTCCGGGTCACTCCGGAGAACGTCATCGCGGTCGGCGCCGAGCTGACGGCCGATCACTTCGTCGACGGCCAGTTCGTCGACGTGACCGGCACGTCGATCGGTAAGGGCTTCGCCGGCGTGATGAAGCGGCACAACTTCGGTGGTGGCCGCGCCAGCCACGGCAACTCGGTGACGCATCGCGCCCACGGCTCGACCGGCCAGCGCCAGGACCCCGGCAAGGTGTTCAAGGGCAAGAAGATGGCCGGCCACATGGGCAACGTCCGCGTCACGACGCAGAACCTGAAGGTTGTGCGCACCGACGTCGAGCGCGGCCTGATCCTCATCGCGGGCGCCGTTCCCGGCTCCAAGGGCGGGCTGATCCTCGTCCGCGACGCCGTGAAGCGTGCGTTGCCGAAGGACATTCCCTCGCCGGGCAAGTTCCGCATGGCGGGTGAGGCCACTGCTGCGCCTGCCCCCGCCGACACGCCGGCCGCTCCGGCGGAGAAGGAGAGCGAGTGATGGAACTCGAGGTCAAGACGCTGGACGGCGCCTCGGCCGGCTCGATCACGGTCTCCGACGAGATCTTCGGGCTCGAGCCACGTAGCGACATCCTGCAGCGCGTCGTGCGCTGGCAGCTGTCGAAGCGCCAGGCCGGCACCCACAAGACGAAGATCCGCTCCGAGGTGAACCGCACCGGACGGAAGATGTACAAGCAGAAGGGCACGGGACGCGCCCGTCACGGCGACCAGGGCGCCCCGCAGTTCCGCGGCGGCGGCAAGGCGTTCGGTCCGGTGGTGCGCAGCCATGCCCACGACCTGCCGAAGAAGGTCCGCGCCCTCGGCCTGCGGCACGCGCTGTCGGCCAAGGCGAAGGCGGCGACGCTGATCATCGTCGACGAGGCGACGGCGGCCGAGCCGAAGACGAAGGCGCTGCGCGAGCGGCTCGCCGGCCTCGGTCTCGGCCGGGCGCTGTTCATCGCCGGCGCCGAGGTCGACACCAACTTCGGCCTCGCCGCCCGCAACATCCCGAACGTCGACGTGCTGCCCGTGCAGGGCATCAACGTCTACGACATCCTGCGGCGTGACACTCTGGTGCTGACCCGCGCGGCCGTCGAGAGCCTCGAGGAGCGGTTCAAATGACCAACCTCAAGCACTACGACATCATCGTCGCACCGGTGATCACCGAGAAGTCGACCATGCTCACCGAGCACAACAAGGTCGTCTTCAAGGTGGCGCCGACGGCGACGAAGCCGGAGATCAAGGCCGCTGTCGAGGCGCTGTTCGGCGTCAAGGTGACGGCCGTCAACACGCTCGTCCGCAAGGGCAAGATGAAGCGCTTCCGTGGCTCCGTCGGGCGCCAGTCGGACGCCAAGCGTGCCGTCGTGACGCTGGCCGAGGGCCAGGCGATCGACGTCACGACCGGCCTGTGAGGGTGGATCGCACGCCATGGCTCTGAAATCCTACAAGCCGACCACCGCGGGCCAGCGCCAGCTCGTCCTCGTCGACCGCTCCGACCTCTACAAGGGCAAGCCGGTCAAGACGCTGACGGAAGGCCTGTCGTCCTCGGGTGGCCGCAACAACGCCGGTCGCATCACCGTCCGCTTCCGCGGCGGCGGTCACAAGCGCACCTATCGCCTCGTTGACTTCAAGCGCCGCAAGCGCGAGATGCCGGCGACGGTGGAGCGGCTCGAGTACGATCCGAACCGCACCGCGTTCATCGCGCTTTTGAAGTACGAGGACGGCGAGCTCGCCTACATCCTGGCGCCGCAGCGCATCGCGGTCGGCGACAGCGTGGTGGCGGCGGCGCAGGCCGACGTGAAGCCGGGCAACGCGATGCCGCTGTCGGCGATGCCGGTCGGCACGATCGTCCACAACGTTGAGATGAAGCCGGGCAAGGGCGGCCAGATCGCCCGCTCCGCCGGCACCTACGCGCAGATCGTCGGCCGCGACCAGGGCTACGCGATCCTGCGCCTGAACTCCGGCGAGCAGCGCCGGGTGCTCGGCACCTGCTTCGCCACCGTCGGCGCGGTGTCGAACCCGGACCACGCCAACATCAATCTCGGCAAGGCCGGCCGTTCGCGCTGGCTCGGCCGCAAGCCGCACAACCGCGGCGTCACGATGAACCCGGTCGACCATCCGCACGGCGGTGGCGAAGGCCGGACCTCGGGTGGACGCCATCCGGTGACGCCATGGGGCAAGCCCACCAAGGGCAAGAAGACGCGCCGCAACAAGTCGACGGACAAGTTCATCGTCCGTAGCCGGCACGCCAGGAAGAAGTGAGGGCTGAACCGTGGCTCGTTCCGTCTGGAAAGGTCCGTTCGTCGACGGCTATCTGCTCAAGAAGGCCGAGAAGGCGCGCGGTTCCGCGCGCTCCGAGGTCGTCAAGATCTGGAGCCGCCGGTCGACCATCCTGCCGCAGTTCGTCGGTCTGACGTTCGGCGTCTACAACGGCCAGAAGCACATTCCGGTGCAGGTGTCCGAGGACATGGTCGGCCACCGGTTCGGCGAGTTCGCGCCGACGCGGACCTTCTACGGTCACGCTGCGGACAAGAAGGCCAAGAGGAAGTGACCGATGGGCAAAGCTAAGGCCGCACGGGCCCTCAAGGACAACGAGGCGAAGGCGATCGCGAAGATGCTTCGCGTGTCGCCGCAGAAGCTCAATCTCGTCGCCCAGCTGATCCGCGGGAAGACGGTGCCGGCGGCGCTCGCCGACCTCACCTTCTCGCGCAAGCGGATCGCCCGGGACGTCAAGAAGACGCTCGAGTCGGCGGTCGCCAACGCCGAGAACAACCACGACCTCGACGTCGACAGCCTGGTCGTCGCCGAGGCCTTCGTCGGCAAGGCGCTGGTGATGAAGCGTTTCTCGGCCCGCGGCCGGGGCCGCTCGAGCCGCATCGAGAAGCCCTTCTCGAACCTCACCATCGTGGTTCGGGAAGTCGAGGAGGCCGCCTGATGGGTCAAAAAGTCAATCCGATCGGCCTGCGGCTCGGCATCAACCGGACCTGGGACTCGCGCTGGTTCGCCGATCGTGGCGAGTACGGCCGTCTGCTCCACGAGGATCTGAAGATCCGCGAGAAGCTGATGGACGACCTGAAGCAGGCGGCGGTCTCCAAGATCGTCATCGAGCGTCCGCACAAGAAGTGCCGCGTGACGATCCACACCGCCCGTCCGGGCGTGGTGATCGGCAAGAAGGGCGCCGACATCGACAAGCTTCGCAAGAAGGTTGCCGCGATGACGGACTCCGAGGTGCACCTCAACATCGTCGAGGTGCGCAAGCCGGAGATCGACGCGACGCTGGTCGCCGCCTCGATCGCCCAGCAGCTCGAGCGCCGCGTGGCGTTCCGCCGGGCGATGAAGCGGGCCGTGCAGTCGGCCATGCGGCTCGGTGCGGAAGGCATCCGCATCAACTGCTCCGGCCGGCTCGGCGGCGCCGAGATCGCCCGCATGGAGTGGTACCGCGAGGGCCGCGTGCCGCTGCACACGCTGCGCGCCGACGTCGATTACGGCATCGCCACCGCCAAGACGGCGTACGGGACCTGCGGCGTGAAGGTGTGGATCTTCAAGGGCGAGATCCTCGAGCACGATCCGATGGCTTCCGAGCGCCGCGCGAGCGAGGGCAACGAGGCCGGGTCGCACGGGCACGGCGGACGTGAGCGCGATCGTGACCGTGATCGCGACCACCGCGACCGTCGCCGTCAGGATCACGGCTGAGCGGCGGGCCACGGCCCGCAGCGCAGTCCGGAGAAATTAGAGAACAGCCATGCTGCAACCGAAGCGCACCAAGTTCCGAAAGCAGTTCAAGGGCCGCATCCATGGCGTCGCCAAGGGCGGTACCGACCTCAACTTCGGCGCCTTCGGGCTGAAGGCGGTGGAGCCGGATCGCGTCACCGCGCGTCAGATCGAGGCGGCTCGGCGGGCGATCACCCGCCAGATGAAGCGCCAGGGCCGCGTGTGGATCCGCGTGTTCCCGGACGTGCCGGTGTCGAAGAAGCCGACCGAGGTGCGCATGGGCAAGGGCAAGGGTGCCCCGGAGTATTGGGCGGCGCGGGTGAAGCCGGGCCGGATCATGTTCGAGGTCGACGGCGTCAGCGAGGAGGTCGCCCGCGAGGCGTTCCGGCTGGCCGCGGCCAAGCTGTCGGTCAAGACGCGGTTCGTTCAGCGGATCGCCGAGTGACCGGCGGCGCAGCGGAGTGACGGAGATGAAGGCGAGCGACGTGCGCGCGAAGACGGCCGATGAGCTGACCGACAACCTCGGCCAGCTCAAGAAGGAGCAGTTCAACCTGCGCTTCCAGAAGGCGACCGGCCAGCTGGAGAACACCGCACGGGTGCGGCAGGTCCGCCGCGACATCGCCCGTATCCAGACCGTTCTGCGCGCTAAGACCGCGCCGAAGAGCGCTTGAGGAGGCGAAGATGCCGAAGCGTGTCCTGCAGGGCATCGTCGTCAGCGACAAGACTGACAAGACAGTGGTCGTGAAGGTGGAGCGCCGCTTCACCCATCCGCTGCTGAAGAAGACCGTGCGCCGGTCAAAGAAGTACCAGGCGCACGACGATGCGAACACCTACAAGATCGGCGACACTGTCCTCATCGAGGAGAGCAAGCCGATTTCGAAGACGAAGCGTTGGATCGTCGTCGGCGCCCTGTCGCCGTCCGGCGAGGCGGCTGCGGGCTGAGCCGTCCCGGCGGCGTGAAAGACAAGAGAACGAGGCGGCCATGATTCAGATGCAATCGAACCTCGACGTGGCGGACAACTCCGGCGCCCGTCGTGTCATGTGCATCAAGGTGCTCGGTGGTTCGAAGCGCAAGTATGCCTCGGTCGGCGACGTCATCGTCGTGTCGATCAAGGAGGCGGCGCCGCGCGGCCGTGTGAAGAAGGGCGACGTCATGAAGGCCGTCGTCGTTCGCACCGCCAAGGACATCCGGCGCGTCGACGGCAGCGTGATTCGCTTCGACCGCAATGCGGCGGTGCTGATCAACAACCAGAAGGAGCCGATCGGCACCCGCATCTTCGGACCGGTGCCGCGCGAGCTCCGCGCCAAGAACCACATGAAGATCATTTCGCTCGCGCCCGAGGTGCTGTGATGGCCGCGAAGATCAAGAAGGGCGATCGCGTCATCGTCACGACCGGCCGCGACAAGGGCCGCTCGGGTGAAGTGATCGAGGTGCGGCCGACCGAGAGCCGCGCCCTCGTGCGTGGCGTCAACCTCGTCCGCAAGCATCAGAAGCAGACCGCGCGCGACGAAGGCGGCATCGTCTCCAAGGAGGCGGCGATCCACCTGTCGAACCTCGCTCTGGCCGATCCGAAGGACGGCAAGCCGACCCGTGTCGGCTTCAAGATCCTCGATGACGGCCGCAAGGTTCGCGTCGCCAAGCGTTCGGGAGACCAGATCGATGGCTGAGGCGGCATACGAGCCCCGGCTCCAGAAGCACTACCAGGACGTGGTGCGCGCGGAGCTGATCAAAGAATTCGGTTACAAGAATCCGATGGAAGTTCCGCGGATCGACAAGGTCGTGCTCAACATGGGCGTCGGCGAGTCGACCGGCGATTCCAAGAAGGCGTCGGTGGCGGCGGCGGACCTTGCGATGATCGCCGGCCAGAAGCCGGTGATCACCCGGGCGCGCTTGGCGATCTCCACCTTCAAGCTGCGCGAGAACATGCCGATCGGCGCCAAGGTCACACTGCGCAAGACGCGCATGTACGACTTCGTCGACCGCTTGGTGACGATCGCGCTGCCGCGCGTCCGGGATTTCCGCGGCCTCAATCCGAAGAGCTTCGACGGCCGGGGCAACTTCGCCCTCGGCATCAAGGAGCACATCATTTTCCCGGAGATCAACTACGACAAGGTCGATCAGATCTGGGGCATGGACGTGATCGTCTGCACGACGGCGAAGTCGGATGATGAAGCGCGGGCGCTGCTGAAGGCGTTCAACTTCCCGTTCCGGCAGTGACCGGCCCGGTCGGCTGCGGAGAGACGTAAGATGGCGAAGAAGAGCTCGATCGAGAAGAACAACCGCCGCATCGCGCTGGCGAAGCAGTTCGCGCCGAAGCGCGCGCGGCTGAAGGCGGTGGCGAAGGACACCTCGTTGTCGATGGAAGAGCGGTTCCAGGCGCGGCTCAAGCTCGCCGAGATGCCGCGCAACTCCGCGCCGACCCGCGTGCGCAATCGTTGCGAAGTGACCGGCCGCCCGCGCGGCGTCTACCGCAAGCTGAAGATGTCGCGCATCGCGTTGCGCGAGCTCGGCAGCGCCGGGGCCATCCCCGGCCTCGTCAAGTCGAGCTGGTGAGGAGGGCTGCCCGATGGCGATGACCGACCCGCTGGGCGATATGCTGACCCGCATCCGCAATGCGCAGATGCGGCGCAAGACGAAGGTTTCGACGCCGGCGTCCTCGCTGCGCGCGCACGTCCTGGACGTGCTGCAGTCTGAAGGCTACATCCGCGGCTACGCGACCGTCGAAGTGACGGGCGTGCAGCCGGAGTTCGAGATCGAGCTGAAGTACTACGACGGTGAGCCGGTCATCCGCGAGATCGAGCGGGTGTCGAAGCCGGGCCGCCGCGTCTACGCTTCGGTGAAGGCGCTGCCGCGGGTGGCGAATGGCCTCGGGGTGTCGATCCTGTCGACGCCGAAGGGTGTGATGAGCGACCACGAGGCGCGCGAGCAGAACGTCGGCGGCGAGATTCTCTGCCGCGTCTTCTGACGTGGCGGGCGGCTCGCGGTACGGAACGAACGGTTAGGATTGAGAGATGTCGCGGATTGGCAAGAAGCCCGTGGCCGTTCCCGGTGGGATCACGGCGACCGTGGACGGGCAGACGGTGTCGGTGAAGGGGCCGAAGGGGGAGCTCTCCTTCGTCGCGCACGAACTCGTCACCGTCGAGAAGTCGGCCGACGGCATCACCGTGTCGCCGCGCGTCGACAGCAAGCAGGCGCGCGCCCTTTGGGGCATGTCGCGGACGATGGTTTCGAACCTCGTCACCGGCGTATCGAAGGGTTTCGAGCGCAAGCTCGAGATCACGGGCGTTGGCTACAAGGCGGCGGTGCAGGGCAAGAGCCTGAACCTGGCGCTCGGCTTCAGCCACGACGTCAACTATCCGATCCCGGCCGGCATCACGATCGTGACGCCGCGCCCGACGGAGATCCTGATCAGCGGCATCGACCGGCAGAAGGTCGGTCAGGTGGCGGCCGAGATTCGCGAGTTCCGCGGCCCCGAGCCCTATAAGGGCAAGGGCGTTCGCTATGCGGGCGAGTTCATCGTTCGCAAAGAAGGCAAGAAGAAGTGACGGTGGGTGCGATGGGCAAGAAGCTTTCCACGATGGATCGTCGCCGCGCCCGGGTGCGGCGGGCGCTGAAGGCGGTGGCGGGAAACCGTCCGCGCCTCAGCGTGCACCGGTCCTCGAAGCACATCTACGCGCAGCTGATCGACGACGCCGGCAGCCGCACGATCGTGGCGGCCTCGAGCCTCGAGAAGCAGATGCGCGACGAACTGAAAACCGGGGCGGACACCGCTGCGGCTGCGGCCGTCGGCAAACTGATCGCCGAGCGGGCGAAGGAGGCGGGGGTCGTGCAGGTCGTGTTCGACCGCGGCTCCTACCTCTATCACGGGCGCGTCAAGGCGCTCGCGGAAGCCGCCCGCGAGGGTGGCCTGGATTTCTGAGCAGCGGACGTCCGGCGGCGTCGCGGCGCGGGCTCAGGCCGGTGCGGCGGGCGACGGAGCGAGGAGACATGTCGTGAAGAACGTGCGCGAGCGGGAAGACCGCGACAGCGAGTTCGTGGACAAGCTGGTCCACATCAACCGCGTGGCGAAGGTCGTGAAGGGCGGACGCCGGTTCGGCTTTGCCGCGCTCGTCGTCGTCGGTGACCAGAAGGGCCGTGTCGGCTTCGGCCACGGCAAGGCGCGCGAGGTGCCGGAGGCGATCCGCAAGGCGACCGAGGCGGCCAAGCGCAGCCTCGTCCGCGTGCCGCTGCGCGAGGGCCGGACGCTGCACCACGACGTGCACGGCCGCCACGGCGCCGGCCGCGTCATCGTGCGGGCCGCCCCGGCGGGTACCGGCATCATTGCCGGCGGCCCGATGCGCGCGGTGTTCGAGACGCTCGGCGTGCAGGACGTGGTCGCCAAGTCGTTCGGGTCTTCGAACCCCTACAACATGGTGCGCGCCACGTTCGACGCGCTTAAGCAGGAAGACAGCCCGCGCACGGTTGCCGCTCGTCGTGGCATCAAGGTGTCGGCGCTGCAGGCCCGCCGTCGCGACGTCGACGCCGACGCCGCCGTGGAAGCCTGAGCCGCGGCTGCGGGAGGACAATTCGATGAGCGACAAGACGATCACGGTCGAGCAGACCGGCAGCCCGATCCGCCGCCCTTCCGACCAGCGCGCGACGCTGATCGGCCTCGGGCTCAACAAGCGCCATCGCCGCCGCACCCTCGAGGATACGCCGCAGGTGCGCGGGATGATCGCCAAGGTCGCCCACCTCGTCCGCGTCGTCGACGAAGCTTGACCGGGCGAAGCCTGACCGACTGGAGCATGTGATGAAACTCAACGAGATCCGGGACAATCCCGGCGCGGTCAAGGATCGCATGCGCGTCGGTCGCGGCATCGGGTCCGGCAAGGGCAAGACGGCCGGGCGCGGCGTGAAGGGCCAGAAGGCCCGCACCGGCGTGGCGATCAAGGGCTTCGAGGGCGGCCAGATGCCGCTGCATCGGCGTCTTCCGAAGCGCGGGTTCACCAATATCTTCCGCAAGGACTTCAACATCGTCAGCCTCGCCCGGGTGCAGCAGGCGATCGACGCCGGCAAGCTCGATGCCGGGGCGACGATCGACGCGGCCGCGCTCAAGGCGGCGGGCGTGTTGAAGCGGCTGCGCGACGGGGTCCGGCTGCTCGCCGACGGCGAGATCACGGTGAAGGCCACGTTCGCGGTCGATGGCGCCTCGCGGGCGGCGATCGCCGCCGTCGAGAAGGCCGGCGGCTCGGTGACCGTGAAGGGCGCCGCGGTCGAAGCGGCGTAACCGCCGCCGGCTCCCTATATGGGGGGCATCGGCAGGCGGCGACCGGAGTGAACGATGGCATCGGCGGCGGAACAACTCGCGGCGAACCTCAATTTCGGTGCCTTCGCCAAGGCGACGGACCTCAAGAAGCGCATCTGGTTCACGCTCGGCGCACTGCTGGTCTATCGGCTCGGCACCTATATCCCGCTGCCGGGCATCAACCCAGAAGCGCTGGCGCAGGCCTTCGGCAGCGTGCAGTCGGGCCTGCTCGGCCTGTTCAACATGTTCGCCGGCGGCGCGGTGGGGCGGATGGCGATCTTCGCCCTCGGCATCATGCCGTACATCTCCGCCTCGATCATCGTGCAGCTCTTGACCTCCGTCGTTCCGGCTCTCGAGCAGCTGAAGAAGGAGGGTGAGCAGGGCCGCAAGACGATCAACCAGTACACCCGGTTCCTCACCGTCGTGCTGTCGCTGTTCCAGGCCTACGGCATCGCCGTGGGACTCGAGTCGGCCACCAACGTCGTCAACGATCCCGGCGTGTTCTTCCGCTTCACGACCGTCGTGACGCTGCTCGGCGGCACGATGTTCCTGATGTGGCTGGGCGAGCAGATCACTGCGCGCGGCATCGGCAACGGCATCTCGCTGATCATCTTCGCCGGCATCGTCGCCGAGCTGCCGATGGCGATCGCCGGCACGCTCGAGCTCGGCCGCCAGGGCGCGCTGTCGACGGCGATCATCCTCGGCATCATCGTGCTGTCGGTGGTGGTGATCGCCTTCATCGTCTTCGTCGAGCGGGCGCAGCGGCGGCTGCTCATCCAGTACCCGAAGCGACAGGTGGGCAACCGCGTCTTCCAGGGCGAGTCCTCGCACCTGCCGCTGAAGCTCAACACCTCGGGCGTCATCCCGCCGATCTTCGCCTCATCGCTGCTGCTCATCCCGGCGACGCTGTCGAGCTTCTCGGCGAGCGGCGGGGGCCCGGAGTGGCTGTCGACGCTGACGACGATCCTCGGCCACGGCCAGCCGCTCTACATGGCGCTCTATGCTGCGCTGATCGTGTTTTTCGCCTTCTTCTACACGGCGATCGTCTTCAATCCGACCGACACGGCCGACAACCTCAAGAAGCACGGCGGCTTCATTCCCGGCATCCGGCCGGGCGAGCGGACGGCCGAGTACATCGACTATGTGCTGACCCGCATCACCGTCGCCGGCGCCGCCTACCTGGTGATCGTCTGCCTGCTTCCGGAAGTGCTGATCTCGTGGACCGGCGTGCCGTTCTACTTCGGCGGCACCTCGCTGCTGATCGTCGTCTCGGTGACGATGGATACGGTGGCGCAGATCCAAGGGCACCTGCTCGCACATCAGTACGAGGGCCTCGTGAAGAAGGCCAAGCTGGGGGGTAAGCGGCGATGAGGGTGATCCTGCTCGGTCCGCCGGGAGCCGGCAAGGGGACGCAGGCGCAGCGGCTGGTCGAACGGTTCGGGATCGTCCAGTTGTCGACGGGCGACATGCTGCGCGCCGCGGTGGCGGCTGGGTCCGAGATCGGCCTGAAGGCGAAGGCGGTGATGGAGGCGGGGCAACTCGTCTCCGACGAGATCGTCGTCGGCATCGTCGCCGACCGGATCGTCGAGCCGGATGCCCACAACGGCTTCGTGCTCGACGGCTTTCCACGCACGATCGCCCAGGCCGAGGCGCTCGACCGCATGCTTGCCGACAAGCACATGGAACTCGACGCCGTGATCGAGTTCGGCGTTGACGAGGATGCCTTGGTCGGACGCATCGTCAAGCGCGCCGATGAGGCGAGGGCGGCCGGCCAGCCGGTGCGCAAGGACGACACCCCGGAGGTGTTCCTCCGCCGGCTCGACGAGTTTCGCGCCATGACGGCGGCGCTCGCCCCCTACTACAAGGCCAAGGGTCTTCTGCACCGGGTCGACGGCATGGCGCCGATGGATAGCGTCGAGGCAGCCATCGGTGCGGCATTGAAGCAGGCGACGAAAGTTTGACGGCGTACGCCGCCGGTTGACGGCAGGGCGTCGCATCCGCTATAGACCGGCACCCATTCGCGACAGACGGATGATCGGTGCCGGGAACCGAGAGGCGACCGGGGCCGGTCCTTGCGTTGTTTGGCCCCTTGGTCGAGACAGTTGCGACCGGCCGCTGGCCGGGGACGAGGAGAGACGAGCGTGGCCCGCATCGCAGGCGTCAACATCCCGACGAACAAGCGCGTGCTGATCGCGCTTCAGTACATTCACGGCATCGGCCAGGCGAAGGCGAAGGAGATCGTCGAGCGCGTCGGCATCGAGCCGCAGCGCCGCGTCAACGAGCTCAGCGACAACGAGGTCCTGCAGATTCGCGAGGCGATCGACCGCGACTACATCGTCGAGGGCGACCTGCGCCGCGAAGTGGCGATGAACATCAAGCGCCTGATGGACCTCGGCTGCTACCGCGGCCTGCGCCATCGTCGCGGGCTGCCGGTGCGCGGCCAGCGCACGCACACCAACGCCCGTACCCGCAAGGGTCCGGCGAAGGCGATCGCCGGCAAGAAGAAGTAGTTCCCGCGGCCGGCCGGCGTCGTCGCCGGCCGCTGCCAGGGCCCCGAAATGACTTCGCCCGTCCGGGACGCCGGCGCGGGCCGTTTTAGGAAGACAGAGACCCCATGGCCAAGGAAGCCACCCGCGTCAAACGCCGCGAGCGCAAGAACATCGCCTCCGGCATCGCGCACGTGAACGCGTCGTTCAATAACACGATGATCACCATCACGGACGCGCAGGGCAATGCGATCTCGTGGTCGTCGGCCGGCGCGATGGGCTTCAAGGGCTCGCGCAAGTCGACGCCGTATGCCGCGCAGATGGCCGGCGAGGACGCCGCCCGCAAGGCGATGGAGCACGGCATGCGCACCCTCGAGGTCGAGGTGAGCGGCCCCGGTTCCGGACGCGAGTCGGCCCTCCGCGCGCTGCAGGCCGCCGGCTTCATGGTGACCTCGATCCGCGACGTCACGCCGATTCCGCACAACGGCTGCCGGCCGCGCAAGCGCCGCCGCGTCTGAGTGACGGGCCCGGTTGCGGGCCCGTCCTCCGCGATACCGGATCCGCGCGGTCGTTCGCCGCGGGTCCGCCGGCGGGAGCGACCGCGTCCCGCCGGACGAAGAATGGAAAGGGTTCGACCGTGACCATCCAGAAGAACTGGCAGGAGTTGATCCGTCCGACGAAACTCGATGTTCGCCCGGGGGACGATTCGAAGCGCATTGCGACCGTCGTCGCCGAGCCGCTCGAGCGCGGCTTCGGCTTGACGCTGGGCAATGCGTTGCGCCGTGTTCTGCTGTCGTCGCTGCAGGGTGCCGCCGTGACGGCGGTGCAGATCGACGGCGTGCTCCACGAGTTCTCCTCGATCGCCGGCGTGCGCGAGGACGTGACCGACATCGTCCTCAACATCAAGGAGATCTCCATCCGCATGCAGGGCGAAGGCCCGAAGCGGATGGTGCTGCGCAAGCATGGCCCGGGCGTCGTCACCGCCGGCGAGATCCAGACCGTCGGCGACGTCGAGATCCTGAACCCCGGCTTGGTGCTGTGCACCCTCGATGAGGGCGCCGAGATCCGCATGGAGTTCACGGTCAACACCGGCAAGGGCTACGTGCCGGCCGACCGCAATCGGCCCGAGGACGCGCCGATCGGCCTGATCCCGATCGACAGCCTGTACTCGCCGGTGAAGAAGGTCTCCTACAAGGTCGAGAACACCCGCGAGGGCCAGGTGCTCGACTACGACAAGCTGACGCTTTCGGTCGAGACCGACGGCTCGGTGACGCCCGAGGATTCGGTCGCCTACGCGGCGCGCATCCTGCAGGACCAGCTCGCCGTGTTCGTCAACTTCGAGGAGCCGCGGCGCGAGGAGCACCGCGAGGACGTTCCGGAGCTCGCCTTCAACCCGGCGCTGCTCAAGAAGGTCGACGAGCTCGAGCTCTCGGTGCGCTCGGCCAACTGCCTGAAGAACGACAACATCGTCTATATCGGCGACCTCATCCAGAAGACGGAGGCGGAGATGCTCCGCACGCCGAACTTCGGGCGCAAGTCGCTGAACGAGATCAAGGAGGTGCTGGCGCAGATGGGCCTGCATCTCGGTATGGAGATCTCGAACTGGCCGCCCGAGAACATCGAGGAGCTGGCCAAGCGCTACGAGGACCACCACTACTGAGACCTGAGGGTCTTAAGACCGGATGGCCGCCCGGCGGCGGCCGCGACGCGAAATTTGTGAAGTGAGGAGAGGGCGATGCGCCACGCCAACAGCGGCCGCAAGCTTGGACGCGATTCGGCCCACCGGAAGGCACTGTTCGCCAACCTGGCGTCGTCGCTGATCGAGCACGAGCAGATCGTGACGACCCTGCCGAAGGCGAAGGACCTGCGTCCGATCGTCGAGAAGCTGATCACCCTCGGCAAGCGCGGCGACCTGCACGCCCGCCGCCAGGCGATCTCGCAGATCCGCAACCTCGATGCGGTGCGCAAGCTCTTCGAGACGATCGGCCCGCGCTACAAGGAGCGCAACGGTGGCTACACGCGCGTCCTGAAGGCCGGCTTCCGCTACGGCGACGGCGCGCCCGTCGCGGTGATCGAGCTGGTCGACCGTGATGTTTCGGCCAAGGGCGCCGCCGACAAGGCGCGCACGGAAGCGGCCGAGGCAGCGTAGTCTCCCGCTGATGCCCTCCCGGCATCGGTCGAGGTGTGAAGACATTGACGGGCGGTCCTTCGGGCCGCCCGTTTCATTTTTCCGCCTTGGGCGCGATGCTACGAACGCCGCAACGCGACTGCGGCAGTGGATGCGGGAAACACGATGAGGGGAGCACGATGACGGCATCGACGAGGCGGCCGGCCGGTCGGTCGCGCCGGCTGGCGGCAGGCTTGTCATGGGTCGCGTCGCTGCTCGCCTTGGCCGGCCTCGCCTTGGCCGGCGTGGGCGTGGCTCCGGCATTGGCGCAGCCCTACGAGGTGCCGATCTACCATTCGACCGTCGACGGCAAGCAGAACTTCCTGATCTACGCCTCCGTCGGCGGCGGCCCGCTCGTTCCCTTCCTGTTCGACACCGGCTCGCCGGCGATGTACTCGGTCTACGGCAGCTGGTGGCCGGGTCACACCAAGCTCGTGAACCAGACGGGCAACGAGAAGATCAAATACGCGTCGGGGACGGTCTATCACTACGACACGGTCGCGACCGACGTGAGCGTCGGCAGCCGCGGCGGCAGGGTCGTCGCGACCGCCGAGAATGCCGCGATCGGACGCATCACCAACGTCGACGACCAGTCGCCGCGTCGTTCCTTCCGGCTCTGGGCCAAGAACGTCGCGGCAGGCCGGGCGCCGTTCACAGACGACGGGACCTACGGCAACTTCGGCGCCGCCCTGCATGGCGAGGCGAGCTTCGGGACGGTGATGACGCAGTTCCCCCTGAAGAAGGGGATGAAGCGTGGCTTTGTCGTCATGTCGGGCGGCCGCGACGCGAAGGTCGGCAAGCTGGTCATCGGGCTCACCGACCAGATGATCGCCGGCTTCCGCTGGCGCTTGCCGATGGCGCCGACTGGCGCGCTGTTGCCGGGCGTTGGATCTAGCGACGGCCCGCCCGGCTATCAGAAGGCGCAGGTCGCCAACACCGTGGTTCGTCTCGAGCGGCGCGGCAAGCACTGGAGCGGCGTCATCCCGACCGTCTTCGACACCGGTGGCGGCAACGGCACCTGGGCCTATGGAGCGAGCGTGCCGCGGGAGACCTTCGTCAAGGACGACAGCAACGAGGCGCGGGCAGGCACGTCCTTCGACCTGCGCTACGTCGGCAAGTCGCTGCTCGCCTACCAGAGCGGCAACGCCCCGGCGCGCGATATCCTGGGTTTCATCCCGGCGAGCGCCACGGACCTGCGCATCAACCCCGGCATCCTGATGTTCTACACCTACGACGTGATGTTCGACCTCGACGACGGCTTCATCGGCCTGCGTCGGGCGACGGCGCTCGGCGAGTAGCGGTCAGCGCACGCCTGCGGGCTCAGCGCTCGTTGGCGCGGAACGTCACGTAGGAATCGAAGCCGTACTCGGCGAACTGGAACCACATCGTCTCCTTGGCGCGGAAGGCGAGCCAAGGCTCGTAGATCGCCTTGAAATCCGGATTGCGGGCGGCAATTTCGCCATAGAGCTGGAACGCGGTGTCGTAGCAGACGTCGAGGATCTCTCGAGAGAAGCCGCGAAGTTCGGTGCCCGCCGCCACCAGCCGCCGCAGCGCGTCCGGGTTCTGGGCGTCGTAGCGCGCCAGCATCGTCGTGTTCGCCTTTGCAGCGGCGAGCTCCAGCGCCGCTTGGTAGGGCTTCGGCAGCGTGTTCCAGGCGGCAAGGTTGACGAACAGGTGGATCATCGGCCCGCCCTCCCACCAGGACGGGTAGTAGTAGTATCTCGCCACCTTGTAGAAGCCGAGCTTCTCGTCGTCGTAGGGGCCGCTCCACTCGACCGCATCGAGCGAGCCGCGCTCCAGCGCCGGGTAGATGTCGCCGCCGGCAAGTTGCTGCGGCACGGCGCCGAGACGCTGCAGGATGGTGCCGCCGAGGCCGGCGATGCGCATCTTCAGGCCCTTCAGGTCCGCCGGAGTATCGACCGGCCTGCGGAACCACCCGCCCATCTGCGCGCCGGTGTTGCCCATCGGGATCCCGCGGACGTTGAACTTGCCGTAGAACGCGTTGGTCAGTTCGAGCCCGCCGCCCTCCAGCATCCAGGCGTTCTGCTGGCGGGCGTTGAGCCCGAACGGGATCGCCGTGCCGAAGGCGAACGTCTCGTTCTTGCCGACATAGAGGAAGGAACTCGTGTGGGCGCACTCGACGGTGCCGTTGCTCGCCGCGTCGAGCGCCGCGAGGCCGGGCACGATCTCGCCGGGGGCGAACACCTGCACCTGGAAGCGCCCGTCGGTCGCCTCGGAGAGCGCCTTGGAGAACACGTCGGCGGCGCCGTAGATGGTGTCGAGCGAGCGCGGAAAGCTCGAGGTGAGGCGCCATCGGACGACCGGCGCCGTCTGCGCGACCGCCGGTGCGGCGAGCGGCACGGCGGCGGTGCCGGCCGCGACGGCCTTCAGGAACGTCCGTCTCCGCATGGCGTTTTTCCCCCTCCGTCAAGTCGCCGGTGTCGCCCCGGCTTCGCGCGCCGCGGTGCCGCACCCGGCGAAATGCCGGGGCCGCTCCTTGCGGACGCCACAGACGCCTAGCATGGAATGGCGGGCATCGGCATCGAGGGAAGACCAAGGCATGCGATCAGCGAAGGCGAGGATCTGGCGGCCCGCGGGCACCGCGGACGGGCGCGGCCGCCGCCGGCGGTGGGCGGGGGTGGCGGCGCTCGCGATGACGCTTCTCCTCGCCCCGCCCGGCTTCGCGCAGGAGCCTCTCCGTCGCCAGGTGCCGGCGAGCGAGGCCGAGATCACGCTCTCGTTCGCTCCGGTCGTCCGCCGCGTGCTGCCCTCGGTGGTCAACGTCTACGCCTCCCGGTTGGTGTCGTCCCGCCCGGCCTCGCCCTTCTTCGACGATCCGTTCTTCCGCCGTTTCTTCGGCGACGGCGGTGGCCGGCCGCAGCGCATGCAGTCGTCGCTCGGCTCCGGGGTGATCGTCGACGGCGCTCTGGTGGTCACCAACCACCACGTCATCGAGAACGCCGACGAGGTGCGTATCGCTCTCGCCGACCGGCGCGAGTTCGATGCCGACGTGGTGCTGAAGGACAAGGGGTCCGACCTCGCGGTCCTGAAGATCCGGGGGGCGCCCGAGGGCCTGCCGTCCGTGCCGTTCGGCGAGAGCGACGCGCTCGAGGTCGGCGATATCGTGCTCGCGGTCGGCAATCCGTTCGGCGTCGGGCAGACGGTGACACAGGGCATCGTCTCGGCGCTCGCCCGCACTCAGGTCGGCATCAGCGACTACCAGTTCTTCATCCAGACCGACGCCGCCATCAATCCCGGCAACTCCGGCGGCGCGCTGGTCGACATGCGCGGCCGGCTGGTCGGCATTAACACGGCGATCTTCTCCCGCGACGGTGGCTCCAACGGCATCGGCTTCGCGATCCCGTCGAACATGGTGCGCCTCGTCGTCGAATCGGCCCGCACCGGCGCCGTCGTCCGCCGCCCGTGGTTCGGCGCGACGCTGCAGGGGGTGTCCGCCGAGATCGCCGAGAGCCTCGGTCTCGACCGCCCGCGCGGGGCGATCGTCTCGTCCGTCGTCGACGGCGGCCCGGCGGACGAAGCGGGCCTCCGGCCGGGCGACATCGTCGTCGCGGTCGACGGCGTGCCGGTCGACGACGCCGACGCCTTCGGCTACCGCTTCACCACGCGCGGCGTCGACGGCGAGGCCACGCTGACGATCCTGCGCGCCGCTCGCGAACGGCAGATCCCGGTACGCCTCGGCCCGGCGCCGGAGACAGTGCCGCGGGACGGTCGCACGATCGGCGGCTATGCACCGCTCTCGGGGGCGACCGTGCTGAACCTGTCGCCGGCGGTCACCGAGGAGTTGAAGCTGCCGGCGACCAAGACCGGCGTCGTCATCGCCGCGGTCGCGCCCGGCTCACCCGCCGCCTCGATCGGCTTCGAGCCGGGCGACATCGTCGTCGAGGTGAACGGCGAGCGGATCGACACGACGCAGAGCCTCGAGCGCCTGATGGCCGACCGGCCGAACGCCTGGAGGCTCGTCGTCGACCGGGATGGCGAACTTCTGCGGCTGGCACTGAGGGGATAGAACGGCGATGAGCGATCTGTTCACCGCGGCGGGCCTGGAGAAGGAAGCCCCGCGGCCGCTCGCCGACCGGCTCCGGCCGACCCGGCTCGCCGAGGTCGTCGGCCAGGATCACCTCGTCGGCCCCGACGGCACGCTCGCCCGCATGCTGCGGTCCGGCCGCGTCGGCAGCCTCGTCTTCTGGGGGCCGCCGGGGACGGGCAAGACGACGGTGGCCCGCCTCCTCAGCCACGAGACCGACCTGCACTTCGAGCAGGTGTCCGCCATCCACACCGGCGTTGCGGAGCTGAAGAAGCTGTTCGACGGCGCCCGCGGCCGCCGCCGCATCGGCAAGGGCACCCTCTTGTTCGTCGACGAGATCCACCGTTTCAACAAGGCGCAGCAGGACAGTTTCCTGCCCGTCATGGAGGACGGCACCGTCACGCTGGTCGGCGCCACCACCGAGAACCCGTCCTTCGAGCTCAACGCGGCGCTCCTCTCGCGGGCGCAGGTGCTCGTCTTCCGCCCGCTCGACGAGGCGGCGGTCGCGCAGCTGCTGGCGCGTGCCGAGGAGGTCGAGGCGCGGCCGCTGCCGCTGGACGCCGAGGCGCGGGGGGTGCTGGTGCGTATGGCCGACGGCGACGGCCGCGCGGCGCTGACGCTCGCCGAAGAGGTCTGGCGCGCCGCCGACGACGGCGAGGTGTTCAGCGCCGAGCGCCTGCAGGAGATCCTGCAGCGCCGCGCACCGATCTACGACAAGTCGGACGACGGCCACTACAACGTCATCTCGGCCCTGCACAAGGCGGTGCGCGGCTCCGATCCCGACGCCGCGCTCTACTATCTCTGCCGCATGCTCGACGCCGGCGAGGACCCGCTGTTCGTCGCCCGCCGGCTGGTGCGGATGGCGGTCGAGGACATCGGCCTCGCCGATCCGCAGGCCCTCGTCATCGCCAACGCCGCCAAGGACGCCTACCACTTCCTCGGCTCGCCGGAGGGCGAGCTCGCGCTCGCGCAGACGGCGATCTACCTCGCCACAGCGCCGAAATCGAACGCCGCCTACCTCGCCTACAAGGCGGCGATGCGGACCGCCAAGGAGGGGGGCTCGCTCGTCCCGCCGAAGCACATCCTCAACGCCCCGACCAAGCTGATGAAGTCGGAAGGCTACGGCAGCGGCTACCGCTACGACCACGACGAGCCCGACGCCTTCTCCGGCCAGGACTATTTCCCCGAAGCGCTCGGCCGGCAGCAGTTCTACCGCCCGACGCCGCGCGGCTTCGAGAAGATCCTCGGCGAGCGGCTGGCGCGCTGGGCGGAGCTCAGGCGCCAGCGACCGCGCGACTGAGCCGGCGGTCGGCTGCGGCGACGGACGCGGGCCGGGCACACCGCTGCAACCTGAGGACGGGTTCTGGTGTAGTCTCTCGATCCATGCCGCCGGTGTCGCCGGTGGTCGATGGGGAGGGAGACATGACGCCGGAGGAACAGAACGTCGCGCTGCTGCGGCCGCTCTACGAGTCCTGGAACGCGACGAAGGGCGCAAGCTTCGGTGAGTTTCTCGCCGTCCTCGACGACTGCGTCGACTGGCGATCGCTTGCCGACGGCAACATCGGAATGGATTTCACACAGTCCTGCACCACCCGGGACGACGTGGCGCGCTATTTCGAGGGGCTCGGGCGCGATTGGGAGATGATCTACTACACGGTCGTCGACTACATCGCGCAGGGCGACCGCGTCGTGGCGCTCGGGCGCTGCGCCTACCGGCATCGGGCGACCGGCAACGTCGTCGAGACCGACAAGGCCGACGTCATCCGCATCCGCGACGGCCGCATCGTCAGCTTCTTCGAGTTCTACGACACCGCGAGCGTCGCGGCGGCGACGCGGGGCTAGCGGCCCCTCATCGATAGAGATCGGCGCGGGTCGGCGGCAGGCCGGACGCGCCGCGTGCGCGCTTCGACGCGAGCGTCTGGAAGATCTGCAGCGTGCCGCGCTGGAAGGCGAGCGAGACGCCGGAGAGATAGAGCACCCACATCCGGTAGCGCCGCTCGCCGACCTCCGCGACGGCGGCGTCGCGCTCGGCCATCAGCCGCCGCGCCCACAGTTCCGTCGTGCGGGCGTAGTGCTCGCGCCATCCTTCGACGTCGTGCACCTCGAAGCCGTGCGATTCGAGATTGCGGGCCGTCATGCCGATGTGGTCGAGCTCGGCGCCCGGGAAGATGTAGCGCGTCATCGCCGCGTACTCCGGCCGCTTGTGCCGGAAGGCACGGTCCGAGACGCGCCCGCGCCGGGTGATCGCGTGGTGCAGGTAGAGCCCGCGTTCGGTCAGCAGCGCGCGGATCGCCTTGAAGTAGGCCTCGTGGTTGGCGAGCCCGACGTGCTCGAACATGCCGATCGAGGCGATCTTGTCGAAGCGGCCGTCGAGCGCGCGGAAGTCCTTGAGCTCGACGGTGACGCGGTCCGCCAGGCCGCGCTCGCGGATGCGCTGCTGCGACAGCGCCAGTTGCTCCGGCGACAGCGTCACCCCGTGCGCCGTCACGCCGTAGTGCTCGGCGGCGTGGCAGACGAGTGCCCCCCAGCCGGAGCCGACGTCGAGGAACGTCTCGCCGGGCTTCAGGCGCAGCTTGCGGCAGATCATGTCGAGCTTGTCGCGCTGTGCCTGCGCGATGTCGTTGCCCCAGTCGGTGAAGTAGCCGCAGCTGTAGACCATCTCCGGATCGAGGAAGAGCCGATAGAAGTCGTTCGAGACGTCGTAGTGGAACTCGATCTCCGCCTGCCCGCTGCCGCGCCCCCGCGTCGCGCCGGCGCCGGCGTCGAGCTCGTCGTCGAAGGCGGGTCGCGACGAGGCGGACGAGGTGAAGGCGAACGGCAGCAGCGTGCGGATCAACAGCCCCTTGTCGACCCGGCGGCGGATCTCCGAACCGCGCAGACTCGGCCGGCGCGCCGCGAACTCGAACAGCGTGCCGCCGCGGATGTCGATCGCACCGCGCACGTAGAGATCGATGAGGGTCGCGAGGCTCGGCCGGCGGATCAGGCTCGGCACTGCCGCCTCGTCGGCGATGGCGATCCGCATCCCGTCCGCCGGAGCGTTCGCCGGCACGCGCGAGCCGTCCCAGAGCTCCAGCGCGAAGTCGAGCTCCAGCACCTCGTGCAGATGCGCCAGCGCCTCGCGGGCGCGATCGAGACGGCGCTCGGCAGCGGTGACGGTCATGCAGCGGTTTCCTGTGCGACGGGCCCTTCGCCGCACAAGAACCCTTTTCGGCGCCGCATGACAACCGTCGTCGCGGTTCCGGACAACCCGACGGGCCGCATCGGCGCGGCAGTTCCACCGCCCGCGAAGCCTCACACGGCCGTGCGCCTTGACCGCGCCGCGATTGCGGCCTAGAGAAACCGCGCTTTCGGCTCCTGCCGACGCCGATCCGCCGACCAAGGCGCGACCTTGGAGGCTACCACCCGCCAGCGAAGATTCGCCCGCGGGTGCGTTTTGCGTTGGAGGACTGCCGCTGCAGCCGCCCGGAAGGCTCAACCTTCCGACACTCGGAGACCGCATGTTCGAGAGCCTGTCCGACCGCCTCGGCGGCATATTCGACAAGCTGACGCGGCGCGGCGCGCTGTCGGAGGCCGACGTCGACGTGGCGCTGCGCGAGGTGCGGCGGGCGCTGATCGAGGCCGACGTGGCGCTCGACGTCGTGCGGTCGTTCGTCGACAAGGTGCGGGCCCGCGCCATCGGCCAGGAGGTGGTGAAGTCCGTCACCCCCGGCCAGATGGTCGTGAAGATCGTGCACGACCAGCTCGTCGAGATGCTCGGCAGCGAGGCGACACCGATCGACCTGCACGCCGCAGCACCCGTGCCGATCATGATGGTTGGCCTGCAGGGCTCCGGCAAGACCACCACCACCGCCAAGATCGCCCGGCGCCTGCAGATGCGCGACAAGCGCAAGGTGCTGATGGCCTCGCTCGACGTGCGCCGCCCGGCGGCGCAGGAGCAGCTGCGCGTCCTCGGCGAGCAGAACGGCGTCGCCACGCTGCCGATCGTCGCCGGCCAGACGCCGACGCAGATCGCCGAGCGGGCGATGACGGCCGCCCGCCTCGGCGGCTACGATGTCGTCATCCTCGACACCGCCGGCCGGCTCCACGTCGACGAGCCGCTGATGCACGAGATGGCGGAGATCAAGCGGATCGCCCGCCCGCACGAGATCCTGCTCGTCGCCGACAGCCTCACCGGCCAGGACGCCGTCACCGTCGCCCGCACGTTCGACGAGCGCGTCGGCGTCACCGGCATCGTGCTCACCCGCGTCGACGGCGACGGCCGCGGCGGTGCGGCACTCTCCATGCGCGCCGTCACCGGCAAGCCGATCAAGCTGCTCGGCGTCGGCGAGAAGTCCGACGCGCTCGAGGACTTCGACCCGCAGCGCGTCGCCGGCCGTATCCTCGGCATGGGCGACATCGTCGCGCTCGTCGAGAAGGCGGCCGAGACGATCGACGCAGAGAAGGCGGCCAAGGCCGCCGCCCGCATGCAGAAGGGCGAGTTCGACCTCGACGATCTCGCCGAGCAACTGCGCCAGATGAAGAACATGGGCGGCATGTCGGGCCTGCTCGGCATGATGCCGGGCGTCGGCAAGATGAAGGGCCAGCTCGCCGCCGCCGGCTTCGACGACAAGATGATCGGCCGGCAGATCGCCATCGTCTCCTCGATGACCCCGACGGAACGGCGCAAGCCCGACCTGCTCAAGGCGAGCCGCAAGCGCCGCATCGCCACTGGCTCCGGCACGCGCGTCGAGGACGTCAACAAGCTCCTCAAGATGCACCGCCAGATGGCCGACATGATGAAGGTCATGGGCAAGAAGAAGGGCGGCCTGTTCGGCGGCCTGATGGGCGGCGGTGCCCCGAAGATCGACCCGGCCGAGCTCGAGAAGCTCGCGAAGTCGGGCCAGCTGCCGGGCGGACTTGCCGGCGGCATGCCCGGCGGGCTGCCACCCGGCCTGATGAAGGGCCTGCCCGGCCTGCCCGGCATGGGCGGCGGCCGGATGCCCGGCCTCGGCGGCTTCCCCGGTATCGGCCGCAAGAAGTAGCCGACCACAGTCTCACGCGATTTCCGAACCCCACGAACTGAAGACCAGGAGAAGACCATGTCCCTGAAGATCCGGCTCGCCCGCGGCGGTGCCAAGAAGCGTCCCTACTACCGCATCGTCATCGCCGACGCCCGCAGCCCGCGCGACGGCCGCTTCATCGAGCGCGTCGGCACCTTCGACCCGCTGCTCGGCAAGGACGACCCGAAGCGCGTGACGCTCGTCACCGAGCGCATCCAGCATTGGCTCGGCGTCGGCGCGCAGCCGACCGACCGCGTGCTGCGCTTCCTCGACGCCGCCGGCCTCGCCAAGCGCGAAGCCCGCTCGAACCTGAAGAAGGGCGAGCCCGGCGAGAAGGCGAAGGAGCGGGCCGAAGCCCGAGCCAAGGCCGCCGAGGCCGCCACCGCCGAATGAGCGGTGACACCACAGCGGCCTTGCGATAGCTACGGCAATGCCGTATCTGAGCGGGGCTGCGGATGCACGCCGTCGTGGAGACGCCGACCTTTCTCCGCGCAGCCGACCGTCAGGGGTTGAGCGAGCGGGAACGCTTCGCCATCGTCGACTTGCTGGCGGCTGAGCCGTCGGCGGGAGACGAGATTCCGGGAACGGGCGGCTGCCGGAAGCTCCGGTTCGGCGGCCGTGGGCGAGGCAAGTCGGGCGGCTTTCGGGTGATCACGTTCTTCTCCGGACCCGACCTGCCGGTGTTCCTGATCACCATCTACTCGAAAGGCAGACGGGCCGATCTCTCTGCCGCGGAGAGGGCCGGGCTCGCGCAGCTCGGCACCGTGCTGGTCGAAAGCGTCCGCGCAGGCGGCAGGCCGAGGAGGCGATGATGACGGCACGTCTTTTCGACGAGATGGCGCAGGGGCTGAACGAGGCCGTCGCGATTGCCCGCGGCGAGGCCGACCCCTCGACCTATCGTGCTCATCTCCCCGATGAGGTCGACGTCGGCGCGGTTCGAAAGGGTCTGGGGCTCACGCAGGCGAGCTTCGCGGCCAAGTTCGGCTTCTCGATCGCGGCAGTGAGGGACTGGGAGCAGCGCCGGCGGCGGCCGGACCGCTCCGCGCGGTTGCTCCTGAAGCTCGTCGAGCGCGAGCCCGATGCGGTCGCGCGCGTGCTCGCCGCGGAATGAGCGCGACCATTCCGAAGGATGCCGCCCGCCGGCTCGTCGTCGCCCGTCTCGGGGCGGCGCACGGGGTGCGGGGCGAGGTGAAGATCACCGCCTTCGGCGACGATCCGCAGGCGCTGATCGGCTACGGGCCGCTCGCCACCGCGGACGGGCGCAGCTTCCGCATCCTGTCGCTGAAGACGATCGGCCAGCGCCTCGTCGCGCGCCTCGCCGGCGTCGGCGACCGCACCGCCGCCGAAGCGCTCTCCGGCATCGACCTTCACGTCGACCGCGACCGGCTGCCGCCGCCCGAGGACGACGACACCTTCTACCACGCCGACCTGATCGGCCTGCCGGTCGAGACGACCGATGGCCGCCCGATCGGCTCGGTGGTCGCCGTGCCGGACTACGGCGCCGGCGAGCTCCTCGAGATCGCCCCGCCGCGCGGCGCCACCGTGCTCTTGCCGTTCACCCGCGCCGTCGTGCCGGTGATCGACCTCGCCGGACGCCGCATCGTCGTCGACCTGCCGCCGGGCCTGCTCGACGCGGACGACGAGCCCGACGGCGAGGCGGCCGAAGCCGGCGCTGCCGGGCCGGGCGCGGAGGGCGCCGACGCGGCGGACCGATCGTGAGCTTCGCGGCGACGGTGTTGACGCTCTATCCGGAGATGTTTCCAGGTCCCCTCGGCGCGAGCCTCGCCGGGCGGGCGCTCGAGCGCGGCCTGTGGTCGATGGACGTGCGCGACATCCGCGACGCTGCCGAAGACCGCCATCGCACCGTCGACGACACGCCCTCCGGCGGCGGACCGGGCATGGTGCTGAAGCCCGACATTCTCGCCCGCGCGATCGACGCGGCGATCTCGCCGGCCGATGCCCGTCCACGCCTGCTGATGAGCCCGCGTGGTGCGCCCCTCGAGCAGGCCCGCGTACGGACGCTCGCGGCCGGTCCCGGCGCGCTGATCGTCTGCGGGCGCTTCGAGGGGGTCGATCAGCGCGTCATCGAGGCGCGCGGGCTCGAGGAGGTGTCGATCGGCGACTACGTGCTGTCGGGCGGAGAGCTCGCCGCGATGGTGCTGCTCGACGCCGTCGTGCGGCTGCTGCCCGGCGTGATGGGCAAGCAAGCGTCCGGCGAGGACGAGAGTTTCTCGCACGGCTTGCTGGAGTATCCGCAATATACGCGGCCCCCGGAGTGGGAAGGGCGGCCGATCCCCGACGTGCTGGTCTCCGGCGACCACGGCCGCATCGCCCGCTGGCGGCGCGAGCAGGCCGAGGCGCTGACCCGCGACCGGCGGCCCGACCTCGTCGCGAGGCGGCCCTCGGGCAGGGCCGCCGATCCAACGCAGGGTGGCTAGCGGCGGGTCTTGCCGACATGCGACGGCCGTTGCGGGCGGCCAAGATCTGACGACAGGTCTGACGACAGCCGGCCATCCGTTTGGGAGGGGGGAAGCATGAGGGATGTTCTCGTCGTCGGTGCCGGGCCGGTCGGGCTCACCATGGCCGCCGAGCTCGCCCGTCACGGCGTGCGCGCGCGCATCATCGAGAAGCTCGCGGCGCCGCTGCCGTATTGCCGCGCGATCGGCGTGACGCCGCGCACGCTCGAGATCTACGCGCAGATGGGCGTCGCCCGCGCGATGATCGACGCCGGACTGTTCTTCGAGGGCTTGCGGCTCGTCGGGCCGGACGGCACGCGGGACATCGCCCCCGACCTCTCCGACCTGCCCTATGGCCCGCTCGGCATCCGCCAGTCGGAGACCGAGCGCATCCTCGCCGCCCATCTCGGCGGGTTCGGCATCGCCGTCGAGCGCGAGGTCTCGCTCGCCGCGCTGACGCAGGCGGAGGGTGGCGTCGAGGTCGAGCTCGCGCACACCGACGGCACCCGCGAGCGCGCGACGTTCGCCTATGTCGTCGGCTGCGACGGCGCCCACAGCTTCGTCCGCCATGCGCTCGGCATCTCCTTCGAGGGCGATGCGTTTCCCTGGGGCTTCATGCTGGCGGAAGTGGAGCTCTCGCCGCCGCTGCCGCGCGGCTATGCGCTGCGTGTGCTGCGGCCGCGCGAGGACGACGCGCCCGAGATGTTCATCGCCATTCCGTTGCCGGAACCGGGCCGCTACCGCGTCTCCAGCATCGCGCCGCCGGAGGCGACGGCCGCCGGATCGGACCACGGCCTGCAGACCGAACGCCCCGGCCCGGATCTCGCGGCGATCCAGGCGATCGCCGACCGGCTGATGCCGGAGCCGGTCACCCTGTCCAACCTGTCCTGGTCGTCGTTCTTCCGCATCTCGATGCGGCTCGCGGCAAAGTACCGGGCGGGGCGCGCCTTCCTGGCCGGCGATGCCGCGCACATCCACCCGCCGACCGGCGGGCAGGGGATGAACACCGGCATCCAGGATGCCTACAACCTCGCCTGGAAGCTGGCGCTGGTGCTGCGCGGTGGCGCCCGAGAGAGCCTGCTCGACAGCTATGAGATCGAGCGCCGCATGGTCGGTGCCGACGTCGTCGCCCGCACCACGGCGGCGAGCGTGCAGCTCGGCCGCGAGCGCGCCAAGCCGCACCGGCTCGAGGATACCCAGATCCTGCTCACCTACCGCGGGCTGCCGACCGTCGCGGAGGAGCTGGCGGAACCGGTGCCGGACGATGCACCGCGCGCCGGCGACCGGGCGCCCGAGGCGCTGGGCCTCCGGCGCGACCACGTCAGCTTCGCACTCCGCTTCTTCGAGGTGATCGCCGGCGGCGCCCACACGCTCGTCGTCTATCTCGACGCGGCGGGCGACGAGGACTTCGCCGGCCTGGAGAGCCTCGCGACGCGGGTGAAGGCGGTGGCGGGCGAAGAAGTGCGGGTCGTGGCGATCGTCGGTTCCGCCGCCGCTCCCGTCCAGATCGGTGCGGTCGCGATCCTCGCCGACGCGGATGGCGGCTTCCGAGCCGCGTATCAGCCCGCGCACGGCACGGCCTATCTCGTCCGTCCCGACGGCTACGTCGGCTATCACGCCCGGCCGTGGCGCGAGGACGGCATCGCCGCGCACCTCGCCGCGACGCTGCTGCCCGGATGATCCACGCAACCCGGTGCGGCCGCGGATCGGCCGCCCTGCCGGTTCGGATGGTCAGCGGTTGGTGAACTGCGGCGAGCGCTTGGCGACGAAGGCGGCCATGCCTTCCTTCTGGTCGCTCGTCGAGAACATCGCGTGGAACAGCCGGCGTTCGAAACGCATGCCCTCGGCGAGGGTCGTCTCGTAGGCGCGGTTGACGCTCTCCTTCGCCATCATGACGATCGGCTGCGAGAAGCCGGCGATCTTGTCGGCGGCCTTCATCGCCTCGTCGACGAGGCTCGCGAGCGGCACGACGCGGGAGACCAGCCCCGACCGCTCCGCCTCGGCGGCATCCATCAGGCGCCCGGTCAGGCACATCTCCATCGCCTTCGACTTGCCGACGAAGCGGGTGAGCCGCTGCGTGCCACCCGCCCCCGGCATTACGCCCAGCGTGATCTCCGGCTGGCCGAATTTGGCGTTGTCGGCGGCGATGATGAAGTCGCACATCATCGCGAGCTCGCAGCCGCCGCCGAGCGCATAACCGGCGACCGCGGCGATCAGCGGCTTGCGGGTGTCGGCGACCCGGTCCCATTGGGAGATGAAGTCGCCCTTGTAGGCGGCGATGTAGTCGAGGTCCGACATCTCCTTGATGTCGGCCCCGGCGGCGAACGCCTTTTCCGAACCGGTCAGCACGATGGCACCGACATTGTCGTCGGCATCGAACCGGGCGAGCGCCTCCAGCAGTTCGGCGACGAGCTTCGACGACAGCGCGTTCAGGGCCGACGGACGATGCAGGGTGACGAGGCCGACGCGGCCGCGGGTCTCCACGATGATGCATTCGTAGGACATGGTTCATCGCCTCTTCGGGTCGGCCTCGGGTCGTGGCAGGGGTAGCCGACGACACCTTCGCAGGCAACGGTTCGTGCCGGCGCGAGGGCTGGCTTGCCATGCAGGGGCGTCTCTCCTAGACGAAGTGCACACTTCCTTTCCCAGGGCCGGCCCGGCTCTTCGTACGGACGTCGGCACCATCGCCATGACCGAGCCAGCGCCGACCGAGCGAGCGACGCCGCACACTGGCGTTCGCGGTCTCTACGAGGCGCGCGTCGCCGCCGGCGAGATCACGCCGGACGCGGCGCAGCGCGAGGTGGTGCGCCGCCTCGACGACCTCGCCGCGCGACTGGCTGAAGCTCCTCCGGCCGCGCCGCGCAAGGCGTTCGGCTGGCTGTTCGGCGGCCGCCGGGACGATGCGGCAGGGACGCGTGGCCTCTATGTCTACGGCGACGTCGGCCGCGGCAAGACGATGCTGATGGACATGTTCTTCCAGGCGGCGCCGGTCGCTCGCAAGCGCCGGGTGCACTTCCATGTGTTCATGCAGGACGTGCACGCCCGCATTCACGCGACGCGCCAGGCGATCGCAGAGAAGCGCCTGAAGGGCGACGACCCGGTCCCGCCGGTCGCCGCCGCCCTCGCCGCCCAGGCGGCGCTCCTGTGCTTCGACGAGTTCGCCGTCACCGACATCGCCGACGCGATGATCCTCGGCCGGCTGTTCACGCAGATGTTCGCCCTCGGCGTCGTGCTGGTCGCCACCTCGAACGTCGCGCCAGACGACCTCTACCGCGACGGCATCAACCGCGGTCACTTTCTCGGCTTCATCGAACTGCTGAAGTCGCGGGTCGACGTGGTGCGCCTCGATGCGCGCGAAGACTACCGTCTCGACAAGCTCGCCGGCGAGCCGGTCTACTTCACGCCGCTCGGTCCGGCGGCCGAGGCGGCGCAAGGGCGCCTGTTTCGCGGCCTGACCGGTGTCCCGTCAGGAGCGCCGGCGACCCTCTCCGTCGACGGGCGTGCGGTGGAGATCCCGGAGATCGTCGGCGGGATCGCCCGGGCGACGTTCGACGACCTCTGCCGCCGGCCGCTCGGCTCGCACGACTACCTCGCGCTGGCCCAGCGCTGCCACACGCTGTTCCTCATCGGCGTGCCGATCCTCGACGCCGCGAACCGCAACGAAGCGAAGCGTCTCATCACGCTGATCGACACCCTCTACGACCAGCGTGTCCGCCTCGTCGTCACGGCGGCGGCAGAGCCCGTCGGTCTTTACCTGGCCGACGCGGGCACGGAGGCGTTCGAGTTCCAGCGCACCGCATCGCGCCTCTACGAGATGCGATCGGCGAGCTACCTGGCGAGCGTCGAGGCTCCACCGCTCACCTGATCGCCGGGACGTGACGTGCACGGCAAGCGCACGAACCGCGGAATCCGGCCGCGACAACTTGAACCGCTGCCACAAACGGAGTAGTGACGACGGGGCCGAAGGCGGCCGGTTATCGCACTTTACGTAAAGGGAAACCTGATGGCGCGGAACAAGATCGCACTGATCGGCGCGGGGCAGATCGGCGGCACGCTCGCACTCTTGGCCGGCCTGAAGGAACTCGGCGACGTGGTGCTGTTCGACATCGTCGACGGCGTGCCCCAGGGCAAGTCGCTCGACATCGCCGAAGCCGCCCCGGTCGAGGGCTTCGATTCCCGGCTGGCGGGCGCCTCGAGCTACGAGGCGATCGCCGGCTCCGACGTCGTCATCGTCACCGCCGGCGTGCCGCGCAAGCCCGGCATGAGCCGCGACGATCTCCTCGGCATCAACCTCAAGGTCATGGAAGCCGTCGGCAACGGGCTGAAGCAGCACGCCCCCGACGCCTTCGTCATCTGCATCACCAACCCGCTCGACGCGATGGTGTGGGCCCTGCAGAAGTTCTCCGGCCTGCCGACCAACAAGGTTGTCGGCATGGCGGGCGTGCTCGACAGCGCCCGCTTCCGCTACTTCCTCTCCGAGGAGTTCGGCGTTTCCGTGCAGGACGTCACCGCCTTCGTGCTCGGCGGCCACGGCGACGACATGGTGCCCTCCGTCCGCTACTCGACGGTCGCCGGCGTGCCGCTGCCCGACCTCGTCGCGATGGGCTGGACGACGCAGGAGAAGGTCGACGCGATCGTCGAGCGCACCCGCAAGGGCGGCGGCGAGATCGTCAACCTCCTGAAGACCGGCTCGGCCTTCTACGCCCCGGCCTCCTCGGCGATCTCCATGGCCGAGAGCTACCTGAAGGACAAGAAGCGCGTGCTGCCCTGCGCCGCCTACCTCAGCGGCGAGTATGGCCTCACCGGCATGTATGTCGGCGTGCCGATCGTCATCGGCGCAGGTGGCGTCGAGCGCATCATGGAGATCAAGCTCGACGCCGCCGAGAAGGCGATGTTCGAAAAGTCGGTGGCGTCCGTGAAGACGCTCTGCGACGCCTGCATGCAGATTCAGCCCGCGCTCGCTTGACCCTTTCGACCGATCCGCGAAGCTCCAGGAGCGGGACAGCCCGATGAACATCCACGAGTACCAGGCCAAGGCCCTCCTCAAGGAGTACGGCTGCCCCGTTTCGAAGGGCGTCGCCATCTTCTCGCCCGACGAGGCCGCCGCCGCGGCGACGGAACTTGGCGGGCCGCTCTGGGTGGTGAAATCGCAGATCCACGCCGGCGGCCGCGGCAAAGGCCGCTTCAAGGAGGCCGCCGCGGGCGAGAAGGGCGGCGTTCGCCTCGCAAAATCGGTCGACGAGGTGAAGACCTTCGCCGGCGAGATGCTCGGCAACACCCTCGTCACCATCCAGACCGGCCCGGCCGGCAAGCAGGTGAACCGTCTCTATGTCGAGGACGGCTCCGATATCGACAAGGAATTCTACCTCTCGATGCTGGTCGACCGTGCCACCGGCCGCGTCGCCTTCGTCGTCTCCACCGAGGGCGGCATGGACATCGAGACCGTTGCCCACGACACGCCCGAGAAGATCGTCACCTTCTCGGTCGACCCGGCGACCGGCGTCATGGCCCACCACGGCCGCACCGTTGCCAAGGCGCTGAAGCTCAAGGGCGACCTCGCCAAGCAGGCCGAGGATCTGGTCGCCCGGCTCTACCGCGCCTTCGTCGACAAGGACATGGCGATGCTGGAGATCAATCCGCTGATCGTCGGCAAGGACGGCAGGCTGAAGTGCCTCGACGCCAAGGTGTCGTTCGATTCGAACGCCCTCTACCGGCACCCGGAGGTGATGGCGCTGCGCGACGTCACCGAGGAGGACGAGAAGGAGATCGAGGCGTCGAAGTACGACCTCTCTTATATCGCCCTCGACGGCACCATCGGCTGCATGGTCAACGGTGCCGGCCTCGCCATGGCGACGATGGACATCATCAAGCTCTACGGCGAGGAGCCGGCGAACTTCCTCGACGTCGGCGGCGGCGCCAGCAAGGAGAAGGTGACGGCGGCCTTCAAGATCATCACCGCCGATCCGGCGGTGAAGGGCATTCTCGTCAACATCTTCGGCGGCATCATGCGCTGCGACATCATCGCGGAGGGCGTCATCGCCGCCGTCAAGGAAGTCGGCCTGAAGGTGCCGCTGGTCGTCCGCCTCGAGGGCACCAACGTCGAGCTCGGCAAGAAGATCCTCTCCGAGTCCGGCCTCAACGTCATCGCCGCCGACGACCTCGACGACGCCGCCGCGAAGATCGTCGAGGCGGTGAAGGGGTAGTTGACCAAGCTCGGAAGGAGCTCCACATATCCCGTGTGATTGTGTGGAGGTGGCCATGAAGAACATCACGCTCGCCATCGACGAGGACCTGCTGGCGGATGTCCGCCGGTACGCCGCGCTGCAGGGAACAACGGTCAACGCCATCGTTCGCGGCCACCTCGAGGGCATCGTGCGTCATCATCGCCGGGCCGTCGACGCGGTAAGCGAGATGCGTGAACTCAGCGAGGCGTCGCCGGCCAGGCTCGGCTCGGATTTCCGTTGGACCCGGGAGGACGCCTATGGCGGTTGAGGCATTCCTCGACACCAACGTCGTCGTCTACGCGGCCGCGGGACGGGATGATCCGGACAAGCGCCAGCGCGCCTTCGCTCTCATCGAAGCGGCGAACTTCGCCACCTCCGGCCAGGTGCTGGCGGAGTTCTTCTCGGTAACGACGCGCAAATTGGCGGTGCCGCTTCCTGTCGCGATGGCGACGAAATGGGTGGAACTGCTCTCGGAGTTTCCGGTGGTGGCGGTCGATGCGGATCTCGTCAAGATCGGCATCGCCAACAGCCATCGCTACAATATCTCCTACTGGGACGGTGCCATCGTCGCCGCGGCGGCCAGGCTGGAAGCGCCCATCCTCTACACCGAAGACTTGAAGCACGATCAGCTCTACGGATCTGTTCGCGTCGTGAATCCCTTTCGGGCTCACTGAGCCGTCGTCGCACAGGAAGATTTGATGTCCATCCTCATCGACGCGAACACCAAGGTCATCTGCCAGGGCTTCACCGGCAAGACCGGCACCTTCCACTCCGAGCAGGCGGTCGCCTACGGCACCAAGATGGTCGGCGGCGTCAGCCCCGGCAAAGGCGGCTCGACCCATCTCGGCCTGCCGGTGTTCGACACCGTCGCCGAGGCGGTGGACGCCACCGGCGCCGACGCGAGCGTCCTCTACGTGCCGCCGCCCGGTGCCGCCGACGCGATCTGCGAGGCGATCGACGCCGGCGTGCCGCTGATCGTCTGCATCACCGAGGGCATCCCGGTGCTCGACATGGTGCGCGTCAAGCGCGCCCTCGACGCCTCGAAGTCGCGCCTGATCGGCCCGAACTGCCCGGGCGTGATGACGGCGGGCGAATGCAAGATCGGCATCATGCCGGGCTCGATCTTCAACCCCGGCTCGGTCGGCATCGTCTCGCGCTCCGGCACGCTCACCTATGAGGCGGTGTTCCAGACCACCCGCGAGGGCCTCGGCCAGACGACCGCCGTCGGCATCGGCGGCGACCCGGTAAAGGGCACGGAGTTCATCGACATTCTGGAAATGTTCCTCGCCGACGAGAAGACGACGTCGATCGTGATGATCGGCGAGATCGGCGGTGACGCCGAGGAGCGGGCCGCCCAGTTCATCGCCGACGAGGCGAAGCGCGGCCGAAGCAAGCCGATGGTCGGCTTCATCGCCGGCCGCACGGCGCCTCCCGGTCGCCGCATGGGCCATGCTGGCGCCATCATCTCGGGTGGTTCTGGCGGCGCCGAGGCGAAGATCGCCGCGATGGAAGAGGCGGGCATCCGAGTCTCGCCGTCGCCGGCGCGGCTCGGCAAGACCCTCGCGGAACTTTTGCGGGGCTGACACGTGCTTGACCGGGGAGGCGATGCGTCGCCCTCACCGGTGATCTCGAACGGGCCGTGAGGGGCGGGTCCGAACGCTGGGAGGTGCGAGGCGCGACGCCTCGCCGGAAGGAAGGGAGCCGGGGAACCGGTTCGAAAAGACAGCGATGGCTCGACAGGACGCGAACGCCGCCTTGCAGGCGACCTCCTTCCTCTACGGCGGCAACGCCGCCTACATCGAGGACCTCTACGCCCGCTACCGCGGCGACCCGGCCTCGGTGGACGCCGAATGGCGCGACTTCTTCACCGCACTGAAGGAGGACGACGCCGTCGCCGCTGAGCCCGCCTCCGTGCCGGACTGGGCCCGGCCGGACTGGCCGGTGCCGATGAACGGCGAACTCGTCTCCGCCTTCGACGGCAACTGGGGGACGATCTCCACCGCCGTCGCCGAGAAGGTGAAGACGAAGGCGCGCGAGGGCGGCGTCACCGTCAGCGAGGCCGAGGTGCTGCGCTCGACCCGCGATTCCGTGCGCGCCATCATGATGATCCGCGCCTACCGGATGCGCGGCCATCTCTATGCGAGCCTCGATCCGCTCGGCCTCGCCCCGCCGCGCGACCACGAAGAGCTGCATCCCTCCTCCTACGGCTTCACCGAGGCGGACTGGGACCGCAAGATCTTCCTCGACAACGTGCTCGGGCTCGAGTTCGCGACGATCCGCGAGATGATCGCGATCCTGCGCCGCACCTACTGCTCCACCATCGGCGTGGAGTTCATGCACATCTCTGATCCGGCCGAGAAGGCGTGGATCCAGGAGCGCATCGAGGGCCCGGACAAGTTCGTCTCCTTCACGCCCGAGGGCAAGAAGGCGATCCTCAACAAGCTCGTCGAGGCCGAAGGCTTCGAGAAGTTCATCGACGTCAAGTACACCGGCACCAAGCGCTTCGGCCTCGACGGCGGTGAATCGCTGATCCCGGCGCTCGAGCAGATCATCAAGCGCGGCGGCCACCTCGGCGTCCGCGACGTCGTCTTCGGCATGGCGCACCGCGGCCGCCTGAACGTGCTCGCCCAGGTGATGGGCAAGCCGCACCGGGCCATCTTCCACGAGTTCAAGGGCGGCTCCTACGCCCCCGACGAGGTCGAGGGATCGGGTGACGTCAAGTACCACCTCGGCGCCTCCTCGGACCGCGAGTTCGACGGCAACAAGGTGCACCTGTCGCTGACCGCCAACCCGTCGCATCTCGAGATCGTCGACCCGGTCGTGCTCGGCAAGGCGCGCGCCAAGCAGGACCAGCTCGGCGACGTCGACCGCACCCAGGTGCTGCCGCTGCTGCTGCACGGCGATGCCGCGTTCGCGGGGCAGGGCGTCGTGGCCGAGTGCCTCGGCCTGTCCGGTCTGAAGGGTCACCGCACCGGCGGCTCCATCCACTTCATCATCAACAACCAGATCGGCTTCACGACGAACCCGCGCTACTCGCGCTCGTCGCCGTACCCGTCCGACGTCGCCAAGATGATCGAGGCGCCGATCTTCCACGTGAACGGCGACGATCCGGAAGCCGTCGTCTACTGCGCCAAGATCGCCACCGAGTTCCGCCAGGCGTTCCACAAGCCGGTCGTCGTCGACATGCTGTGCTACCGCCGCTACGGCCACAACGAGGGCGACGAGCCGGCGTTCACCCAGCCGCTGATGTACAAGAAGATCCGCAGCCATCCGACGACGCTGCAGATCTACGCCGAGAAGCTCGAGGGCGAGGGGCTGTTGAAGGGCGGCGATCTCGACGGAATGCGGGCGAAGTGGCGCGACCGGCTGGAGGAGGAGTTCGAGGCCGGCCAGCACTACAAGCCGAACAAGGCGGACTGGCTCGATGGCCGCTGGACCGGGCTCAGGCAGGCGGAGAGCGAGGACGACCCGCGCCGCGGCCAGACCGGCATGCCGGCCGATCGGCTGCGCGAGATCGGCGAGAAGCTCACGACGGTGCCGCCGGGCTTCGAGGTGCATCGCACCATCCGCCGCTTCCTCGACAGCCGCGCCAAGATGATCCAGTCGGGCGAGGGAATCGACTGGGCGACGGCCGAGGCGCTCGCCTTCGGCGCGTTGCTCGTCGAGGGTCATCCCGTCCGCCTGTCGGGACAGGACGTCGAGCGCGGCACCTTCTCGCAGCGCCACTCGGTGCTGTTCGACCAGGAATCCGAGGAGCGCTACATCCCGCTCAACAACCTCGCGCCGAACCAGGGTCGCTACGAGGTCATCAACTCGATGCTCTCGGAAGAGGCGGTGCTCGGTTTCGAATACGGCTACTCGCTGTCGGAACCCAACTGCCTGACGCTGTGGGAGGCGCAGTTCGGCGACTTCGCCAACGGCGCCCAGGTCATTTTCGACCAGTTCATCTCCTCCGGCGAGCGCAAGTGGCTGCGCATGTCCGGCCTCGTCTGCCTGCTGCCGCATGGCTACGAAGGGCAGGGGCCAGAGCACTCGTCGGCCCGCCTCGAGCGCTACCTGCAGATGTGCGCCGAGGACAACATGCAGGTGGCGAACTGCACGACGCCGGCGAACTACTTCCACATCCTGCGGCGACAGCTGACGCGCGAGTTCCGCAAGCCGCTGATCCTGATGACGCCGAAATCACTGTTGCGTCACAAGCGCGGCGTCTCGCGCCTCGACGAGTTGGCGGAAGGTTCCACCTTCCACCGCATCCTGTGGGACGACGCGCAGTTCGCGCCGCACCTGACGACGACGCGGCTCGTCGCCGACGACAACATCCGCCGCGTCGTGCTGTGCTCGGGCAAGGTCTACTACGACCTGCTCGAGGAGCGTGAGAAGCGCGGCGTCGACGACGTCTACCTGATGCGGGTGGAGCAACTCTTCCCCTTCCCGACCAAGGCGCTCTCCGTCGAACTCTCCCGCTTCCCGAACGCCGACGTCGTCTGGTGCCAGGAAGAGCCGAAGAACATGGGCGCCTGGGCGTTCGTGCAGCCCTATCTCGAGTGGGTGCTGCCGCAGGCGAAGCTGAAGGTCGACCGTCCGAAGTACGCCGGCCGTGCTGCGTCGGCGGCAACGGCGACGGGCCTGATGTCGAAGCACGTGGCGCAGCTGCAGGCGTTCCTCGAAGAAGCGCTCGGCGGCTGACAGCCCGGATACTCCAGAGGCGCGGGCAGACGTCCGCGTCGAGCCAAGAACGGATGAAGGCGAAGCGATGGCCACGGAAATCCGCGTTCCGACGCTTGGGGAATCGGTCAGCGAAGCGACCATTGCCCAGTGGTTCAAGAAGCCCGGCGAGAGCGTCAAGGCCGACGAGCCGCTGGTCGAGCTCGAGACCGACAAGGTCACCATCGAGGTGCCGGCGCCCGCCTCCGGCGTGCTCGCCGACGTGCTCGTGCGCGACGGCGAGACGGTCGGGGTCGGCGCTCTGCTCGGCATGATCGACGCCGCGGGTGCGCCAGCTGCCAAGTCGACCGGGGCGCCGGACAAGAAGACCGATTCCACCGCCCCGATCAACGCCGGGCCGGAGCAGGTCACCCAGAAGCCGAATCCGCCGAAGGCCGAGGCCAGCAAGGCCAGCGGCAAGCCCGTTGCGGCCGACGCCCCACTCGCCCCGTCCGTGCAAAAGCTCGTCACCGAGAACCGTATCGATCCCGCTTCCGTCGACGCCAGCGGGCGTGGGGGCCGGCTGACCAAGGGCGACGTGCTGGCGGCGATCGAGGCGGGCACCCGGCCGATTGCGCCCGCCCCCGTTGTTCCCGCGCGGGCCCGCGCGCCGTCCTCCTCGGACGACGCCTCGCGCGAAGAGCGCGTGCGCATGTCGAAGCTGCGCCAGACCATCGCCCGCCGTCTCAAGGAGGCGCAGAGCGCGGCCGCCATGCTGACGACGTTCAACGACGTCGACATGTCGGCCGTCATGCAGCTCCGCAAGGACTACAAGGACGTCTTCGAGAAGAAGCACGGCGTGCGGCTCGGCTTCATGGGATTCTTCGTGAAGGCCTGCATCCAGGCGCTGCGTGAGATACCGAACGTCAACGCCGAGATCGACGGCACCGACATCGTCTACAAGAACTACTACCACATCGGCGTGGCGGTCGGCACCGACAAGGGCCTTGTCGTGCCGGTCGTCCGCAACGCCGACGCACTGTCGATCGCCGGCGTCGAGAAGGCGATCAACGCGCTCGGCAAGAAGGCGCGCGACGGCCAGCTCGGCATCGAGGACATGCAGGGCGGCACGTTCACCATCTCGAACGGCGGCGTCTACGGCTCGCTGATGTCGACGCCGATCCTCAACGCGCCGCAGTCCGGCATCCTCGGCATGCACCGCATCGACGAGCGTCCAGTGGTCAAGAACGGCCAGATCGTCATCCGCCCGATGATGTACCTGGCGCTCTCCTACGACCACCGCATCGTCGACGGCAAGGAGGCGGTGACCTTCCTCGTGCGCGTCAAGGAAGCGATCGAGGACCCGCAGCGCCTCGTGCTCGACCTCTGAGGTCGCAGCCGGCGGCGGCGGTCGGGAAGGGCACATCGTGGTCGTGGTTCCACGCCATGGAAGCGGCTCGCGGCCGCCGGCGCCGATGTCTCCGCGTCGGCGCAAGACGCGTCTCGTCGCGGCCGGCATGGCGCTTGTCCTCGGCACCGCCGTCATCCTGTTGTCGCTGTGGATGGAGAGCTGGGCCCGCATCCTTGAGAACGGCCAGTTGATGTTCATCGCGCCGGATTTTCTCGGCGGCTGGGCGGTTCAAGCGGAAATCTCGGTCTACCTCCGACAGGTGGGTGGCGGCGGGCTCGGCGTCGGCGTCGCGATCCTCCTCAGTGACTGGCTGAAGCGGTCGCAGACCCCGCGCCGGCCGCCGTCTTGACGGCCGGTGCGGCGAACGCCACATAGCGGCGCGAATGAGCTGATCGACCTTTACGATTGCTTGATAGAAACCGGCGAACGATGCGAGCGGGCGCCACATTTCCGACATCGGCCTCGGGCTGATGCCGGCACCTCAACGGATATGGACCGGTAGTGACTATGGGTGAGTCTCAAGGGATCGTGGCGCTGCGTACCCTGCGCCATGGTGTTCTCGAAGTGACGTGGGCCGACGGTTTCGTCGGTCAGGTGGACCTGCAAGGGCTGATCGACCGTGGCGGCGTCTATGCCACGCTGACGGTCCCGGCAAAGTTCTCGCGCGTGGCGATCGCGCAGGATCGGCAGTCGATCGTCTGGACGGACTGCGACGGCGATCGGATCGAGCTCGGCTCGCCGTCGCTGCGGGTTCGCGCCGAGGTTCGCTGCGGCTTCGACGCGGCAGCCTGATCCACCGTCGGAGCGGCCGTTCCGAACTCCGGCTGGGAATGCCGAGAATCCGCCTCGGTGGGCCGGTTTTGCTTCCGGGCGGCGCCGGCTTGGGTTATGCGTCGCTCGCCGTCGCCGAACCCTCCGGCGCCTCCGATCGAGAAGCGTCCCGTCGACGGTGTTCCCGGCGGCACGCGCCGCCGACCCGCCAGTGATGCGAGGACCTGCCATGGCCGTCTACGACCTCGTCGTCATCGGAACCGGCCCCGGCGGCTATGTCTGCGCCATCCGCGCCGCCCAGCTCGGCCTGAAGGTCGCCGTCGTCGAGAAGCGCGCCACCCACGGCGGCACCTGCCTCAACATCGGCTGCATCCCGTCGAAGGCGCTGCTGCACGCGAGCGAGCTCTACGAGGAGGCCAGGCACGGCTTCGCCGGCATGGGCATCGGCGTCGAGCCGAAGCTCGACCTTTCGCGGATGCTCGACTTCAAAGACGAGGGCGTCGACGGCAACGTCAAGGGCGTCGAGTTCCTGTTGAAGAAGAACAAGGTCGACGTCGTCTTCGGCACCGGCACCATCCTCGCCGCCGGTAAGGTCGGCGTGAAGGGCAACGACGGTAAGGACGCCACGCTCGAGACGAAGGCGATCGTCATCGCCACCGGCTCCGACGTGACGCCGCTGCCGGGCGTCACCATCGACGAGAAGCGCATCGTCTCGTCCACCGGCGCGCTCGACCTCGAGAGCGTGCCGAAGCATCTCGTCGTCGTCGGTGCCGGCGTGATCGGCCTCGAGCTCGGCTCGGTCTGGCGCCGCCTCGGCGCCAAGGTGACGGTCGTCGAGTTCCTCGACCGCATCCTCCCCGGTATGGACGCCGAGGTCGCCAAGCAGTTCCAGCGCATCCTGGCCAAGCAGGGGATGACGTTCCACCTGTCGGCCAAGGTCTCCGGCGTCGAGACCACAGGCGACGGCCTGAAGGTCACCGTCGAGCCGGCGGCGGGCGGCGAGAGCCAAGTGATCGAGGCCGACGTCGTGCTCATCGCGATCGGCCGCCGGCCCTACACCGAGGGTCTCGGCCTCGCCGAAGCGGGCGTCGCCCTCGATGGCCGGGGCCGCGTCGTCATCGACCAGCACTTCGCCACGAACGTTCCCGGCATCTACGCGATCGGCGACGTCGTCGCCGGCCCGATGCTCGCCCACAAGGCCGAGGACGAGGGCGTCGCCGTCGCCGAGATCCTCGCCGGCCAGGCCGGCCACGTGAACTACGACGCCATTCCGGGCGTCGTCTACACCTACCCGGAGGTCGCCGCGGTCGGGAAGACCGAGGAGGAGCTGAAGGCCGCCGGGGTCGCCTACAACGTCGGCAAGTTCCCCTTCCTGGCGAACGGCCGCGCCAAGGTTAACCGCACCACCGACGGCTTCGTGAAGGTTTTGGCGGACGCCAAGACCGACCGCGTGCTCGGCGTCCACATCGTCGGTGCCACTGCCGGCGAGATGATCCACGAGGCGGTGATCGCCATGGAATTCGGCGCCAGCGCCGAGGACATCGCCCGCTCCACCCACGCCCACCCGACGCTGTCGGAGGCGGTGAAGGAGGCGGCGATGGCGGTGGACAAGCGCGCCATCCACATGTGACGGTTGCGCGGCGCGCCATCGCCCGCGTGGCTCAGCCCGCCGGCGCCGCCGCCCCCCGCTCGAACGCCGCCGCCATCAGCGCGCGCGTGTAGTCGCTCTTCGGCGCCGAGAAGATCTGCTCCGCCGGCCCCGCCTCGATCACCTTGCCGTGGCGCATGACGATCACGTCGTTGGCGAGCGCCTTCACCACCTTCAGGTCGTGCGAGATGAACAGGTAGGCGAGGTCGCGCTTCGCCTGCAGTTCGCGCAACAGGTCGACCACCTGCGCCTGCACGCTCATGTCGAGCGCCGAGGTGGGCTCGTCCAGCATGATGAAGGCCGGCGTCAACACCAGCGCCCGGGCAATCGCGATGCGCTGGCGCTGGCCGCCGGAGAACTCGTGCGGATAGCGGTGCCGCGCCTCGGGATCGAGTCCGACCTCGACCAGAGCCGCGGCGGCGCGGCGGTCGCGTTCCTCGAAGCTCGTCCCCGGCTCGTGCACGAGCAGCCCCTCGGCGATGATCTCGCCCACCGACATGCGCGGGCTGAGCGAACCGTAGGGGTCCTGGAACACCACCTGCAGGTCGCGCCGAAGCGGCCGCATCGCCTTCCACGACCGCTCCTGCACCTCCTGGCCGAGCACGACGATGCGCCCGGTCGAGTGGATCAGCCGCAGCAACGCAAAGCCGAGCGTCGTCTTGCCGGAGCCCGACTCGCCGACGACGCCAAGCGTCTGTCCGCGCCGCACCACCACGTCGACGCCGTCGACCGCCTTGATGTGTCCGACCGTCCGCCGCAGCAGCCCGCGCTTGATCGGGAACCACACCTTGAGGTCGTTCGCCTCGACGACCACCGGCGCCGTCGCGTCGGACTTCGGCGGCGCGCCCTTCGGCTCGGCCGCCAGCAGGTGGCGCGTGTAGGGATGCTGCGGCCGCGTGAACACCTCCTCCACCGGCCCGTGCTCGACGATCTTGCCCTGCGTCATCACGCAGACGCGGTCGGCGATCCGCCTGACGATGCCGAGGTCGTGGGTGATGAACAGGATCGCCATGCCGAGGCGGTCCTGCAGGTCCTTCAACAACTTGAGAATCTGCGCCTGCACGGTGACGTCGAGCGCCGTCGTCGGCTCGTCGGCGATCAAAAGCTCCGGCTCGTTGGCGAGCGCCATGGCGATCATCACGCGCTGGCGCTGGCCGCCGGAGAGCTGGTGCGGGTAGGCGCCGAGCCGGCTTTCCGGGTCCTGGATGCCGACGGCGTGGAAGAGCTCGAGCGTCCGCTTGCGCGCCGCCGCACCCGACAGCCCGCGGTGCAGCGACAGGATCTCCTCGATCTGCCGCTCGATCGTATGCAGCGGATTGAGCGAGCTCATCGGCTCCTGGAAGACCATCGTGATGTCGTTGCCGCGCACGCCGCGCAGCGTCCGCTCGTCGGCCTTCAGCAGGTCCTTGCCGTCGAACAGGATTTCCCCGCTCGGGTGGCTGGCCGCCGGATAGGGCAAGAGCTTGACGATCGACAGCGCCGTCACCGACTTGCCAGACCCCGACTCGCCAACGATCGCCACCGTCTCGCCGCGGGCGACATCGAACGACACGTGGTCGACGGCGAGCGTCTTGGTGGCGCCGCTGCCGAACTGGACGGAGAGGTCGCGGACGGAGAGGAGGGGCGGGGTCATCGCGGAATCCCCCGTGACAAGATGAAGTCATCGGCGGAAATTCGTTGCAGAGCCGGCGGAGGGCGTAGCCGCCGGTCCTCGGAGACGATTGCCGCGCACCCGCGTTCGATCGCGGTGGCGACATGAATCGAGTCCGCGAGTCGGCCGCCGTGGATCGCACGGACCTCGGCGCTGAGCAGCAGAACGGCTCGCGAGACCGGATGGACTCGCAGCCTGCTTTGCGTGAAGACCGTCATGAATTGCTTCGCCAGTTCCGATCGACCAAGCTCGATCGGCTTGACGAGAACCTCCGCCAAAGTGAGTTCGCTCGTGACGGCATCGACGGTGCTTTCGTCGATGGCGCGCAACAGGACTGAACACGGCGGGCCGAATTTTGGCTCCGCCTCGAGTGCAAAGATGAAGATGTTGGAGTCCAGATAGATCGGCTGATCGGGAGGGTTCACGCGTCACGGTCCCGGCGAAGGTCGGCGACGTGCTGCAAAATCTCGGCGGCCGAACCATAGACTCCGCGGCCAAGCCCCGTAAGCGTGGCCAACGAGCTGGCGTCGAGCGGCGGCTCTACGTCCCGCACGGTGACTTCGACCAGGTGAGTCGGATCGATATCGCCGAGCACTTCCGACGGCAATGTAGAGCCTGTCACCCGACGAACGACGATCCTGTTCATTGCCTGTGCCCTCGATCCCTGCACCGCATTCTAGCACCCCTCACGAAAACGTCTTCCGCGGGTCGAAAGCGTCGCGCACCGCCTCGCCGATGAAGATCAGCAGCGACAGCATCAGCGAGAGGACGAGGAAGCCGCAGATGCCGAGCCAGGGCGCCTGGATGTTGGTCTTGCCCTGCGCCAACAGTTCGCCGAGCGACGGCGAGCCGGGCGGCAGGCCGAAGCCGAGGAAGTCGAGCGCCGTCAGCGTGGTGATCGAGCCGTTCAGGATGAACGGCATGAAGGTGAGCGTCGCCACCATCGCGTTCGGCAGCATGTGGCGCACCATGATCGCGGCGTTCGAGACGCCGAGCGCGCGCGCCGCCGTGACGTACTCGTAGTTGCGCGCCCGGAGGAACTCCGCCCTCACCACCGGCACCAGCGCCACCCACGAGAACAACAGCAGGATGCCGAGCAGGATCCAGAAGCCCGGGGCGAGGATCGACGAGATGATCAGCAGGAGATAGAGGCTCGGGATCGCCGTCCAGATGTCGATGAAGCGCTGGAACAGGAGGTCGGTCCAGCCACCGAAATAGCCCTGCACCGCGCCGGCGACGACGCCGATGGCCGACGAGATCGCCGTCAGGATCAGCCCGAACAGCACCGACAGGCGGAAGCCGTAGATCAGCCGGGCGAGCACGTCGCGCCCCTGATCGTCGGTGCCGAACCAGTTCCAGTTCCACGCCGTGCAGAACGGGTCGTCGACCCCCATCGGCAGGCGCGAACAGCGCTCGCTCTCGGGCATCAGCCACGAGGGCTTCGCCGGCGCCGGCACCGGCGAGGCGTTGTTGATGGTCGAGTAGCCGTAGCGGATCGGGGGCCACAGCATCCAGCCATTGGCGCCGATCTCCTCGTAGACGAACGGGTCGCGGTAGTCGGTGCGCGCCTGGAAGCCGCCGAACACCTCCTCGGGGTAGTCGACCAGCACCGGATAGAGCATCTCGCCCTTGTAGGAGACGACGAGCGGCCGGTCGTTGGCGATGAACTCGGCGAACAGCGTCACGGTGAACAGCGCAAGGAAGATCCACAGCGACCACCAGCCGCGCCGGTGGGCGCGGAAGTTCCGCCAGCGGCGCAGGTTGAGCGGGGACAGCGCGAAACGGCTCCGCGCCACGGGCGGAGCCGGCGGCAGCGTGTCGAGGGATGGTACGCGAGCGTCCATCTCAGACCTCGCGGCTTTCGAAGTCGATGCGCGGATCGACCCACATGTAGGCGAGATCGGAGATCAGGCCGACCACCAGCCCCATCAGCGAGAAGATGTAGAGCGTCGCGAACACCACGGCGTAGTCGCGGTTGATGACGGATTCGAAGCCCAGCAGCCCCAGCCCGTCGAGCGAGAAGATCTGCTCGATGAGCAGCGAGCCGGTGAAGAAGACGGCGATGAACGCACCCGGGAAGCCGGCGATGATGATGAGCATCGCGTTGCGGAAGACGTGGCCGTAGAGCACCCGGTGCTCGGTCAGCCCCTTCATGCGCGCCGTCATCACGTACTGCTTGCGGATCTCCTCGAGGAACGAGTTCTTCGTGAGCAGTGCCGTCGTGGCGAAGCCGCCGAGCACCATCGCGCCGATCGGCAGCACCATGTGCCAGAGGTAGTCGAGCACCTGCTCGTACCACGGCAGGCTCGCCCAGTTGTCCGAAACGAGACCGCGCAGCGGGAAGATGCTCCAGAACGAGCCGCCGGCGAACAGCACGATCAAAAGCACGGCGAACAGGAAGCTCGGGATCGCATAGCCGACGATGATCACCGCCGAGGTCCAGACGTCGAAGCGGCTGCCCTCGCGCACCGCCTTGGCGATGCCGAGCGGGATCGAGATGCCGTAGGAAAGCAGCGTCATCCACAGCCCGAGCGAGATCGACACCGGCATCTTCTCGAGGATGAGGTCGATGATGGTGACGTCGCGGAAGTAGCTTCGGCCGAAGTCGAAGGTGGCATAGTCGCCCAGCATCTTGAGGAAGCGTTCGAGCGGCGGCTTGTCGAAGCCGAACTGCGCCTCGAGCTTCGCGATGAAGGCGGGGTCTAGTCCTTGCGCGCCGCGGTATCGCGAATTCACGCTCCCTGCGTCGGCCTGGCCCGCGCCGCCGGAGGCGGTGAAGTCGCTGCTGGCCCCGCCCACGCGGGCCGTGGCCGACACGTCGGTCCCCGCCACCTGCGCCAGGATGCGCTGGACCGGCCCGCCGGGAGCGAACTGGATGACGAGGAAGCTCACCGCCATGATGCCGATCAGCGTCGGGATCATCAAAAGGATGCGTCTGAGGACGTAGGCGCCCATCAGGGTTTCATCCGGATTTGCCGATCGCCGTGGCGCGCTCGGCATCCCACCACCACGTCGATTCCACCGGGAAGCCGTAGCGCGGCTGCTCGGCGGGGAAGCCGAAGAGATCCCAGTAGGCGACCGTGTGCGACGCCTTGTACCAGTTCGGCACCCACGGCAGCAGCACGCGCAGCACGCGGTCGAGCGCCCGCGCCGCGACCTCCATGTCCGCCCGCGTCGGCGCCGCGATCACCGCCTCGACCAGCGCGTCGACCGCCGGGTTGGCGATGCCCGCCATGTTGCGGCTGCCGTCCGTGCCGGCGCTTTTCGAGGAGAAGAACTGCCGCAGTTCGTCGCCGGGGGTGGACGACAGCGAGAAGCGCAAGCCCGTCACGTCGAAGTCGAAGGTGTCGGTGCGCGCCTGGTATTGCACCGGGTCGACGATGCGCTCGGTCGCGTCGATGCCGAGCAGTTTCAGGTTGCGGATGAACGGCTGCACGATGCGGCTCGAGGACGCGTCGTTTTCGAGGAACTCGATGACGAAGGGGTTCCCCGCCGCGTCGACGAGCTGCCCGCCGTCGCGCCGCCAGCCCGCCTCCTTCAGGAGGTCCGACGCGCGACGCAGCAGGCGGCGGTCCTGGCCGCTGCCGTCGCTCACCGGCGCCAGCCAGGCCTCGCCGAACACCGCCTCCGGCACCTCGCCGCGAAATGGTTCGAGCAGCGCGAGCTCGGCCGGCGAAGGCCGCCCCGTCGCCTTCATCTCGGAGTTCTCGAAGAACGACTGGGTGCGGGTGTAGAGCCCGTAGAACAGGTTGGCGTTCGACCATTCGAAGTCGAAGGCGAGGCCGAGCGCCTCGCGCGTGCGCAGGTCGGCGAACTTGGCGCGGCGAAGGTTGAGGAAGAAGCCCTGCGCGCCGGACGGTTGGCGGTCGGGAAACTCCTCGCGCTTGACGCGGCCGTCGCGGACCGCCGGAAAGTCGTAGCCCGTCATCCAGGTGCGCGAGGTGTGCTCCTCGCGAAAGGTCACGTCGCCCTTCTTCAGGGCCTCGAAGGCGATCTGGCGGTCGCGGTAGAACTCGAGGCGCAGCACGTCGAAATTGCCCTGTCCGATCGCCACTGGCAGGTCCTTGCCCCACCAGTCCGGCACCCGCTCGTACTCGATGAAGCGTCCGGGCTCGAAGCGCCCGATCCTGTAGGCGCCCGATCCGAGCGGCGGCTCGAGCGATCCGGCGGTGAAGTCCCGGCCGGCGTACCACGCCTTCGAGAAGATCGGCAGCCCGGCGATGATGAGCGGCAGCTGCCGAGACTGCCGGCCGGAGAAGCTGACGACCACCGTGTCGGGCGCCGTCGCCTCGGCCGCCGTCATCTCCTGCAGCGGCAGCACGATCAGCGGGTGCCCCTGCTCCTTCAGCGTCGTCAACGACCACGCCACGTCTTCCGCCGTGAGGGGCGAGCCGTCGTGGAAGCGCGCTTCGGGCCGCAGGCGGAAGATGACGGCGTTGCCATCCGGCGACACCTCAGCTGATCGGGCCACCAGCCCGTACATCGCGTCCGGCTCGTCGAGCGCCCGCACCATCAGCGTGTCGAAGATCGTCTCGATGCGCGGCGGCGCGTCGCCCCGCAGGACGAAGCTGTTGAAGGTGTTGAAGGTCTGCGGGTTCTGGTTGAACGCCCAGCTCGGCGGCGTGAACACCATCCGCCCGCCCTTCGGCGCCTGCGGGTTCACCCAGTCGAAATGCGGGAAGTCGGGCGCGTACTTGAGGTCGCCGAACACCGAAAGGCCGTGGCGCTCGCCAGCGGTGGCGGCCGCCGCATTGGCCGAAGCCGCGGTCGGGGCAGTGGTCGCCCCCGGCTCCTCGGCGAGCGCCCGCCGGCCGCCGAGCGCCATCGCGGCAACGGAGCCCGCCGCCAGCGTCAGCACCGTGCGCCGCGTCGCCGGCAGGCACGTTCCGTCGCCGCGCCACGCCGTCCCGCGGCCCGCCGCCTTGCCGTTCACTGGTGGACCCGCCCGATCTTGGCGGCCTTCTCGGTGTCGTACCACCAGACCGTCGGGAAGCCGGGCGAGAACTCCGGCAGCTTCGCCGGCCGGCCGAAGCGGTCCCAGCGCGCCGTGCGGTCGTAGTCGAGATACCACTGCGGGATCACGAAGCGCTTCCACATCAGCACCCGGTCAAGCGCCCGCGTCGCCGCGACCAGATCCTCGCGGTCGGTGGCGAAGATGATGCGGTCGACCAGCGCGTCGACCGCCGGGTCCTTGATGCCCGCGAGATTGCGCGAGCCCGACCTCTCGGCGGCGGCGGAGCCCCAGAACTCGCGCTGCTCGTTGCCCGGCGACAGCGACTGGCCCCAGCTGCCGATCACCATGTCGTAGTCAAAGGCGCGCACGCGGTTCTCGTACTGCGCCGTGTCGACGACCCGCACCGCCATGTCGATGCCGAGGCGCGACAGACCCTGCTTGTAGGGCAGCGCCACCCGCTCCATCGACGGATCGGCGAGCAGCAGTTCGAAGCGGAACGGCTGCTTCGTCTTGGCGTTGACGAGCCGGCCGTCGACCTGCTCCCAGCCCGCCTCCTTCAAAAGCTCGAAGGCCCGGCGGAAGTTCTGCCGCACCTTCGCCGGATCGCCGCCGACCGGGTTCTCATAGACCGTGGTGAACACCTCGGGCGGAACCTCGTCCCGCACCGCTTCGAGGATCTCGAGTTCGCGCCCCTGCGGCAGGCCGGTCGCCGCCAGGTCGGTGCCGGCGAAGAACGAGCCGACACGCTTGTACTGGTCGTAGAAGGTGGTGCGGTTCAGCGTCTCGAAGTCGAAGGCGTAGTTCATCGCCTCGCGCACCTTCGGGTCCTGGAACAGCGGACGGCGCAGGTTCGGCACGAACGCCTGCATCACGCCGGAGGCCCGGTCGGGGAACTTCTCCAGGATCACCTTGCCCTGGCGCACCGCGGGAAAGTCGTAGGCGGTGGCCCAGTTCTTCGCCGAATTCTCGCTGCGCCAGTCGATCTGGTCGGCCTTGAACGCCTCCAGCGCAACGAATGGGTCGCGGTACATCTCGTAGCGGATCTCGGCGAAGTTGTTCGAGCCGACATTGACGGGCAGGTCGTTCGCCCAGGCGTCGGCGACGCGCTCGTAGGTGACGGAGCGGCCGGCGTCGAACGACTTCACCCGGTACGGACCAGAGCCGAGCGGCGGCTCGAGCGTCGTCTCGCGGATGTCGCGCTTCTTGCCGTTCGCGTCCGTGCCCTCCCACCAGTGCTTCGGCAGCACCGAGAGCTGGCCGAGGATGTGCGGCAACTCGCGGTTGCCGGGCTTGTCAAAGACGAACTTGACCTCGTGGTCGCCGAGCTTCTCCGCCGACGTCACGTGCGAGTAGTAGTACTGGTAGAAGGGATGGATGTCGCGCAGCGTCTCGAGCGACCAGATCACGTCGTCGGCGGTGATCGGCGTGCCGTCGTGCCACTTCGCTTCCGGCCGCAGGCGGTAGCTCACCCAGGCGTAGTCGGCGGGATACTGCGCCGCCTCGGCGATCAGGCCGTACTGCGCCGAGGTGTCGAGCTCGTCGAACGACGACGTCATCAGCGTCTCGAACAGGAAGCCGGAGCCCGGCGCGACGTCGCCCTTCGGGATGAAGGCGTTGAAGCTGTCGAAGCCGCCGGTGGCGCCGAGCCGCAGCAGGCCGCCCTTCGGCGCCTGCGGGTCGGCATAGGGGAAGTGCGGGAAGTCAGCCGGCAGCTTCGCCTCGCCGGTGAGCGTCATCGCCGGGTGCCAGGGGAGTTCGCCGACGGGCGCAGCGGCCGGAGCGGCAGCCGGCGCCTCCTGCGCCGATGCGACGGACAAAAAGCCCGAAAGGCCGATGAAGGCGGCGACGCCGAGGGCTGCGAGGTGTCGAAACATGCCTGTCCCGGGTGTGTGGATCGGACACCGGGATATTAGGGGCCCGTGCCGGCGAGCGACACCGCCGACACGTCGCGTGGAGAAAATTTAATCCCGCGAGCGCCTTCGAGCGGCGCCGCGCCTCGGCACGGGTAGCCGGGCGCTCTCGTGCGCCCGACCCGAAGCCGCAAAACGGCAGCCTATTGGGCGGGCGCGGCCGGCGCGTGGGCGTCGGGTGCTGCCGGTGCTTGGGCGTCCGCCGCCGGCGGCGCGGGCGCATCGCCTGCCGGAGCCTCCGTCGCAGCGGCCGGGGCCTCGCCGGCAGCCGGCGCCGTCTCGGTGCTCGCCGCGGCCTCCTCGACCGGCGGCAGCGGCACGGGGCTGTCGGCGAGCGTGCGCAGGTAGCCGATCAGATCGGCGCGCTCCTGGTCGTTCTTCACGCCGGCGAAGCTCATCGCGGTGCCCGCGACGACGCCGCGCGGATCGGCGAGGAACGTGTCGAGGTGCGCGTAGGTCCAGGTCTTCTCCTTCGCGGCGAAATCCGTCATGCCCTGCGAGTACGAGAAGCCCTGCGCGTGCGCGATCTCGCGGTCGACGACGCCCCACAGGTCCGGTCCGACCTTGTTCGGGCCGCCCTTCTCGAAGCTGTGGCAAGCGCCGCACTTCTTCGACACCGACTCGCCCTTGGCGACATCAGCCTTGGCGAGCAGCACCGGCAGCGGCACGGCCGCCGGCGCCGCAGCGCCCTCGGCGGTCGGTGCGGCCTCGGCCACCTCGATCAGGTAGCCCGGCGTCTCCGGCGCGTGCGTCGAGAACAGCAGATCGGAGACGAAGCCGAGCCCCATCGCGAATACGCCGGCGCCGAGAACCGCGCCGATGATCTTGTTCCACTCAAAAGAGTCCATCGCGTCCCACTCTCGGTGGCGCCAAAGCTGCGCGGCGCGGCCGCTGCGGAGGAATGCGAAAGGCCGCCCAACGTTCGCGCACTGTCACAGCACGCGGGGCGTTCCGACCGCATCGCAGGAGCGCCGGCGCCGGCCGGCTACCGTCCTCCCCGACGGGGCGGAAACTAGCCGCTTCAACTCGGCTGTGTCCATGCCTATAAGTCCGCCGCGGCGTGAGACAATTCGACACCAACCGACGCCGCGGCCTGTCACCCGCCGCCGATCCCGGCGCTCCTGCGCAACCCCCGCCGCTCGCCACCGAGATTTTTTTCGCCGGAGACCCCGCATGTCCCGACCGATCATCGTCATCCCCGCCCGCATGTCGTCCACGAGGCTACCCGGCAAGCCGCTCGCCGACATCGCCGGCAAGCCGATGATCGTACACGTGCTGGAGCGTGGCCGCGAAGTCGACGTCGGGCCGGTGGTGGTCGCCTGCGACGACGAGCGCATCGCCGAGGCGGTGCGCGCGGCCGGCGGCACCGCGGTGATGACGCGCGACGACCACGAATCGGGCTCCGACCGCATCTACGAGGCGATCGAGACGATCGATCCGGACGGGCGCTACGACATCGTCGTCAACCTGCAGGGCGACCTGCCGACCATCGATCCGGCACTGTTGCGCGCCGCCGTCGCGCTGCTCGACGTCGACGAGGTGGCGATCGGCACGACCGCCTCCGAGATCGTCCGGCCGGAGGAGCGCACCGCTTCGAACGCCGTGAAGGCGGTCGGCACGCCGATCGGGCCGCGCCGGCTCAGGGCGCTCTACTTCACCCGCGCCACCGCGCCGTGGGGCGAAGGGCCGCTCTATCACCACATCGGCCTCTACGCGTTCCGCCGGCCGGCGCTCGCCCGCTTCGTGGCGCTGCCGCCGTCGCCGCTCGAGCTGCGCGAGAAGCTCGAGCAGTTGCGGGCGCTGGAGGCGGGGATGCGCATCGACGTCGCCATCGTCGACGGCGTGCCGTTCGGCGTCGACACGCCGGCCGACCTCGTGCGCGCCCGCGCCGAGCTCGGCTGACGGCCGGCGCTCCTGCCCTTCACGACTGCCCACGAGGATCTCGCCATGACCGAGCGCACGCGCATCGCCTACCAGGGCGAACCCGGCGCCAACTCCCACATCGCCTGCCGGGAGGTCTATCCGGATGGCGAGCCGGTGCCCTGCGCCACCTTCGAGGACTGCTTCGCGGCGCTCGAGCAGGGCTCCGTCGACCTCGCGATGATCCCGATCGAGAACTCGGTCGCCGGCCGCGTCGCCGACATCCACCACCTTTTGCCGGAGGCCGACGTCCACATCATCGGCGAGCACTTCCTGCCGATCCGCCACCAGCTGATGGCGATCCGCGGCGCGACCCTCGCCGGGCTGAAGACGGTGCAGAGCCACGTGCAGGCACTCGGCCAGTGCCGGCTGACGATCCGCCGGCTCGGCATCGTGCCGGTGGTCGGCGCCGACACCGCCGGCTCAGCCCGCCAGATCGCCGAGGCCGGCGACCCGTCGCGGGCGGCGATCGCCTCGCGGCTCGCCGCCGAGATCTACGGCCTCGACGTGCTCGCCGAGGACATCGAGGACGAGGCGCACAACACGACGCGCTTCGTCATGCTGTCGCGCACGCCGGCGCTGACGCCGCGCGGCAACGGCCTGACGGTGACGACCTTCGTGTTCCGGGTGCGCAACGTGCCGGCGGCGCTCTACAAGGCGCTCGGCGGCTTCGCCACCAACGGCGTCAACATGACGAAGCTCGAGTCCTACCAGCTGGCCGGCCAGTTCTTCGCCTCGCAGTTCTACGCCGACGTCGAGGGCCATCCCGACGACCCGTCGCTGGCGCTCGCCCTCGAGGAACTCGCCTTCTTCTCCAACGAGCTGAAGGTGCTCGGCGTCTATCCGGCCGCACCGTTCCGCGAGAAGATTCGCGAGCCAGAGGCGAACCGCGCGCTGCGTCCGACGCCCGCCGCGGAGTGACCACGGCAGGCGTCGTGCCTCGCCGTCAGCGCAGCGCGACCTTGGCGACCTTGTCCTTGTAGTCTTCCTTCGGGTCGGCCCCGAACAGCATCTTGATGCCGGCGACGAGGCTCGACGCATCCGCCCAGATTTCGGCCGTCTCGGCATCGAGGCGCAGCAGCACCAGCTTCGGATCGTCCTTGCCGCCCTCGAACCAGGCGGCGACGAAGCGGTTCCACAGCCGGTCGACCATCGCCCGGTCGTGCTCGATCGCCAGCGTGCCGTGCACGCTCGCGAACAGGTCGTGGCCCTTGGAGGTGAACGTCGCGATGGCGCGGTGGCCTTCTGGCAGCGCCTCGACGATCCCGTTGTCCGTCGACGTGAAGAACCAGATCGGGCCGCGATCCTTGTCGCCGTCGAGCTGCGCCGTCATCGGCCGGGCATGGCCGTCCTCGACGCCGTCGATCCCGACCATCATCGTCATGTCGGAGGCGAGCGCCTTCCAGAACTTCGTTTCGAGATCGGCGGGAGTGGTCATTCGGTCGTCCTCCAGAGTGTCGCCCTTCAACGGGCGAACATCCGGGACGTTCCACGAAGGCGAGACGGCGCGCGCGTCGGCTGGCCGGCAGAGCCACGAGAGGTCTTCGCACCCTCCAACGGAGTCATCCCAGGCCTTGTGCCTGGGATCCAAGCAACGGGTGTCCCGGGCGACTCATCGCAGCATAGAATGCGTGGAGAGCAGTGGATCCCAGGCACAAGTCCTGGGATGACTTCGGAGGAGCTGTTCGTTCTGTGAAGACCAGACGGCCGGCGAACATCGCCGGCCGCGCAGGCATCCATCACGCCGCGTGCGGCAGCGGAAGTCTCCCGAACTCAGTTGCACTTGTTCGGGTTGTTCTCGCACTTCGCCTTCTGCTTCTCGGCCTTCTGCTGCTGCTTTTCCTGCTTGGCGGCCTTCTGCTCCTGCCGCTGCTGCTTCTCGGCCTTGGCCTCCTGGCGCTGCTGCTTCTCCTGCTTCTGCGCCTTCTGCTCCTGATTTTCCTGCTTGGCAGCCTTCTGCTCCTGCTTCTGCTGCTTCTGCTGTTTTTGTTCCTGGGCCTCCTGGCGCTGCTTCTGCTCCTGGCGGGCCTTCTTCTCGCTCTGGTCGTTCGGCTCGGCGCGCTGCTTGCGCTGCTCTTCCTTCGCCTTCTGTTCCTTGCGCTCCTGCTTCGCCTGCTCGTCGCGGCGCTCCTGCTTGCGCGCCTCTTCCTTCCGGTTCTCTTCCTTGCGGTTCTCTTCCTTGACGTTCACCTTCTTGACGTCGACGTTCTTCTTGTCGACCTCCTTCTTGGTGACGTCCTTCTTGATCACCGTCTTCTCGACCTTGACCTTCTTGACGACCTCGACCCTCTTCACCACGCGCGGCGGGTTGCGCACGACGACGCGGGTGTCGTAGCGCGGCCGGTAGACGAAGATCGCGTCGTTGGTCCGAACGCCCCAGGCGGGGCGGCGGGTGACGACGGTCACCTTGCGGATCGGCACGCCGCCGACGCCGACGTACTTCACAACGCGGTCCCGGGCGAACGGGCGGTTCACGTAGAAGCGGTCGCGCGGCAGGTACCAGCGGCGCGGCGTGCGGTTGACGTAGACCACCGTCTCGCGCACCGGGTAGGCGTACTGGTAGACGCGCGGCGAGACCATCCGGGCGGTCGGCACGAACACCCAGGATTCCTCAACCGCCGGCTCGGGGGTGGCCACATAGCCGACCGCGTAGCCAGACCGCGGCGGGGCGATCGGCGACCAGCCGGTGACCTCGTCGTCCTCGCTGTCGCGCCAGTTGACCCAGGCCGGCGCCCACTCGTCGCCCGGAACCCAGTACCAGCCGTAGTCGTCGTCGTAGCCCCAGCGGCCGTAGTGGAAGGTCGCCCAGCCGAACGGCTCTTCGGACTCCCAGTACCAGCCGTACTCGTCCGTCCAGATCCACTGGCCGACGGTGTAGGGCCGCCAGTCGGGCGAGACCCCGGTCGGGATGAACACGTAGCCGTTGCCGGGGTGCTCGACCCAGTCGCCGTAGGGGCTGAGCTCGTCGTAGAAGGACTCGACCGAGCGCGCCTCCTGGGCACTGGCGGTCGGCGGCACGCTGAGGCCGGCGCCGCCGCCGGAGAATCCGGGCAGGCCGGCGAAGGCGACGGCGGCGCACGCCACCGTGAGCAGTCCCTTGGTCGCCATCGACTTCAGGCGTCCACTCGCAACATTCGACGTCATCGATCACTCTCCCGGCCGGGCGGCCCGCACGACCCGTCGTCGCGCCTGCCGCCGCCTTTTCGGAGCGGACATTGTGGCTCTCCGCCTGAACCTGACGTGAACGATCAGCGCGGCGAAACGGTGGCCGCGCAACGGGTTCGTCGATCGCGGCGCGCGGGGCGGCGATCGGCCGTCGCCGCGCGGCGGAAGCCCGTCGCGCGGCAGTCCGCAGGGACGATCAGACCGGCGCCGAACGCCTCGCCGCCTGCGCCGTCACCAGCCGTCCGACGGCGTTGCGGATAATCGCCATGCCGGTCTCGCCCGACAGCGTCATGATCGATTCGGGGTGGAACTGCACCGCCGCGATCGGCTCGCTGACGTGCTCGATCGCCATCGCCACCCCGTCCGCCGTCTCGGCGGTGACGACGAGCTCCTTCGGCAGCACCGCGAGATCCGCATAGAGCGAGTGGTAGCGGCCGACGGCGAAGCGGTCCGGCATGCCGGCGAACAGCCGCCCGGGATCCTTCACCGTCACTTCGGACGGCTTGCCGTGCATCGGCAGCTCGAGCTGGCCGAGCCGTCCGCCGAACGCCTCGACGATCGCCTGCAGCCCGAGACAGACGCCGAAGATCGGGACGTTCCGCGCCCGCGCCCGGGCGATCGTCGCCGCGCAGTCGAAGTCGGTCGGCCGGCCGGGGCCGGGCGACAGCACGAGGAGATCGGGTCGGACCTGGTCGAAGGCGTCGTCGCCGAGGGGTGTCCGCAGCGTCGTCACCACCGCACCGGTCTGGCGCAGGTAGTCGGCGAGCATGTGGACGAACGAATCCTCGTGATCGACGAGCAGCACGCGCAGCGGCTCGCCCGCGCGGGCCGCCGCTGCGGCGGTGGTCGCGACCGGCGGGTTCGCCGCCTCGCGGATGGCGGCACGCATTGCCGAGGCCTTCAGCTCGGTTTCCCGCTCTTCCTCCGCCGGATCGGAATCGAACAGCACGGTGGCGCCGGCGCGCACCTCGGCGATGCCGTCCTTGATGCGGACCGTGCGCAGCGTCAGCCCGGTGTTGAGGTCGCCGTTGAACAGCACCATGCCGACGGCGCCGCCGTACCAGGCGCGCGGCGTGCGCTCGTGCTCCTCGATGAAGCGCATCGCCCAGCGCTTCGGCGCGCCGGTCACCGTCACCGCCCAGGCGTGCGACAGGAAGGCGTCGAGCGCGTCCATGCCCTCGCGCAGCATCCCCTCGATGTGGTCGACGGTGTGGATGAGGCGCGAGTACATCTCGATCTGCCGCCGGCCGAGCACCCGCACCGAGCCCGGCACGCAGACGCGCGCCTTGTCGTTGCGGTCGACATCGGAGCACATCGTCAGCTCCGCCTCGTCCTTCTTCGAGTTGAGGAGCTTGCGGATCTGCACCTCGTCCTCGATGGCGTCGCGGCCGCGGGCGATGGTGCCGGAGATCGGGCAGGTCTCGACGCGCTTGCCACCGGTGACGCGAACGAACATCTCCGGCGAGGCGCCGACCAGCCACTCGCCGCGGCCGAGGTTCATGAAGAAGCCGTAGGGCGCCGGGTTGATCGCCGCGAGCCGCCGGCTCACCGCCGAGGGCGGCGCCGGGCAGCGCTCGGAGAACACCTGCCCCGGCACCACCTCGAACAGGTCGCCGCGGCGGAAGTAGTCGATCGCCTTCTCGACCGTCTTCGCATACTCGCCGGGCGCATGGTCGCCGCGGCCGACGACGCGGTCGGCGAGCTTGAAGGGCTGCTTCTCGCCGTCGCGCGGCAGGCCCTTCGTGGAGGCGCCGCCGCTCGCGAACTCGTAGGAGTAGACGGTCGCCTTGCGGCCGTAGTGGTCGACGACGAGGAACTCGTCCATCAGGAACAGCACGAGGTCGCGCTGGTCGTCGGGGCGCTCGAGCTTCAGCGGCATCGGCTCGAACTGGAAGGCGAGGTCGTAGCCGAAGGCGCCGGCGAGCCCGAGATGCGGGTCCTCGTCGGAGCGGAACAGCGCCACCAGCGCCCGGACCACCGAGAACACGGACGGCTGGCGCGAACGCTCCTCCTCGGTGAACGGGCCGGCCGGCTCCTTCACCACAACGTCGAGGCGGTTCGCGTCGCCGGCGACGGTCGCAACGTCCGCGGATGCGCGCAGGACCGCCTCGATCGCCGGCAGCACCACCCGGCCGCGCTCGTTCAGCGCCGTGACAGTCACGGCGCGGCCGCGCGTCTCCACCGCCACCGGCGGGTTGACCAGCGCGAAGTCCCAGCGCGTGTAGCGGCCGGGGAACTCGTAGCTCGACGAGAACACCGCGCCGCGCTCGGCGTCGAGCCGATCGACCCACGGCGCGATCGCGCCCGCATAGGCAACGTCGCGGTGGCTGCGCGTCACCGCGACGCCGCCGTCGGTGACGTACGTCATTTCCCCGGTGTGGGACATCGTGCGACCCTTCCTTACCGGCGCTCCCGTGGAACGCCCGTTTTCCACTCTTGCGGGACGGGGGAGAACGGTGTCGACACGAAAAAGGCCGCCCGGTCACCCCGGCGGCCCATTCTCATCGCGTCCTGAAACAAGTCGCGCGCGGGCCGCCTCAGAAGGCCGGCCACCACCACGCGCCAAGGATCTGGAACGTCGACATGGCGAGACTGGTAGCCGATTGCGGCAGCCTCGACAAGGCCACCCGGCATTGCGGCGATTGACCGCGTCTCGAATTCGCCGCTATCTCTCGGGCGCGGGCGATCCGAATCGTGGTCGCTTGCCCTGTGGGGGCGCAGGTCAACAGCGGTTCGCACGTCCGGCCGGCCGATCTGGCCGGCCCATTGAGGAGGCGGTCGGCGATGACGATCGATCGGATGACGGATCTCGGCGCGGCGGCCGCGGACGGCGAACGGCGCGAGGGGATGACGCGGCGCGAGCTCGTCGCCGGCGGGCTTGCCGTGACGGCGGCGATGGCGCTCGGCCTCGGCCCGGCGTTCGCCCAGAGCAACGCCTCGAAGTGGTTCAACGGCACCGCCGAGGACAACGGCGTCGTCTTCCGCGCCACCAAGTTCGCGGTGATCAAGCCGCAGTGGAAGCGGCAGATCGTGCAGTACTACAGCAGCGAGCCGCAGGGCACCGTCGTCATCGATACGCGGCACCACTTCCTCTATGTGATCTTCGAGAACAACACGGCGCTGCGCTACGGCGTCGGCGTCGGCAAGGAAGGCTTCAAGTGGTACGGCACGGCGCAGGTCGACCGCAAGGCGATCTGGCCGACCTGGACGCCGCCGCCCGAGATGCTGCTGCGCCGGCCGGACCTGCCGAAGTTCATGGAGGGCGGTGCCGACAACCCGCTCGGTCCGCGCGCCCTCTATCTCTATCGCGGCGGCACCGACCTCGGCTACCGCGTGCACGGCACCACCGAGCCGTGGAGCATCGGCTCGGACGTCTCGAGCGGCTGCATCCGCATGTTCAACGAGGACGTCATCGACCTCTACCAGCGCGTGCCGAAAGGCACCAAGGTGCTGGTGCTGCCGCACATCGCCGAGAAGGCGACCTGACACGATCGACGCGACAGGCCTCGTGCTGCGCGCGGCCGCCGCCCGCGCGGCCGATGGCTCGCGAAGGGGGGATGCCGTGACCAATCCAGGACTTTTCGCCCGGCTAGCCCGGTTCGGCTGCCTCGCCGCCGTCGCGCTGGGACTGGCCGCGTGCTCGGGCGGCTCGGTCGACCAGGTCGCGGCGCCGACCGCCACCGACGCGCCGGCGATGGCCGGCCTCGCGATGGCGCCGGGCAGCGAGGAGGACTTCATGGTCAACGTCGGCCGGCGGGTGTTCTTCGCCGCCGGCTCGGCCGACCTCGACCAGACGGCGATCGTCACGCTCGACAAGCAGGCCGTGTGGCTCAACCAGTACACCTCCTGGCGGGCGCGCGTGCAGGGCTTCGCCGACGACAGCGGCTCGGCCGACGTGCAGATGGCGCTCAGCGTCAAGCGCGCCGAGGCGGTGAAGAACTTCCTCGTGTCGCGCGGCGTCCTGTCGGAACGTCTGCGCGTCAAAGGCTATGGCCGCGACCGGCTGGTGCGCGACTGCCCGGAGATCGAGTGCAAGTCGCAGAACCGCCGCGTCATCACCAATCTCGACGACGACGACCTCAACTCCTGATCCGCTGGCGACGCCGGCGCGACGCGTGACGGCTGGGCAGGTCGCCGGCGGCTCGCTATTGTCCGCGCACGGCGGGGTTTCGCCGCGTTTCGTGGGGAGTTTCCGATGCCGTTCCGCCCGTCGCCGCTGCGCCTGACGCTCGCCCCGCTGGTCGTTGCGGCCGCCCTGACGGCACTCGGAACCAGCCTCTCCGCGGCCGCCTGCCCGGACGACGCGACGGTGGCGGCGTTCGCGAAGGCCTATCTCGCCAAGCAGCCCGTCACCGCGTTCGGCACCGGCCTCGACGCCGCCGACGCGGCGTGCGCCCGCAACAAGCTGGTCGCCGACCTTGAGAAGACGCTTGGGCCGGTGGTCGGCTACAAGGCCGGCCTCACCAACAAGGCCGTGCAGGAGCGCTTCGGCGCCAGCGCGCCGGTGCTCGGCGTGCTCCTGCAGGACATGATGCTGACCGACGGGACGGAGCTCTCGGCGAACTTCGGCATCAAGCCGGTCTACGAGGCCGACATGGTGCTGGTCGTCGCCGACGAGGGCATCAACGCCGCCGGCACGCCGGAAGAGGCGATCCAGCACATCTCCGCGATGCGCCCGTTCATCGAACTCGCCGACCTGATGCTCGCCGATCCGAAGCAACTGACCGCCTCGGTGCTCGCCGCCTCGAACGTCGGTGCGCGTCTCGGCGTGCTCGGCGAGGAGGCACCGATCGACACCTCGCCGGCCGGCGTCGCGGCACTCGCCAACGTCGAGGTGGTGCTGACCGACGGCGACGGCACCGTGCTGTCGACGGCGCAGGGCTCGGCCGTGCTCGGCAACCCGCTGAACGCCGTCATGTGGGTCGCCCAGGAACTCGCCGCCGAGGGCAAGGCGCTGAAGGCCGGCGACCTCGTCAGCGTCGGCTCGTTTTCGCCCCTGACGCCGCCGAAGCCCGGGCAGATCGTCACCGTCACCTACAAGGGCCTGCAGGGCCAGCCGTCGGCGAGCGTGCAGTTCAACGACGAGTAGGGCGCGCCGGCGGACGTCGGACGACGCCGTCGCGGCTGTCCGACAACCGCTCTGGCCGCCGCGCGTGACGGGTGCTATAGCGCGACCCGCTTCATTGCCGCTGCGGCCGTCCTCCCGGCCCCGGCAAAAGCCGTCGGCATCCCGAAATACCCGCACGCACGCGAGGACCCTCAATGGCGAAGATCAAGGTGGCGAACCCGGTCGTCGAGCTCGACGGCGACGAGATGACCCGGATCATCTGGCAGTTCATCAAGGACAAGCTGATCCACCCCTATCTCGACATCGACCTGCAGTACTTCGACCTGGGGGTCGAGCACCGGGACGCCACCAGCGACAAGGTGACGGTCGACGCCGCCGAGGCGATCAAGAAGGTCGGCGTCGGCGTGAAGTGCGCCACCATCACGCCGGACGAGGACCGCGTGAAGGAGTTCGGCCTGAAGGATATGTGGCGGTCGCCGAACGGCACCATCCGCAACATCCTCGGCGGCGTGATCTTCCGCGAGCCGATCATCTGCAAGAACGTGCCGCGCCTGGTGCCGGGCTGGACGCAGCCGATCGTCGTCGGCCGCCACGCCTTCGGCGACCAGTACCGCGCCACCGACTTCAAGGTGCCCGGCAAGGGCAAGTTGACGATCTCCTTCGTCGGTGACGACGGCACCAAGATTGACAAGGAGGTCTACACCTTCCCGGGCGCCGGCGTCGCCATGGCGATGTACAACCTCGACGAATCGATCAAGGACTTCGCCCGCGCCTCGTTCAACTACGGTCTGAACCGCCGCTACCCGGTCTATCTGTCGACGAAGAACACCATACTGAAGGTCTACGACGGCCGCTTCAAGGACATCTTCCAGGAGATCTTCGACGCCGAGTTCAAGACCGAGTTCGTCAAGCACGGCATCACATACGAGCACCGGCTGATCGACGACATGGTCGCCTCGGCGCTGAAGTGGTCGGGCGGCTACGTCTGGGCCTGCAAGAACTACGACGGCGACGTGCAGTCCGACATCGTCGCGCAGGGCTTCGGCTCGCTCGGCTTGATGACCTCGGTGCTGATGACGCCCGACGGCAAGGTGGTCGAGTCCGAGGCGGCGCACGGCACGGTGACGCGCCACTATCGCCAGCACCAGCGCGGCGAGGAGACGTCCACCAACTCGATGGCCTCGATCTTCGCCTGGACGCGCGGCCTGATGCATCGCGCCAAGCTCGACGGCAACGCCGACCTGCAGCGCTTCGCCGAGACGCTGGAAAGGGTCTGCGTCGAGACGGTCGAGGCCGGCTTCATGACGAAGGACCTGGCGCTGCTCGTCGGCGACACCCAGAGCTGGCTGTCGACCACCGGCTTCCTCGAGAAGATCGCCGCGAACCTCGAGACGAAGATGGCGAGCTGGAAGTAAGACGCGGCAGTCGGCAGTCGGCAGTCGGGACGCGCGGCGACGTCTTCCCTCTCCCGCCCGCAGGGTAGGAGAGGGTGCCCGAAGGGCGGGTGAGGGCGCGCGGCGAAGCCGCGTGGGGGCCGCAGGCGCCGGGCTTGCTGCTTCCGCGCCGCTCACGCGGCGCAGCCCTCATCCCCCTGCCGGGACCTTCTCCCACCGTCCGGTGGGAGAAGGGGGATCGCGGCGGCCGCTCGCACAAGACTTCGGCCTCTGCCGCCCACCCCAAACACCTCCACCCCCGCGCGGTTTCCCGCCGAGGTCTTGCTTGTCGTTCCCTCCGTGATGGAGGGGCGGGGCGCCGAAAGGCGCTGTCCGTGATGGTGGCGGCGGATTGCTCCGCCGCAGGGTGCCTTGCGGCACCCGCGCCTGCCGGCGCCCCGCGGAAGCGGTGTCGCTCGCAGCCTGGTTCCCTGCTGGCGCGGCGCGGGCCGGCGGGCTTTCCCCGAACGGTCACCGTGCCGGCTACTCCTCCGCTCCGCACGTCGGAGCTCGGGACGCCGCTCGTGTT
>JAESGV010000158.1_pt1 | contig 61965 bp, 54 predicted proteins | sample 9269781 | NCBI WGS metagenome assembly JAESGV01 (sample SAMN15741586, study PRJNA653496) | algae metagenome | isolation source: Tildeniella torsiva UHER 1998/13D and co-occurring heterotrophs from... | place: Slovakia: Slovak Paradise National Park, Hrabusice, Kosice Region | collected 2000-01-01
CCGATGACCTCGGCGAACTCGCAACCAAACTCACACCCGGAATGCCCGTCGAGGTCTATATCGAAACCGAAGAACGAACCGTCATCTCATTCCTCGCAAAACCATTCACCGACCAGATAACAAGAGCGTTCCGCGAAGAGTGAATGGAATCACCACGGTTCACTAGAGAGTGTGGGAGCCGTTTTCCGATGTACCGAATCTTTAGAATACCAATCTAGTCGTGATTGTTGACCTTGCGCTGATTATGACGAAAATGTGTCGATATCAGCCGAGGCCAATGAGTGGCTTCGTTTCGTCGGAGACTGCCATGTCACATGCGATTGCAAAGTTTTTCGGTGAATCCAGGTCCTCCCGTTTCGCCGAGGTCTGCAGGCAGCGGGCGGCCATGGCAGCCGTTGCGCTCTCAATCCTGTTCCTCGCTGTACTCGTGATAACGCTGTAAGGGTACAGGGACTTCGGTCGTTTCCGGCCGTAACTTGCAGGTGGCTGGATGCCTTGATCGTGCTGCGGCACGTGGCTCGGCCGCTTGAAGCCGGGTCAGTGCTCAAAGACCTCCTCTCGAACGGAAAAGAGCGGGCATACAATCCCGCTCTGCATGAGGCCTCCGAGATAGCTCACGGGTTATTTTCGAATGATCACCCAGATCGCGTGGATGATGCCGGGAATGTAGCCGAACAGCGTCAGCAGGATGTTGAGCCAGAAATGCAGGCCAATGCCCACCTGGAGGAATACGCCGACTGGCGGGAGCAGGATGGCGAGAAGAATGCGCAGGACGTCCATGGAAACTCCGATTGGGGTTGTGTCGCCGCTATAACGCGGCAGGGGCTGGATCGTTCGATCACGATGAAGCCATAACCTCGAAAAATCTGCTGTGCGTCGAACGGAAAAGTGCCCGGGCCTTGCGACCCGGGCACTTCTTTTTCGTCGTTCTCCCGACGCGTTTATTCTTATTCCTCGCGCTGGCCGGTCAGGCTCAGCAGCAGCTGGAACAGGTTGACGAAGTTGAGGTAGAGCGACAGGGCGCCAAAGACGGCGAGCTTCTGCTGGCTCTCCTGGTCGACATTCTCGGCATACTGTTCCTTGATGTTCTGCGTGTCCCAAGCGGTCAGGCCGACGAAAACGACGACGCCGATGACCGAGATCGCAAACTGCAGGGCACTCGAGCCCAAGAAGATGTTGACGATCGAGGCGATGACCACACCGATCAGACCCATCATCAGGAAGGAGCCGAACTTCGACAGGTCACGCTTCGTCGTGTAGCCATAGAGGCTCATCGCGCCGAACATCGTGGCGGTGATGAAGAAGGTGCGGGCGATCGAGGTTCCGGTAAATACCAGGAAGACCGACGACAGCGACAGACCCATTACGGCCGCAAAAGCCCAGAAGGCCATTTGTGCGGTGGCGGCCGACATCGCGTGAATACGGAACGAGAAGAAGAAAACGAAGGCGAGCGGTGCCAGCATCACGACCCACTTGAGCGGGGTGGAGAAGATCGGCACGTAGAGCGCCGGCGTCTGGCTGACCACGAAGGCGACGATGCCGGTGATAACCAGCCCGAGGCCCATGTAGTTGTAAACGCGAAGCATGTGCTTGCGCAGGCCTTCGTCGAAAAGTGCCGCGGACTGGGCCTGAGCGCCGTAGCCGAAGCGGTTCTGGATGGGATCCATGGTCGAGTACCTCCTTGGGATCAATAAAGGGTACGGGCAAGCTTGCGGGCCTGTTCGGCCAGCTTGTCCGCGTTTCCGGTTTCGGAGATCAGCGCGTAGGCAACCTCGCCGATCTGCCAATAGGCTGCATTGGTCTCGCCCTCCTGCTTCAGCAGCACCTGCTGCACAGCAAAATTGCCAGGCCGGACGGCGAAGAGGGACAGCCTCTCGCCGGATTGGGGCTCGACCTCAAGCTCGACGCTCGGACCATAGGTCGAGGGGAAAACCTGGGCGTCACGCACGGACCATTCGGACGGCATGGCGGGCAGCACGATCGCCGTCGCCGAGCGAATTTCTGCCGGGTCGAAGCGGCTGGTTTCAGCCTGCGATTCCATCTGTTCCCGCAGTCCAGCCGTCTGGTGGGCGCGCATGGCTTCTTCAACGAACTGCGGCGGGGGGACCGAGGCCACGACTTCGCCGATGCTGCCGGGATCGATCCAGCCATGGGCGATCCAGCCGGCACCGACGAGAAGAACGATGGCAGCGGCACGCCGGACCACGTCGACGGTGCGTGGACGGTTCACGGCGCTTTCGAGCGCCCGCGCCGCATCGCGCGTGTCCTGGCGCACCGCGACCGGCATGCCAGCCAGCGCCAGGCGCAATTCGTCGCGTACGCGAAGGTCTGCCATAACCTTGGCGGCGATGGCCGGGTTCTCCGACAAGTAGGCTTCCACCTCGATGCGACGGCCGACATCCAGCTGGTCGTCGACATAGGCGTGCAGGTCGGCTTCGATCACGGGATCACGGCTGGTCATCGGAATTTCCTCCAACGATTCTGAGATGGGGAACGGGGTTCGCCTCCTCGCCGCCTTCCATGGCCCGCAGGCGGGCACGGGCACGAGAAATGCGAGACATCAGCGTTCCCACAGGTATGTTCAAGACATCGGCAGCCTCCTGGTAGGAGAGCTCTTCGATGGCCACGAGGTGCAGTGCTTCCCGCTGCTCTTCCGGCAGGGCGAGAAAGGCATCGCGCACCTGGCCAAGGCGCACGGCGTGTTCCTGGCCGGCGGGTGCGACGAGCTCGGCAAGTTCGAGTGCGGCATCCTGCCGGCGATGAGTGGCACGGTCCCGGCGTAGCCGATCGATATGGGTGTTGTGCAGGATCGACATCAGCCAGTTGCGGATGCTGCCGCCACTCATGAAGGTCGACCTTCGTTCCAGGGCTCGCACGAGTGCATCATGCACCAGGTCTTCGGCATCGTCTGGATTCCTGACGAGCGAACGGGCGTAGCGTCGCAATGCTGCGAGCTGGCCAATCACATTGAACGGGTTCGAGTTCGTCGTCATGCCCTTATATACGGAGCCGGAGGCTTTTCTATTCCATCGCAGACGAAGATTTTTTTCAGGGACCGATCGCCCAACCGAGGCCTCTTGCTGCCGCATAGACCAGACCGCCCGAAGCGCCTAGGGCAATGACGCCCATTGCGACGCCGAGAATGGTGACCAATCCGTCGCGCTCCATCAGGCCAAGCGCGATCATCACCAGTGCTGCGACGGGAAGGAAGTTGCCGAAGGGAATCGGAAGCGCCACGGCAATGGCGAGCAGAAGAACCGGCACGCCAAGAAAGGCCTGTGCACGGGGGCCGGCGAGATGGCGCATGCGGTTCTTGCGTAGCAACGTTTCCACGCGGGCGACCAGCGGGGCGGTGTAGCGCACCATGACATCGATGACTCCGCTGGACACTTGCCGCCGTCCGAGGAACTGCGGCAGCCAGATTCGCCGGTAGCCAGCAATGATCTGAAGCGAGACGATGGCCAGGCAACTGCCGAAAACGAGGCCAAAGGGGCCGGGGATCGGGGTGAGAGCCGGCAGCGAGAGTATCAGGATCGCGAAGGCTATGCTGCTCCGGCCCATTGCTGACATCAGCTCGTCAAGGCTAACGGATCCCGCTTCTGCAGCATGGGCCTGAAGGCGGGCAAGCCGTCTGGATGCCACGCCGGCTTCGGCGGGGGGACTGGCTGGCGGCTCTCTCTCGTTGGTCAACTCACGGCTCTCCTAACGTTTGTCGAGATGTAGGAGGTGATTTTCGCTCCACAAGGATGGCCGTGCTCGCGCAGCGGTCCCTCGGTCGAGCGAGTCCGTGGTCGTTTGTGTCACACGTGATCGCCGCCTCAATCGATGCGGCGCGTGGGGTCGAGCCGGACACCCTGTTCGGTCCAACCTTCCCGCCGGCTTTTGGCTGGGTTGCGATCCTTGCCATTGTGTTTGTCCGAGCGACGGTCCTGCTTTTGGAGTTTCGGCTTGTTGCTCTCGGTCTCAACGCTCTTGTCACTGCTCATGAATGCTCCTCCACATGCAATAATCGAAAGAACGTGGTTGACTTCAGTCGGTTCCGGCAGATGGCGCGTGGACTGTCTGGAACTCGGAGGGCCTGGAAGCTGTTTCCCGTGTCCCAGGATAGGAGACACCGCATGAGCACTCGCGATCAGGAAACCGAAAAGCAGCAGCCGGAAAATCGGAAATCCACTGCAAAAGACCTGCCTGCAGCCGGGCCTCACGACAAGAAGGAGCTGCAGGATCCTATGAAGACGCCCGGAACGGGATCCCTGCCGGAGGTCGGTTCTCGCGGCGGAGATGTCGGGCCCGATTGAGGCCAAACAAAAAAAGGCCGGCGAATTCGCCGGCCTTTTTTGTGAAATGTCGATGCCGGATCAGATGTTCTCGGCCACGGTTTCGCGGGCCAGACGTTCTTCTTCGGCGCGTTCTTCGCGGTTGTATTTGATCGAAGACCACAGCGAGATGCCGATGAGGGCTGCGCCACCGAGGCCGGTGATCACTTCCGGAATATGGAAGAGCGTCTGCACATACATGATCACGGAGAGGATCAGGATGGCGTAGAAGGCGCCGTGTTCCAGATACCGATATTCCGCGAGCGTACCCTTCTCAACCAGCATGATGGTCATCGAGCGCACATACATCGCACCGATGCCGAGACCGATCGCGATGATGAAGAGGTTCTGCGTCAGCGCGAATGCGCCGATAACGCCGTCGAAGGAGAAGCTGGCGTCTAGCACTTCCAGATAGATGAAGGCGCCGAGACCGCCTTTGGCGGCTTCGCTCATGGTCTTCTGCGAGGCGTCGAGCAGTCCACCCAGCACTTCGACGGCCAGGAAAGTTACCAGCCCGTAGATCGCAGAATAGACAAAGGTCGTCGCTTCTTCACCTTCGAGAAGGTTGGAGAACAGAAGGATCAGGAGCAGGACGAGCGCGATCTCGATGCCCTTGATGGAGGCCGAGCGCGCCATGTGCTTCTCGATCCACTCGATCCAGTGCACGTCCTTCTCGTGGTTGAAGAAATAGGTGAGGCCGACCATCATCAGGAAGGTGCCGCCGAAGGCTGCGATCGGAAGATGCGCGTCATTCATGATGCGGGCATATTCAGCCGGCTCGCGCGCTGCCAGTATGATCGCTTCGATCGGCCCGATCTGAGCGGCGATCACCACGATCAGCAGCGGGAAGACGATACGCATGCCAAACACGGCGATGATGATGCCCCAGGTCAGGAAGCGATGCTGCCAGACGGGGGTCATGTCCTTCAGCTTGTTGGCGTTGACGATCGCGTTGTCGAAGGACAGCGAGATCTCAAGGACCGCCAGAACTGCGCAGATGAAGAAGACGGTTGCCATGCCGCCGATCGTGCCGGTCGATTGCCAGCCGAGAACGCCGCCGAGGATGAGGCCGATCGCCGTGACGATGAAGGCCCAGCGGAAATAACCGAGGGTGGAATTGCTACCCGTTGCTGCAGACGTGCTCACGAGCGGACCTCCAGGCTGGAGGAGATCAAAAGAGTGGAGATGCGAAGCGACCTGCACGCCTTCGCAGGAAGCATGATCCAAGTGTTCATTGTTCTAGAATCCGCCGGCTAATTGCTGGCGGTACCGACATCACGAGAGCGCCGTAAAACTCTCGCCAGAGGGGCCCGGCACCAGGTTCGGACGCGGTGATGCTGAAATCACGGCGTCTCACGTTCTTGTTAACGAACATTGCTCAAACGTCAAGATTTAACACCGGTATCGCGGGATAGTTGATCATATGGGCCACGGCCGATGGATCACTCGCATGACGCCATCCGAAGAGGGTTTGATGATGTCTGACGATTCAAGTTTCGATCTCGGTCGGTTCCTGGACGCACAGAGCGAAAGTTATGCGCAAGCCATCCGGGAATTGCAGGGCGGACAGAAGCGTAGCCATTGGATGTGGTTCATCTTTCCGCAACTTAAGGGTCTCGGGTATTCCCCGACTGCTCGCCATTATGCACTGCGATCGGCGGACGAAGCGCGTGCCTATCTCGCGCATCCTATTCTAGGTGAGCGCATCCGACTGGCGACCCAGACTGTCCTGACCCATCCCAACAGCAGTCTTGCGGAGATCTTCGGGCGTCCCGACGATCTGAAGTTTCGTTCGTCGATGACCCTCTTTGCCGCTGTTTCCAACGAGAATGACGGAGGCCTGTTCAGGCAGGCCCTGAATGTGTTTTGCGATGGCGTGGCTGACCCCTCGACGATGCGTCTGCTTATCGATTAAAGGGCGGTGACGATCAGCTGCGGGCGCACCGCCAGGCTGTTGCTGACCGTGCAGATTTCCTCTGCGCGGTGTGCCGCGGCCAGCCGCTGATCAGCATCGAGTTCGCCGCCAAAAGCGATCACGACCTTGAATGCCACGAAGCGGGAAGGGCCATCCTCGGCTTTTTCGCCAGTGACCTCGACGGTCACGCGCTCAAATTGTCCCGCGTATCCCAGGTCGCGCACGGCTATCCTTGCACTCATGCTCATGCAGGCGGCGAGCGAGGCGAGCAAGAGGTCGAGCGGATTGAACCCTGCCTGCGTGGGGCCGGTTGCGATGCCGAGTTCACCGCCGGTGGCCGAGCGAATGGCTGGATAGCCGGTTCGTCCCAGAGTGGCCGTGGCTCCGATCGGCCTGTTTCTCAGATTTGCCATCAAGGTCTCTACTTTGCCTTCGAACGCAAAGTAGAGACCGAGAGATCGGGCGGCAAGCGGCTTCAGGCTTCAGATGCTGCTGCCGATGCGGGCCGTACCGGTCTGGCCGTTGTCACGGATCCATTTGAGGCTTTTGTCACCGGTGCGGATCAGCTCGAAGCACATGGGTGCGCCCTTGTACCAGCTGGTGAACTGCTGGCAAAGTCGGTCGCCTTTGATCCACCAGCGGCCCTTGTCATTCGGCTTGGCGAAACGGCCAAGGCCTAGTGCCTCGCCAGTGCCATCCACTTGGCCGTTGCTGCGATAGTTCAGGGGGAATTCGCCGCCAAGCGGCGCTGCAAGGTAAATCCGCTTGCCGATGATTTCCTTGTTGATGTCGTTTGCCGTGAAGCGCTCATTTGCCATCGCACCCGTCGTGGCGAAGGCGAAAGTCAGGAGCGTGATCATTCCGGCGCGCAAGCTGCTGGTCATAACGAAGGTCTCCCGTTCGACAGAGTTAACGGGAAATTCTACGGTGCCTAAGCGCGATCGGATCACGCCATGGCGCCTATCTGGCGTCAATCACGGATAAAGACGTTAACGGATGCAGCCCGCCCTTCGGCATCTATGACAGTGAGCGTCGATTGCCCGGAGCCTTGTGGACGCCATTCGCCGGTTCGTCTCCGGGTGCTGTCGCTCATCGGCTTGCCGTCGACCAGCCAGCGGAACGGAGCGCGGCCGGCCTGCATCTTCATGACGACAGGCAGGGGCTCTCCATCCGGGCTCGTGCCGAGTTCGAGCACGGAGCCTTCCAGCGGATAGACGATCTGTGGCGGGCGCTCGCGAGCCGAGACGGAGATGAGGCCGTTTGGATCGACGGAGAAGCGGCGCAGGGACTGCGGCAGCTCGGAGGCGGCGATGCGGTTGGCGCCGGTGGGCGCTCGGGGCAGGGCCGTTCCGGCGAGGCCGGATTTGGCGAAGGCCTCGAAGAGGATCGGGGCTGCGGTCTGATAACCGGAGATGCCGGGGACGGCGGCATTGTCCGGCCGGCCGATCCACACGCCGAGCACATAACGGCCGTCATAGCCGACCGACCAGGCGTCACGATAGCCGTAGCTCGTGCCGGTCTTGTAGGCGATGCCTGCGGGCGGGCTTCCCGTCGGTGGCAGGACGTCGCCGAGCACGTCGGCCACCGTCCAGGCGGCTGAGGGTTCGAAGATGGGCTGTTCGTCGATCAGTTCGGCCTTGTCGCGGATGCCATCGCCGAGCCGGACCGGCTGTTCGCGGTTGGCGAGCCCTGCATAGAGTTGAACAAGATCCTTCAGCGTGATGCCGGCACCGCCGAGTGCAATCGCGAGGCCTGGAGCCTCGTTCGGCGGGAGCTTCAGCGTCACACCGGCGCGGCGCAGGCGCACCATCAGGCGGGAGGGGCCGACGGCGTCGAGAAGGCGCACGGCGGGCACGTTCAGCGACAGCTGCAGCGCCTGGCGGATGCTGACATCGCCCTGGTACTGCATGTCGAAGTTCTTCGGGCGGTAGCCGAAGAAGTCGGCCGGGCGATCCTCGACGATGGTCTCCTGGGCGACCAGACCCTGCTCGAAGGCAAGCCCGTAGATGAAGGGTTTCAGCGCCGAGCCGGGCGAACGTTCTGCCCGCGTCATGTCGATCCAGCCGGAGCGGGATGAATCGAAATAGTCAGCAGCACCGACTTCGGCGACGATCTCGCCGGTGGTCGCATCGGCCATCAACAAAGCGAGCGAGACCTTGGGATCAAGCTTGCGGCCGGCTTCGCGCGCTACCTTTTCGAGGATCTCCTGAACCGGACGTAGAATGGTGGTCTGGTGGAGCTTGACGTCGGGCGCCTTGCGTCGGGCGGCTTCTGCCAGATGTGGCGCAAGGGCCGGCAACTGACGGCGTATTTTAGGCAGTGAAGCATTTAGCGCCAGCTCGACCTCCGTCTCATCAACGACTTCGGCCTCTCGCGCCCGTTCCAGAACCCGTTTGCGGGCTTCGAGCGCATTGTCGCGGTAACGGTCCGGGCGGCGCTTTTCCGGCAGCTGGGGCAGCGCTACGAGGAGAGCTGCCTCCGCTGTCGACAGGCGTTTGGGTTCCTTGCCGAACCAGGCGAGGCTTGCCGCGCGCACGCCTTCGAGATTGCCGCCATAGGGGGCGTGGGTGAGATAGAGGTTTAGGATTTCCGTCTTCGACAGGCGCCGCTCTATCTGGATCGCGCGGGCGATCTGGATGAGCTTGGCGCTGATCGAACGTTCCCGACGGGGCTCGATCAGGCGGGCCACCTGCATCGAGAGCGTCGAGGCGCCTGAGACGATGCGGCCATTGGCGGCGAGCTGCCAGGCGGCTCGACCCAGCGCCAGGAGATCGACGCCGGAATGGCTCTCATAGCGGCGGTCCTCATAGGCGACGAGCATTTTCAGCAAGGCCGGATCGACGTCATCGATCGTTGTCTCAAGCCGCCAGAGACCTCCGCGGGTTGCGAAGGCGCGCAAGAGCTGGCCGTCGCGATCGAGGATTTCGGTCGAGACCTCCCGCGCCGCGTCCAGCGGGGGAGGATAGTTTCCGTCTGCCCAATCGAGTCCGGCGAGCGAGGCGGTGGCCGCGATGGCGACCGCCCCGATGCTGATCCCGATGCGCCTCGCCCGACCCATCAGGGTGCGGTCGAGACCGTCATCGCACCGGCTGCCGTGCGCGCCGACAGCTGCGGACGATACATGTCTTCGACGCTTGCTGCGGGCAGGTCAAAGGTGCCGGGCGTGACGGCGCGGACGACATAGGCCAGCGTGATCGTGCCGTTTTCGCCTTCGCCGCGATTGACGGCGGCGACGAAGCGGTCGCTGCGGAATTCGAGATGCGCGGTTTCAGTCTGACCGATCCATTCGAAGTTCGCCAAGGCTGCACTGTCGACCAGGCTCGGATTGTCGATCTCGAAGCCCGCCGGAAGCAGATCGGTGACCAGCAGCTGCGCCGGCCACTCGTCTTCCTCGGTCACTTCCAGCACCACAACATAACGCTCGTTCTGGATAGCTTCGGTGACGTTGGCTTCCTCGCCGTCGAGACCGTAATAGGTCTTGGTGATCTCGAAGCCCTCGCCACCCGCTGCCGGCGGTTCGACCGGGGCTGCGACCGTCGTGATCGCTGCACTGACCGGATCAAGCCCGGTATTGGTCAGCGTCATCGGGGCCTGGAGCAGGGCGTCGCCCGGGATGGTCGCGGCATAGGCACCGGTCTTTTCCGCGCCGTTGACATCCAGCTTTAGCCCCTTGTCGTCCTGCTGCAGCGCGCGGGCGGCAAGCAGCATCCAGGTCTGTTCCTGGGTGCTGAGGGTTTGTTTCGCCTTCCATTCGTCGGCCACGACCTTAGCCAGGATCGGGACAACGGGCGGAACCGGTCGGCTTTCGGCGGCAAGCGCCAGTACGCCTGCGGCATCGCGAAGCGCCGAGCCATAGTCGGAGCGGGAAAAGCTGACCGGCGTCAGGCGGGCCTGCTCGCTCATGCCGGCTGCATCGAGGAAGACGCCGTTGGCCCGCTCGCTGTCGCCATAGAGAGACAATGCCGCTGCCAGATGGGCTTTCGACAGCGGTGTCGGGAAGTCACCCAGCATTGTATCGGCGTAATAACGCAGATCGCTGAGCGAAGCCTTGCGGCTGCGCGCCAGCACATAGAGCGCATAGGCGATCTCGTTGCCGCGGGTGCGGATGTCGTTGTCGTAGGCGATGCGGTTCTGCAGGTTCTGCAGCGCCTGGACAAGGGCCTCTTCCGGTACGTCGTATTTCTGCTCGCGGGCGCGGGTCAGGAAGTCGGTGACATAGGCGTCGAGCCAGAGGCTTTCGGAACCGGGTGCCCAGAGGCCGAAGGAGCCGCTCGACGACTGATAGGCGAGTACACGCAGGATGCCATCTTGGACGCGCTTGTTGATCGCCTCGTCTTCCGGCAGGCCGGAGAGCTTGGCTAGTTCATCGAAGTAGAGAAGCGGCAGCGCGCGGCTCGTTGTCTGCTCGGCGCAGCCATAGGGATAGCGGTCGAGCGCCATAAGCAGCCCCGGAATATCGAGGCCGTCGGCGCGGGCGACGTTGAGGCTGACCGAGGCGCCCTGCAGCAGGCTGTCGGCGAGCAGGTCGCCATCGACGGTCAGGCTCTTGCCTGGTGCCAGCGCAATGACCTGCCGCTCTGTGATCGGCAGGGTTGCCGGGCGCACGGGGAGATCGAGGGACTGACTGACGGCAATGCCGTCGGCGCCAGAGAGGGCAATGTCGATTGCACCATCGCCGGGGGTGTTGGCCGTCAGCGGCAACGTAACGGTGGTGGTCTGACCGGCGGTTAGCTCAACCTTTTGGGCTTCCGCGCCGCCGACGCTGACCGGACCGTTGCCGGTGACGGCGAGGGTGTAGGTGCCTGATGGAGCGTCGGTTGCCGCGATATCCAGGCGTAGGCTGCTCTGGTCCTCAGGCGCGAGGAACTTCGGCAGGCTCGCCGTGACGACGACCGGATCGCGGATGATCACGTCCGTCTCGCCATGGCCGACGCCGGTCTTCGACCAGGCCCAGGCCATGACACGCGCGGTGCCATTAAACTGCGGGATATCGAAGGAGACTGTTGCCTTGCCATCTGCATCGAGCTTCACTGGACCCGAGAAGAAAGCCACGAGCTTTTCGCGTGGCGGATTGTCCTGCAGGGCGACCTGGCCGCCGTCACCACCGGTGCGCAGACGTCCGGTTGCGCCCAGCGAGCCATCGATCAGACGGCCATAGAGGTCGCGCAGTTCAAGGCCTAGGCGGCGCTGGCCGAAGTAATAGCTTTCCGGATCGGGTGTCTCGTAGCGGGTGAGGTTCAGGATGCCGACGTCAACGGCGGCGACCATGACATAAGCTTCCTCACCAATGCCTGTCCCTGTGACTTCCACAGGGATTTCCAGTGGCTGGCGGGGTAGGGTCTTTTCCGGCGGCGAAAGCTTGATCGCGAGTTTGCCCGCACCCGGATCGACGGCGAGCCAGGCGATGCCGATCGCGCGCGCCGGCATGCGGCTTTCCTCGGCGTCACCCGGACGGAAAAGGGTTGCCGTCACATAGGCTCCGGCTCCGAAATCTGATGTGACGGGTATCTCGATTTCTGTGCCGGTGGCCGGGACTTCGGCAATCTGGGTGGAAATCAGAGCATCCGTGCCGGAGGTGACGATGACCTGACCGGCGAAGCGCGGCGAGATCTTCAGCTTGGCAGTGTCGCCGACCTGATAGGACGGCTTGTCGAGGCCGATTTCGAGAGCGTCCGGCGTCTCGGTCGAGCTTGCGGTGACGAACCAGCCGGCGTCGAAATCGACGCTGGTGACTGCGCCGCCCTGCTCGACCTCCAGACGGTGGCTGCCCCAGGTGACGGGCACAGAAAGCGCGGTGCCGTCGGCTGCGATGTCTGTGTTGCCGTCGGCCACGAGCTTGGTCGTGGTGATCGGCTCGTAGCGCCAGGACGAACCATCGCGGTACCACTGGTAGTTCCGCTCCAGCTTGATCAGCTTCCAACGGACGCCCGGCAGCGCCTGCGGCTCACTATCCGGGCCAAGGGCGATCAGGTTGAAGCCGGCATTGGTGTTTTCGGCGAGATCGCCCTCGAATTCCGGCTTGATGCCGATCATCGGGCCTTCCGGGGTGACCGGCAGGCTCAGCTTGCGCTCGACGGCGCGGCCACCGCCTTCGCGCAGGCGCAGGACCACGTCGGCATTGAGGAGCCGCGTCGTGGAAGGCAGGTCAGTCAGGGAGACGTCGATGTTGGCCAGACCCTCATCATCCAGCGCGTCAAGGCCTTCGAGCGGTAGGCGCATGTCCTCGATGCCTTCTTCGTCCGCCAGGCCGAAGCTGTAGCGATCAAAGTCCGGATGGCTTGTTGTCGGGCGGATGACGACTTCGCCTTCCAGCGTCAGGCCGGCTGCCGGCGCGCCATAGAGGTAACGGCCATCGGCGGAGACGGTCACGGGCTCCTCAGGTGAGATGGCCTTGGCTTCGCTGGACAGTTTGAGATCCAGACGATCGGGCACGAAGTCATCAACGAGGAAGGTCGACTGGGCGATGGCCGGCTTCTTGGGATCGGTGTGGATTGCGACCGTCCAGGTGCCACGCATGGCATTGGCCAGGATCGGGAGGTCAACGGCATAACCCCCCAGTGTTTCGCTGGTCACGGCCATGCGGCGGAACTCGACGCCATCCGGTCGCGAAAACAGGAAGGTCAGCGGCAGGCCGGAAATGGCATCGGCATTGGTGTCACGGGCCAGCGCTGCAGCATGCACGGTTTCGCCGGGGCGGTAGATGCCACGCTCGGTCCAGGCCAGAATATCGACCGGGCCCGGTGCCGGGCGACCGGTGACACCTCGGTCGGAGAGGTCGAAGCCGGCGCGGGTCATGTCGAGGAAGACGTTGTCGTCGGCACCGCTGCGGGCCGCGATGACGGCTGGCGCCAGTGCCGCGCCGCCGCGCACGAGACCGGCGTCGAAGCGTGCACGACCCTCGGAATCGGTTGAAGCGGTTGCCAGGATCTCGTTGTTCTTGGCGATCAGCTGCAGCTCGATATTGGCGAGCGGGCTTGCCGATGCGAGCGAGCGGGCGAAGACGTGCAGGCCGTCGGTGCCGGCAAAGGTCGAAAGGCCGATGTCGGACACCACAAACCATTGCGTCGCGCGGCTGTCCCAGTTCTCGGTGACACCGGTCGGAGAAACGGCCGTCAGCACATAGATGCCGGGCTTGCGGGTGGGCAGCGCTTCCTGCAGCGGAATGCTGGTGACGACTTCCTTGTTCTGCTCGTTGGCGATTTCGACCGAGCCCTGCCAGACAAGTTCGCCCAGTTCATCCTTCACGCGGCCGACAGTGTAGCCGTCCATCTGGGTGAGGAACTGCGAGGATGCCAGAAGCGGAGCGATGTTGCGGTCGCCGATCCGGTAGAGCTCGAGATTGGCGCTTTCGCTGTTGATGGAGACCAGCGGAATGCCCTGACGGGCAGAGGAGGGCAAAACGAAGGCGTCGCCGGTGAAGCGCACGGTGGCGCTTCGGTCGCGGACATAAAGCTCAAGCTCGACCGGGGCTTCCAGATTTTCGTCGACCGAGGAGGGCAGGCCGGCGCGGAGCGCGAGGCGGTAGCGGCCGCCATGCTCCAGGCCCTCGACGCAGATCTGGTTGTTCTTCGCTTCGAGCGCCTTCGGCGTCTTGCCGTCGAGGGTGACAAAGGGCGAATAGTCGACGCCACGCTTGACCAGCGGTTCGGAGAATTCGACGCAGGCGCGCGGTGAGGCGCTGTCGGAATCGACCGTGTTGTTGACGACGCGGAAGCCCTGGCGGGAGCGCAGGTCTTCGAAGGCGGCGCGCACTTCGGCGTTCGACGCGAGTTCGAGGCTTGCCTTGTAGGCGCTGAGCGCCGGGCGCCAGGTCTCGCTGTTTTCGAGTGACTTGGCGAGCGTGGCCAAGGCGTCGGCGCGGGTCACTGCGCCACGGGTCAGCAGATAGCCGTTGATGGAGGCCATTGCCCCTTCGTTGGCCATGGAATAATTGCCGGTCACGGTGTTTGCCATGCGGGCCAGTTCGAGCCACAGGGCCGGATCATCGGGATCGACCGACAGGGCGCCCTTGAGCGACGCGATGGCGTAGTCGATATTGCCGCCGGTGAAGCCTGCGCGACCGGTTTCGATCAGGGCGTCGCGTCCAAGCCCCTGCTGTTCCGGTGCGACCGCCAGATTGTCGCGTTGGTTGCGGGCCTCAGTCTTCAAGTATCCCGAAACAAATGGCAGGGCCGGCGGCGCGCCGATATCTTCCTCGGCGGTCTGGACGACAATACGGCCCGCGATCGCTCCTGGAAAATTGTTCAGCTGGTCATAATCGGATTTGAGGAAGCACCAGTTGACCTTCGGATTGTAGGTGAAGGCCCGGCAGGACGCGTCGCCGATGCAGCTTGCCTCGCATTCGTCGATCGAAACGTTCTTTTCCGTCCTGAGGTCGAAGCCGAAATAGTCGGCATCATCGATGCGCTCGATGGTGCGGATATCCTGTGCGGAAGCTGGGAGGGATATGGGGACAAGAGCCAGCGCGAGTGCGAGAAATCCCGAAAAACGGTGTGTGAACATGGTCCCCTCCGAGCCTGATCATGGCTTCCGAAGGTTAGTCTTTGCTCATGACGATAGGTTGTCAATCGGCACAGGACACAGGGCGGGAGTCATTTCTGGGTGCTCTTCAACCGCTTGCCGGACGTCGCTCGCTGAAGGTTCTCGCTTGCTCCAGGATCCAGGCTGCAAAGGTGCTGGCCGGCCCATAAGCCATCTTCGACAGCGGGCGAACGAGGTAATAAGCGCTTGCACTTTTCACCTCGTGATCCCAGGCGCGGACCAGCTGTCCGCTCGCCAGTTCCGGCTCGATCAGGAAGGTCGGGACAAGCGCGATGCCGAGGCTGGCATGGCAGGCCTGGACGACGTTGGAGAATTGCTCGAAGCGCATGCCGCCGCCTCGGCCTTCGCCGATGTCGAGGCTCGCAAACCACTGCTCCCATGCGCGGGGCCGGGACGCCATGTCGAACAGTGGTTTGGTGAGCAGGTCTGCAGGCCGCTTTACGGGGTTTTCCGCGAGGAATGTCGGGCTGCAGACGGGGGCTACCATTTCATGCATCAGGAACTGGCAATCCGTGCCGGGCCAGTTCGGTTCGCCGATATGGATGGCGGCATCGAGACCGGAGCCCTCGAAATCAAATTGGCCGATGCGGGTGGCGAAGTCCATGATGATCGCCGGGTTCTTCGAGAGGAAATCCGGCATGCGCGGCATCAGCCAGCGGGTGCCGAAGGTCGGCAGGATGGCGAGCCGCAAATGGGTGTCATCGCGGGTTGCCATGGCTTCGAGCGAGAGCGTGCGGATCGTGGCCAGCGCGTCGCCGATACCCTTGGCATAGGTGCGGCCGATCGAGGTCAGCTCCACGCCTCTGTTGGTCCGCTCGAATAGCCGGACGCCCAACTGGTCTTCTAACAACCCGATCTGGCGGCTAATGGCCCCCTGCGTGAGTGCCAGTTCGTTGGCGGCGGCCGAAAAGCTGCCGAGCTTGGCGACGGAATCGAAAGCGGCAAGCGCGCTGGTGGATGGCAGGAATCGGCGTTGGTGTGTGAGCATGCGATATGAATAGACCTAATAGCAACATGAGTAAACATGGCTTGAATTCTACTCAGTCATGAGCAATCTGGGATAACGAAACAAATGGATGAGACCGATGAGCGAGATGCAGCCGTTTTCCTGGAGTGATCCTTTCCTGATATCCGAGGTCCTGAACGAGGACGAACGGATGATCCAGGATGCAGCGGCAGCCTTCGCTCAGGCCGAGCTCGCGCCGCGGGTCTCCGACGCCTATCTCGGGGAAACGGTCGAGCCGGAGCTTTTCCGGCTGATGGGGCGGGCCGGGCTTCTTGGCGTCACGCTGCCGGAGAAGTATGGTGCGGCCGGTACCAACTACGTTTCCTACGGCCTCGTCGCACGTGAAATCGAGCGGATCGACTCGGGCTATCGCTCGATGATGAGCGTTCAGTCGTCGCTGGTCATCTATCCGATCTACGCCTATGGCTCGGAGGAGCAGAAGGACAAGTATCTGCCGGGCCTCGTTTCCGGCGAACTCATCGGCTGCTTCGGTTTGACCGAACCGGATGCTGGCTCCGATCCGGGTGGCATGAAGACCCGCGCTGAGAAGATCGAGGGCGGTTACCGCCTGCGCGGCGCGAAGATGTGGATCTCCAATTCCCCGATCGCCGATGTCTTCGTCGTCTGGGCAAAGTCCGAGGCGCATGGCGGCGAGATCCGTGGCTTCATCCTTGAGAAGGGCATGAAGGGCCTTTCGGCACCGAAGATCGGCGGCAAGCTTTCGCTCCGGGCTTCCGTCACCGGCGAAATCGTCATGGATGGCGTCGAAGTTGGCGAAGATGCGCTTCTGCCCAACGTGTCGGGTCTTAAGGGGCCGTTCGGCTGCCTTAACCGCGCTCGCTATGGCATCTCTTGGGGCGTTCTTGGTGCGGCCGAAGATTGCTGGCACCGTGCCCGCCAGTATGGCCTCGACCGCAAGCAGTTCGGCAAGCCGCTCGCCGGCACGCAGCTCTTCCAGAAGAAGCTCGCCGACATGCAGACGGAAATCTCGCTCGGTCTGCTCGGCTCGCTGCGAGTCGGCCGCCTGATGGACGAGCACCAGTTCGCGCCGGAGATGATCTCCATCGTCAAGCGCAACAATTGCGGCAAGGCGCTCGACATCGCCCGCATGGCTCGCGACATGCACGGCGGCAACGGCATCCAGATCGAATACCATGTCATGCGCCATGCGCAGAACCTGGAGACGGTTAACACCTATGAGGGTACGCATGATGTGCATGCCCTGATCCTGGGGCGCGCGCAGACCGGCATCCAGGCCTTTTTCTGAATTCTTCTTTCGCAAAGAACGTTCCGGCGCCCGAGCACACCAATTGTTCGGCGTTGGGATGTCGCATTCTTGCGACAACTTCAAAGTCGCTCCTTGCCAGCATAAACATTCATATACTTGTGGGCTCGTAGAAACGCGTGCAGAGGCCCGGTAATTTGCTTTATGCTGATGTAAGGCGATTCCTGCTCTATGGAGCGGGATGCGGGTGCAGGGCACTCCCAGCCGATTGTGGAGGAGGTGTCCATGTATGCTCTAACAGTTCTCGACGCTGCTGCGCTGACGGCGTTTCGCAGTGAACATCCCTGGCTCGACTTTCCGGAAACTGTCTCAGAAGTCTCTGTCTATTTCGATGACAATGGTGGGCCAACGCGTCTGACAGCGCTCAGAGCCGGCGACAACGGTCAAGCCGTGTCTGCCGACGTGAACAGTTTCGGTGTCGAGACGATCCTAAGTCTCATTCGCTATGCGCCGCAGGGAGTAGCCCAGAACGAGGAGTGTCCACAGGAGCGCAATATCTGGGCTTTGCTCGAGGCACTGCCCGTTGCCGATGGTTCTCGCCTCCTCCAAGAGGTGGAAGCTGAACGGTCCGAGAAGTTGCAGCAGGCCTATGCGCTCCTGCACGCAATAGCGCTTGGGAAGTTGCAGACGCTGCTCGATGAGGCTCGCAGCCCCAAGGAAACCCAACGTCTGGCGAGTGCGATCGCGGCGCTCCCAGCGCTACTGGAAGGCGTCAATGACACGCACAAACCTCCGTTCCTGGAAGTGGATCTCTGGCGGTTCGTCGCTGTTCTCCGGGACGAATTGGCCATGCCGGCCGACTACGAGATGTCTGCAGCGAACGAGGACAGGCTGATCTCGCGCGAGGTCATCGAGCAGGCTGAAACGACTGCGCTTTCCGGCCCTGTTATTCACGCGCTCTTCGAACTCTCCCCTGTCGCCTTTTCGATTTCCAGCATCGGGCAGAAAAGCTCGCGCTATGTCCGCGTGAATCAGGCCTATCTCGATCTGGTCGGGAAGAACTGGGACGAGATCCGTGGCAGCGAAATGGTCGCATCAGGTGTCGTCTCTGGCAGCGAGGCACGAACCGAACGTCTCATGCTGCTGGACAGGGACGGGGGATATACCGGCATGCACGGCGAGGTTCGCGATGCGTCCGGAACGGTTGTCTCGGTGGTCATCTCCGCCCGACGCATTTCTGTCGCCGGGCAGCTATATGATTTCGAGGTGCTTCAGCGGGCGGCGCAGAGCTGATCGTCCTGGTTTAGGCCCGCCTGAAAAGCGCGAGTGATCGGGCTTGAAGCCCGAAAGTGTGGCCTTCCTCGGCGACATCGCCTCTTCGATCTGTATCGAAGGTAGTCAGTTCAAGCTGCCAGCTCCCACCGCCGGTGTCGGGCAAGGCAAAATCGATGTCCTCTGCGATCGGGTTGAACAGGAGCAGGATTTCAGGCCAGACGTCATGCTCGCCCTCGAGATCGGGGCGCAGCAGTTTCAAGGCAAGCGGGTTGCCCTCCAGCCAATGCTCGTTCTCCTGCCGGCCGCCATCGACATTGTACCAATCGATGATCATGCCGTCGCGCCAGTTCGCGCGACGCAGGAGTGGTTGGGCCTTGCGGAGCGCGATAAGGCGGCGGCTGAATTCTCTCAGCTCTTCGCAGGTCTCCGGCAAATTTTCCCAGTGCAGCCAGCTGATTTCACTGTCCTGGCAATAGCCGTTGTTGTTGCCCATCTGGGAGCGTCCCAACTCGTCGCCGGCCAGCAGCATCGGCGTGCCATGCGAGAAGAACAGTGTGGCCAGAAAGTTGCGCTTCTGGCGGTCGCGGATCGCGTTGATCTCTGCGTCGTCGGTCGGACCCTCATGACCATAGTTGTGGCTGCGATTGTGGTCGTGGCCGTCCCTGTTGTCTTCACCATTGGCATCATTGTGCTTCTGGTCGTAGGAAACGAGGTCGTTGAGGGTGAACCCGTCATGCGCCGTGATGAAGTTGACGCTTGCCCAGGGGCGGCGGCCGCGCAGGTCGTAGATGTCGCCAGAACCGAGGAGGCGGGCCGCGAAGTCCTGGGATGTGTTGTCGGCATTCAACCAGTATTCGCGCGTCGAATCGCGATACTTGTCGTTCCACTCGGCCCAGCCGGGCGGGAAGCCGCCGACCTGATAACCGCCTGGACCAATGTCCCAGGGTTCTCCGATAAGCTTGACCTTGGAGAGTACCGGGTCCTGCGTGACAGCGTCGAAGAAGCCGCCGCGCTGGTCGAAACCTTCCGGCTCGCGGCCGAGGATTGTGCCGAGATCGAAGCGGAAGCCGTCTACATGCATCTCCTCGGCCCAGTAGCGCAGGCTGTCCATGACCATCTGCAGGACACGCGGGTGAGAGGTGTTGACGGTGTTCCCGGTTCCGGTGTCGTTGATATAGTAGCGGTGGTTGTCGGGAAGGGTGCGGTAGTAGGAAAAGTTGTCGATGCCCTTGAAGGACAGAGTTGGGCCGAGTTCATTGCCTTCGGCCGTGTGGTTGTAGACGACGTCAAGGATGACTTCGATGCCGGCGTCGTGGAAAGCGCGCACCATATCCCGGAAGCCGGCGAGACCCTTGGGACCATAGTATCTGCTTGCGGGCGAGAAGAAACCGATCGTGTTGTAGCCCCAGAAATTGTGCAGGCCCTTGTCCATCAGATGGCTGTCATCGGGGAAGGCGTGCACTGGCAAGAGTTCGATCGACGTGATGCCAAGGCTTTTTACGTAGTCGACCGCAGCCTTGTGGCCCAGCCCCTCGAATGTGCCCCGAAGCTCCTCGGGGATGGCCGGGTTGAGCTTGGTAAAGCCCTTCACATGGGTTTCGTAGACGATTGTCTCGGCCCAGGGGATACGGTTGAAGCCGTTGTAGAGACGGCTCTCGGCGGAATCGACGACACGGCACTTCGGCGAACACGGCGCGCTGTCTAGATCGTTGAAGGACAGATCTTTTTCCTCGGCGTCCAGATCGTAACCGAAATGCGCCTTCGACCAGGCGAAATCACCGACGAGGTCACGCGCATACGGATCCAAGACAAGCTTGTTCGGGTTGAAGCGGTGGCCACGTTCGGGGTCGTAGGGGCCGTGCACCCGATAGCCGTAAAGCTGGCCCGGCTTCACGCCCGGCAGATATCCATGCCAGACTTCGTTCGTATATTCCGGGAGCTCGATCCGGGCGATTTCGACACTGCCAGTCTCGTCGAACAGGCAGAGTTCCACACGTTCGGCATGGGCCGAGAAGAGTGCAAAGTTGGTGCCCTCGCCGTCGAAGCACGCTCCGAGTTGGTGCCACTCGCCGGGCATGACGGTGAAATGCGTGCTCTTGGCGTCCATTTGATCCTCGAATGTGTGGAGTTGCGCTGCTTAATTCACCAGCGCGTGGCTTTGTTCCGCCGCTGACCTGCGGGAACCTTCGAAGACGCTGGCGGTTCTCTCGCTCGTGCCTCCCTGTTGGGTCAGAACCGAGGAGAACTCCATGCCAGCGAAATCGAAAGCACAACAGAAAGCGGCCGGTGCGGCGCTTTCTGCCAAACGCGGAGAGACGAAGAAATCCGAGTTGAAGGGGGCATCCCGCAGCATGGAAAAAAGCATGAGCGAGAAGGAACTCGGGGATCTGGCTTCCGTGAAGCGCAAGGGCAAGCCAGAGCATGTCGAGGATCGCTCATGAATCCCAAACCGTTTCAACGGAAGACAGCATTGGTTACGGGCGCAGGATCCGGCATCGGGAGGGCAACGTCTTTGCGGCTGGCAAACGGCGGCGCATTCGTCGCACTGCTCGGCAGAACAGAGGATGAATTGAGGCAAACGCTCGACGAGATTCGCGCCGATGGTGGGGACGGTCTCGTGTTGGTCGCGGATGTCAGCGATGCAGGCCAGATGGCGCAGGCTGTCGAGCGGCTGATCACCGCGCGCGAGGGACTGCACATCGTGGTCGCCAATGCGGGCATCAATGGCACATGGGCGCCGATCGATGATCTGAAACCGGAAGAATTCGACAGCACTATCGCCGTCAACCTCAGAGGGACCTATCTGACGCTTCATCATAGCGTACGGCATTTGAAGCGGAGCGGCGGGTCCATCATCGTCGTGTCGTCGATCAACGGTACGCGGACGTTTACGACGCCCGGCGCGACGGCTTACTCGGCCACCAAGGCGGCGCAGCTCGCCATGGTGCAACAACTCGCGCTCGAACTCGGTCGGCATGGCATCCGCATCAATGCCGTATGCCCGGGTGCCATCGATACGGAAATCGATGACAACACCCAGACGCGCAAGGAGCGGCAGGCCATAGTGCCGGTCGAGTTTCCGGAAGGCGATATCCCACTTACGGGAGGTGCACCCGGTACGGCTGAGGAGGTGGCCGATGTCATCGCCTTCCTCGCCTCGGATGCGTCCCGTCACGTGACGGGGACGCCTATCTGGGTGGATGGCGGTCAGAGCCTGCTTCGCTGATCTCGGACGGTCGGTCCGGGGTCAGTCAGGGTCGCGGGCGGGAGCGGGAGGTGATTGTCGAGCCGGTGCATCAACCAGAGCACGCGAACCACAAACAGTGTCGCGATGAGGCCGATCTGCCAGAACCGGCCCGCAGGCGAGGCCGATTCATCTGGCAACCAGAGCGCGGCGCCGGTGTTCAGGCCCTTAATCTGACCCTTGTTGAAGACGATCATGCCTGCCGCGAGGAAGGCGACGCCTGCCGTCACGGCTTCAATCAGGCAGATGGGGTCAAGACGGACCCCTTCTGCCTGGAAAGCCGAATGATAGGCGATTTCGATCGTGAGCACTACGACGATCGCTGCCGAAAGACAGACGAGGAAAGTGGGTTCGAAGCCCCGCAGCATGGGGGCGCCATTTCCGTTCGAAGCGGACGGCTGCGCCGCAAGCAAGAGCAATCAGCGGCCGGATGACCATGGCTGAGAGCTCCATGGTGGTGGCTGTGCCGAAACTGGTCAGTTCCGATGGCATGTCGAGAGCGATGGGCACCGGGTGATGCCCATCGCATTTGGTCAGTGCTTGTTATCGGCTGTGCCGGCGGTCGAGGTATGGGTTGCGGAAACTGGATCGCTCGCCGGGAATGTGTCTTCCAGACCCTCTTCCAGCTCACTGTCACCGCGCCCGCGTTCGCCCTGCTCCTGGCGCAGGCTTTCGACCGCATCGCTGGGCTCAGAGTTCGCATCGTCTTCTGTCGTGTCGGAGTATCCGAAGCGGCTGGCCTGCAACAGAACCACCTGGGCCTTGGCAAGCGCATTGTCGCGGCTCAAGCCACCATTTTCAGATTGTGCCAGACGCACGGAAATGCGCTCTCCGCCGTCTCCCATGAATTCCACAAGGAAACTCTCGTTCGTACCCGCTGCTTCAGTGACTTCGGTACCGATGATCTGCATGTCCAATCTCCCGATTTGAGTTGCGGAAGAAACGCCGGGCTTGTGGGGTTGTTCCATGGATGCCAGCGCGAGGAAGCAAGCTTACGCCTGCGTGCTCAACGGAGATGGAACGCATTGTTCCACTTAACATGTTGTTTACCATACTGTTTGGCATTTTACGAAAAACTGAACAAAGCGGGGCGAGCGGCGTTGTGGAGGCAAAGGGAGACTCAAGATGCGACAAGGACAGGCCCTCGCCATTGATACGATCCTCATCGTTGAAGACGATGTTTTCATCTCCATGGACGCTGCCGACGCCGTTGCGCGCGCCGGCGTCAATGTGATCACCACTGAAACGGTGCGCGACGCACTCGAGATTCTGGAGACAGAGCACATCTCGGGCGCGATACTCGACTTCATGGTCAAGGATGGAACCGTGACGCCGATCGTGCAGAAGCTGCGGCGCAACGGGATCCCGTTCCGCATCGTATCGGGTTCGGCGATCAAGGAGATTGAGGACAAGGGCATTCCACCGGAACTCTGCGCGGCGAAACCGGCTGACTACCGGCAGGTGCTCGTGTCGTTGATGAATGACGTTCCAGCGCGGCGACCGCATAGCGGCCACTGACCGACGTCTGGTCAGCCGCGCTTTGACATCAGGCGTTCGAGCGTTCGTTCCACGACGTCGACCATGACCATGGTCTGGTGGTCGACCTCGATGTTCAAGGCATCGCCCGGCTTGTAGCGCGGAAAAGTCGTCTGGCGCAGGGTTTCCGGGATCAGGTTGATCGTAAATTGGTCACCCTCGGCTTCCGCCACGGTCAAGCTGGCGCCATTGACCGCGAGATAGCCGCGCTTGAAGACGTATTTGGCCCATTCTTCGGGCACCCGGAAGCGGATATGGGCGCCCGGCATTTCCATCTTCGCGCCGACGAGCTCCGCGGTGGTTGCGATGTGCCCGGCAATGTTGTGTCCACCGTTTTCGTCGGTCGGTTTGGCCGAGCGTTCGATGTTCACGCCATCGCCTGTATTGAGTGAGCCGAGATTGGTCCGCTCCAGAGTCGCATCCATTGCGTCAAAGGTCACGGTGGTGCCTTGCATGGATGTCACGGACAGGCAGACGCCTTCCACGTTGACACTCGCGCCGATCTGCAGATCGATCATCAGCCTTTGCGGCAGTTCGATCGAAAAGGTGGTGTATCCATCATGACGGATGATGGACTTGATCGGGGCGACGGTCTGGACGATGCCGGTATACATGTAGCTTTCCTCGGTGATGCGAAGCGAAGGTAATGTCTCGCCGGCCGAAGACAATCCCCGATCTGGCATCTCTGTGTTCAGCATTTCATCACTTCAGCAACGCCAGACGGACAGGCTGGTTGTATGCGTGTAGCTTCGACATGGTTTCAGGCCTGCTCCCGTTGTCCTAGATCTGTCGTATGGATGCGGCAGTCTGCGCTTTAAATTCCGATCTGGTGGTCATTCGATGACGAAAATTCTCTGCCTCGCTCTCAATCCGGCCATCGACATCTCCAGCGATGCCGAGGTCGTGCGCCACACCCACAAGACGCGAACGTACAATCAGCAACAGTTTCCTGGCGGTGGCGGGATCAATGTCGCGCGCGTCATCGCGACGCTCGGCGGCACCTGCGACCTGATGTTTCTCTCTGGGGGAGCGACGGGCGAATTGCTAGAAGCCATGCTGAAGCCATTGCCGATCGTCGAGCGGCCTTTTCCCATCCATGATCCGGTACGCGTCGCCTATGCGGTGCATGAAACCTCCACCAACCTCGAGTATCGCTTCGTCCCGGAGGGGCCGCTGGTGACGGAGGTGGAACTGGCGCCTGTCTTCGAGGCGATTGCAGCGAGCGATGCGGATATCGTCGTTGCGAGTGGCAGCCTGCCACGCGGGGTGGCCGACGATACCTATGTGCGGCTTGCCGAGGTCGTCGCTGCGAAAGGCGCGCGACTGGTGCTGGATACGTCGGGGCTTCCACTGTCTGAAGCCCTTTCCAGATCGCGCATGTTCCTGGTTAAGCCGAGCCTGGGTGAGTTCGAGGCATTTCTCGGACGCAAGCTGACACATGAAGAAGTTGGTCCCGCGGCACAGGACCATGTCCGGACGGGCGCCGCTGAGTATATCGCGGTCACCCTTGGCGCAGATGGAGCGGTTCTCGCCGCAACAGATCGCATCATTCGCCTGCCGGCGATCGACGTCCCCGTCAACTCCGCGACAGGTGCGGGGGACAGTTTCGTTGCAGGCATGGTCTGGGCCTTGGCGGAGGGGCGCGACATCGAGGAGGCGTTCGGGCTCGGCCAGGCTGCGGGTGCAGCCACTGTCATGACCGCAGGAACCGAGCTTTGCCGCCGTGGTGATGTGTTCGCCCTGTTCGAGCGGGAACAGCGGCGCGGTTGACCCCCGTCGAAGGGATCACGTCCGCGGAAAACCGCGGCAGGCTTGTTTTATTACTTGTCACTGACAATCAAGTTTTATATTGGGAGGGCAGCGTATGGCGCGGCCCAAAGCGCCCGATTTTTATCATCAGTTTACAAGGAGCTCCCAATGCCGCTCACTCATTCGGGACCTTCGCTCAAGCGATCTGGCCTACTTCTGACCATCCTCCTGTCCGCCTCTGGCGTTCATGCACAGGAAGCGAGCCCAGGCGCGAGCCAGCCTCAGATCGTTGTTCCGCAGACCGCGACGCAGGCCGCTCCTACCACAGACAGATCAGTAAGCGAGACCCCGACGGGTGCCGCACCAACAGCTTCGCCGACGGTCGCATCTCCGCCCGCCGTCGAGGCGCCTGCGCCTGCCGCGGCAGAAACGCCGGCTGCTTCAGCTTCGATGCAAGTGGACACTCCTCCGGTAGCAACTGGCCCGGATGCAACGGTGATTGAACCCGCTGCGGTTGCTCCGGCACAGTCGACGCCGGCCCCTGGCTCTGCTCAGCCCGAACCTGCGCCTGCGGGAGCCGGCCTTCCACATGACCTGTCGCCCGAAGGCATGTTTATGGCGGCCGACTGGGTCGTGAAGTCGGTGATGATCTCGCTGGCATTTGCCTCCGTGCTCACCTGGACTGTCTGGCTTGCCAAGTCGTTGCAGCTCTTTGGAGCGCGGACCCGGGCCAAGCGTGGCCTGAAGGCCGTGACCCAGGCGCGCCAGTTGCAGGATGCGCTGCAGGCGCTCGAAAAGCGCGGTGGTGTGGTGGCGACCATGGTGCGCGCGGCCCAGCATGAAATGATCCTCTCAGATGCCGCGATCGATCAGGTCGGTGGTGACGGGGTGAAGGATCGTGTGGCTTCGGCGCTGGCACGGATCGAGGCCCGCGCCGGACGCCAGATGTCGAATGGGACCGGCGTTCTCGCGAGCATCGGCTCGACGGCACCGTTTGTCGGCCTGTTCGGTACCGTCTGGGGCATCATGAACTCCTTCATCGGCATTGCCGAGACACAGACCACCAATCTCGCGGTCGTGGCGCCGGGTATCGCAGAAGCGCTTCTCGCGACGGCCGTAGGTCTCGTCGCGGCCATTCCGGCCGTCATCATCTACAACGTGTTTGCCCGCTCCGTGACGGGATACCGCCAGCTGCTCGCCGATGCCGGCGCCGGCATCGAGCGCCTCGTCAGTCGCGATCTCGACTTCCGCAAGAGTGCCCGGATCGCCCAGGCGACAATGGCGATGGCGGCGGAGTGAACCAATGGCTGGTGGTATCCGTGAAAACAGCTCTGGTGACGATCTCGTCGAGAACCACGAAATCAATGTGACGCCCTTCATCGACGTCATGCTCGTGCTGCTGATCATCTTCATGGTCGCAGCGCCGCTTTCGACGGTCGATGTAAATGTGGATCTGCCGGCGTCGACGGCGAAGCCCGCCGAGCGGCCGGATGAGCCCGTCTACGTGACGCTGAAGGAAGACATGAGCCTGTCGCTCGGCAATGACACTGTTGCCCGCGAAGGCCTTGGCGCATCGCTGGACAGGATGACGGAGGGCAACAAGGATGCCCGGATCTTCCTGCGGGCCGACAAGACCGTGGACTACGGCCAGTTCATGGAAGTCATGAACCTGTTGCGGGATGCGGGTTACCTGAAGATCGCGCTCGTTGGTTTGGAAAGCCTGCCGGCAGCGCAAGCATCAGGGGCAGATCCGGCGCCTGCGCCAGCGGAGACCGCGCCATGAACGAGCCCCGCTCCACGAAGCGCGCCATCGGCGAGGGGCTGTTGTGGACCACGGCCGGCCTGTTGATTGCGACCGTGCATGCGGGCGCCGTTGCGGTTCTCCTGCGCGAACCCGAAATGGTCGTCGCCGACAGCGGACCGCCGCCTGCCATCATGATCGAGCTTGCGGCCGAACCCGAAGCCGTCATCACCGAAGAGAACGAGATCTCGACCGAGCAGGTGGACGCAGAGGAGGTCAAAACCGCAACCAGCGAACCATTGCCGGAACCCGTACCGGAACCGGTTGAGCAGCCTTTGCCGGAGCCTCCGCCGCCGGAGCCAGAGCCGGAAGTGGCGGAGGCCCTGCCGGAACCGCCTCCAGTCATCGAACCCGAGCCTTTACCCGAGCCGGTGCCTGAAATCGACCCGATCGAGCAGATGGTGATGGCGGAACTCGAGAATGTCGAGGTTCCGATCCCGATGATGCGGCCGCCGGTGCCTAAGCCGCCTGTCGAAAAGAAGAAAGAACCTGCCCCGAAGAAGGTGGTCAAGAAACAGGTCCAACCCCCGGCCAGCCAGGCTGCGCGCACGGCCAAGGCCGAGGTGGCCCAGTCGACCCGCAACGCAGCTTCGGCGACGGCCAATGGTTCCGGTCGCAGCGTTTCGCCAGCGCGGTGGCAATCGCGGCTGATGTCGCATCTCGAGCGCCGTAAGCGTTATCCGAGCGCCGCGCGCAGCAACCGCGAAGAGGGCACGGTCTATGTGCGCTTCCGGATCGACGATTCTGGTAATGTTTTGTCGGTATCGCTGTCGCGGTCCTCAGGCTATCCGACGCTCGACAGCGCCGTGCTCGACATGGTGCGGGCGGCTTCCCCGGTTCCGGCACCGCCTGAAGGTGTGAACAAGACGATCACGGCGCCGGTGCGGTTCAACCTTCGCTGAGTGGCAGCCGTAGAATTAGAAAAGGCCGGCGGGATGACCGCCGGCCTTTGTGTTTTTAGTCGATGTCGAACTTGACGCCCTGAGCGAGCGGCAGGGTGCGACCGTAGTTCACGGTGTTGGTCTGGCGGCGCATATAGGCCTTCCAGCTGTCCGAGCCGGACTCACGGCCACCGCCGGTTTCCTTCTCGCCACCGAAGGCACCACCGATTTCCGCACCCGATGGACCGATATTGACGTTGGCGATGCCGCAGTCCGAACCACGGTCGGAGACGAAGGCTTCGGCTTCGCGGATGTCGTTCGTGAAGATCGACGAGGAGAGACCCTGCGGTACGTCGTTGTTGAGCGCGAGCGCCGTGTCGAAGTCGGCATACCTGATGACGTAGAGGATCGGGGCGAAGGTTTCCTCGACGACCGGGCCGCACTGGTCCGGCATCTCGACGAGTGCCGGGCGCACGTAGAAGGCGTCAGCTGCTTCGTCAGAGCGGACGCGGTCACCGCCATGTACCTTGCCGCCATTGGCCTTGGCGGCCTCCAGGGCGCGCTGCATGCGCTCAAAGGAGCCCTTGTCGATCAGCGGTCCGATCAGATTGCCGGCTTCGAGCGGGTTGCCAATGGTAACTGAGCCATAGGCCTTGATCAGGCGCGGCACGAGGGTGTCGTAGACGCTCTCGTGGACGAAGAGGCGACGCAGCGTGGTGCAGCGCTGGCCGGCCGTGCCCATGGCGGAGAAAGCGACGCCGCGCAGCGTTAGATCAAGATCGGCGGTCGGGCCGACGATTGCGGCATTGTTGCCGCCGAGTTCCAGGATCGAGCGACCGAAGCGAGCAGCGACACGCGGGCCGACGGTGCGACCCATGGCGGTCGAGCCAGTCGCCGAGATCAGCGGAACCTTCGGGTGATCGACGAGGATTTCGCCGATGTCACGGCCGCCGATCAGCAGCGTCGCGAGATTTGCCGGGGCCTTGCCGCCCTGGACGTTGTAGCGCTTCACGGCCTTTTCGAAGATCGCATGGGTGGCGATGGCAGTGAGCGGCGTCTTTTCCGACGGCTTCCAGATCGTCGAGTTGCCGCAGACGAGCGCGAGGGCTGCGTTCCAAGACCAGACAGCGACGGGGAAGTTGAAGGCGGAGATGATGCCGGTGACGCCGAGCGGGTGCCAGGTTTCCATCATGCGGTGTTCGGCGCGTTCGGTCGCGATGGTCAAGCCATAGAGCTGGCGCGACAGGCCGACTGCGAAATCGCAGATGTCGATCATTTCCTGGACTTCGCCGAGGCCTTCCGAGGTGATCTTGCCGACTTCGATGGAGACGAGGCGGCCGAGTTCGGTCTTGGCGGCGCGCAGTTCCTCGCCGAGCAGGCGGATCAAATCGCCGCGCTGCGGGGCCGGCACAAGGCGCCATTCGAGGAAGGCCTTATGGGCGGCGTCGATTGCCTTGCGGGTGTCGTCGGCAGAGATTTCGGCGACGGCTGCGATGGTCTCGCCGTTGATGGGCGAGCGAACCGAAAGCGTGCCTCCAGTCAGCGCCTGGGCGTCGACGCCGAAGCTTGCCATCAGCGTTGCCGTTTCGGCGGAGAAATTGAGATTGGCGAGGGTCATGGTGGTCCTTCCGTCAGGTCTACCTGGTTCTTGTTCGTTCAAAATCGTGCGCCGGTCAGATGCGCCACCTGGGCGCCGGCCTCGTACCATGCTTCCTTCAGGGTGCGGAAGGCCGGTGCGTGGGGATCGGTGAGCGGCAGGGGCAGTTCTTCCTCTGTCATCTGGCCGAGGATGTGGCTGGCGATCGTCTTGCCGAAGACGGTGCCCGGTGAAATTCCGCGGCCGTTATAGCCGGAGAAGCCGATGACGCCGGGCGCAAACTTGTGGAAGCGCGGGAGCGCATTCGTCGTCATGCCGATCTGGCCGTACCACTCGCTTTCGAAGGCGATGTCACCGATCTGCGGGAAGATTGCTTTCAGCGCTCGTTGTGCCCAGGCGCGGTGGATCGAAAGGCCGGTGCCGCGCAGGGCGCCGACGCTGCCGAAGACCATGCGACCGGCCTTGTCCATGCGGAAGGAGGAGAGCACTTCCTTCGTGTCCCAGCAGCCCTGACGCTCCGTCAGGATAGACTTACGCAGATTGTCGCTAAGGGGGACGGTCGCAAAATTGAAGTAGGGGAGATGAACCTGTTCTTCGCGCACGGCGGCAAAGGGGCCGTGGCTGTAGGCATCGGTTGCGACGACGATCCACTGGGCATCCACAGTGCCTTCCGCAGTGGTGACCCGCCAGCCCTCGGCTGTCTTGTCATAGGCTTCGACCGGGCTTGCCGTATGCAGCACCGCTCCGGCCTTCTGCGCCGCGTGGGCAAGGCCACGGGCATAGGCAAGCGGTTGCAACGTGCCGGCGCGGCGGTCGAGCAGGGAGCCTTGGTAGGCACGTGTGCCGATCTTGTGCTCGGTCTCTGCCTCGTCGAGCAGGTCCACAGGCGCACCGCGACGCTGCCACTGCTCGGCGCGAGCTCCGATTTCCTTGCGACCGGCGCTGCCGACCGCGCAGTGCAGGGTGCCTGAGCGCTCCAGTTCGCATTCAATCCCGTGCCGGTCGATTAGATCCATAACCGTGCGCGGTCCGTTGCCGAGCAGATCGAGAAGTCGTTCGCCATAAACGGGGCCAAGTTCACCGGGCAGATCATCGGGCATGACCCACATACCGGCGTTGATCAGGCCGACATTGCGCCCTGCGCCGCCGAAGCCGATTTCCTTGGCTTCAAGGAGAACGACACTGGTGCCGGCTTCTGCGAGATGCAGTGCTGTGGAGAGGCCTGTGTAGCCGCCGCCGACGATCACGACATCTGCCTTAGCGGCCCCTGCAAGTGCCGTCGTCAGCGGAGCGGCGGGCGCCGTCTTTTCCCAAAGTCCGTGGGAGCGAGGATCGTTCAGCATGATAGGCCCCCGGGGAATATCCATGGTGCCGAGGTTGGCAATCCGGACATGGGTTCACGTCCGATATCATTCCGCCCCGTACAGTCTTGTGATTTCTAGAAGAGCGTTCTACGCCATTCCAGCGATAAATTCTCAAGAGATCATTCCGAAAAGGCATGACCAATGCTGCCTGCCCGTCGCTTCCTCCCATCGCTTTCGCTGCTCGCTGCCTTTGAGGCTGCCGCCCGGACGGGGAGCATCACGGCGGCGGCACGGGAGCTTGATCTCACGCAGAGTGCGGTCAGCCGACAGATCAAGGCATTGGAGAACCAGCTTGGCGTCGAACTCTTCCTGCGCGAGCGGCAGACGATCCGGCTGACGGTCGCCGGTGACGGCTATGCCCGCGAGATCCGTGAGGCGCTCCGGCGCATTTCAAGCGCTTCGCTCAACCTTCGTGCCAATCCGCATGGAGGCACGCTCAACCTCGCGATCCTGCCGACCTTCGGCGCGCGCTGGCTCGCGCCGCGTCTCGGCCAGTTTCTGGCCGCCAATCCCGGTATCACGATCAATCTGGTGACGCGGCTGTCACCCTTCGACTTCCGCCTGGACTCCATCGATGCCGCGATCCATTTCGGCGATGCCGTCTGGCCGGGGGCAGAACTGACTTTGCTGATGCAGGAAGAAACCGTTCCGGCATGCAGTCCTGCCTACAGACACGACCATGCGATCGCGAAACCGGCGGATCTGTTGAACGTTTCGCTGCTGCATCTCACCACGCGGCCCGATGCCTGGGAGCGGTGGTTCACCGAGAACAGTGTCGTTTTCGAAAGCGTGCACGGCATGCTCTTCGACCAGTTCGCCACGGCGTCTCAAGCGGCGATCGGCGGCCTGGGAGTCGCGCTGTTGCCGACCTTCCTGATCCAGGATGAACTCGCGCGGGGCGAACTTGTCCCCGCCGTCGACCGGCCGATGCGAAGCGCGCAACGCTACTATCTCGCATTTCCGCGTGAACGCGCAGCGTATCCGCCTCTCGTCGCCTTTCGCGATTGGATCGTCCGGGAGTTGTCGCGGGTCTGAGACCCCGGTCAGCCGGCTGTTGCCGTCGATGCGATCCAGATGGCGAAGACCAGATGTGTCAGGTGATGAAGTGTCTGGTCTGTACCGAGTAGCCACCAGTATGCGGCCTGCTCCACCTTAAACCGGTATCGCTGCTGGATGAGCGTCTTGGTCTTGTCGATCAGCCCATGCACGACGAAATCGACCACCGCAAGCCAGGCCAGCTGCGGAGCGAACACGAGAGCGATAAGCAACGTGCCACCTGCATGGACTGAGACATGGGCGAGCAGCGGGGCAAGCCAGTTCTTCGGTTGTTCCTTGCCCTTTGCCATCCAGCTTGTCTGGAAAAGGAAGTCGGCCACCAAGTGCTTCATGATGAACAGAGCCACGGCCCAGATGAGCAGCTGGGGGGCGATTTGCTCCGGCATGGTAGGCATGGAAATTCCTTCGGCTTGCGTTTCTGTCCGAAGATAGACCACTCTCCAAAACGCTGTGAAGCGGCCTTTTAGTCTACTCAGTTTTGCGCTTTGCGCTTCCTTTACATGAATGTGGCGTTTCGCGGCTGCGCGTTAGGAAGATGGTAGTGCCTCTGGGGATGTCACCAGCCGTCAGAAAGCACCTTTTCCAGCATGTCGACGAAGAAATCCGCACTTTCGCGGCTCAGGCAGAGCGGCGGCTTTATTTTCAAAACGTTAAGATGATCGCCCGTCGGTTGCATGATCACGCCGAGATCGAGCAACCTGTGGCAGATGCCAGCCGTCTCTTCCGTCGCCGGCTCGAGTGTCTCGCGATCGCGAACGAATTCCAGTCCGAGATAGAGACCCATGCCATGAACAGCGCCGACAAGCGGGAAGCGCTGTCCCAAGGCTTCCAGGCGGGCCTTCAGATGATCCCCAATGACGCGTGCATTTTCTTGCAGGTCTTCGTCGCGCATGACGTCCAGCACCGTCATGCCGACAACGCAGCTCACGGGGCTGCCGCCGGATGACGAGAAGAAATAGCCTTCCTTTTCCAGACTGTCGGCAATGTCTCGTCGTGTAATCACCGCGCCAAGCGGCTGGCCATTGCCCATGCCCTTGGCGACCGTGATGATGTCAGGCACGACGCCCTGTTGCTCGAAGCCCCAGAAATGGTGACCGAGACGCCCATAGCCGACTTGAACTTCGTCGGCGATGCACAGCCCGCCGCGTTCATGAATCAGGGCATAGACTTCGCGCAGGTATCCGGGGGGCAGCGGAATGCCGCCGGCATTGCCATAGACGCTTTCGGCGATGAAGCCGCCGAGGCGGCTGCCGGCGTTCTCGATCTCTGCGATCTTTTCGGCCACAGCTGCGACATAGGCTTCTGTCGATCCGTCGCCGCGATGTTTGCCCCTGTAGGTGTTGGGTGACATGACCGGATGAACCCAGTCGGGGCGGGTTTCCAGTGCGCGAGGATTGTCGGCGATCGATGTCGAGACGGCGTCGCTGGCGACCGTCCAGCCGTGATAGGCCTCAAGCAGGCTGAGGATGTTGCGGTGGCCGCTGTGAGCCCAAGCGAGACGCAGGGCCAGATCCACGGCCTCTGAACCCGAATTCACCAGAAAGACGGTGTCCAGGCCTTCCGGGGCCAGCGATGCCAGTCGGTCGGAAAACTCCGCGACGGCTGCATAGTGAAAGCGGGAATTGGTGTTGAGCAAAGCCCATTGACGCCCGACCGCTTCGGCGAGGCGCGGATGGCCGTGACCGAGAATCGTGACGTTGTTGACCATGTCGAGATAGGCGCGACCATTCACGTCGAAGAGATGCTCTTTCCAGCCGCGTTCGATCTGGGGCGGATCGGCATAATAGTTCTTCTGCGGCTTGGCGAAGCTCCTGTGGCGGCGCTCCAGCAGGCTCTCGCTTTGAGGTGCCGGCGCATCGACGCCGACGCCGAGAAGGCGAGACGGAGATGGGCAGATGTGGCTCCAGATTGCGCTCTGTCGTGGCCTCGCGAAGAGCGGTGGAACGAGATCCGGATCGCGGCACAGCTGGATACGCAGGCCGCCGATGCCGCCGGCTGCACCGGCCACCTTGCCGATCGCGTCCCCGGCTGTGACGCTCGCCCCGTCTTCGAGGCTGCAGTCGATACCATCAAGATGGAGCGACAGAGCATGTGAAGACAAGATGAGATGATGCCCGTCGAGCACGATGGTGCCATCGAAGGGCGCAAAGGCTTCCGTCGCCCCGGGAAGACAGACGTCGATATGCAGGGCAAAGGTGGCCGGGGGCGTCGCAGAGAGAGCCCGGGTGTAGGAGAGCCTGAATTCGCCGTAGCGCGTCGAAGCGACACCGGTCTCCACCGCAGCACGTGCGAGCAGCTTCCAGTCGATCTCCTGGTCTGCCCAGCTGTCGCGCGGGAGGTCCGAGCTGGTGACGGTCAGGTCGGTCAGGCGAAAATCAGAAGGCGTGAGCGAAGGCAGCAGCGGATGTGAAATTTCGATCTCTGGCGCATCGGGGTTGATGCCCGCAGCGTCCAGGATTGCGGCTTCCATCAGCGGATAAGGTGCCGAGGTAGCGACCTCGAATATGGTGCGCTCATGGTCGACGTTGCCGAGGATGTAGTCATTGTCCGGATCGATTGAGAGCTGTTGTTCGCTGCTGGCGACGAGCACACCGGCTCGCGCGACAATCAGCGGCCACAGGGCTTTCAGTTCCGCCTCGGTGAGCTGGAAACGTTGGTGGAAGGCTTTGATCGCGGGCAAGATGAAAAATGGATCGCCATCGGCATGGTGCAGCAGAGCGGCGCAAGTGACGGCGAGATCGGCGACCAGCCAGCCATAGAGCACGTCGCCGAAATCGATCACGCCATCCGGCGCGAGGCGTCCGGAGGCGTCCGGGGTCGCCACGACATTATCGTCGGTGATATCATGATGAATGGCCTGGATGCGCAGATCAGAGGCGAGCGGCTGGATGCGCTTGACCGCCATAATCATCGCCTTGGCGATCCGATCTCGCTGCTTCTGGTCCGTGATGGATTTGAGGAGATGCAGGGCGACAGGGCCTGCCCGACGCAGGTCCCATTGCAGTTCCCGGTCGAGGCCGTCGTGGCGGAAATCCTTCAGCCCATGAGCGACACGCGCCACAACATCACCCAAGGCGGAGACGATCTCGGGCGAGAGGTATTTCTGGCGGGTCAGCGGTTGACCGTCGAGATAGGAGAGCAGCCGGATCCAGTAGCGCTCACCATCGAGTTCGATCTGCGGAATATAGTCTCCCGTAAGGGCGGCGATCGGTTCAGGAATGCGCAAGCCGATGTCGAGACTGCGCAAATGCTCCATGGCGTGGTTCTGGGCCTCGAGCTCGTGGTGCGGATACTCCGCACGCGAGACCTTCAGGACGAGGCTTTCAGTGCCGGTATCGATCAGGAAGTTGCGATCCTGCTGGCTACCGAGTTCGCGTATGGTGCCACTAAAGCCATAGAACTCGTTGAAGATGAACCTGGCATCTGCGAGCGAGACGTTCGGGCGTGGCAATTCGGTGCGCTGGAGCAGAGCCGAGTCGGCCATACGGGTTCTCCCTGAGGAATCATGCCGGGAGATTAGCAGAGCGTCGCTTGGCGTCTATCCCGCAGGTCTCAGGCAGGACAAAGACGGTGGGCGCCGTTTCCGGCGCCCACTTCATTTTCATCCCATGCGCTCGGAGGCATAGGAGCCCGGGCTTGCCGGGAAGACGACCGTACGGTTGCCATTGATGAAGGTGCGGTGGTGGATATGGGCGTGGATCGCCCGCGCCAGCACCTGGCTTTCGACATCGCGGCCGATCGATACATAGTCGTCCGCCGACTGCGCATGGGTGATGCGGGCGACGTCCTGCTCGATGATCGGACCTTCGTCGAGATCGGCCGTGACGTAATGGGCCGTGGCCCCGATCAGCTTCACGCCGCGCTCGAAAGCCTGCTTGTAGGGGTTGGCGCCCTTGAAGCTCGGCAGGAACGAGTGGTGGATGTTGATGATCTTGCCGGACATCTTCTGGCACATCTGGTCGGACAGGATCTGCATGTAGCGGGCGAGCACGATGAGTTCCGTGCCGGTCTGCTCGACGAGATCCATGATGCGGGCTTCGGCCTCGAGCTTGTTGGCCTTGGTCACCGGAATGTGGTGGAAGGGGATGTCGTGATTGACGACGACCTTCTGATAGTCGAAATGATTGGAGACGACGCCGACGATGTCGATCGGCAGTGCGCCGATCTTCCAGCGGTAGAGAAGGTCGTTTAGGCAGTGGCCGAAGCGCGAGACCATCAGCAACACTTTCATGCGCTTGGCGGCATCATGCAGTTCCCAGTTCATGCCGAATTTCTCGGCGACAGGGATAAAGCCCTTTTCCAGCTTGGCTTCAGCGATGCCCTCCTCCGAGATGAAGGACACACGCATGAAGAACTGGCCGGTGTGAAGATCGTCGAACTGGGATGAGTCGACGATGTTGCAACCCTGCTCCGCGAGATATCCCGAAATCGCAGCCACGATGCCGCGGGTCGACTGGCAGGATACGGTCAATACATAGCTCGTCATCGGTTTTATCATCTCCTCGGCGGGTGCGGCCGCGTGTCTCTATCGCATCTCCGGCGCGTTCGGAAGCGCGCGCCGAATTGTGATTGTTGCCCTTGCGAAGAGAGGGCCGTTGCGCGTGAGCGCCGTCCTTTCTTCGCGATGGGCTGAGATTAGGGCAGGAAATGCAAAACCTCGTTCCTATTGCGCCTTTCGAAGGCGCATCTTCGCCGTCGCCGTGCCCGTAATGGACAAAACATCGGATCCCCCTCTCCTTGGCATTGACCTTTGCCGAAGCACCAATAACCTGCGCGCAACTCAGCTCCGGACCGAGATCGTCATGGCATTGCGAATGAAATTCCCCAACGGCAAAAGGACTATGGTCGATCTGGTACGGGCCTCCGGTGTCGCACTCGGGCTGCTTGCGATGACGTCGCAATCCGTGCTGGCGAGCGGGGCTTGCCTGCGTGGCGTCAATCTTGCAGGCGCGGAGTTCGGTGAGGAGGACGGTATCTATGGCACGGCCTACACCTATCCGACCGACGAGACGATCGCCTATTTCGCCGCCAAGGGCTTCAACTCTGTGCGGCTGCCTTTTTCCTGGTCTCGCCTGCAAACGTCGCTGGGCGCGGACTTCGACCCTGCGGAATTCGATCGGCTCAACGACACGGTCGTGCGTCTGCGTGCGGCGGGGCTGACCGTGGTTCTCGATCCGCACAATTATGCTCGGTATCGTGGAGAACTGATCGGCTCGCCGGCGGTGCCCTATGAGGCCTTCGCGAAATTCTGGAGCGAGTTGGCGCTGGCTTTCGGCAATCAGGATGGTGTCGTCTTCGGGCTGATGAACGAGCCGCATTCCATGCCGACGGAGCAATGGCTGATGGGTGCCAATGCCGCGATCGCCGCGATCCGTGGGGCTGGCGCCCGCAATCTCATTCTCGTTCCGGGAAATGCCTGGTCGGGAGCGCATAGCTGGACCGGGGACGGTTATGGCGGCGCCAATGGCACCGTCATGCTCGGGGTCAAGGATCCGCTCGACCATTACGCCTTCGAGGTGCACCAGTACTTCGACGATGATTTTTCCGGCACCAAGGACAATTGCAGCCGGGCGGATGACGCCGTCGCTGCGATCGAAAACTACTCGCAATGGCTGCGTGACAACGGCAAGCGCGGGTATCTGGGCGAATTCGGCGTGCCGAAGGAAGAGGCCTGCATTCAGGCCCTCGAACGCATGGTCAGTGTCGTTGAGCGCGACCGCGATGTCTGGATCGGTTGGGCCTACTGGGCCGGCGGAGACTGGTGGCCGGAAGAAGAGGCGTTGAACGTCCAGCCGACGACAGCGGGCGATCGACCGCAGCTTAGGGGTTTGTCACGGGCCCTCACAGACTTTTCGCCTGCGGCATCGAGCTGCCCGGCGCTCGGCCCGTGAGGTCGGGAGCAGGGCGATTGCGGCGATCTTCTCCGCTCCTGCAATAACCCCATGCGCACGTCGAGACTTCACTTGAGCCCGAAAACGCGACCTTAACGCTTTTCCGTTAGGCAGGGCGAAAGACTGACTGAACCATCCAACACGAAGGTGCGGCATGGAGAGCATGACTGCGTCAGGGCCGAGTGCCATGACAGGCTTGGCCAAGGGCGCGCGGATCGTCCAGATCGTTCGCCAATACGCGCCAAGCCGCGGCGGCCTCGAAGACGTCGTTTCCAATCTCAGCCGCTCCCTCGCTTCCCGCGGTTTCGCAGTGCGCGTTGTTACGCTCGACCGGTTATTTCGTGCTCCCGATGAAGCCTTGCCTTCGCGCGAATTGATCGACGGAGTCGAGGTCGTGAGGATCCCCTGGCGGGGCAGCAGCCGTTATCCTCTGGCGCCTGCTGTTTTCCGGAATATCTCCGATGCGGATCTTGTTCATGTGCATGGCATCGACTTCTTCTACGACGCGCTTGCCTGGACATGGCCGTTTCACCGCAAGCCGCTGGTCGCCACGACGCATGGTGGGTTCTTCCACACGAGGAACCATGCAGCCATCAAGAAACTCTGGTTCCAGACCGCGACCCGCGCCTCTGCGCTCGCTTATGACGCGCTGGTCTGTTGCAGCCAGTCGGACCACCGGATGTTCGCACCGATTGCCGGGAACAGCGCGCGATTGATCGAAAACGGTGTTGATATCGATAAGTTCTCAGCGCTCGGCAGTGAGCGACCCGTGCGACGTATGGTGACGATCGGTCGGTTTTCCGTCAACAAGCGGCTCGATCGCCTGCTCGATGCCATGGCCACATTGAAACAGCTGTCAGTTGGCTGGCATCTGGACATTGTCGGTTCGCCGTCCGACCAGACGGAGGCGGATCTTCGGGCTGCAATCGCGGTGCGCCGACTTGAGGAAGACGTCCACCTGCATGTGGGCGTCTCCGATGCCGAGGTGCGCGAAGTGTTGGCGCGCTCGTCGCTCTTCGTATCCGCATCGGAATATGAGGGCTTCGGGCTGGTGGCGGTCGAAGCGATGAGTGCCGGGCTCGTGCCGGTCCTCCATTGCAACGACGCCTATCAGGCGCTCGCAGCCCGCCATTCCGAGATCGCCGTCACCGATTTCTCCCGCGCCGATGCTGCTGCACGGACGATTGAGGAGGCCTATCAGGCGTTGGCGTCTTCACCCCATCTTCGCTCGGACATGATGGTGGCAGCTTCGCAGCACGGCTGGTCGGACGTCTGCGACCGGCATGTCGCACTTTATCGGGAAGTCCTCGGATCCCGCCTGCAAGAGGTACCAGCCTTATGAAGTCGGTTTCCAAACGGATATTGGTCGTTTCAGGCCATCACTTCGCGGATGCCCCGCGCCGCGTCGATCTCCACTTCATGTCTGATCAACTGCGCGAGGAGGGGGCGGAGGTCGATTTTCTGATCTGCCGCCTCAGTCCGCTCAGCCGCTTCGTCCGTGACGGGCGCTACCAGCATGCGCGGACACGTCCCATCAACGCGTGGTTCCGGCTGGACGAGCGCCTGCAGGAGTTCGTCTGGTTCGCACCCTTCCACCCGATCAATCTGCGATATGGCTGGCTGAACGCGGTCGTGGCACCTCTTTATCGTCGTTATGGATCTTTCCTGCCGAAGGCCGTCATCGAGCGCCTGCCTGACTATTCCCATATCGTCATCGAAAGCGGGCCTTCACCGCTGCTGACGCGCTACCTGCGTCGCCATGCGCCACAGGCCAAGTTCATCTATCATGCGGCGGACCGGCTGGAGACGATCAGGGTCCATCCGTGCATCATCAAGGAGTTGAACGCCACCCTGCCGCTCTACGACCAGATCAGAATCATGGCAGAAGCGATGCGCACCGATTTTGCGGCTCAGGATCGCGTCGTCTTCGTTCCGCACGGGATCAGCAAGGGGCTGTTCGATGCTGCGGCCACCAGCCCCTATGAAGGCCCGCGTCATGCAATCAGCGTCGGTGACATGATGTTCGATGCCGGGATGATCGAGACGCTTGCGGCTGCGAACCCGGACTGGACCTTCCACCTCTTCGGCAAGAAGGCGCTTCCGTCACAGCCGAGGGCCAATATCATCGTCCATGGCGAAGTGTCCTTCGGCACGATTGTGCCGTTCATCAAGTTCGCTGATATCGGTATTGCACCCTATAGGGCCGGTGCCGGGGCCGATTATCTCAGCCAGTCTAGCCTGAAGATGATCCAGTACAGCTATTGCCACCTGCCGATTGTCGCTCCGCGCTTTGCGGCTGCTGGCCGGGACAATGTCTGTGCCTATGAGCCGGACGATCAGAATTCCATTCGGGCGGCATTCGAGCGCGCCAAGAGCATGGACCACCTGACCATCGATACGTCCAACATCCTCACTTGGGAAAATGTCGTCGACCGGCTGTTCCACGCGCAGAGCTCTGCTTGATCCCCGATAGCCAACGGGCTCGGTGAGCTCAGGACAGGGTCTGGATGTTGCTGGTCCCGAGGTGACTCAGGGTGCCATGAGGCTTTTGTCCCGGGGGCACGTTCCCTCGCGGAGGGAGCCGAATACGCTTGACGCGCCTTGGCGCAAGATGGAACCAGTCGTCTTCGGGGAGAAAATGCTCGAAGTCGATATGGACCGACTGCGCAAACTGGCTGGTGGTCAATTCGAGCCACCAGGTGCCGTCAATCTGGTGGAAAGCGTGATCCACCTTCGAGGCATGCTTGGAGGTCTTGCGGCCCTGAGGAAAATGAAACGCTTCGGCTATGACAGCCTCATCGGTGTCAACGAGCCTCGCCACAGTGACATCATGTGACGGTGGACCAAAACGGTAGGCATAGGTGGTATCGAAGAAGGCCCCAAACAGGTCGGTGGCTGGTACGCGATGGGCCGATCGGGCATCGAGCGAGAGGGGCCTGCTTGCAGACACCACCGGCTGGGCGCCATCCCTGAGGCAGGCAATCTCAAGCGTCATGTTCTGACTTGTCGCGGTCTCGTTGACGAGGTGAATGTCGAGCCCATTGGTGCCCTCGTCTGTCAGCAGGACCTGGATCGGGCGGAAGGCGCGCTTCAGGGCATACCAGACGGATTTCGGCTCGCCGGTTGAATCGATCACGCCCCATCCGGGGCCTGCCGCGAGATCCTGGAAAGTCCATGTAAGGCCGCCGCTGCAAGAGGACCCGCTTCTGCGCCATTCCGCAAAGGTTTCCGTGACGACTTCCGCTGTGGTGGCGCGGGCGTGGTCCAGATAGGCTGCAGGGTCTTCCCGGCGTAATCGCGCGGGATCGATTGCGTAGAGCTCTGCCAGATAATGGTCACGAACGTCCTCGAAATCCCAGGAGGCGCCCCGATCGCGCGGGACACGTGCCTTCCAGCGGGGGTCGTGTACTGCGGGCACCGCCAGTTGCGTGTCGAGCGTCCGCTGTTGTGGGACATGGGCGAAGGCCAGGCATTCGGCGGCAAAGCGCACATTCGCCCGGCGGGCGTCTTCGAGCGGACGCTGATAAGCACCGACGCCATAGTAGTGGGTGACGCCTTCGTTGGGGACGAATGGCAAGCTTCCGCCATAAGGCGCGTTCGGAACATAGGCGACGTCCGGGCGATGATCCCGCACGTTCTGCGCCAGCGTCTCGGTGAAGAACGTGCCCTTCCAGATGCGCTCGGGAAGGCCGAGCATGGCGCCCTGCTGGAAGACTTCGCTGCCTCCGGTGATGACGGCGAGCGAGGGGTGCCCCTGCAAGCCGGCAAGCAGGGTCTCCACTTCGGTCGCAGCCCGCCTGGTAAATTCTTCGTCGGAGACAGGATAGTCGAAGTTTGCGAACATCAGGTCCTGCCAGACCATGATGCCCAAACGATCGCAGAGCCGGAAAAAATCCGCGCTCTCATAGGTCATGGTCCCGCCGATGCGGATCATGTTCATGTTTGCTTCGGCCGCTTTGGCGAGCCAAGGCGCATAGGCCTCGGCCGAACCCGGCAGCCGGAGCAGATCGGCATTGGTCCAGACGGCGCCGCGGCAGAAGACGGGCACGCCATTGACCTTGAGCCCGAAGCCCTTGCCATCTTCGTCGCGGTCCACCTCGATGCGGCGGAAGCCGACGAGGCCGAGCGGATAGATGCGTCCGTCGATAGCGAGCGTCACATCGTGAAGCATGGGGTCGCCATGCGTCCTCGGCCACCAGGCGGCGACAGCCGGCAATTCGAGGTTGGAAATCAAGCGCCCGTTCTGCGCTTTCTGGAACTGGGCCGTGCGGCCACAGCAGAGGATTGCCATTTCGGCGTCGGAGTCTGCCTGGAGTTCGACTGAGAGGTGTCCGGTGCCGAATTCGTCGAGATCGGCGTTGATGCGCAGCCCGGAGGCGATGTCATGCGATGGTCGGATTAGGGAGATCGGGCGGTACGGTCCGACGGGATGGATTTCGGGGCACCAGCCGGGCATGTGGCCGAGAAGAGTTGTCCTTGCGAGCCGAAGCCCCTGCTGATCGATCATCTGCGGCCGCCAGCGGGCCCTCGGCCCCTTCCTGTCGAGATGGGGCTGGAGCGCCCGGAAGCAGATTGCCAGCTCGTCCTGGCCGGAGAGATCAAGCGCAAGGTCGACCGGTTCGAACATGCTTTGGCACGTATGCCGCAACGCGCCATTCACGAAGATTTCGGCAATGGTCGCGAGGCCTTCGAAGCGGAGCACCGCCGGGCCCGGCGCCTCGTCGGCGAGCGATCGTCGGTACCACACATCCTTGTCATGGAGGGGGCTTGGATGGACTGGATCGAAGAGGCCGGCCTCGGTCAGCGCTGCGGCAACCGTCCCAGGTACAGAAGCGGAAATGATGAAGGCGGTGCGGGGCAGATCGGCTGGCACATTATAGCGGCCCGCCTCGGTCATCAGAAGGGTCCAGCCCTGCTCCAGGGGACGGATGTCCGCCCCCAGATAGATCGTCCCCGTCATCGTCTCGTCCTTCACGTCAGCCTTTGGCTCAGATCATCCATCAGCCCGTCCCAGGCCGCAATGGCAGGATCGAGAGCCGTCGCCAATGGATCGAATTTCTTGCGTGTCACGGCGCGGGCGAGCTGGAACTGGACCGTCTTGGCGCATTCGCTGATCTTCAATGCTTCACCGATCGCTGACCTGTAAGCCGGTTCGTCGAGCCAGGCGAGGTGGCTCGCCAGCAGCTCGAAATTGGCCCCGAACTGGCGCAGCGTGTTGAAGGCGTATTTGTGAAAATAGCCGAAGGGGCGTTCGGCGACAGCCTCCACTTGTCTCGGAAAAACGGAGGCGAATTCGGCGATCGGATTTTCGTCGGGTCGCCGTGCGAAATGCCGGCGCAGAAGAGCGGCCGCCGTTGTCCGCTGGTGTGCGATCGACGGTTGCGTCTGCGGGAATTTGGCGAACTCAGTATAGGGCAGGAAGGGTAGTGTGCCTTTAGGCAGATCGTGCTGGAAGACGCCGTCGAAGTCGGCTCCCTCCAGGCGAAAGAAGCCGCCGTTGTGGAAATAGTCCATCACCCGGTCGTTGACGTCGAGGCGATTGATGCCGACCGTCGTCTTGCCATGTTCCTGCCGATAGCCCACACCTTGCGTATCTGGCATGAAGAAACTGTCCATTTCCACGAGGCAGAGGCGGCTGCGGGCGATCTGCTCGGAGATGTGGTTCTCGACCGTGTCGAAGATGGCGAGTTCGGTCACCCTGATATCGTAGAGCTGTTCGAGATCTTCGAGCGGCACCTTGAAGAAGGTGAACTGGTCACCTTCGAAATCCTGCGTCAGCGTGAAGCCGAGCATGGCTTCCGGCATTAAGCCCGAGGCCGCCAACACCTCGATCCAGAGATCGACATAGCAGTTGGTTTCAGGCCACATGCGCTCCTGATCGTGGAGCGCATGTGGAATGTAGCTGTCCGGGTCGAGCCCGGGAAAGACCGATGCCATTGCCGGTTCAGCCCCAGAGCGTCTTGCGCACGGCATCCGGCCAAGCGGCGACGTCGAGACCGTGCTGGGCGAAGAGGGCGAGCGCGATGCGCTCCAGACCGAAGCCGACACAGGCGGTGTGGGCGATCGAGCCGTCGGCGAGGTTCAGACCCCATTTCTGGCCGAATGCGTCCTGATGGTAATTAAAGCTCATGCAGGCCGTCTTGCTGGTTTGTGACGTCACCGGGATCAGGAGTTCGAACTTCAGATTCTGGTCGCGCTGGTTGTTGGCAAGCAGCCTGCCGGCTCGGCCGAAGAAGGGGTCGTTTGCCACATCAATCTCGACATCGAGGCCGATCGACTTCATCATCTCGACGCCACGATCCATCCAGGTCTGGCGGAACGTAGTCACATGAGCTTCGGTGCCCATGCAGACATATTCGCGCATGCGGAACAACTGCTGGCGGGCCGGATCCTTCGACGGTTCATGTCTGAAACAATAGGACTGCAGGTCGAAAAGACCGCCTTCCATCGAGATCGGGCCGCGCTTGGCGACGGTAGGATAGAGCGGATAACAGGCGGCTGGCGTGAGAGCGATGTCGGTCGCCTTCTGCTCCTTTGTCCAGTCCTTGCCCTCTTCCATGCACTGGAGCAGGCTCAGGTGGTCGTGGTCGTTGCCGCAGAAGGAATGAACGGTGCCGGCGAGCTGCGGGAAGCTCTTCATGTAGCCGCTGGTTTCGAAATAGGCGCGATTCATACCGGGCGGGAAGCGGATCGCTTCGGCGCCATCGGCGCCGCCGATCCTGTCGATCAGGCGTTCGAAGGCAGCGATGACGTCCTCGAACTGGCCGCTACGGCCATAGAGGCCGTCGACGCCCGTGTCGATGAGGAGGCCGCTGTCGAAGAGGCGGTCCAGAAAGCTCACCTGCATATCCATTTGCTTACCCCAACAATCCGGTTTCTTGCTTGTGTACGAGCAGCATCGTCGCTGTGTTGCCGAGGATGCGGTCGTTGGAAATCATCAGTTCGGCGGAATGGGCATCCCGCAGATGGCGACCCAGGCTATAGGGAGTGCCGTTCTTGTAACCCATGATGCCGCAGATCCTGAGCGCCTGGTGGATCACTGGCAGGATCATCTCGGAAGAGGCGATCTTGACGTTGTTCATGGCGACGGCGAAGCCCATGGAGGATAGGCGGTCCGGATCTTTCAGCGCCTGCTCGTAGGATGCGAGGCCGGCCTGGATGTTGGACCGGATGACCTGCAACTGACCCGACATTTCCGCGAGTTGCACAAGACCCGGTGGCTGGGTGCCGGGTGCCTTGCGGGCCGCTGCTTTGACAAATGTCTGCGCCTTGGCGAAGGCGTCGACGGCGATGCCGTACCAGAGGGCACTCCAGAGCAGGTGCGAGCTTGCGAGCATCGACTGGGCAGCGATCTCGGCAAAGGGCTTCGGCAGGATCTGCTCTGCCGGGGCCTCCCCCTTGAACAGGAAGCCGTCGGAGCAGGTGCCGCGCATACCGAGCGTGTCCCAGACATGGGTCTGTTCAAGTGTGTACTGAGCCTTGAGGAAAACCGTCATGACCTGATCGGTCGGCGGGGCGTCCTTGTGGGCACGTGATGTGATTAGGATGGCGTCGGCGTGTTTGCCATAGGAGATGACGGTTGCATCCTTCTCCAGCCGGCAAAGATCGCCCTCGACCTCTATGGCGCAGATGGAGTTGCGCAGGTTGCCGCCGATGCCGCCTTCGGTGGTGGCAGAGCCCAGGAGCCATTGGTCAGCGCAGATCCGGCGCATGAAGTCCCGATGCCAGGAGGCATCGGTCCCATGGGAGACGAGGCTCGATACCTTGATCTGGTGCATGGCGAAGATCATGGCGCTTGCAGCGCAGCCTTGGGCCATGATCGTGCAGAGTTCGGCGATTTCGGAGGTCGAACGGCCTTCGCCACCGCAATCGACGGGGATCTGAATCCCGAGCAATCGTTCCGCCTTCATGGCATCGACCGCTTCCTTCGGAAAGCGACCGGCCTTGTCGACGTCGTCGGCATGCATCGCGGCGATGGCTGCGACGCGGGACGCGCGTGCCTTCAGGCTCTTATCCGTCGATGTGGAGGAGAGGTCCATCAGGCGACCTTTCTGTCCCCGACAATAGTCGCGACCGTGGTCTCGATCGCGGCGATGCTGGCAAAGGACTTGCGGTTCAGCAGATGATCGGGAAACTCCATGTCGAAAGCTTCCTCAAGGCCGAGCATAAGCTGCACGGAGGCGAATGAAGAAAGACCGGCCGCGTAGAGATCCGCATCGTCAGCGAGGGTATCGACCGCGACAGGAAGGCCGCCAAGTTTGGCCAGCAGAGTGCGGATTGTTTCGTTCATCGTAATCCTCCGATCGGACGCTCAAAATTTGTTGAGCGATTTCTTACAGAGGAAAGACGAAGTTTCCGCTAAGCGTTTCGGTAAAGTTGGAATGAACGAAGACTTTGGCGAAGGCAAAAAGCTGCGGGTTTGCCCATTGCCGGTTGCAAATCGACTTGAATCAGCCTTCGTAGGCCCTTTCCAGGCCCTGGCGGTCGAGAACCATGTATCGATTTGGCGCAACTTCGCGCAGGGTATTCGTGCCGATCTCGACCTTTCCGTGGCCGCCGGGCAGATCGAGGATGTAATGGGGGACGCAGATGCCTGAGAGCTTGCTGCGCAACTCCCGAAGAAGCGCCTGACCCTCTGCGAGTGTCAGGCGGAAATGCCCGGTGCCGGGCGCCATGTCGGGATGGTGGAGGTAGTAGGGCTTTACGCCGGTTTCGACGAAGGCGCGCATCAGGTCTGACAGCGTCTCGGCACTGTCGTTGATGCCTCTCAGAAGGACGCTCTGGCTGACCAGTTGGACACCGGTCGCCGAGAGGCGCGCGCAGGCCTTGCGGACCTCCGGCGTGAGTTCGCGCGGGTGGTTCACATGCAGAGCCAGGTAGAGCATCTTGCCGCCGGCAGTGAGTGCGTCCAGCAAGTCATTGGAGATGCGCTCTGGATCGACGGCCGGCACGCGGCTGTGAATGCGGACGATCCGAACATGAGCAATAGTCGCCAGTTCCTGCATGACATCCTTCAACCGCCGAGGCGAGAGGATCAGTGGATCGCCGCCGGTCAGGATCACTTCCCAGATCCGCTCGTCGGCGCGGATGTAGTCGAGTGCCTTCTTCAGCGCTTCGGCGCCGAGATTGCCCTCGCCCTGGGGTCCGACCATTTCGCGACGGAAACAGAAGCGACAGTAGACCGGGCAGACATGCAAGAGTTTGAGCAGAACCCGGTCGGGATAGCGGTGGACGATGCCTTCTACGGGCGTGTGGGGATGGTCGCCGATGGGGTCGGGACGTTCATCGGGGTGTTCGACCAGTTCGTCGGCGGTCGGCACATATTGGGCGGCAATCGGATCATTGGGATCGCTGGTGTCGATCAGCGCGCGGACGGTCGGGGTAAGAGCGATGGCGTAGCGCTCGGCAACGGCGTGGAGTGCCGTCGCCTCTTCGGCTCGCACAAGGCCGTCCGATACAAGGTCACTCACACTGCGCAATGTACCCTCAGCCAAGGTGAGTCTCCGCCACCGGCGCCCAGATCACCTGATCGATCCGCAGAGCCCCGGTCGCCAGCATCACCAGCCGGTCGAACCCGAGGGCAATGCCCGAGGCTTCCGGCATTGCTGCCAGTGCCTCGAGGAAATCTTCGTCGAGTGGATAGGTCTCGCCGTAGACGCGCAGTTTCTCGACCATCTCGGCTTCGAAGCGGCGGCGCTGTTCGGTCGGGTCCGTCAGTTCACCGAAGGCATTGGCCAGTTCTACGCCGCAGGCATAGACCTCGAATCGTTCGGCAACTCGCGGATCGTCGGCACAGGGGCGGGCCAGAGCTGCCTCGGCGACAGGGTAGCGGTCGAGGATGGCGACCCGCCCATTGCCGAGGTTGGGCTCGATCTTTTCCACGATGACGCGGCTGAAGAGATCGGCCCAGGTGTCGTCGCCTGCAACGCGGATGCCAGCGGCCCGCAATTGCGTCGCCAACATATTCCGGTCCGTCCTGCCGTCCGCTTCAATCGTGGCCAACAAGTCGATGTCGGCGTAACGCGCGAAGGCGTCCGCAACAGAGATCCGTTCGGGCTCTGCGAACGGATCGACGGTCTTCCCGCCATAGGCAAACTGCTGCGTCCCCGCTGTGCGGGCGGCGAGCGCGATCAGGCCGGCGCAATCCTGCATGAGCTGCTCGTAACCTTCGCCGACACGATACCATTCCAGCATTGTGAATTCGGGATGGTGAAGGGGGCCGCGCTCGCGGTTGCGATAGACATGAGCGAAGCAAGCGATCTTGGTTTCGCCGGCGACGAGCAATTTCTTGCAGGCAAATTCGGGAGATGTATGGAGATAGAGCGGGACGGATGAGCCATCGTGGCCGATCGCTTCGGTCTGGAAGGCATGCAGATGGGCTTCGTTGCCGGGCGAGACCTGCAGCGTTGCGGTGTCGACCTCGACAAAGCCTTCGTTCGTGAAATGGGCGCGGAAAGCCGCCTGGATCCGGTTGCGTCCGATGAGAAATGGCCGTCGATCGGCGTGGGCCGACGGTGTCCACCACGCAGGGGCTGAACGGCTGCGGTCAGACATTCCGGATTCTCGATCCTTCTCTCAACACGGGCTGGCTATTTTGCCGGATTTGGGTTAGTCCCGCCCGAGAAATTCGAAGACGTCAGCAGGGACGGCCGTCCTTTACGACGGGTCTCACGCAGATACAAGGAATTCCCATGGTCAAGGTTATCGCCTCTTCCGTCCGCAAGGGCAATGTTATCGATGTCGACGGCAAGCTCTATGTCGTGCTCACTGCCGAAAACTTCCACCCCGGCAAGGGCACGCCCGTCACGCAGGTCAACATGCGCCGCATCGTTGACGGCGTGAAGGTTTCGGAGCGCTGGCGCACGACGGAGCAGGTTGAGCGCGCCTTCGTGGAAGACGTCAACCACCAGTTCCTCTACGAGGACGGTGAAGGCTTCCACTTCATGAACCCGGAAAACTACGACCAGGTCGTGGTGGACGCCGAGACCATGGGGGATCAGAAGGCTTATCTGCAGGAAGGCATGGTCTGCATTCTGTCGATGCATGAAGGCATTGCGCTGGCTCTGCAGTTGCCGCGCCATGTGACGCTCGAAATCACCGAGACCGAGCCGGTAGTGAAGGGGCAGACGGCGTCGTCGTCCTACAAGCCCGCCATGCTGTCGAACGGTATCCGCACCATGGTGCCGCCGCATATCGACGCCGGCATCCGTGTGGTTATCGCCACTGAAGACAATTCCTACGTCGAGCGCGCCAAGAACTGAGCGCATCTTTAGTTCTGAAATGCAAAAAGCCCGGCGTTCTTTGAAGCGCCGGGCTTTTTGCTGTCTAGAGTGCATTTTCGCCTTAAGCGATACCACCCAGGCAGATGTATTTGATCTCGGTATAGTCATCGATGCCGTATTTCGAGCCTTCACGGCCGAGGCCTGACTGCTTGATGCCGCCGAAGGGAGCGACCTCCGTCGAGATCAGGCCGGTGTTGACGCCGACCATGCCGTATTCGAGGGCTTCTGCGACCCGGAAAATCTTGGCGATGTCCTTCGAGTAGAAATAGGAGGCGAGGCCGAACTCAGTCGCGTTGGCGAGTTCGACTACTTCTTCTTCCGTCTCGAATTTGAAGAGCGGGGCGACCGGGCCAAAGGTCTCTTCGGTCGCGACCTTCATATCAGTGGTTACACCCGTCAGGATCGTCGGTTCGAAGAAGAGTTCGCCAGCCGAAGACGGCTTGCCGCCGAGGGCGACCTTCGCGCCCTTGGAGACGGCGTCTGCGACGTGCTCCTTGACCTTGTCGACCGCCTTGGCATCGATCAGCGGGCCGGTCGTCACACCTTCGGCAAAGCCGTTGCCGACCTTGAGCTGCGCGACCTTCTCGGCGAGCTTCTTGGCAAACTCGTCATAGATGCCGGACTGGACATAGAGACGATTGGCGCAGACGCAGGTCTGGCCAGCATTGCGATACTTCGAGATCATCGCGCCTTCGACGGCGGCATCGAGATCCGCATCGTCGAAGACGATGAAGGGCGCATTGCCGCCGAGTTCCAGGCCGAGCTTCATGATCTGATCGGCACCCTGGCGCATCAGGATGCGGCCGACATTGGTGGAGCCGGTGAAGGTCAGCTTGCGGACCTTGTCATTGGCGCAGAATTCCTGGCCGACCATGACTGCATCGGTCGAGGTCAGTACCGAGAACAGGCCGGCAGGCAGGCCAGCGCGCTCGGCGAGAATGGCGAGTGCCAGTGCCGAGAGCGGGGTCTGGGCGGCGGGCTTTGAGACCATGGCGCAGCCGACGGCGAGCGCCGGTGCCACCTTGCGGGCGAGCATGGCGTTCGGGAAGTTCCAAGGGGTGATGGCGCCGACGACGCCGACCGGCTGCTTGATGACCATGATCCGCTTGTCAGCCTGGTGGCCGGGGATCGTGTCGCCGTAGACGCGCTTTGCTTCCTCGGCGAACCACTCGACGTAGGATGCGCCGTAGAGAATTTCGCCGCGGGCTTCGGCCCAGGGCTTGCCCATTTCCATGGTGAGGATGGTTGCGAGATCGTCGGCATTGGCGACCATGAGGTCGTTCCATTTGCGCAAGATCGCGGCGCGCTCCTTGCCGGTCTTTTTCGCCCAGGCCTTCTGGGCCGTGTGCGCGGCATCAATAGCCTTGGTGACTTCTGCCTTGTTCAGGTCAGGAAGCACGGCAATCACTTCGCCTGTGGCCGGGTTGGTGACTTCGAAGGTCTTGCCCGACTGGCTTGCGGCCAGCCAGTCATTGCCGACCAGCGACTTGTCCGTCGCCAGTGTCGGGTCCTTCAACTTGTCGGTCAGAGTGTTCGAAATGGTCATGCCTCAGGCTCCTGCTGCAACTTCACGGATCGAGGCTTCGATCAGGTCGAGCGCCTCGTTGAAGACCTCGTCCTGGATGGTGATCGGGGCGAGGAAGCGGATGACGTTGCTGTAGACGCCGCAGGTGAGAAGGATCAGACCCTTATCCAGTGCCTTCAGACGCACCGCATTGGTGAAATCTGCGTTCGGCTTGTCGGTTCCAGGGACCTTGAACTCGACGGCATTCATGAAGCCGAGGCCGCGGATGTCCATGATGTGGGGAATGTCCGACCGCAGGCTCTCGAGGCGCTGCTTCAGACGATTACCGAGCTGGTTGGCGCGGTCGCAGAGCTGCTCCTCCTCGATGACATCGAGGACAGCATGGGCGGCGGCGATCGCCAGGGGATTGCCGGCATAGGTGCCACCGAGGCCGCCGGGGCCGGGGGCATCCATCAGTTCGGCGCGGCCGGTGACGGCCGAGAGTGGGAAGCCGCCAGCGAGGCTCTTCGCCATCGTCGTCAGGTCCGGGACCACATCGTAATGCTCCATGGCGAAGAGCTTGCCGGTGCGGGCGAAGCCGGTCTGGACTTCGTCGGCTACCAGCAGGATGCCGTGTTCGTCGCAAAGTTCGCGCAGTGCCTTCATCAGCGGACGCGGCACGTCGTAGAAGCCACCTTCGCCCTGGACGGGTTCCAAGATGATCGCGGCCACGCGCTTCGGATCAACATCCGCTTTGAAAAGCTTGTCGAGCACGTCGAGTGAGGTTTCGACATCGATGCCGTGCATTTCGAGCGGGAAGGGGACGTGGAAGACGTCGCCCATCATCGGGCCGAAGCCTACCTTGTAAGGCACGACCTTGCCGGTCAGCGCCATGCCGAGGAAGGTGCGGCCATGGAAGCCGCCGGTAAAGGCGATGACGGCAGAGCGGCCGGTGGCGCAGCGGGCGATCTTGATGGCGTTCTCGACGGCTTCGGCGCCTGTCGTTGCGAAGATCGTCTTTTTCTCGAAGTTGCCGGGCACGATCTTGTTCAGGCGTTCGGCGAGGGCGACGTAGTTCTCGTAAGGCACGACCTGATGGCAGGTGTGGGTGAAGCGGTCGAGCTGGGCCTTCACGGCTTCGATGACCTTCGGGTGGCGGTGCCCGGTGTTGAGGACGGCGATGCCACCGGCGAAATCGATGTAGCGATTGCCCTCAACATCCCAGATCTCGGAGTTCTCGGCCTTGTCGGCATAGATCTGCGTGGTCATGCCGACGCCGCGGGAGATGGCATCATTCTTGCGGGCTGAGATTTCGGCGTTCTTCATCGTTTCCGTCCTGTGCGAAGGGTTGCCAGCGGCGTCGTATCGGTCATTGATCGCGCGGTGACATATTTCCTACATTTTTTCTGTAGACTTGCAATATGCTTTATCGGCATTATCACCCGTGACTGCGACATTTCCTTGGGGGCGGCGTGGACGACATACGGTTCAAGATAGCAGAGGCCGCCAGGATGGCGGGAGTTTCGCCGTCGACGCTCCGGCTCTGGGAAAGCCAGGATCTGATCCAGCCGATCCGGACTGCGACGGGACAGCGTTTGTATGATCGAAGCCTGGTCGACAGGCTGAAGCAGATCGCCTGGCTCCGGAGCGAGAAGGGGCTGAACCCGGCCGCTATCCGCGAGACGTTGCGCGGGCTTCCTGTCGATGTCGAGGAGGACGGGTCGGAGAGTGATGACGATGCCTCGGACATTCGCCCGGGCACACGTATCCGGCGGCTACGGCGAGAGGCGGGCAAGACACTGGAGAGTGTGGCGCAGGCGACAGGTGTCTCGATTTCGCAGCTCTCGACCTTCGAGCGGACGTCCCAGGGTCTATCTTTCACCGCACTGCATGAAGTGGCACGCCACCTCGGCACGACGCTCGCTTCGCTCAGCGGGCAGGAAGAAGGACAGGGCGGAGAATCGCTGATCCGCGACGGTAGATGGGCCTCTTGGCCGACAACGTCGTCCGGCGTGGCGGTGCAGGTTCTGGCCGAGGGGCGCAACCTGATGGAATGCAATCGCTTCCAGCTTGCACCCGGTGCTTCCAGTGAGGGTGCCTATCAGCACGAGGGGGAGGAGTTCATTCACATGCTCTCGGGTAGCCTCGAGATCATTCTAGACGGAGACAAGTTCTTCGAACTCCATACCGGTGACAGCTTCTATTTCGAAAGCCGCAGGCCGCATTCCTGGCGAAACATTTCGAGCGGCGAGACCGTGCTCATCTGGATCAATACGCCCGCCACATTCTGACGATCAGGCAAAGAAAAACCCGGCGACCGTTTCCGGTGCCGGGTTTCCTGTATCCAGATTTGCGAGCTCAGTTGCTGGCGACCACGGTCTTCACGCCGTCCCAAGCATAGCCGCCGCCGACGGCGACGTTGAGGGAGACGTAGCCGTTCGCCAATTGCTGGACAGCCTGTGCCAGGTTGGCCTGGGCGCTTGCAACGTTGCGCTGTGCATCCAGCACGTCGAGCAGCGACGAAGCACCGTCACGATAGCTTGCCGTCGCAAGCGACAGAGCTTCTTCGTAGGAGCGAACGGTAGCGGTCAGGGCCGATACCGTCTGACGGGTCCGGCTAACGGCAACGAGGGCGTTTTCGACTTCGGAGACCGCGCTGAGGACGGTCTGCTTCCAGGCAAGGTAAGCTTCGCGGGCCGCCGCTTCGCGAGCCTTGATGTTGGCGCGGCGAGCGCCTGCATCGAAGATCGGCAAATCGAGGCTCGGGCCGAAGCCCCAGGACGTGGCCTTGCCGCTGGCAAGCGATGTCGCAACGAGTGTCGGCGAGATCGAGCCGCTGAGCGTGATCGACGGATAGAGGGCTGCTTCTGCAACGCCGATCTCGGCCGTGGCAGCTGCAAGGTTGCGTTCAGCGGCGCGGATGTCCGGACGGTTGCGGATCAGATCGGCAGGAACGCCAGCGTTGACGCCGCGGCGAGCGTAAGGCTGGGCCGCGCCTTTCTGCAGGTCGGCGAGCAGAGTGGTCGCCGGCAGGCCGAGCAGCAGCGAGATGCGGTGAACCGACTGGCGGAACGAGATCTCGAGGCCCGGGATTTCTGCAAGCGTCGAATTGACCAGACCTTCGGACTGGACGACGTCGAGTCTCGATGCCGCGCCCGCTTCGAGCTGCAGGCGGGTGAGTTCGAGTGTTTCACGACGCGATCCGAGGTTCTTGCGCGCGATCGCGATGCGCTCCTGATAATAGCGTGCGTCGACATAAGCCGTCACGACACTGGACAGGAAGGTCAGGCGGGCCACATCGGCGCTGGCATAGGCTGCGTCGAGCGATGCCTTGGCACTTTCCTTCGAGCGGCGATATTGGCCGAAGAGATCGATGAGCCAGGAAACGCTCAGGGTACCCGTCGAGGTATTGGTTGTGTCGCTGTCGCGGCTCGAAAGAGCGCCGCTGCCATTCGTCTTCGATACCTGGTGATCAGCACCGGCGTTGATCTGCGGGAATGCACTGGAGTCGGCCGCTTCGAAATTCGCTTCAGCCGAAGTGATGCGCTCGATCGCCTGAAGTACGTCCAAGTTCTGGGAGAGGCCGGTTTCGACGAGGCCGTTCAGACGGCGATCGTTGAATGCGGTCCACCACGGAGCCAATGTTACATCCGCGGCTGCGCGGGCGCTGCCTTCGGAAAACTTGACGGGGAGAGCCGTCTGAGGCGCCTCATGTTCCGGACCGACGACGCAGCCGGAAAGAAGAAGCATGGCAAGTGGAGCGGCTGCACGAATCTTGAGCATCACGTGTTCCTGTAAATGTCCCCCGGTCTTGCTACGACGAGGTGTATGATTACCCCGAGCCAACGACCGACATACACACGCAGGCTACCGCAGCACCCTACGCAATAGTTGGTTAAGATAGTTTGTCAATCATCGCGACGACAGCTGATCTTTCGGTCTAGCACCACCAAAGATCTGCCTGATTACAACGAAGAACGATGGAACGAAGAAGATTCCGAGCGCCGTGGCGGTGAACATGCCGCCAAGTACGCCAATACCAATGGAATTTTGCGCTGCGGAGCCCGCTCCGGTGGCAATTGCCAGCGGTACAACACCAAGGATGAAGGCCAAAGACGTCATGATGATCGGACGAAGGCGCAATTTTGCGGCTTCGAGTGTTGCATCAATGACACTCAATCCGGCGGCCTGGCGGTCCTTGGCAAACTCCACGATGAGAATCGCGTTCTTGGCGGCCAGACCGATCGTCGTCAGCAATCCGACCTTGAAATAAACGTCGTTGGACTGACCGAAGAAGTAGGCGGCTGCGACCGCGCCTAGGACCCCGACCGGCACCGCCATGATGACGGAGAATGGGATCGACCAACTCTCGTAAAGTGCTGCAAGGCACAGGAAGACGATGAGAACCGACAGTGCGTAGAGGAGCGGTGCCTGTGAACCGGACAGGCGTTCCTGGTAGGAGATGCCCTGCCAGGCGACCGTGTAGCCACCTTCCAGATTTGCGGTCAGCTCTTCCATGGTGTCCATTGCGGTACCAGAACTGACACCTGCGCCGGCGGCACCTTCCATGGAGATCGCCCCAACGCCATTGTAGCGGCTCAGTGTCGGCGCACCGCTGATCCACTCCGTCTTGACGAAGGACGAGAAGGGAACCATCTCGCCATTCGCATTGCGGGCGTGCCAGTCGTTGATCGCCGTTTCCTGCATCCGGTACGGCGCGTCACCCTGAACATAGACCGGCTTCAATTCGCCGTTCAGCGTGAAGTCGTTGACGTCGCGACCGGCAAAAATGATCGACAACATGCTGTTGACTGAAGCGATGTCGAGACCCATGGCGCCCATTTTTTCCTGGTCGAGCAGGAATTTCAGCTGGGTTTCCGCTGGCGGGTTGTTCGAGCGTAGCGAGCTGACACTGGCATTCTGGCTGCCGGTCTGCATCAACTGCTGTGAGGCTGCCGTGAGGGCTTCGGTGCCTCGCTTGCCGCTGTCGACGAGATACATCGAGAAGCCGCTGGAGGTGCCGAGACCCGGGATCGCCGGCGGCTGTAGGGGGAATACCTGAGCGTCGCGCAGGGTGAAGAAATAGCCCATGGCGCGCTGGACGACGGCTGCTGCCCCGAGTTGCGGGTCCGTACGCAGATCGAAGTCCTTCAACTTGGCGAAGACGAGGGCGTAGTTCTGGCCGGCACCGACAAAGGAGAAACCCGACACCGAGAAAACGTCCTGGATCGCATCCTTTTCCTTGTCGAGATAGTAGTCCTCGATCTTCGTGATGATCTCTTCCGTGCGTGTCACGGTTGCGCCGTTCGGCAGCTGGACGATGGTCATCAACACCCCCTGGTCTTCCTGTGGCAGGAAGGAGGAGGGGAGGCGCAGGAAGAGCCAGCTCATTCCGCCGATCACGACAGCGAACATCAGCATGACGCGCAGCGGACGCTTCAACAGGTAGCCGATGGAGGAGACGTATCCACCGGTTGCCCGGTCGAAGTTGCGGTTGAACCAGGCGCCCGGTCCCCGCTTCGGCTTGTGATGATCGACAGGCTTGAGCATGGTTGCGCAGAGCGCCGGCGTCAGGACGATTGCGACGAGAGCCGACAGGAGCATCGCGGAGACGATGGTCACTGAGAACTGGCGATAGATAATGCCGGTCGAGCCGCCGAAAAATGCCATCGGAATGAAGACGGCCGTGAGGACGAGCGCGATGCCGACGATAGCGCCGGTGATCTCTCCCATGGACTTCTGCGTGGCCTCGAGAGGGGATAGCCCCTCTTCCGTCATGATGCGTTCGACGTTTTCGACCACGACGATCGCGTCGTCGACGAGCAGTCCGATGGCGAGGACCATGGCGAACATCGTCAGCGTGTTGATCGAATATCCAGTCACGGCAAGAATGCCGAACGTGCCGAGCAACACGACAGGTACGGCGATCATCGGGATGATGGTGGCGCGCAGGTTCTGCAGGAAGACGAGAAGCACCACGAAGACGAGCACAATGGCTTCGATCAGCGTGTGGACGACCTTTTCGATCGACAGTTCGACGAAGGGTGTCGTGTCGTAGGGATAGGTGATCACCACGTTTTCGGGCAAGGACGCCGCGATGCCGTCGAGCTGGGTCTTCACGCGCTCGGCAGTGTCGAGAGCATTCGCCCCCGTTGCTAGATTGACCGCGAAACCGGTGGCCGGGTTTCTGTTCGAGCGGGTTTTCGTACCATAGCTCTCCTGACCGACCTCGATGCGGGCAACGTCACTCAGGCGAACGGTCGCACCATCGGTCTCGGTCTTCAGGATGATTGCTTCGAAGTCGGACACCGATTGCAACTGGCTTTGAGCCGTCACGGTGACCGTCAGCTGCTGACCCTCCGGGGCAGGCTGGCTGCCGAGGGCGCCAACGGAAACCTGGGTGTTCTGCGCCTGGATGGCGGTGGTCACGTCGGTCGGCGTGAGCTGGAACTTGTTGAGCTTGTAAGGGTCGAGCCAGACGCGCATGGCGTAGCCCGTTCCGAAGACCTCGATGCTGCCGACACCTTCCAGGCGCTTGATCTGGTCCTCGATCTGGGAGGAAAAGATGTCGCCGAGTTCGACATTGCTGCGTGCGCCGTCGGTCGAGACGAGGGCGCCGACGAGCAGAATGCTCGACGTGGAGCGTGTAACCGAGATCCCGGCGCTCTGCACCGTATCGGGGAGCTGCGACTGGACCAACTGCAGCTTGTTCTGCACCTGCACCTGCGCAATTTCCGGATCGATCGAGTTGCCGAAGGTCAGCGAGACGCTGGCCGAGCCGGTGCTCGACGACGACGTCATGTAAGTAAGATCATCAAGGCCGGTCATGCCATCCTCGATGATCGAGGTGACGGATTTTTCGACCGTTTCGGCGCTCGCGCCATTATAGCTCGCGGAGATCTGTACCGTGGTCGGTGCGATTTCCGGATATTGTGCGATCGACAGGGTCGAAATTGCGAGCGCACCGCCAAGCATGATGATGATCGCGATCACCCAAGCGAAGATCGGGCGGCGAATGAAGTACTGGGCCATGGGTTATCCTTTACGCCTCGTTTGCCTTGCCTGTTGCACGATCAGGGTTGTGCAGCAGGGGCGGCAGCCGGCGCCGCGGTCTCTTCGACGATCCCGTTTTCATTGATCTTGGCTTCGACAGGCTGGACGGGAGCGCCGTCGGCGATCCACTGGAAGCCATCGACGATGAGCTTGTCGCCATCATTGATGCCACTCGCCACGAGCCAGTTGTTGCCCGAAACCTGCGCTTGATTGAAGACGCGTGTCTCCACCTTGTTGTCCGCAGAAACGAACATGGCCGAAAGCTCGCCGTTCGCAGCGCGGGTCGCCGCGCGCTGCGGGATCAGGTAGCCTTCTTCCGTGCCGACAGTGACCGTGGCTCGGACATACATGCCGGGCAGGATCAAACCCTCGGGATTGTCGAAAACGGCGCGGATCGAATAGGTGCCCGTGGTCTGGCTGACCGCCATTTCGGACATGTCGAGCTTGCCGACGACCGGATATTCATGGCCATCCTCGAGCGTCAGCCGGATTTCGGTGGCACCATTTTCGTTGCGGTTGATCCGACCTTCCGTGATGGCCTCTCGCAGACGCAAAAGATTGACGCTGGATTCCGTCAGATCGATGTAGATCGGGTCCAGACGGCGCAGCGTCATCAGGCTGTCCGTCTGGTTTGCCGTGACCACATTGCCGATCGAGTAGCGCGACGCCGTCGTCACGCCTTCGAAGGGCGCACGGATTTCGGTCAGGGCCAGTTCGATTTCGGAGGATCGCAGGGCAGCCCTCGCCTGGGCGACATCGGCTTCCGCCTGGAGGAGCGTGACCCGGGCATTTTCGAGCTCTACCTGAGTGGCACCGCTACCGACGAGGCGCTCCTGGCGTGCGAGGTTGGACTGTGCTGTCGGGACGCCGGCTTCTGCCTTCTGAACGCTTGCCTGAGCCTGGGCCTGGGCTGCGCGATAGGTGTCGTCCTCGATCTTGTAGAGCAGATCGCCTTCCTTCACCTCGTTGCCTTCCTTGAAGGCGATTTCCTTGATCACGCCGCTCACGCGCGGACGGATCTCTGCCGTCTGGAAGGCGGCTGCGCGACCGGGAAGCGTGGTGGTGAGCGTCTGCGGCGCCTTCTTCAAGACAACGACGCTGACGGCTGTGGGCGGGCGCTCGCCGCCGGGAGCTGCGCCGCCGGCGTTCTGTGCTGTTTCCTGGTCGCTGCAACTCGCGAGGATGGCGGTGCATGCAAGAATGACAGAGGCGAACTTGAGGCTTCGGCGCATGAAAAATCCCAAAATTGGCAGGGTCGAAGGGCAGGGCGGTCTTCGCCACGTTGTACCCGGGTACCTCGTAGTGAAAACAATGCTCCACCGTCAGACGCGATGGCAGGTCATGAAGTGACGTAAATCAGATATCGTCACTTAACAAGTGGCAAGCGCAATGCTGCGTCGATCAAGGCGACCACATCATTGCATCGTGTTGCCATAATGTCAGCATTTTCCAACCCGGTCATGACAGGATGTATGACGCAGGCCAGGGCATCAAAGGCTGCGTTGGCAAAACGGGGCACGTCGGCAACCGTGTACACACCCTCACGAATGCCCGCCTCGATGATGTCGGTGATCGTCTCGACAACCATTTTTCGGAAGCGATCGCCACAGTCGAGCTCTTCGGTAATGGTGACGAGGATCATTTCGAAGACGAAGGGTGCGTCAAGGCGACCGGACACATGCTCTTGCATGAGATGGTGCGCAAGCGCAGAGAGCCGTTCCGGAGCCGGGCAGTCCCGCGACAGGACCCGCAGCGATGCGACCGTCTCCTCGATTGCCCTTGTCGCGATCGCATCGACGAGACTGGTCTTCGTGCGGAAATGTTTGAAGACGTTTGCCGGCGACATGGAGAGTTCGGCCGCAATGTCTGCGATAGCGACACTCGCATAGCCATGGGCGCGGAAGAGGCGTTCGGCCGTGTTCAGGATCTCTTCCCGCGTCTCCTCGGCAGATTTCCGAGGACGGCGTGCGACCGGACCTTTGAGCTCAGGTCCGCTGCAACTCCCCGCGCGGGCGCGATAACCGTGATCCATGGCGTTTAGGCCTCCTCCTAGCCCATATAGCGTACCAGATTTTCGTGGACCCGTGCCGAGGGGCTTTCGCCATTGTCATCGGGCACGAAGATCTCTCCAGTGATCGCTTCATAGGCCTTCATATAGACCTTCGACGTCTCCTCGACCAGAGATTGCGGGATTTCGGGGATTTCGTCGGTATATGGGTCGCAGCGTTCCGCAACCCATGCACGAACGAAGTCCTTGTCGAAGCTCTGCGGCCGTTCGCCTCTCTCGAAGCTTGCCTGATAGCTGTCGGCGATCCAGTAGCGGCTGCTGTCGGGCGTGTGGATCTCGTCGGCCAGAATGATCGCGCCGTTTTCATCCGTGCCGAACTCATATTTGGTGTCGACAAGGATCAGGCCGCGTTCGGCCGCAAGTAGCTGGCCTCTGGCAAAGAGTGCGAGCGCGTAACGCGACAGTGTCTCCCACTGCTCCGAGGTCAAAAGTTTCTTTTCCACGATCTCGGCCGGGGTCAGCGGTTCGTCATGACCGCCGTCGAACTCCTTGCTCGTCGGCGTGATGATCGGGGTCGGAAGTTTCTGATTGTCGCGCATGCCGTCGGGAAGTGTGATCCCGTACATTCGGCGCTCACCCTTCTTATAAAGAGTGAGGATCGAGGTTCCGGTGGTGCCAGCCAGATAACCGCGCACGACGATCTCGACGGGCAGGATGTCGAGACGCTTGCCGACCACGACATTCGGGTCCGGGTAGGCGATCACGTGGTTGGGGCAGATATCCTTCGTTTTCTCGAACCAGTAGCGGGCTGTCTGGGTCAAGACCTGGCCCTTGTAGGGGATGCAGGTCAGGATGCGATCAAAGGCGCTGAGCCGATCGGTCGAGATGATGATGCGGCTGCCATCCGGAAGGTCGTAATTCTCGCGTACCTTGCCACGGTAGTAGTTGGGCAGTTCCGGAAAGTGGGCTTCGGACAGGATGCGCATGGATATCCTCGATGTCTCGGCGGTCGGGGCACGTTTTACGGTGCGGTTTCTGCCTCGCGGTACCCGAAAGCGGTGGTCGTTTCAAAGAAAAAGCGCATGGCGAGGGCCATGCGCTCTTTCAAATAGCATGCAATCAGGCGGCTGCGTGATGCAGGCGTCCGTTGAAGAGGCCATTGTCGGTTGCCTTGCGCAGCAATTTGGCCGCGGCCAGAACTGCGAGGTCGACGAGCGGTTCGACCAGGATCACCGTCATGTAGGCAGCCCCGAAAGTTGCGATGCTCGTCAGGCTCTCGGCGGTGAAGCCGTGACCATAGAGCGCCCAGAAGGCGACCCAGGCGACGATCCCGCCTTGATAGGTGGTCGAGAGGGCAAGCGCGTCGCGATAGCCGACATCGACATAGGCCTTCTTCTCCGGGATCATGCGGCGGGCGAGTTCGCTGATCGCAAAGAGTGGTATGATCAGTGTGGTGACGTTCATCCCGTACTGCGGAAGGTCGAAGGGTGCGAAAAAGAGACCCTGCAGGAGAAGACCGAGCGCCAGACCGATCGAAGCGGCGCCGGCGCCAAAGATCAGAAAGAGGGTAGAGCCCAGGATCAGATGCACTTCGGAGACGCCGACCGGATGGTGCGGCAGAACCTCGAAGAAGGAGAAGACCAAAGCTGTCGTGATCAGGGTTCGGCCAGCCAGAGAGGCGGGCGTGGCTTTGGCCATCAGGTCATCCTTCGCCATCTTGGCAACGAGACCGAATGAGAGTGCCGCGGTTGCGTAGCTGAGTGCGAGCTTGGCGCCGTCGACGACGCCGGGTTCAATATGCATAGTACAAGTCCTTTCGTCCGCGCCCACCGCGCGGGAAGAGTTAATGCCGCGTTCACGGCGCCGAGTGATGGCAGGTCTCCTGGCTCACGGGTCAGGGCTTCAGTCCGCCTTATCAGCACGAGGCCAATGGCATGTCGGACGTCGCTCGCCGTTCACAGTTGCGGGGGCAGCCACGGTTTCGGCCCCTGATGGGTAGTCCTCACCGTATTCCCTCTTCGTCCGCCCGTCGGGTCTTGTCCGGGCGAAACCATCACGGATGCGAGTTTAGGGCGCGGTAGGGAACTATGTCCAGCAGATTGCGACATGATGCGCAGAGGATGGAACTCTTGACTGGCAAAAGCCAATCCGACGCATTGAACGCGCGAACCATGCGCTCCTAAATGGATCCAACGGTAGTCAAGAACAGGATTGATTGATGGGTGAGCTCATATACCGCTGTCCGGCTGGATGTTGAACGAAGCGATCCAGGGCACGATGATGGCGAAGGTTCTCTTCGTCATCATCGTGCCCATGGTCTGGCTCCCAGCGGTCCTCACTTTCGGACACCCGGCCATCATCATGCCCGCATTGACTGCCGTGCCTGCGATGTTCGTGGTGCGCATCCTGATCACCGAGGGATGAAGTGGAAAACCGGCCTTTTAATCAAGCGCGCTCGTCACCATATAAGGGTCGTGAATGAGAAGGGCCGTCTTGTGCCGTTTCCGGATGGCGAATTGAGCTCGAACTTTAAGGCTCGATAATTTTCGCTTTAAAATCAATCTCTTGGAAAAAACGACAGTTTTTTGACAAATGGCTGTTGACGTTAAAAAGGGTTGGCCGTATAAGCCGCTTCACCGAACGAGAGGCGGCGCCGCGAGGCCTGCCGGACTGGTTCAGACAAGATCCTTGAAATTGGCAGCTTGCTGGTTTTATTGCCCG
>JAESGV010000159.1_pt1 | contig 61431 bp, 53 predicted proteins | sample 9269781 | NCBI WGS metagenome assembly JAESGV01 (sample SAMN15741586, study PRJNA653496) | algae metagenome | isolation source: Tildeniella torsiva UHER 1998/13D and co-occurring heterotrophs from... | place: Slovakia: Slovak Paradise National Park, Hrabusice, Kosice Region | collected 2000-01-01
GTCTTCTTCGCCTCCCACCGCATCGCCACCATCGACTTGACCAACGACAAAACCGTCAGTCATCTCTCCGAACAGGTGTCCGCCATCTCCCCGGGCTGAACACTTGTGCCTGGGATCCAAGCAACGCACGCCGCGCTCGCGTTCCCCTCCGACCCGGAGATCGTCGAGGCGAATGGATCCCAGGCACAAGGCCTGGGATCCATTCGGAGAGGGAGGAGGTGGGGGAAGGGAAGGGGAGAGGCGACGCAACGAGGGGCGGGCCGTGGCATCGCTCTGCCACCCTCCGCTCACCCTCCCCGGGTCATCCTCGGGCTTGTCCCGAGGATCCACCGTGAGGGGCTGACTGTCGCGACGGAGGTGATCGCGGAGAAGGATGGGTCCCAGGCACAAGGCCTGGGATGACTTCGGAAAGGGAAGTGGTTGGGGAAGGGAAGGGGAGAGGCGACGCAACGAGGGGCGGGCCGTGGCATCGCCCTGCCACCCCCCACATCCCTTCCCCGGGTCATCCTCGGGCTTGTCCCGAGGATCCACCGTGGGGGGCGCACTTTCGCGACGGAGGTGATCGCGGCGAGGGATGGGTCCCAGGCACAAGGCCTGGGATGACTTCGGAGAGGGGGGAAGTGGCGGCGAGGAAGAGCAGCGGCGCGCCTCGACGCCAATCTGCCACCCTCCGCTCACCCTCCCCGGGTCATCCTCGGGCTTGTCCCGAGGATCCACCGTGAGGGGCGCACTGTCGCGACGGAGGTGATCGCGGAGAAGGATGGTTCCCAGGCACAAGGCCTGGGATGACTTCGGAGAGGGGGGAACAAGGCGTGGGAGGGGGCCCGGGGGTGGGAGGGGGACCAAGGGCGCCGCGGACGGGGGCATCGCGGGCATCAGCGGATCAGGTAGATTTTGCGCACCGCCTGGTGGACGGTGCAGGTGCCGGTCCAGCCGCGCGGGAAGAAGGCGGCGGTGTCCGGGGCGATCTCGATGACGTCGCCGGTCTCGTGCACGTAGGTCGCCCGGCCCGACAGGAAGTGGCAGAACTCGTCGCGGGTGACGGTGCAGCGCCACTTGCCGGGGGTGCAGGCCCACACGCCGCTTTCCGCCCTGCCGTCCGGCTCGCAGGAGAGCACCAGCCCCGACACCTTCGAGGTGCCGGTGATCATCGTCGGGATGACGCCCCAGTCCTCGAGGCCGGAGAGCGTCGCCGGGTCGCGCAGGACGGGCGTCGCCGACTGGAGGGCGCCGCCGGATGCAGCCCCCTCGGCCTTGCCGCCCTCACCCTTGCCCCCCTCGCAGAACATGTAGGTGACGAAGATCGTCTCGGTGATCGCCGCCTCGCCCTGCCAGCCTTCCTTGAAGTGGACGAGGGTGCCCGGCGCGATGTCGATCACCTCGCCGCCATCCGAACGGTAGCTGGCGCGGCCGGCGGTGAAATAGCAGAGCTCGTCGGCCGGCAGCATCGGCCGCCACGAGCCCGGCGTCGCCCGCCAGATACCGGCCTCCGGCAGCCCGTCCTCGCCCTTGTAGAGCAGCCGGCCGCGGTTCTTCGACAGCCCGTCGAGCGGGTGCTGGTGGCCGGCCCAGTCGACCATGTCCGCGTCGAAGCGCGAGGCGGCGTGGACGTGCGGGGCGGTGGAGGCGAGGTGGAGGGACATCTTGGGCGTCAGCGGATCATGTAGACCTTGCGCACCGTCTCGCGGACGGTGCACACGCCGGTCCAGCCGGCCGGGAAGAAGGCAAGCGTGTCCGGCACCACCTCGATGATGTCGCCGCTCTCGTGCACGTAGGTGCAGCGGCCGGACAGGAAGTGGCAGAACTCGTCCTTCACGACATGGCAGGCCCAGCGGCCGGGCGTGCAGATCCAGATGCCGGTCTCGGCGTCGCCGTTCGGCTCGCGCGACAACAGGATGCCGGAGGTGCGGGATTCGCCCTCGAGCATCGTCGGGATGACGCCCCAGTCCTTGGCCGCCGGCACGGTGGCGGGATCGCGCAGCACCGGCGTCGGGCCGGTGGCGGGGCCGCCCTCGCTCAGCATGTAGGCGACGAAGATCGTCTCTCGCACCTCCGCCTCGCCGGACCAGCCGTGCTTGAAGTGCACGACGGTGCCGGGGCCGACCTCGATCACCTCGCCGTCGTCGCCGCGGTAGACGGCGCTGCCGCCGGTGAAATGCACGAGTTCGTCGGCGGGGAAGGCGAGGCGCCAGCGGCCGGGCGTGCAGCGCCACAGCCCGACCTCGGGCCGGTTGCCCGGGCCCTTATGGAGGAGGCGCCCGCGGCTCTGCGAGACGCCCTCGACCGCGTCCGGCTGCACGCCCCAGTCGACGAGGTCGTCGTCGATGATGGAGGCGCGCGTCACGTGCGGCGCGGTCGAGGAAAGGTGGAAGCTCATGCGTGCTCCTTGACGAGCTGGTCGATCAGCGCCGCCGCCTTCGAGGGGCCGTGGCGGCTCTGCATGTGGCGGGCGGTGGCCTTCAGCTTCGCCGCCATCGCCGGGTCGGTCAGGATGCGCTGGAGGTTCGCGCCGAGCTCTTCCTCGGTCCAGTCGGCACGGTGCATCTTCAGGCCGTGGCCGGTCTCCTCGACGCGGGTGGCGTTGTCGTGGCCGTCCCACACGTAGGGCATGACGATCGCCGGCTTGCCGAAATAGAGGCACTCGGTGAACGTGTTGTTGCCGCCGTGGTGGATGACGGCATCGGCGAGCGGGATCACCGAGGGCTGCGGAAACCACTTGTCGACGATGACGTTGCCCGGCACGTCGGTGTAGTCGCCGACATAGCCGCCGACGTTGACGAGCGCCTTGACCGGCAGTTTGCCGAGCGCCGCGACGAGGCGCTTCAGCGTCGCGGTGTCGCCGCAGCCGAGCGAGCCGAAGGAGACGTAGACGAGCGGCTTGTCGTCGTTCTTCGCGAATTTCGGCACCTCGTAGGGTGCCTCCTCGCGCACGCAGCCCTCGAGATACTGGAAGCGCTCGGGATCGAGCGGCCGGCGGCGGCGGAACTTTACGGGCTCCGGGTAGAGCAGGAGGTTCAAATAGGGCGAGGCCTCGAAGAATTCGCCGAGCGTGTAGGGCTTCTCGCCGTGCTCGGCGAGGAAGGCGTTGAAGCGGGCATGGATCGGCCCGACGACCTCATTGAAGCGCTGCTCGTAGGCCTTGAAGCCGGCCTTGTCGGCCTCGCCGAGGCCGGAGAGGTGCGGCGGGATGTCGGGGTCGGGGATCTCGTTCTCGCTGCACGAGATGATCCTCACCCACGGCTTGCCGTACTGCTTGATCGCCGGGAACAGGATGACGTTGTCGACGCAGACGACGTCCGGCTTCACCTTGGCGAGCACCTCGGGCAGGCTCTTCTGCGCCCACACGGCGGTCTCGACGATGGCATCCCAGCAGTCCTTCACGTAGGTGTCGATCTGCTCGTAGGGCGTCTTGTTGAAGTTCGGGATGTGGCCGTCGATGAAGGTCTGCCAGTAGGCGGCGACCTCCTCGGCCGGCATCGGCGCCGACATCGGCACGATGTGCTCCTCGAAGCCGTAGCCGGCATAGACGCCGGCCATGTCGGGCGCGGTGAAGAACACCGCGCGGTGGCCGAGCGCCTCGGTCGCCTGGGCGATGCCGACCGAGTTCAGCGCCGGCCCGAAGGCGGCTTCGGGAAAGAACGCGATCACCGTCTGGCGCTCGGGCATGGGGTCCTCCGTTCGCTTCATCGGGCGCCGACCGGGGCAGGGGTCGTCGATACAGGGGTCGTCGGCGCGGGATCTTCAGGCATGGCGTTGCCGGGCGAGGCGGCGTGCGGGCCGCCCTCGCCGTCGGCGAGCAGGCGCACGTGGGCGGGCGGCACCGTCAGCCGTACGGCCTCGCCGCGGGCGAGCGGGCGGGCGTCGGCGGCGGCGCTGGTGCGCGACGCCGCGACGATGCCGCTGGCGCCGTCGAGGCGGACGAGCAGCGACTGGCTGTTTCCGTGGTAGGCGATCTCCTCGACGCGGCCGTCGAGCGTGTTGGCACCCTCGCCGTCGATCTCGACGCGCTCCGGGCGGAAGGCGGCGCACGCGGGGCCGCTCGCGTGCGCGGCGCCGGCCGGGCGGACGCCGCGGATCAGGCCGACGCCGTCGACGGTCAGCCCGTCCGGGCCGAGGCGGCCTTCAAGAAAGTTCATCTGGCCGAGGAAGCGGGCGGTGAAGCGGTTCTCCGGCCGATCGTAGAGGTCGCGCGGGCTGCCGAGCTGGGCGATGCGGCCGCGGTCGAGCACGGCGATGCGGTCGGCCATCACCAGCGCCTCTTCCTGGTCGTGGGTGACGATGACGAAGGTGATGCCGACCTCGTGGCGCATGCGCTTCAGCTCGAGCTGCATCTGCTCGCGCAGCCGCCGGTCGAGCGCCGACAGCGGCTCGTCGAGGAGGAGGAGGCGCGGCTTCTTGACGAGGGCGCGGGCGAGCGCGACGCGCTGGCGCTGGCCGCCGGAGAGCTCGTGCGGGCGGCGCTTTGCGAGCTCCCCCAGAACGGTGAGTTCGAGCACCTCGCCGACGCGCCGGCGGATTTCGTCGCGCGGCCGGCCTTCCGCTTCCAGGCCGTAGGCGACGTTCGCCTCGACGCTCATGTGCGGGAACAGGGCGTAGGACTGGAACATCAGGTTCACCGGCCGCCGGTTCGGCGGGACAGAGGTGATGTCCTTGCCGTCCAGCGTCAGGCGGCCGCCGGTCGGCGTCTCGAAGCCGGCGATCATCCGCAGCAACGTCGTCTTGCCGCAGCCGGACGGGCCGAGCAAAGCGAAGAACTCGTTCTCGGCGATCGCGAGATCGATGCCGTCGACGGCGACGACGCCGCCGAAGCGCTTCTCGATCCCCTCGGCGGCGAGCAGCGTGGTCATCTGACCGCCCTCGGCTCGAGGCGCTGGGCGACAATCAGTGCAAACACGCTGACCGCGAGCACCACGGTGGCGAGCGCGTTGATCTCCGGCGTCACCCCGAAGCGGATCATCGCGTAGATCTGCATCGGCAGCGTCGTCGAGGCCGACCCCGGCCCAGCGGTGAAGTAGGCAATGATGAACTCGTCGAAGGAGAGGGTGAAGGCGAGCAGCCCGGCCGCGACGACGCCCGGCAGGATCTGCGGCAGCACCACGCGGACGAATGTGCGGATCGGTCCCGCGCCGAGGTCGGCGGAGGCCTCGATCAGCGAGAAGTCGAAGTTCTTCAGCCGTGCCCGCACCACGGCGGCGACGAACGCGATGTTGAAGACGGCGTGGGCGATGATGATGGTGAAGAGCCCGAGGGTCGCCTGCAGCATCGTGTAGAAGGTCAAAAGCGCGATCGCCATGACGATGTCGGGGATGATCATCGGCGCGACGAGTGACGCCTCCAGCAGGCCGGACGGGCGCCCGCGCTCCAGCCCGAAGGCGAGCATGGTGCCGAGGATGGTGGAGATCAGCGTCGCGCCGATTGCGACGATGATGCTGTTCTTCGCCGCCGACAGGATCGGCCCGGCCGAGGCGAGCTTGACGTACCAGTCGAGGCTGAAGCCGGTCCACACGGTGGGCAGACCGGCGCGGTTGAACGAGAGCAGCACAAGCACGGCGATCGGCACATAGAGGAAGGCATAGACGACGACGAGGTGCACCTTGAGCACGCGTCGGGTCATCGACGGGCGTGCGGCGCTCATGCCCGCGCTCCCGACCGGGCGGACGCCCGGTGCACGACGACGGCCTGGGTGAACAGCAGCACCATCATCACGGCGATCAAGAGCATCGACAGCGCGGCGCCGAACGGCCAGTCGCGGGCGGTGAGGAACTGGTCGTAGATGAGGTTGCCGAGCATCTGCACGTGGCCGCCACCGAGCAGGTCCGGCGTGATGAAGTTGCCGATCGACAGCACGAAGACGAACACCGCGCCGGCGGCGACGCCCGGCAGCGTCAGCGGCAGCACGACCTTCAGGAAGGTGCGCGCGCCAGAGGCGCCGAGGTCGGCGGAGGCCTCGATCAGCGAGCGGTCGAGCCGCGCCAGCGAGGCGTAGACGGCGAGGATGACGAAGGGCACGTAGCTGTAGACGAGCCCGAGGATGACGGCGAACTCGTTGTAGAGGAGCGACAGCGGCTCGGTGATCACGCCGGCGTCGATGAGGCCGGCGTTGATCAGGCCGGTGCGGTTGAGGAGCACCATCCAGGCGTAGGTGCGGATGAGATAATTCGTCCAGAACGGCAGCATCGCCAGGATCAGCAGCCGCGTCTGCGCGCCGGGCGAGGCGAGCGTGATCGCGTAGGCGGCCGGATAGCCGATCAGCACGGCGAGCACCGTGGTGATGAGGGCGATGCGGGCCGAGCCGAGGAAGACCTCGACATAGAGCGGGTCGATCAGCCGCTGGAAGTTCTCATAGGTGAAGGCGTCGTAGTCGACCCCGCCATAGATGCCGCGCTCGTAGAAGGCGTTGAAGAAGACGAGCAGGCACGGCACGAGCAGGAACAGCGCCAGCCAGCCGAGGCCGGGCGCCATCAGGATCGTGCGGGTAAGGCGGGGGGAGGTCATGGTGAGCCGGCCGGCCGCGTTCCGTCCCGGCGCGCGCGGCGCCGGGACGAATTCTGGGCCTGATCCTTTGAGATCACTTCGCGTTCATGATCTCGGTGACGGTGCGCGAGTAGGCCTTCTGCGCCTGGCCGACATCGACCATCTGTTCCTGCGCGAGAAGCTCGGCGGGCGTCATCTTCATGTTGGGGAACTGCTCGAGGAGGGCGGGGTCGAGGGCCTCCATCGCCTTCTTGTTGGGCGTCTTGTACATGATGTTCTCGGTCACCCACTTGCCGACGTCTTCCGACAGCACGAAGTCGATGAAGGCGTGGGCGGCGTCCTTGTTCTCCGACGCGGCGGTGACGACCATGGTGTCCGTCCAGAGGTCGGTGCCCTCCTTCGGGATGACGTACTTGATGTCCTTGTTCTCGGCGATGCCGTAGTTGCACCAGCCGTCCCAGGCGTGCACCAGCGAGGCCTCGCCGGAGACGAGCTTCGAATAGAAGGTGGTATCGTCGTAGGAGAGCAGGTTCTTCTTCGCCGCGATCAGCGCGTCACGCGCCTGCTCGATCTTCGCCGGATCGGTTTCGTTCACCGAGAAGCCGAGCGACTTGAAGCCGGCGCCGAGCAGCCAGCGGTCGGTCGCCAGCATGGTGATCTTGCCCTTCAGCGCGTCCGGCGGGGTCATCAGCGCCGCCCAGCTGTCCGGCGTGCCCTCGACGAGGTCGGAGCGGTAGCAGAGGCCCGTCGTGCCCCAGGCATAGGGGACGGAGAAGGCGTTGCCGGGGTCGTACTTCAGCTGCGAGCCCTCGGGATAGAGGTTCGCGAGGTTCGGGATCTTCGCGTGGTCGATCGGCGCGGAGAGCTTCAGCGCGTTCAGCGCCTGGGCGAACGGGGCGGAGACGAACAGCACGTCGTAGCCCTTGCCGCCGCCGGCGACGACCTTGCCCATCACCTCCTCGTTGGTGGCGTGCACGGTGAGCTCGGCCTCGATGCCGGTCGCCGCCTTGAAGCGCTCGAGCAGGTCCGGCGGCATGTAGCCGTCCCAGTTGCCGATGACGATCTTGCCCTTCGGCGCGTCCTGCGCCAGTGCGGCCGGCGCCGCGAGCAGCAGTCCGGCGCCGATGGCGGCCGCGGCGCCGAGGAGGCGCGCCTTGTGGTCGATGAATGCCATTGCCGTTCCCCTTCGTGCGGCAACCGGTGCAGGGGCACGCGGGTCCGCGAGTGCGCGCCCCCGCTCCCGATCCCGCAGCGGCGCCGATGCGGCAGTGAAGCGCGGGGTGTGGGCGCCGTCCAGCGCAAATGTGTACTTTTGACGAAAATAATGCAGCCGGCGGAGCTTGCGGTTGCGGTCGACCGGGCTACGGTGGTGCGAGCGCGTCGTTCAACGCTGTTGGAGGTCCGGGTTGATGCGGTGGATTCCAATGACGCTTTGCGCGTTGGTTATGTTGACGGCCGCCGCAACTCCGACGGTCGCAAATGCGCAGTACTACAACGAAAACTGCGATGTAATGACGGATCGTCCCGGGAAGTTATTGAAGAAATTTGACGATAAATGGCCATGGTTCGTGACGGCCTGTCGAGACAGAAGTTCTCTGGCTGTCTGGACAATAGCGGAAGGTGATTTAGTTACTGTCATGTATGTTAATTCGACGAATGAAGGGGTTAAAATTGAGCTGCTCGGAGCGTGGTTTGACCCGTATGATGCGACGTACGAAGAGATATCAAAATTGACTCCGGAGGAGTTTGAGGCTTTGCGTCAGGAAGCGAGGAGGCATCAGCAATGATGTCGCGGGACGGTCTCTACATCGGTGGGCGCTGGGAGACGCCGGCGGCGGGCGGCACGTTCGAGGTCATCGACCCGGCGACGGAGCAGCCGATCGCCAACGTGGCCGCGGCGACGGCGGCGGACGTCGACCGGGCGGTGACGGCGGCGGCCGCGGCGCTGCCGGCGTGGAAGCGCACCAGCGGCGCCGAGCGGGCGACGATCTTGCGCGCCATCGCCGAGGGCATCCGCGCCCGGCGCGACGAGCTCGCGGCGATCGAGGTCGCCGACAACGGCAAGCCGCTGCCCGAGGCGAAGTGGGACATCGACGACACCGCCGGCTGCTTCGACTTCTACGCCGGCCTCGCCGAGGAGCTCGACGGGCGGCAGGAGCAGCCGGTGGCGGTCGGCGACCCGCGCTTCACCTCGAAGGTGCGGCGCGAGCCGGTCGGCGTCGCCGGCGCCATCATCCCGTGGAACTACCCGATGCTGATGGCGGCCTGGAAGGTCGCGCCGGCGCTCGCCGCCGGCTGCACGATGGTGCTGAAGCCGTCCGAATTGACGCCGCTGACGGCGCTGGAGCTCGGCGCCATCGCCGGCGCGGCGGGGCTGCCGGCGGGCGTGCTCAACGTCGTGCCGGGGCTCGGCGCGCAGGCCGGCGAGCCGCTGACGCGCCATCCGCGCGTCGACAAGCTCGCCTTCACCGGCAGCCTCGCCACCGGGCGGCGGGTGATGGCGGCGGCGGCCGAGGACATCAAGGCGGTGTCGCTGGAGCTCGGCGGCAAGTCGCCGTTCCTCGTCTTCGCCGACAGCGACGTCGAGGCCGCCGTCGAGTGGATCCTGTTCGGCATCTTCTGGAACCAGGGCCAGGTGTGCTCGGCGACCTCGCGGGTGCTGGTCGAACGGCCGCTCTACGACGCCGTGCTGGAGCGCCTCGTCGAGGAAAGTCGGAAAATCACCATCGGCGGCGGGATGGAAGACGGCGTGCTGCTCGGCCCGCTCGTCAGCCGCGGCCAGCACGAGAAGGTGCTCGGCATGATCGGCGAGGGCGTGCGCGACGGCGCGAAGGTCGCGACCGGCGGCCGCGTGCCGCAGCACCGCGACCGCGGCTACTTCGTCGAGCCGACGGTGCTTGTCGACGTGCCGGAAACGTCCGCCGCCTGGCGGGAGGAGATCTTCGGGCCGGTGGTGTGCCTCAAGCCGTTCGACGGCGAAGCGGAGGGCCTCCGGCTCGCCAACGACAGCCCCTATGGGCTGGCCGCGGCCGTGATGTCGAAGGACGAGGAGCGCACCGAGCGGGTGGCGCGCGATCTCGAGGCCGGCATCGTCTGGATCAACTGCTCGCAGCCGACCTTCAGCGAGGCCCCCTGGGGCGGCGTCAAGCGCAGCGGCATCGGCCGCGAGCTCGGCGTCTGGGGGCTGGAGAACTACCTGACGGTGAAGCAGGTGACGCGGTACGCGTCGGTCGAGCCGTGGGGGTGGTACATCAAGGGGTGAGCGGGGGGCCGTCTTCCCCTTCCCTCGTTCTCTCTTCCCTCACCGATGTCATCCCAGGCCTTGTGCCTGGGACCCATTCGCCGGCCAGCCGGATGCACCTCGAAGGGACACGCTGAGGAGCGTTGTCTTCACGGGGGCATTCGTGGCGCCGTTGCTTGGGTCCCAGGCACAAGGCCTGGGATGACTACCGATAGGGGGAGCGAGGGAGAGGGGGAGAAGGTCGGGGCAACAAGGGGGCCGCGCGCCCTGCCGTCTCCCTTCGGCCCGCCCCCCGCCCCTACAACCTCACCCTTCCCAACCTCAGCGCATTGGCGATGACGCTCACCGACGACAGCGCCATCGCGGCGGCGGCGAGCATCGGCGAGAGCAGCATCCCGAGCACCGGATAGAGCACGCCGGCCGCGATCGGCACGCCGGCGGCGTTGTAGAGGAAGGCGAAGGCGAGGTTCTGGCGGATGTTCGCCATCGTCGCCTTCGACAGCTTGCGCGCCTGCACGATGCCGGAGAGGTCGCCCTTCACCAGCGTCACGCCGGCGCTCTCGATGGCGACGTCGGTGCCGGTCCCCATGGCGATGCCGACGTCGGCGGCGGCGAGCGCCGGGGCGTCGTTGACGCCGTCGCCGGCCATCGCGACGATGCGGCCGGCCTGCTGCAGGCGCTCGACGACGCGGCGCTTGTCGGCCGGCAGCACCTCCGCCTCCACCTCGGAAATTCCGAGCCGGCGGGCGACGGCTTCCGCGGTGGTGCGGCCGTCGCCGGTCAGCATGACGATCCGCACGCCGTCCGCCTTCAGCGCTGACACCGCCGCGAGCGCGGACGCCTTCACCGGATCGGCCACCGCCAGCACGGCGGCCGCCTCGCCGTCGATGGCGACGAGCACGGCGGTGGCGCCGTCGCGCCGCATCGCCTCGGCCGCCTCGATCGCGGCGCGCACGTCGACGCCGAGGCCGTGCAGGTAGCCGGCGTTGCCGATCGCCACCCGCCGGCCGTCGACGGTGCCCGAGACGCCCTTGCCGGCGACGCTGTCGAAGCCGGACGGATGGGCGAGCGCGAGGCCGCGCGCGGCGGCGCCGGCGACGACCGCCGCGGCGATCGGGTGCTCGCTGCCGCGCTCGAGGCTCGCGGCGAGGCGGAGCGCCTCCTCCTCGCTGATCCACGTGAGCGTGCGGATGTCGGCGAGCGCCGGCCGGCCTTCCGTCAGCGTGCCGGTCTTGTCGACCACCAGCGTGTCGACGGCCTCCAGCCGCTCCAGCGCCTCGGCGTTGCGGATCAGCACGCCGGCGCGGGCGCCGCGGCCGACGCCGACCATAATCGACATCGGCGTGGCGAGCCCCAGCGCACACGGGCAGGCGATGATCAGCACCGAGACGGCGGCGACCAGTGCGTAGGCGATGCGCGGCTCGGGCCCGAACAGTGACCAGGCGGCGAAGGCGAGCACGGCGACGGCGACGACCAGCGGCACGAACCAGCCGGCGACGCGGTCGGCGAGCTTCTGGATCGGCGCCCTTGAGCGCTGCGCCTCCGCGACCATCTGGACGATGCGGGCGAGCAGGGTGTCGCGGCCGACCTTCTCGGCCCGCATGACGAAGCCGCCGGCGCGGTTGATGGTGCCGCCGACGACGGCGGCGCCGGTCTCCTTCTCGACCGGCATCGGCTCGCCGGTGACCATCGCCTCGTCGAGCGTGCCGCGGCCCTCAGAGATGGTGCCGTCGACGGGCACCTTCTCGCCGGGGCGGACGCGCAGCCGGTCGCCGACGGCGATGAGATCGAGGTGGACCTCCTCGTCGGTGCCGTCGGGGCGGATGCGGCGGGCGGTCTTGGGCGCGAGGCCGAGCAGCGCCTTGATGGCGCCGGACGTGCGGTCGCGGGCCTTCAGCTCCAGCACCTGGCCGAGCAGCACCAGCACGGTGATGACGGCGGCCGCCTCGAAATAGACGGCGACCGCGCCGTGGGCGTCGCGGAAGCTCGGCGGGAAGGCCTCCGGCGCCAGCGTCGCCACCAGGCTGTAGGCGAAGGCGACGCCGGTGCCGAGCGCGATCAACGTGAACATGTTGAGGTTGCGCGTCTCGATCGACTGCCAGCCGCGCTCGAAGAACGGCCAGCCCGCCCACACCACCACCGGCGTCGACAAGGCGAGCTGCACATAGGCCGAGGTGCGCGGGTCGAGCATGTGCAGGCCAAGCACGTGGCTGCCCATGTCGAGCAGGAACACCGGCAGGGTGAGCGCGAGGGCGATCCAGAACCGCCGCGTCATGTCGGCGAGTTCGGGGTTGGGGCCGCTGTCGGCGGTGACCACGTCCGGCTCGAGCGCCATGCCGCAGATCGGGCAGGAGCCGGGGCCGACCTGGCGGATCTCCGGGTGCATCGGGCAGGTGTAGATCGTGCCTTCGGGCACCGGCGCGGGCGGCGGCGCGTCGGCCTTGGCGAGGTACTTCGCTGGGTCGGCCTCGAACTTGGTGCGGCAGCCGTTGCAGCAGAAGTAGTAGGGGCGCCCGCCGTGGTCGGCGCGGTGCTTGGCCGTCTGCGGGTCGACGCGCATGCCGCAGACCGGGTCGAGCACGCGGCCGTCGTCGGCGGCGGGTGCGGCGACGCCGTGGCCGGCATGAGGGTGTCCGTGCGCCGCGTGGTCGTGTGCCGCGTGGTCGTGACCCGCGTGATCATGCGCGGCGTGGACGTGCGCAGCGGATGCCTGTCCGGCGTCCGCCTTCGCCTCGTGCGCAGGAAAGGTCGCGGCCGACCCGCCGGGCGCCACCGCGGCCGCCTTCGCGCTCCCGCCGCAACAGCTCGATGGTGCCGGCGCCGCACCGGTCGGATGCGCGTGTCCCGCGTGAGCCGGGTCGTGCCCCGCGTCGCTGCGCTCGTTCGCCATCACTCGTCTCCGTCGACGTCTGCATTATACCCTCATGGGGTATCTTCGTCTTGTCAATTATACCCTGGTGGGGTATCTGTCCAGCCATGCAGACCGAAACCAAGTCCGCCTGCCTGAAGCGCCTCTCCCGCATCGAGGGGCAGGTGCGCGGCCTCTCCCGCATGGTCGAGGATGACCGCTACTGCATCGACGTGGTGACGCAGATCGCCGCTGTCCGCGCGGCGCTCCGTCGCGTCGAGGAGGAGGTCTTGAAGGACCACGTCGCCCACTGCGTCGAGCACGCCATCGCCTCCGGCGATCCGGACGAGCAGCGCCGCAAGATCGGTGAACTCATCGACGTGCTCGGACGTACCGACAGGTAACCACTGCCGACAGGTAGCCACCGCCGACAGGCAGCCACCGCCGATCCGAAGAGGAGACCGCTCATGGCCCGCCGCGTCACCATCCGCTTCCGCCCCATGCACCTGCCTCTGGTGGCCTTCGCTGCCACCGCGGGCGTCGCGTCATCCGGAGCCGCCCATGCCGCTTCGCCGTCGCCCTATGCCGGCGAGACGCCGCGGGCCGTCAAGGCGCTGTCCGCCGCCGAGCTCGACGATCTCGCCGCCGGTCGCGGCATGGGGCTGGCGCTCGCCGCCGAACTGAACGGCCATCCCGGGCCAATGCACGCCCGCGAGCTTTCCGCCGAACTCGGCCTGACGCCCGACCAGGTGCGACGGCTCGCGGCGATCGAGGCGGCGATGCGGGTGGTGGCGAAGCGCCTCGGCGCCGAGATCGTGGAGGCCGAGCGGGCCCTCGATGCCGGCTTTGCGGAGCGACGGCTGGATGCAGCCGGGGTGGAGCGCCTGACGGCGGAGATCGGCCGGCTCGCCGGCCACCTGCGCGGCGTCCACCTCTCTGCCCATATCGAGACGGCCGCCGTGCTCACCCCCCATCAGATCCACCGCTACGACGTGCTGCGCGGCTACGCGGACGGTCCGGCAGGGCCGGCCGTGCCGGATGGTGGCCCACAGTCGGGCGGGCACGAGCACCACCACCCTCAATGAAGGCGGCGGACGATGCTGCTCGCCCAGACCGCCACAGGACCGAGCCGATGAGCCACCCTGCGATCCTCCTCCCACTCACCCGCCGCGCGCTGCTCGCCGCCGGTGCCGGCCTCGCCACGGTCGCTGCCCTGCCGGGCGTCCGCCGTGCCCGCGCGGCGGCGCCGCCCCTCGTCGCTGCAAAGCGCACGCTCGAGGTGAACGGCAAGGCGGCGACCGTCTTCGGCATCGCCGGGCCGGGCGGGCGCGACGGGGCGGTGCTGGAGCCGGGCGCGCGGTTCGCCTTCGACCTCGTCAACGAGCTCGGCGAGGAGACGATCATCCACTGGCACGGCCAGACGCCGCCCTACACCGAGGACGGCGTCGCCGACCCGGGCATCCCGCCGATCGCCGCGGGCGAGCGGCGCGCCTACGACTACGCGCCCCGCGCCGGCACCCACTGGATGCACTCCCACCAGGGCCTGCAGGAGCAGCGCCTGCTCGCCGCGCCGCTGATCGTCCGCACCGCCGAGGACGCGCGCGCCGACGGGCAGGAGGTGGTGCTGATCCTCGAGGACTTCACCTTCCGCGACCCGGCCGAGGTGCTGGCTGGGCTGACGGCGGGAGGCGGCCACGGCGCCTCCGGCGACCCGCAGGCGGGCCACGACGCCATGAAGATGCCGATGACCGTCACCGATCCGCACGCCGGCCACGGCAGCGCGATGCCGGCCGACCCGCATTCCGGGCACGCGATGGCGGGCGGCGCGATGGCCGGCGCCATGCCCGCGGGCATGGTGATGGACCTCAACGACGTCACCTACGACGCATACCTCGCCAACCGGCGGACGCTCGCCGACCCGGAGGTGGTGCGGGTCGAGCGCGCCGGGCGGGTGCGTCTGCGCATCATCAACGCCTCCGCCGCCACCGCCTACTGGGTCGACCTCGGCGGGGCGGAGGCGACGCTGCTCGCGGTCGACGGCACGCCGGTGCAGCCGATCGCCGGCACGCGCTTCCCGCTCTCGATGGCGCAGCGCATCGACCTCCTCGTCGAGGTGCCGGCCGGGGCTGTCGTGCCCGTGCTGGCGCAGCGCGAGGGGGACGTCGTGCGCACCGGCCTGGTGCTCGCCGCGCCCGGCGCCGGGGTGGCGAAGATCGGCGATGCGGCTGAGAAGGCGCCGCCGCTCGATCTCGCGCTGGAGCGCCGCCTCGTGGCGGTGACGCCGCTGCCCGCGCGGCCGGTCGACCGCACGGTGCGCGTCGACCTCGCCGGCGGCATGACGCCCTATGCCTGGTCGCTCAACGGCGCCTTCTGGCCGAAGCCGGACCTGATCCGCGTGAAGACGGGCGAGCGGGTGCTGCTCGACATCGTCAACGACACCATGATGGCGCACCCGATGCACCTGCACGGCCACGCCTTCCAGGTCGTCGAGATCGACGGGACGGCGCTCTCCGGCGCGGTGCGCGACACCGTGCTCGTCGCGCCGCGGGCGCGCGTGAAGGTCGTCTTCGACGCCGACAACCCGGGCCGCTGGCCGTTCCACTGCCACAATCTCTACCACATGGCGACCGGCATGATGACCGACGTGCTCTACGACGGCATCGGCTGAGCCGCGGCGACGCGCCGTCGGGACGACCACGCCGCGAGGAGGACCCGCCGACATTCCGGCGATGCGAAACGGCCGTTCGGGGGGCGGCCGTTTCAAAAGTGTGCGTAAAATTGAAAACGACTTTCTTGATTAGATTAGTCGTGATTAGATAGACTGCTTCCATCGCCACCGACCGGCGGGGCGCGGACAGGGGGTCCGCCAGCCGGGAGGGCAGGGAGACGGTCGATGTCGCGACGCTGCTGTTGATCCAGTCCGGGCCGGGACGCTGCGCACGCCCTTGCGCCGCCCGGCCGTCATCGATCGGGGCCGGTCCGACACGGGCCGAACGTTCCCTCAGATTTTCAGGACCTTAGCCCATGACGTGGTTCACCAGACGCGCCCTCCTCGCCACCGCCGCCTCGCTCGCGATGGTTTCCGCGACCGGCGTGCAGGCCGCCGACACCATCACCATCGCCTACCAGACGGTGGTCGAGCCCTCGAAGATCCCGCAGGCCGCCGGCACCTACGAGACGGCGACCGGCGCCAAGATCGACTGGCGGAAGTTCGATTCCGGCGCCGACGTGATCGCCGCCATCGCTTCGGGCGGCGTCGACATCGGCTATGTCGGCTCGAGCCCGCTCGCCGCCGCGGCGAGCCGCGAACTGCCGATCGAGACAATCTTCATCGTCGGGCTGATCGGCGACTCAGAGGCGCTGGTCGCCCGCAACGGCGCCGGCATCGCGACGCCGCAGGATCTCGTCGGCAAGAAGATCGCCGTGCCGTTCGTCTCGACGACGCACTACAGCCTGCTCGCGGCGCTGAAGCACTGGGGCATCGACCCGAAGTCGGTGGAGATCCTCAATCTCAGGCCGCCGGAGATCGCCGCCGCCTGGGCGCGCGGCGACATCGACGCCGCCTTCGTGTGGGATCCGGCGCTCGGCCAGATCAAGGAGACCGGCAAGGTGGTCGCCACCGCCGCCGACGTCGGCCAGTGGGGCGCGCCCACCTTCGACGCCTGGATCGTCCGCAAGGACTTCGCCGAGAAGCACCCGGACGCCGTGCGCGCCTTCGTGGCGGTGACCGGCAAGGCCTACGCCGACTTCCGGGCGAACCCCGCCGCCTGGGGCGTCGATTCCCCGCAGGCGCAGACCCTGAGCAAGCTCACCGGCGCCAAGCTCGAGGAGGTGCCGGCGCTGCTCGAGGGCTACCATTTCCCGCTGCTCGACGAACAGGCGTCGGCGGAGCTCCTCGGCGGTGGCACCGTCAAGGCGATCGCCGAGACCTCCGCCTTCCTCAAGGAGCAGCAGAAGATCCCGGCGGTGCTCGCCGACTACGCGCCCTACGTGACGAAGCGCTTCGTCACCGAGGCGCTCGCCTCCAACTGACGGTCCTCCCAGGCCGCCGGGGTTCCGCGTCCCGGCGGCCACCTTCCGCCGTCGCCTCGCCTGGGCGACGGCGGCCCCTGTTCGTGACCAGGCTGGAGGCCGGGAGCGCCGCGATGTCCGTACTGACATTCGACAAGGTCGCCGTTCGTTTCGCGACGCGTGCGGGCGAGCCCGCGGCGATCAGCGGCCTGTCGATGGCGCTCGGGAGCGGCGAGTTCGTCGTCGTGGTCGGCCGCTCGGGCTGCGGGAAGACGACGCTCCTCAATCTCGCCGCCGGATTCCTCGAGGCCAGCGAGGGCGCCGTACGGCTCGACGGTGTGCCCGTTACCGGTCCGGGTGCCGACCGCGCCGTGGTGTTCCAGGACGACGCGCTCTATCCGTGGCTGTCGACGCGCGACAACGTCGCCTTCCCGATGCGGCTTCGCGGCCTCGGCCTCGCGGAGCGGCACCGGCGTGCGGACGAGCTGCTCGCGCTGGTCGGCCTCGCCGAGGCGGCGGAGCGGCCGATCTGGGCGCTGTCGGGCGGCATGCGCCAGCGCGCCGGGCTCGCCCGCGCGCTCGCCGCGTCGCCGACCTTCCTGTTGATGGACGAGCCGCTCGGCGCGCTCGACGCGATGACGCGCGAGCGCATGCAGGGCCTGCTGCTCGACGTCTGGACACGTACAGGAATCGGTGTGCTTCTGATCACCCACGACGTCGAGGAGGCGCTGTTCCTGGCGACCCGCGTCGTCGTCATGGCGCCGTCGCCCGGCCGCATCGTGCGGGAGTTCGCGGTCGACTTCGGGCGGCGCGCCCACGGCGAGGCCGGCGCCCGCGCCGTCAAGTCGAGCGGCGCCTTCATCACCGCCCGCGAGCAGCTGCTCGATCTCGTGCACGAGCGCGCGCCGCTCGAGGACGAGCGCCCCCTCCGCGGGAGCGAGTACGAACGGGCGCCGGCATGAGCGTCGACGCCGCCGGCGCCGGGCGGTCGTTCGCGGCCGCTGCCGCCGCGCCGCCGGCAGCACCTCGCCGCCGCTGGTCCGCCGGGCGGACCACCGCGGTCGTCGCCGCCGTGACGGTCGCGGGGCTGCTCGCCGCGTGGTCGCTCACCGCCGCCGCGGGGCTGGTCTCGCCGGTGTTCCTGCCGAGCCCGCTCGAGGTGGCACGGCAGTTCTCCGCCGTCGCCCGCGACGGCTTCGTCGACGCGACGCTGGCCGAGCACCTGGTGGCAAGCCTCGGTCGTGTGTTCGCGGCGCTCGTCTGCGCCGTCGCCGTCTCGGTGCCGGTCGGCTTCGCCATCGCGCTGAGCCCGGTCGGGCGCGGCGTGTTCGATCCGCTGGTCGAGTTCCTGCGGCCGATCCCGCCGCTCGCCTACCTGCCGCTGGTCATCATCTGGGTCGGCATCGGCGAACCCTCGAAGGTGCTGGTCATCGCCATCGCGATGGTGGCGCCGATCGTCATCTCGACGGCGGCCGGCGTGCGCGGCGTGTCGCGCGACCGCGTCAACGCGGCGCGCGCCTTCGGGGCGACGCGCGGCCAGGTGCTGCGCTTCGTCGTGCTGCCGAGTGCGCTGCCGGCGATCCTCACCGGTATCCGCATCGCGCTCGGGGCCGGCTGGTCGACGCTGGTGGCGGCGGAGCTCGTCGCCGCCACCCGCGGCCTCGGCTTCATGATCCAGTCGGCGGCGCAGTTCCTTGTCACCGACATCGTCATCATGGGGATCGTGGTGATCGCCGCCGTGTCGTTCGCGCTCGAGTTCGCGGTCCGGCTCGCCCAGCGCATCTTCGTGCCGTGGAGCGACAAGGGCTGACAGCGTGACCGGCGGGGGGCGGCGCCACCGTGAAGAGGATGTGTGCGTGATGGCGACGTTGATCGTTCTGGGCCTCCATGGCTCAGGCGCCGGCCACTGGCAGAGGCACTGGCTCGCCGCCGACCGCGGTGCCCGACTGGTCGAACAGGACAACTGGGCCGAGCCGGACCTCGAGCGCTGGCTCGACCGGCTCGAGGAGACGCTGGCCGAGGGGCCGCCGCCGACCGTGGTGGCGCACAGCCTCGGAGCCGTCCTGCTCGTCCACATGGCGGTGCGGCGACCGTGGGCGGCGATCGCCGACGCGCTGCTGGTGGCGCCGGCCGATGTCGCGACGTGCGCAGAGCGGCACCCGGCCGTCGCCTCGTTCGCACCGGTGCCGCGCCAGCGTCTGCCGTTCCCGGCGGTCGTGGTGGCGAGCCGCAACGACCCGTACATGACGTTCGAGCGGGCGAGCGGCTTCGCCGCCGACTGGGGCGCCGACCTCGAGGACGCCGGCGCGGCCGGCCACCTCAACCCGGCGAGCGGCCACGGGCCGTGGCCTGAGGGCTTCGCGCTGCTCGATCGCCTGCGCCGCATGCGCCCGTCCGCGGCCGCCTGATCGCCCGCCCGCGGCGGCGACCCGCCGCCCCGTCCGGGCCGTCCCCACGGCCGCGGAGACGCCCTCCGCCTTGACTTTGCCGTGCTCGGCTGGCCAACGTCCGGCCGCGGCGGGGCCGGCGGCGGGAGCAGCGGACGGGACGATGAGAAGCTATCTGGACTTCGAGAAGCCGGTCGCCGATCTCGAAGGCAAGGTGCAGGAGCTTCGCGCGCTCGCCGCCCAGGGCGAGTCCGTCGACGTCGGCGACGAGATCGCCAAGCTCGAGGCGAAGGCCGCAGCGGCCTTGCTCGACGTCTACGGCAAGCTGACGCCCTGGCAGAAGACGCTGGTCGCCCGCCATCCCGACCGCCCGCACGCCATCGACTACATCGCCCACCTGATCACCGACTTCACGCCGCTCGCCGGCGACCGCGGCTTCGGCGAGGACGCGGCGATCGTCGGAGGACTCGGCCGCTTCCGCGGCACGCCGGTCGCCGTGCTCGGCCAGGAGAAGGGCAACGACACCCCGAGCCGCATCCGCCACAACTTCGGCATGGCGCGGCCGGAAGGCTACCGCAAGGCGGTGCGCATCATGGACCTCGCCGACCGCTTCGGCCTGCCGGTGATCGCGCTCGTCGACACCGCCGGCGCCTATCCCGGCATCGACGCCGAGGAGCGCGGCCAGGCCGAGGCGATCGCCCGCTCGACCGAGAAATGCCTGGCGATCGGTGTGCCGAACGTCGCCGTGATCATCGGCGAGGGCGGCTCGGGCGGCGCCATCGCGCTCGCCACGGCCAACCGCGTCATCATGCTCGAGCACGCCGTCTACAGCGTCATCTCGCCGGAGGGCGCCGCCTCGATCCTGTGGCGTGACGCGGCGCGGGCGGCAGACGCCGCCACCAACATGAAGATCACCGCCGACGACCTCGTCCGCCTCGGCGTCGTCGACGAGATCGTCAAGGAGCCGATCGGCGGGGCGCATCGGGCGCCGGCAGCCGTCATCGCCGCCGTCGGCGATGCGATCGAGCGGGCGCTGGCGAGCTTCGCGAATCACGATCCGGCCGCCGTTCGCCAGGCCCGCCGCGCCAAGTTCCTGGCGATCGGGCGCACGCTTTGAGGCGGCTTGCGGGCGTCGTCGACGAGGTCGCCACACGCATGCCGCATTCCCGCCCGACTGAAGCAATCGTGACCTCTCGCGCCGGATGCCTCGACGCGTTATGGTTACGACTCGGTAACGATTGCGCTCCTACGGTGCCGATATCGGGGGGCCGAGGGAACGCCGGGCTTGCGGGATTCGACGCTTTGCAGGATTCGATGCCGACATCGCCAGACGCCCCCGCGCTCTCCGGAGCGCCGCGCCCGACGTCCCGTCGCAGCGCGCCCTGGTTTTCCCGCGTGCTCGCGTCCCGTGGCGTTCTGACGAAGGGACTCGTGCTCGGCGCCGCACTGATGCTCGCCGGCTGTCAGGCCGACGAGGTGAGCTACGGCGGCTACGGCCCGAAGGCGAATCGGCCGATCGCGCCGGCGACGTTCGCGAAGATGCGCGAGCTCAACATGAGCGCGTCGGCGCCCATCCTGATCCGCCTGTTCAAGCAGGAATCCGTGCTCGAGGTCTGGAAGAAGGCGGCCGACGGCAAGTTTGCGCTGCTCAAGACCTATGAGATCTGCAAGTGGTCGGGCGAGCTCGGCCCGAAGATCAAGGAAGGCGACCGGCAGGCGCCGGAAGGCTTCTACTCGATCACGCCGGGCCTGATGAACCCGAACTCGTCCTATCATCTCGCCTTCAACATGGGCTACCCGAACGCCTACGACCGCTCGCATGGGCGCACCGGCTCGCACCTGATGGTGCACGGCGCCTGTTCGTCGCGCGGCTGCTACGCCATGGAAGACAAGCAGATCCAGGACATCTACGCGCTCGGGCGCGAGGCGTTCAAGGGCGGCCAGCGGTCGTTCCAGGTGCAGGCCTATCCGTTCAGGATGACGCCGGAGAACCTCGCCAAGTACGACGGCAACCCGAACATGCCGTTCTGGCTGATGCTGAAGGAAGGCAACGACAATTTCGAGGTGACGCGGCTCGAGCCGCAGGTCGACGTGTGCGGCCGGCAGTACGTCTTCAACGCCAAGTCCGCCGATCCGAACCGCGGCCTCGACGCGAGCCGGCCCTGCCCGATCCTCGACGTGCCGCAGGAGATCTCCATCGCGGTCGCCTCGAAGAAGCAGAAGGACGAGGAATCGGTTCGCCAGATCGTCGCCGCGATGAAGGCGAAGCAGCAGAAGATGGAAGAGAACAAGGCGCGCGACCTGATGATCGCCAGCGCCATCGACAAGACGAAGGACAAGGGCCCGGTGCCGCTGGCGCCGTCGGCGAGCGAGCCGGCCGCCGACGAGGCGCCGTCCGAGGCGACGCAGATCATGATCGCCTCCGGCGTGCCGCTGCCGGTTGCCGCCCCCGGCCGCGCGCCGTCGCAGACGGCCGTCGCCGCCGCGACGAAGCCGCAGGGTGTCGGCGGGTTCTTCACCTCGGTGTTCAGCTTCGCCAGCGGCTCGTCCGACGCCGCTGCGGCGGCGGACGCTGCGAGCGCGCCGCCGGCCGCCGAGACGACGACCGAGGTCGCATCGCTGGCTCCCGCCACCGGCTCGACCCCGCCCGCCGGTGCACCCGCGACCGCCGCGGACACCGCGCCTGCGGCCGCATCTGCCACTGCCACTGCTACTGCCGTTCCCGTCCCGCCGCCGGCCCCGGCCGCCGGCGCTGCGGATGCCGCAGCCGCGCCGACCGCCGCTCCGGGTGCCGCGGCACCGGTCGACTCCGCCGCCCCGCCGACCGAGACGGCGGCCGCTCCGGCGGAGCAAGACGGCAACTTCCTGTCGAAGGCGTTCGGCTCGCTGTTCGGAGGCTGATCGGCGACGACGCGACGCCCGAGTGGCGCCGCGCACGGACGCGCGGGCACACGCGGATCGATCCGCGCACGCCCGCCTTCCCCGCTCCCCCGCGATCCCCTACCATCGCTCCGGCTCGCGGAGCGGACGGCGTCATGTTCATCACCTTCCTCGGCGCGCTGCGCGCCGCCGGGCTGCCGGTGTCGATCACCGAGTACCTGACGCTGCTCGAGGCGACCGAGGCGGACCTCGCCGACCGGCGCGTCGAGGACTTCTACTTCCTGGCCCGCACCTGCCTCGTCAAGGACGAGACGCGCGTCGACAAGTTCGACCGCGTGTTCGCGCACGTCTTCAAGGGGCTCGACACCCTGCCGGAGGCGATCGAGGCGGAGGTGCCGACGGAGTGGCTCCTAAAGCTGACCGAGCGCTGGCTGTCGGAGGAGGACAAGGCGAAGATCGCCGCGCTCGGCGGACTCGAGAAGCTGCTCGAGACGCTCAAGGCACGCCTCGCCGAGCAGCAGGGCCGCCACCAGGGCGGCTCGAAGTGGATCGGCACCGGCGGCACCTCGCCGTTCGGCCATGGCGGCTACAACCCGGAAGGCATCCGCATCGGCGGGCCGGGCGGGCAGCGCCGGGCCGTCAAGGTGTGGGAGAAGCGCGAGTTCAAGGACCTCGACGACGAGGTCGAGATCGGCACGCGGGCGATCAAGATCGCGCTCCGGCGGCTGCGCCGCTTCGCCCGCACCGGCGCGGCGGAAGAACTCGACCTCGACGGCACCATCGGCGCGACGGCGCGGCGGGCCTATCTCGACGTGCGCATGCGGCCGGAGCGGCACAACGCCGTGAAGGTGCTCTTGCTGCTCGACATCGGCGGCTCGATGGACGACCACGTGCGGGTGGTGGAGGAGCTGTTCTCCGCCGCGCGCTCGGAGTTCAAGCACCTCGAGCACTACTATTTCCACAACTGCCTCTACGAGGGCCTGTGGAAATCGAACCGGCGCCGGCGCGACGGGCAGACGCCGACGGCGGAGGTGCTGCGCACCTTCTCCGCCGAGACCCGCGTCGTGGTGGTCGGCGACGCCTCGATGTCGCCCTACGAGATCAGCCACCCCGGCGGGGCGGTGGAGCACTGGAACGCGGAGGCCGGCGCCGTCTGGCTGCAGCGGCTGACCCGCGCCTTCCCGAAGCTCGCCTGGATCAATCCGCTGCCGGAGCGGCACTGGGCCTATACCCACTCGGTCGGCATGATCCGCGACCTCGTCGGCGGCCGCATGTACCCGCTGACGCTCGACGGCCTCGACGCGGCGACGCGGGCGCTGTCGCGTTGAGGCCGGCCGACCCGCGCGCCCGGGCTTAGCGCCCGGCCGCCACACTTTCGCGCGGATCGCACCGATCCCCCGACACGATCCGCAGGTAGTTGTCCCGACCGTTCCGAAGGATTGGTCGTGATCGCGCCGTACCGACGAGCAACTGCTGGCTCTGACGGGGGTTCATCTTGGGTTATAGTGTAACATTCGCTGTCGACGATCGGTGGGCCTCCGGGTTCGTCGCCTCGCTGTCGATCACCAACACGGGCGATCGTGCCGCCTCCGGGTGGACGATCGTGTTCGACGCGCCGTTCGATATTACGAACATCTGGAGCGCCACGCTGCTGAGCCGGGTGGGTGACCGCTTCACCGTCGCCGCGCCGGAGTGGGCGAGCCGGCTCGCCCCCGGCGAGACCGTCACGTTCGGCTTCGAGAGCACGCACGCCGGCCGTATCGACGAGCCGGACGTGCTCACGGTCAACGGCGAGCCGGTGGTCGCGGACGAGGCCGCCCCGCCGGCGATCTCGATCGACGACGTGCTGGTGGTCGAAGGCGCCGACGGCAGCCACGAGGCGGTGTTCACGGTGTCGCTGTCGGAGCCGTCCGAAGAGACGGTCAAGGTCGGCTTCGCCACCGAGGACGGCAGCGCCATCGCCGGCCTCGACTATCTCTCGACCGCCGGCACGCTGACCTTCGCGCCGGGCGAGACGGAGAAGACGGTGCGCGTCTCGCTGGTCGGCGACGACGTCGCGGATGCCGACGAGAGCTTCGCGCTGACGCTCGCCGGCCCCGTCGGCGCGACGCTCGCCGACGCGCGCGCCGTGGCGACCCTCGTCGACGACGACCGCGGCCGCCCGACGGTGTCGATCGCCGACGCCGAGATCGTCGAGGGCAATCTCGTGACGGTGACCGGCCCGGTCGGCTTCCTGTCGACGAAGGGCAACCAGATCGTCGACGAGGCCGGCAACGCGGTGAAGATCGCCGGCGTCAACTGGTTCGGCTTCGAATCCGGCCGCTTCGCGCCGGACGGGCTGCACGCCCGCACCCTCGAGGACATGATGGACCAGATGGTGGAGCTCGGCTTCAACACCATCCGCCTGCCGTTCTCCCAGGACCTGTTCGACGGCGGCATGCCGAGCGGCATCGACTATCACCTCAATCCGGCGCTCGCAGGCCTGACCGGCGTCGAGATCATGGACCGCGTCGTCGACTATGCCGGCGACATCGGACTGAAGATCATCCTCGACCACCACCGCCCGGCCGCCGGCGCCGGCGCGTCGGAGAACGGCCTCTGGTACGACGGCAACCACAGCGAGGCGGACTGGATCGACACCTGGGAGATGCTCGCCGCCCGCTATGCCGGCGACACCGCGGTGATCGGCGCCGACCTGCACAACGAGCCGCACGCCGGCACCTGGGGCGGCGGCGGGGCAACCGACTGGGCGGCGGCGGCCGAGCGGGCGGGCGACGCCATCCACGCCGTCAACGACGACTGGCTGATCTTCGTCGAGGGCGTCGCCAACCAGGACGGCAGCTACTGGTGGGGCGGCAACCTGAAGGGCGTCGCCGAGCGGCCGATCGATTTGAAGCAGGACGGCAAGGTCGTCTACTCGCCGCACGACTACCCGAACTCGATCTACGAGCAGCCGTGGTTCTCCGACCCCGACTTCCCCGACAACCTGACGGCGAAGTTCAAGGAGTTCTGGGGCTACATCCACGAGGAGAAGATCGGCCCGGTGATGCTCGGCGAGTTCGGCAGCCGGCTGACCGACCCGAAGGACATCGCCTGGTTCGAGAAGATCACCGCCTATCTCTCCGGCGACTTCGACGCCGACGGCGACCGCGACGCACCGGGAAGCGACGTCGGCATCAACTGGACCTACTGGTCGTGGAACCCGAACTCCAGCGACACCGGCGGCATCCTGAAGGACGACTGGACGAGCGTTCACCAGAACAAGATCGACGGGCTGAAGGACCTGATGTTCGAGTGGTCGTCCGACGCCACGGAGCCGGAGACGACGAAGGTCGAGTTCGACGTGACGCTGTCGCACGCCAGCGACGAGAAGGTAAAGGTCGACTACAAGGTGGTCGGCGAGACCGCCGATGGCGAGGACTTCGTCGCCAAGACGGGGCGCGTCAAGTTCGACCCCGGCGACACCGACAAGACCGTCAAGGTGAAGATCTTCGGCGACCTGCATCTGGAAGGCGACGAGACCTTCCGCGTCGTGCTCCGGCACGCGAAGAACGTCGACGTCGACGACGGGCGGGCGATCGGCACCATCATCGACGACGACGGTGCCCACACCGCCATCAAGGTGCAGCAGGCGCTCGAGTTCGAGCTCTGAGCAGCCGATAGACGGCGGGGAGATCCGGGGCGGGCCGAACGGTCCGCCCCGGCGCGTTTCAGGCTCAGCCGACCGTGCCGAGGTCGAAGGGCAGCGAGCGCAGGCGCTTGCCGGTCGCCTGGAACACGGCGTTGCCGATCGCCGGCGCGAGCAGCGGCACCGCCGGCTCGCCGATGCCGGACGGCGGCGCGTCGACCTTGGCGATGTGCACCTCGACCTTCGGCATCTCCGACATCCGCGTCGGCTCGAAGCCATCGAAGTTCGACTGGTCGACGACGCCGTCGGTCAGCGTGATGGCGTTGCGCAGCACCGACGACAGCGCGAAGCCGACGGAGCCTTCCACCTGGGCTGCGATGATGTCGGGGTTCACCGCGATGCCGCAATCGACGGCGGCGACGATGCGGTCGACCTTGATGTCCGACCCATCCACCGTCACCTCGGCGACCATCGCCACCCGCGTGCCGAAGCTCTCGTGCACGGCGATGCCGCGGCCCTTGCCGGCCGGCATCGGCTTGCCCCAGTCGCCCTTCTCGGCGGCGAGCTTCAGCACCTCGGCCATGCGCGGATGCTCGGTGAGGAGCTCGAGGCGGAACTCGACGGCGTCGCGACCGGCGAGCGTCGCGAGCTCGTCCATCATCGTCTCCATCACCTGGGCGGTGTGGGTGTTGCCGACGGACCGCCACCACAGCACCGGCACCTCGGAGGTCGGGTTGTAGGCCTCGACCGCGAAATGCGGGATCTTGTAGGGGCTGTTCTTGACGCCCTCGACGCTGGTGTCGTCGACGCCGTCGTGGACGACCATCTGCTCGAGCGCGGTGCCGATCATGATCGACTTGCCGATCACCTTGTGGCGCCAGCCGGCGATCTTGCCGTCCGCCGTCACACCGGCCTCCACCGCGTGCAGGAACATCGGCCGGTAGTAGCCGCCCTTGATGTCGTCCTCGCGCGTCCAGACGAGCTGGATCGGCTCCTTGCGGCCGGAGGCCTTGGCGACCGCGGCGAGCTCGAAGGTCCAGTCGGCGTTCGGCACGGCGCGCCGGCCGAAGCTGCCGCCGGAGATCAGGATGTTGATCTTCACCTGCTCCGGCTTGATGCCGAGCACATTCGCCGTGACGAACAGGTCGATGCTCGGGAACTGGCTGCCCGACCAGATCTCGGCGCCCTCGTCGGTCAGCTGGATGACGCCGTTCATCGGCTCCATCGGCGCGTGCGCGAGGTAGGGGAAGGTGAACTCCGCCGTCGTCGTCTTCGCCGCGCCGGCGATGCCGGCCGCCGCGTCGCCGCGGGTGTCGGCGGGCAGGCCCGTCTTCTTCAGGTCCTCGCGGTAGCTCGCGAAGATCGCGTCGGTGGAGCGCGTCTCGGCCTTGGCGTCGTCCCATTCGACGGTGAGCGCCTCGCGGCCCTTCATCGCCGACCAGGTGTCCTTGGCGATGACGGCGACGCCGGTCGGGATCTGCACGACGTCGACGACGCCCTTCACAGCCTTTGCGGCCGTGGCGTCGAACGACTTCACCGTGCCGCCGAAGCGGTCCGGCCGGCGGAGCACCGCCACCAGCATGCCCGGCCGGCGGATGTCGAGGCCGTAGACCGCCGTGCCGTTGGTCTTGGCATGGCTGTCGAGGCGCGGCAGGCGCGTGCCGATCAGCGTCCACTGGTCGGGCGTCTTCAGCACCGGATCGGCGGGCACCGCCTCGGCCATCGCCGCGCCGGCGAGCTCGCCGAACGTCGCCGTCTTGCCCGACGGATGCGCGACCGTGCCCTTCGCGACGGTGATCTCGCCGGCCGGCACGCTCCACTGCTTGGCCGCCGCGGCGACCAGCATCGCGCGGGCGGCGGCGCCGGCCTTGCGCAGCTGCGTCCACGAGTTGGCGGTCGAGGTGGAGCCGCCGGTGCCCATGTAGGGGCCGAAGAACAGGTTGTTGTAGAGGGCGGGGTTCGCCGGAGCCATGGCGTAGCGCATCTGGCCCCAGTCGGCGTCGAGTTCCTCGGCGACCAGCGTGGTGAGGCCGGTGGTGACGCCCTGGCCCATCTCGAAGTGCTTGATCAGCACGGTGACGGTGCTGTCCGGTGCGATCTTGATGAAGACGTTCGGATCGAAGACGCCGGCCGGCGGGCCGCTCGCGGCGGCCTCCTGGGCGAGCGCGCCGCGGCCGAGCGGCACGAAGGTCGCCAGCACGAAGGTGCCGGCGACGGTGGCGGTACCCTTCAGGAAGTCGCGGCGGGAGGCGCCGCGGGTGGCGGGGCGGGGCATCAGCGGATTGACGGGCAGGTCGGTGCGAAGCATGGCCGTTCTCCTCACGCGAGCTTGCCGGCGGCGTCGTGGATCGCCGCGCGGATGCGCTGGTAGGTGCCGCAGCGGCAGATGTTGCCGTCCATGGCGGAATCGATGTCCTCGTCGGTCGGCTTGGCGTTGTCGGAGAGCAGCGCGATCGCCGACATGATCTGGCCGGACTGGCAGTAGCCGCACTGCACGACGTCGAGCGCCCGCCACGAGGCCTGCACGGCCTCGGCGACCTTGCCGTTCGCCCCTTCGATGGTGACGATCTGGCCCCCGGCGGCGTCGCCGACCGGGGTCTGGCAGGAGCGGACGGCGGTGCCGTCGAGGTGGACGGTGCAGGCGCCGCAGAGCGCCTGGCCGCAGCCGAACTTGGTGCCGGTCATGGCGAGCGTGTCGCGCAGCGCCCAGAGCAGCGGCATGTCGGGCGGCACGTCGAGCTCGTGGGCGACGCCGTTGACGGAAAGCGTGATCATTCGAAAGGCTCCCTGGCGGAAGTGGGGTCGCAAGGGCGACCACGCGGCGGGTGGGGGTGTCGCCAGCGCGGTCGCGATTCCACCCTGTCGCGGCAGCGCCTGGGCGCGCCCGGCGACGAGGTGGACACGCATCACACTCGCATGCAGGCGGAGCGTCCGTCTTTCAGCTTCCGTGGAACTATTGCAAAATCGCTCGCTCGCCATACGTCAACCCGATCGGGGAACGGCGCATCGCGCCGGACGGGCGGCCGATCGCGGGGACTGCGATGCAAGACCAGGGATTGATCAGCCTCGCCGATCCGGCCGTGCGGGACGCCTGCGCCGACGGCTGCGAAGTCCCGGCCGACGTGCAGTGCGAGGAATTGGTGGCCGACTGGCCGCTCGCCCGCCTGATGCTGCGGCGCGAGGCGATCGACCGCGAGCGGTCGTGGAACGCGGTGAAGCGCGACCACACCGTGATGGTCAACCTCGGCAGCGGCGGCCGCTTCGCCGTCGAGGTCGGCGACGTCAGCGCCCTCTACACGCCGGCGCCCGGCGACCTCTCCGTGCTGCCGGCCGGCCGCACCTTCGTCGGCATGTTCCAGGGGCGCACGCTCGACTGTGCGGTCTGGATGATGCCGGCGGCGACGCTCGACCGCCTCGCCGCCGGCGCCGGCCTGCCGGCACCGGTCGAGCTCGGCGTGCGGCTGTCGCACCGCGACGAGTTCCTCTACCGCTCGATCGAGCGCCTGGCGGCGCTGGTACGCACTTCAGACCCGTTCGCGCCGGTGCTCGCCGACGGCATCAACCGCTCGATCGCGCTGCACCTCGCCACCGTCTACGACGGCATCGCCGGTGCGGCGCCGGCGGCGGCGCTGCCGGACGCGGTGGCCGCCGCGCTGGTCGACCATGTCGAGGCGTGCCTGTCGGGCAAGATCACCGTCGAGGAGCTCGCCACTGTGGCCGGCGTGTCGCCGCACGCGCTGCTCACCGGTTTCCGCGCCCGCTTCGGCCGCTCGCCGCTGCAGTACGTCATCGAGCAGCGGCTGAACCGCGCCCGCCGGCTGCTCGCCGAGACCGGCCTGCCGATCGCCGAGATCGCCTACGAGGTGGGGCTGTCCAGCCAAAGCCACCTGACCAACCTGTTCCGCTCCCGCTTCGGCGTGACGCCCGCCGCCTTCCGCCGCGCCCCGCGCTGAGGGGACGCTCAGCCGCCGACGACGTAGCGGCCGCGTCCGGCGTGCTTGGCGCGGTAGAGCGCTTCATCGGCGACCCGCAGCAGCCGGTCCGCCTCGAACCCCTCGGTCTGCGTCAGCGCCACGCCGACGCTGAGCCCGATGCGGACGGGCACGCCGGCGTAGTCGACCGGCCGGTCCATCGTGCCGATCAACCGCGCGGCGAACTCGCCGGCCGGCGCCGCCCCGCCCACCGTGCCGTCCGGCGTGCGCAGCACGACGAACTCGTCGCCGCCGATGCGCGCCACCGTGTCCTCGCTGCGGACGGAGGCCTTCAGGCGCTCGGCGAAAGCCCGCAGCACGACGTCGCCGGCCTCGTGGCCGAGCTTGTCGTTGACCGCCTTGAAGCGGTCGAGGTCGAGCCAGAACAGCGCGAAGTGAGCGCCGGTGCGGCGCGAGCGGGCGATCTCCTGCTGCAGTCGGTCGCGGAACAGCGTGCGGTTGGCGAGGCCGGTCAGCGGGTCGTGCAGGGCGGCATGCTCGAGCCGCGCCTCGATCGCCTTGCGGTGCGAGACGTCGCGGACCGAGACGACGTAGCCGTCGGGTGCTCCCGTCGCCACGTCGCGGGTGAGGCGGATGTGCGCCTCCATCCACACCCAGTGGCCGTTCTTGTGGCGCTGCCGGTGCTCGCTCGACGCCTGCTCGATGCGGCCGGCCCGGACGTCGGCCATCACCAGTGCGAATGCCTCCGCATCGTCGGGATGAATGATCTCGCGCGCCCGCCGGCCGATCATCTCCTCCGGCGCGTAGCCGAGCAGCGTGCTCACCGCCGGCGAGATGTAGAGCCGGATGCCGTCGAGGTCGCCACGCACCAGCGTGTCGGTGGAATGGTCGGCGAGCAGGCGGAACAATTCCGCCTGCCGCGTCGCCTCCGCCGCGCGCGCCTCGCTGGCGCGGATCGCCCCCGCGAGCGCGGCGAGGTCGGCGAGCCGATGCCGGTCGTCGGGCGGGAAGCGCCGCGGAGCTTTGCCGAGGATGCAGAAAAGGACGGCGTCACGATCTGCTGCCGACCCGATCGCAGCGCAGGCGAGAAACCCGGCCGGCAAGGCCGACCCCGCGAGCGCCGCCGCGAGCGGCGGCTCGCCTGCGACGTCCTCGACGACCACGACGTTGTCGCCGGTGCCGGCCGGCCGTCGGTGCCACACGGCGACGAGAGGGTGGAGGGGGCCTGCCCCCGCGGGAAGCGCACCGTCGCCGCCGGGCAGCACAAGCGCCTCGTCGATGTCGAACAGCGCCTTCGCCGTGCGGCGAAGGGCGTCGAGCCACGGTGGCGAGGCGTCGGCCCAGTCGTGCAATCCCGTCCCCCCGCTGGCAGCGCGCCTCAGATAGCAGAAAGCGCGCCGGCGCCGCACCGGCGCTCTCAGCGCGCCGGCCCGGCAGAGCGGCGGGCCATCAGCACGACGAAGGCGACGGCGACCGCGAAGCCGAGCGTCGACGCGCCGACCCTTTCTCCGAGGATCAGGGCCGCGAGGCCGATCGTCACGAACGTCTGCAACAGCTGCACTTGCGCGACCCGCGCCACGCCGCCGATCGCCATGCCGGCGTTCCAGAAGAAGAAGCCGATGAACACCGAGAACAGCGCCGTGTAGAGGAGGCCGAGCACCGCCGGCAGCGGCGCCGACAGGTAGGCCGGCTGCCAGATCAGCGCGCACACCGTCACCGTCAGCGGCGCCGAGAGGACGAGCGCCCAGGAGATCGATTCCCAGCCGCTCACCCACGGCGCGATGCGCGCGTAGTGGGCGTAGCCGATCGCCGCCGAGGCGCCGGCGAGCACGAAGAAGACGTCGCCCCAGCCGACGCTCGCGTCCGCGTCGCGCAGCACCATGACGAGGACGAGCAGGGCGCCGAGCGTGCTCCACGCCCAGAATGCCGGCCGCGGCCGTTCGCCGACGACGAATACGGCGGCGATCGAGGTGGCGAGCGGCAAGAGGCCGAGCACGACGGCGCCGTGCGAGGCGGGCACGGTGAGAAGCGCGAAGGCCGAGAAGGCCGGGAAGCCGACGATCGTGCCGGCCGCGGCGATGGCGAGCGAGCGCCGCGCGACGCGCGGCGGGAAGGGCCGGCGGAAGGCGAGGAGGAGGAGCGCCGCTGGCACCGCCGCGATGGCGGCGCGGCCGAGCGCGATGAACCACGGGTCGAAGGCTTCCAGCGCCAGCCGCGTCATCGGCAGCGTGCCGCCGAACATTACCACCCCGACGAGGCCGAGCGCGAGTCCGAGGAGCTGCCTGAGCGCGTCGCTCCGGGGCGGGGTCATGGCGGCGATCGGGCTCGGGCGAAACAGGAGGGCGCGACCCGTCGCCGGCCGCGGTGCGGCCGGACCATCGTCGATCGGGCGGGCGAAGTCGAGACGGCGGGGTGCGATGGCGCGGCGCCGTGCACCCGTCGTCAGTTCCGCCGCTGGTAGGAGTTCTGCAACTCGTCCTGGATGAGGAACGCCTCGCCGCTCGCCGTCAGCCGCATTTCGGCGTCGAGCACGCGGGTGGTGTAGCGCCAGCCGCCGGGCAGCGTCAGCCGCGACCCGAGGGCGGCGAGGTCGTCCATCGACAGCGTCTTGTCGACGATCTCGGCGAAGGTCTGCATGACGTAGACCTGGCCGGTATCGTCGGTGATCTCGTAGACCGGCTTGCCGGCATCGTAGACGTAGGTGGTCTCGCGGTTGATCGTCTTCACCGAATAGGGGCGGCTGCCGAAGACGATGTCGCGGAACGGCAGCGTCAGCGTGGCGCGCTGCGTCGCCTCGAGCCCGTCGAAGCTCCGCGTCGCGCCGTCCTTCGTCGCGCCGGCGGGGATGATGCGGTCCATCACCCAGAAGCGCGGGCCGTTCATCACCACCTCGTCGGCGCCGAGTTCCTTCGCCAGCTTCTTCGGGTCGATGGCGGTCCAGACGGCCGGCGGGCAGTCGTTGCGGCCGAGGGTGTTGTAGACCTCGAGGCGGAAGGAGAGGCCGTCGCGATAGACCGGGATGACCTCGCAGTAGCGCGTGCCGCGCAGGTCGGTGGGGACGGAGGCGGGCGCGGCGGCGGGGGGCGCCGCGGGTGTTGCGGCCGGCGTCGCGTCCTGGGCGACGGCCGGGGCGGCGAGGGCGAGGAGGGCGGCGAGGGCCGACGTGAGGGTGCGCATGAGGCTCTCCGATGGGCGCGCGTCGTTCCGCCGCCTCGCCCAGGATACGCGGGGACCGGCGAGAATCCTTCCGCCGACCTGCCGAAGATGCCGTTTCCGTGTCGTCCTGCCGCCTGCCCCCACCCCTCTGGAGTCATCCCAGGCCTTGTGCCTGGGATCCAAGCAACGCCTGCCCCGATCACTGCCGCTCTCGCGGAGAGGAATGGATCCCAGGCGCAAGGCCTGGGATGACTTCAACAGAGGGAGTGGAATATTGTCGAAGAAGCGAGCGTAAGCCGCAGTGTGCTCCGCCGCGCACCGCTTTTCGCCTCGCCACCCTCACATCGCGTCGTAGTCGACCGTCACGCGCTCGGTGGTCGGCTTCGCCTGGCAGGTCAGCACGAAGCCGGCCTCGAGCTCCCAGGGCTGCAGCGAATAGTTAACGTCCATCACTACCGCGCCCTCGGTCACCTTCGCCCGGCAGGTGCAGCACATGCCGCCCTTGCAGGAAAACGGCAGGTCGAGGCCGGCGCGCAGCGCCGCGTCGATCACCGCCTCGCCGTCGGCCACCGGCACGTCCGTGCGGATGCCGTCGACGACGATGGTGGCGACCGCCTTCGGCGTCTCCGCGGCGATCACCACGGCGGGACGGCGCGGGGCCGTGGAGACGGCGCCATCGGCGGAGGTGAAGCGCTCGACGTGCACCGCCGCGCGCGGCAGGCCGGACGCCAGCAGCGCCGCCTCGACGCTGTCGAGCATGCCGCTCGGGCCGCAGACGAAGGCCTCGTCGACACCGCCCGGCACCATCGCGGCGATCAAAAGCTTCGCCTTGGCGCCGTCGAGGCGGCCGTTGAGGATCGAGATGTCCTGGGTCTCGCGCGACAGCACGTGGAAGACCGACAGCCGGTCGAGATGGCGGTCCTTCAGGTCCTCCAGCGCCTCGCGGAAGATGATCGAGCCGGTGGCGCGGTTGCCGTAGAACAGGAAGAAGCGGCTCTCCGGCTCGCGCGCCAGCACGGTGCGGATGATCGAGATCACCGGCGTGATGCCCGAGCCGCAGGCAAAGCCCACATAGGTCTTGCTGGCCGCCGGCGCCGGGGCGTGGGCGAAGCGGCCCATCGGCGGCATCACCTCGACGACGTCGCCCGGCTTCAGGCCGGTGTTGGCGAACGACGAGAAGGCGCCGCCGTCGACGCGCTTCACGGCGATGCGCAGTTCGCCGTCGTCGAGCCCCGACGAGATCGAGTAGGAGCGCCGCACCTCCTCGCCGTCCATCACCGTGCGCACGGTGAGGTACTGGCCGGGGGTGAAGGCGAAGGTCTCCCTCAGCGCCTCGGGCACGGTGAAGGCGATCGACACGGCATCCGCCGTCTCACGACGGAGGTCGCGGATGGCGAGTGCGTGAAAGCGGGGGGCGGGCGCCATGACGGGCCTCCAGGACTTTCTGTTCGGGTCGCGTGTTCGGGCGTTTCGTCGGCCCGTCACAGGCACTTGAAGTGGTCGAACGGCTCGCGGCAGGCCCGGCAGCGCCACAGCGCCTTGCAGGCGGTGGAGCCGAACTCGGCGAGCTTCTCGGTGTCGGTGGACTGGCAGCGCGGGCAGGCGATCGTCTCGACGCCGAACAATGCGCGGCGCGAGGCCTTCGGCGGCGGCGGCGCGATGCCGTACTCGGTGAGCTTGCGGCGGCCCTCGGCGGTGATCCAGTCGGTGGTCCAGGCCGGCGACAGCACCGTGCGGACGCGCGCGTTCTCGACGCCGGCCCGCGCCAGTGCCGTCTCGACGTCGAGCGCGATCATCGCGGTCGCCGGGCAGCCGGTGTAGGTCGGCGTCAGCAGCACCTCGAGGCTGCCGTCGGCGGCGATCTCGACGCCGCGCAGCACGCCGAGGTCTTCCAGATTCAGCACCGGAACCTCGGGGTCGAGCACGGAAGCGGCGGCGGCCCACGCGCGGGCGCGCAGCCCTTCGGAGGTGTTGGCGCCCAGGCCCTCGCCGACGGCCGGCGGGCCCGGCCGAACGAGGCGGGCGGCCATCACCACGTCGCTCCCGGATAGGTGCGCGGCAGCGACTGCATCTCGGCGAGCAGATGGCCGAGGTGCTCGGTGTGGCGGCCGCTGCGGCCGCCCGTCTGCACGCCGAGCCCGGCCGGCCGCGTCAGCGTCGCCTCCGCCAGCACGGCGTCGATGGTGGCGTCCCAGGTCGCCCGCAGCCTCGCCGGGTCGACGGCAGCACCCGTTTCGACGACGGCGCGCTCCATCGCATCCACCTCGAACAGTTCGCCGGTGTAGATCCACAAGGCCTCGAGCGCGTCGGCAGCGCGGCCGTGGCTTTCCTCCGTGCCGTCGCCGAGGCGGATCAGCCACTCGGCGGCGTGGCGGAGGTGATAGGCGCTCTCCTTCTCCGCCTTGGCGGCGATCTCGGCGAGCCGCGGGTCGGAGGACGCCGTCATGGCCCGCCAATAGGGGTCGGCGAAGGCGGCGTAGAGGACCTGACGGACGATCGTCTCGGCGAAGTCGCCGTTCGGCTGCTCGACCAAGAGCAGGTTGCGGTACTGGCGGCTGTCGCGCAGGAAGGCCAGCGCATCCTCGCCGTGGCCGGAGCCCTCGATCTCGCCGGCATAGGCGTAGAGCGTCCGCGCCTGGCCGATGAGGTCGAGGGCGACGTTCGCCAGCGCGATGTCCTCCTCCAGCATCGGCGCATGGCCGCACCACTCCGACAGCCGGTGGCCGAGCACCAGCGCGTCGTCGGCGCGCCGCAGCACGGTGCCGACGAGGGGCGTCTCGGAGAGGGTGATCGAGGTGGTGGGCATGGGGCGTTTCCGGCAGTGGGCAGTCGGCAGTGGGCAGTGGGGGCCGAGCGCGGGGCGCCGGCCTGCCCCCATCACATGTGGCCGACTTCGTCGGGGATCTCGTAGAAGGTCGGGTGGCGATAGATCTTCGAGGCGGTCGGCTCGAACATCATCTCCTTCTCCGACGGGTCGGAGGCGGTGATGGCGTTGGACGGCACCACCCAGATCGACAGCCCCTCGCCGCGGCGGGTGTAAACATCCCGCGCGGCCTGCAGCGCCATCTCGGCGTCGGCCGCATGCAGCGAGCCGACGTGCTTGTGCGACAGCCCGTTGCGGGAGCGGATGAACACCTCCCAGAGCGGCATCCTGGCTTCGGTCATGGCTTCCTGTCCTTGCTCCGTTCGTGGCGCGGCCGGAGCGGGCAATGGCACCGCTGCACGGTTACTCGCCACGTCCTCACCCTCTCCGAAGTCATCCCAGGCCTTGTGCCTGGGAACCATCGCTCTCCGCGAACTCCGCCAGGGGCGACGTGGGAACGCGGTATTCGCGGCACCCGATGGATCCCAGGCACAAGGCCTGGGATGACCGCGTGTGGAGGGACCGCGTCCCTGCCTTCAGGCGATCCCGACCCACCGTCGTCCGCGCGACCGCCCTCAGGCCGCCCGCTTCTCCGCTTCCGCCTTCCGCGCCCGGCGCTTCTCGGCGAAGGCGAGCGCCGCCTCGCGGACCCAGGCGCCGTCGGCGTGGGCCTGGCGGCGCACCCGCAGGCGGTCGCGGTTGCACGGGCCGTTGCCGGCGAGCACCTGGCGGAACTCCTCCCAGTCGATCGCGCCGAAGCGCCAATGGCCGGTCGCCTCGTCGAAGGACAGCTCCGGGTCCGGCGGCGTCAGGCCGAGGAAGTGCGCCTGCGGCACGGTGGCGTCGACGAACTTCTGGCGCAGCTCGTCATTGGAGAAGCGCTTGATCTTCCAGCGCGTCGAGGCGTCGGAATGCTGGCTCTCGCCGTCCGGCGGGCCGAACATCATCAGGCACGGCCACCACCAGCGGTCGAGCGCGTCCTGGGCGAGCGCCTTCTGCTCGGCCGTGCCGGCCGAGAGCGTCAGCATGATCTCGTAGCCCTGGCGCTGGTGGAAGCTCTCCTCCTTGCAGATGCGGATCATCGCCCGCGCGTAGGGGCCGTAGGAGCAGCGGCAGAGCGGGATCTGGTTCATGATCGCCGCGCCGTCGACGAGCCAGCCGATGGCACCGATGTCGGCCCAGGTCAGCGTCGGATAGTTGAAGATCGAGGAGTACTTGGCCTTGCCCGACAGGAGCTGGTCGACGACCTCCTCGCGCGACACGCCGAGCGTCTCGGCGGCGGCGTAGAGGTAGAGCCCGTGGCCGCCCTCGTCCTGCACCTTGGCGAGCAGCGCCGCCTTCCGCTTCAGCGACGGCGCCCGGGTGATCCAGTTGCCCTCCGGCAGCATGCCGACGATCTCGGAGTGGGCGTGCTGGGAGATCTGGCGGACGAGGGTGCGCCGGTAGGCCTCGGGCATCCAGTCGTTCGGCTCGATGCGCTGCTCATCGTCGACGCGCGCCTGGAAGGCGGCGGACTTCGCGGTCTCCTCCGCATTGAGCGGTTGCGCGACGGCATCGCGCGCATTGAGGGCCTGAGTGTACATCGGCGTGTCCCTCCCAAGGGCTTGTTGACCTCAATATGTCACATAATTTTTAAAGTTCAAGTTTTTTCGTAACACGTTCGGCGAGAGTTGGGGTGGCGCGCTGGGGGTGCCGGTGGAAGAACGCGACCCGAGCATGCTGCTGGGGCCGTCTGCCACGCGCTCGTCTCTCTCCGTAGTCATTCCCGGCCTTGTGCCGGGAACCCATGCGACGCCGCCACGCGGGATGCGCGGTCGTGGGGCGTGGTGCTCGCCGAGAGGGGTAGGTTCCCGGGACAAGCCCGGGAATGACCCATGAGAGGTGAGTGGCACACAACTGATCACCCGCAGTGGGTAGCCCGGAGTTGGTGGCCCGTCGTTGACGGCCCCGAGTTGGCCGGCGGGGAGAGAGCGGCGCTTCAGTCGCCCTCGCAGAACCGCCGATGAAACGCCGCGTCGGGGGGCGGCAGGGGACCCTGCTCATTGACGGCATTCGCGTCGAGCCAGCGCTCGGAGGCGGGCACGAGCCGGCGGTAGACCGAGGCAGCGAGCGCCCGGGCGGCCGGCGCCGGCCAGCCGTCGGGGCAGAGCTCGGCCGGCAGCAGCGGGTCCCTGAGGATCGCCCGGCGGTACTCGTGCACCAGCAGGATACGGGCGATCAGCGCTTCGAGGTCGGAGAACGGCGTGCCGGCGTCGAGGGCGGCGGCGATCGGCGCCATCGCGGCGACGACCCGGCGATAGCGATCCGCCACCTCGTCGAGCGGCCAGGCGAGCATGACGAGGCGCCGCAGCGTCGCGAGGTCGCCGGTCGCCGAGATCGTCAGCACCTGCGAGAGGTCGGCGCCGGCGAGCGGTGGCAAGTCCCCCGCGTCGCCAGTCTCCGGGGTGACGGCGATGGTCGGCGCCAGCGTCCCCCAGCCGGCGTCGGCAAACGCCGCGCGCAGGCTGGCGCGGTCGCCGTTCGCGTCGAGCACGGCGAGCCGGAGCGCGCCGGTCCACGGATGCGGCGCGGCGCCGTAGATGCGCCGGGTGGCGTCGGCGAAGGTGGCGCGGCCCTTCTCCGAAAGACGGTAGTAGCTGTTGCGGCCGGCCTTCTCGCGCGTCAGCCAGTCGTCGGCGGCAAGGCGCGACACCGCCGTGCGCACGACGCCGTCGCCGACGCCCATCGCGCGCAGGATCTCGACGAGCGTGCCGAGCCATACCGTGCCGCCGCGCGGCACGACGGCGTCGCCGAAGATCGTGACGATCAGCGAGCCGGTGCGCGAGGGGGCGGCGGCGAGGCGGTCGAGCAGCGGCTCGAGGATGGAGGGCGCGGCCATCGGCGCGGGCGGGTCGGTCAGGACTGGCGGACGAAGCGGACGATCGTCTCGACGATCTCGCGGCGCAGCCGCTCGAGGGCCGCCGGCGCGCCCATGTCGCGGGCGAAGATCTTCGAGAAGGTGGCGCGGTTCGACACGTTGAAGAAGCAGAGCGCGCTGATCTGCCAGTGGATGTCGATCGGATCGAGGCCGGGGCGGAACACGCCCTCCGCCACGCCGCGCGTGTAGAGCCGCTCGATCGCGCCGATCGCGGTGACGTTGAGGTCCTGGATCACCTGCGAGCGGGCGAGGAACTCGGCGTTGTGGATGTTCTCGATCATCACGAGGCGGATGAAGTCCTCGTTGGCGTTGTGGTGGTCGAAGGTGAACTCGACGAGCGTGCGCAGCGCCTTTGCCGGCGGCAGGCCGTCGAGGTCGAGCGTCGCCTCCACCGCGCGCACCTTGCTGTAGGCCTCCTCCAGCACGCGCAGGTACAGCCCCTCCTTGTCGCCGAAGTAGTAGTAGATCATCCGCTTGCTGGATTTCGTCTTGGCGGCGATCTCGTCGATGCGGGCGCCGGAGAGGCCCTTCTCGGCGAACTCGCGCGTCGCCACCTCGACGATGTTGCGCTTCGTCCCCTCCGGGTCCTGGCTGCGGACCTGCGGATCGGGCTCGTTGGCGGGGCGGGGGCTGGCGGCGAGGGTCATCGGTGGCGGCGGGCTCCTCAAGGCTCGTCTCGCGGGCGCGGGCGCCCGATCGCGTGCGTCCCCCGGAGCGCGGCGTCCGGTTGACTAAACTAACTGTTTCGTACATCGTCCACGACGTCGTCCGAGACCCGCCGCGAAGGGCAGGACTCCGGCCGACGACCGCGCCCGGCGCGCCGGAAGGGTTCGCCCTCCCGCACCGCGCCCGCCATTTGCTCCGACGGGGATCGCCTTGTCCATCGAGCCCGCGCTGCATCCCGACCTGCGTTCCGAAGCAGGCCCGCTTTCGAGCCCGGCTGCAGGGCTGGCAGCGGCACTGGCGGCGGCACTCGCGCCGGTGCCGGGACGGGCGCTGTCGGCGGCGCTGATCGGCCGCGGCATCGGCGAATCGCGCACGCCGCGCATGCACCGGGCGGAAGGCGCACGCCTCGGCCTCGACTACGGCTACGAACTCGTCGACTTCGACCGCCTCGGCCTGCCCGACACTGCCCTCCCGGTGGCGGTGGCGGAGGCGCGCCGGCTCGGGCTCGCCGGCCTCAACGTCACCCACCCGTTCAAGCAGGCGGTGATCCCGCTCCTCGACGCGGTGGCGCCGGACGCCGCGGCGATCGGCGCGGTCAACACCATCGTCTTCGCGGACGGCCGCGCCACCGGACACAACACCGACTGCTGGGGCTTCGCCGAGAGCTTCCGCCGCAGCATGGCCGGCGCGCCGCTCGGCCGCGTCGTGCTGGTCGGCGCCGGCGGCGGCGGCATGGCGGTCGGCCGCGCGCTGCTCGACCTCGGCGTCGAGCAACTGGCGATCTTCGACGTCGACGCCGGGCGCGCGGCGGCGGTCGCCGAGCGGCTCGGCCGCGGCGACGGTGCGGGGCGCGTCACCGCGGCCGCGGACGTGGCGGAGGCGCTTGGCCGTGCCGACGGCCTCGTCAACTCCACCCCGATGGGGATGGCGAAGTATCCCGGCCTGCCGGTGCCGGCGACGGCGTTGCGGGCGGACCTGTGGGTCGCCGACATCGTCTACTTCCCCGCCGAGACGGCGCTGCTCGCCACCGCCCGCGCCACCGGCTGCCGCGTGCTGCCCGGCAAGGGCATGGCGATCTTCCAGGCGGTGAAGGCGTTCGCGCTGTTCACCGGCCGCACCCCCGACGCGGAGGAGATGACGCGCCACTTCGGCGCGCCCTGACGACCGGCGCGCCGTCCGGCACAGCTCGCCGGCCGTCGCGTTGACTTGAACGAACCGTTCCGTCCACTGTCTCGACCAGCAACAGGCCGCCGCGGCAACGTCCCGCGAGCGGCCGACGAAAGGGAGGATCCACGATGCCGTTCTCGCTTCACCGGCGCGCCCTCGTCGCCGGCGCCGCAGCACTTCTCGCCGCCGCGCCGTTCGCGCTCGCACCCGCCGCGTTCGCCCAGGACAAGCCCGTGCTGCGCTTCTCGGCGGTGTTCTCCGAGCAGGACATCCGCGCCGAGATGACGAAGAAGTTCGCCGACGGCATCGCCGAGAGCTACGCGCTCGAGCCGTACTATGGCGGCAACCTGTTCAAGCAGGGCACCGAGCTCGTCGCGCTGCAGCGCGGCAACCTCGAGATGGGCAACATCGCCCCGCAGGACATCGCCAAGCAGGTGCCGGCGTGGTCGATCCTGACGGCGGCCTACGTGTTCCGCGACGCCGACCACCTGCGCAAGGTGTTCGACAGCGAGGTCGGCAAGGAACTGCGGGCGATGGCCGAGGAGCAGCTCGGCATCCACATCCTCGGGCCCACCTATTTCGGCGTCCGCCAGGTCGGGCTGAAGCCCGACAAGAAGATCAACACCCCGGCCGACCTCGCCGGCGTCAAGCTGCGCATGCCGGGTGGCGACGCCTGGCAGTTCCTCGGCAAGTCGCTCGGCGCCAACCCGACGCCGATGGCCTATGCCGAGGTCTACACCGGCCTGCAGACCGGGGCGATCGACGGCCAGGACAACCCGCTGCCGAACGTCCAGAACATGAAGTTCTACGAGGTGATGTCGCAGATCGCGCTGACCTCGCACCTCGTCGGCTTCGACCTGCTCGTCGTCTCCAAGAAGGTCTGGGACGAGATGAGCCCCGAGCAGCAGGCGGCGTTCCAGAAGTCGGCCGACGAGGCGATCGCCTGGAGCACGGCAGAGCACCTGAAGCGCGAGGCGGCGCTCGCCGACGACTTCCGCGCCAAGGGCCTGCAGGTCTACACGCCCGACGTCGACGCCTTCCGCAAGCACGCGCAGGCGATGTACCTCGAGTCGGATCTCGCCAAGGACTGGCCGGCCGGCATGCTGGACAAGATCAACGCGATGTGAGGCGAGACGCGCCGCTGGCACCACGCCCGGTGGCGCACTAGCCTCGATCCGCACCGGCCCGCGGGACATCTCCCGCGGGACCGGCCACTCTCCTGACGCCGCCACGGCGGCGCGGACGGGGGCGGTCTGCCCATGACGCATCGCATCGCCTGGTGGCTCGCCAAGCGCGCCGAGAACGTCGCCGCCCTGCTGCTCGCGGTGATGTTCCTCGCCTTCATCGTGCAGATCGTCTTCCGCTACGTCTTCAACTTCCCCATCGGCTGGACGTCGGAGCTGTCGACCGTCACCTGGCTGTGGCTGGTGCTGTGGGGTGCGGCGTTCGTCGTGCCGGAGAGCGAGGAGATCCGCTTCGACCTCGTCTACGGTGCCGTCGGGCCGTCGACGCGGCGGGTGTTCGTGCTCCTGATGTCGGCGGCCGTCGTCGTCCTCTACGGCGTGTCGCTGCCGGCGGTGATCGACTACGTGACGTTCATGCGGGTCGAGAAGACCTCCTACCTCGACATCCGCTTCGACTGGCTGTTCTCGGTCTACGTGCTGTTCGCGGTGGCGGCGATCGCCCGCTACCTGTGGCTCGGCTGGCGGGCGGTGTTCGCCACCGCCGCGCCGCCGCCGCCCGACCCGACCAAGACGGGGTCCGGCGTATGACCCTCGCGAGCCCCCTGTCGATCGCCATCGTCGCGATCACCGCGCTCGCGCTGATCGGCCTGCCGATGGGCCATGCGATGATCGCCGGCTCCATCCTGTTCCTGCTGCTCGACGGGCAGGACATGGCGACGGCGGCCGAGCAGATCCTGAACGGCCTCTACACGAGCTACATCCTGCTCGCCGTGCCGCTGTTCATCTTCGCCGCCGAGCTGATGAACGTCGGCTCGATGACCGAGCGGCTGCTCGGCTTCTGCAACGCGCTGGTCGGCCGCTTCCGCGGCGGCCTCGCGCAGGTCAACGTCGTGCAGAGCATCATCTTCGCCGGCATGTCCGGCTCGGCGATCGCCGACGCCGCCGGCACCGGGCGGATGATGCAGTCGATGATGACGCGCGACGGCCGCTACCCGCCGAGCTTCGCCGCCGCGCTGACGGCGGCCTCATCGGTGATCGGGCCGATCATCCCGCCGTCGATCCCGATGGTGCTCTACGCGCTCGTCTCCGATGCCTCGATCGGCTACCTGTTCCTCGGCGGCATCATCCCAGGCCTGCTGATGGGGCTCGCCCAGATGGGCATCGTCGCCATCGAGGCGCGCCGGAAGAACTTCCCCGTCGAGACGCAGGTGCCGCTGCGGGAGATCCCCGGCATCACCATCCGCGCCTTCCCGGCGCTGATGATGCCGGTGGTGCTGCTCGGCGGCATCTATTCCGGCGTGATGACGCCGACCGAGGCCGCGGCGGTCGCCGCCGCCTACGCCTTCCTGATCTCGGTGCTGCTCTACCGCAGCCTCGGGCCGAAGGAGATCTACGCCTCGCTGGTGCTGAGCGCCCGCTCCACCGCCTCGATCGGCATGCTGATCGCAGGCGCCCTCGTCTTCAACTACGTCGTCACCATCGAGAACGTGCCGCGCACGGTGAGCCTGCTGCTCGGCGGGTTCGAGATGTCGCCGATCATGTTCCTGCTGATCGTCAACATCATCCTCTTGGTGCTCGGCTGCGTGCTCGAGGGGACGACGATCCTGCTCGTCATCGTGCCGGTGTTCATCCCGACGGCGCAGGCGCTCGGCATCGACATGGTGCACTTCGGCGTCGTGGTGGTGGTCAACATCATGCTCGGGCTGATCACGCCGCCCTACGGTCTGCTCCTCTTCATCATGACCAACATCGCCGGCGTGCCGCTGCGCGACATCGTGCGCGACGTCATGCCGTTCCTGTTCGCGATGATCGCCGCGCTGGCGCTGATCACCTTCGTGCCGGACCTCGTGCTGTTCCTGCCGCGGCTGTTCGGCTACCAGGGCTGACGGCCACGGGCCGCAAGGAGACCCTTTCGATGGCGTGGCGCGTTCTCGTCCTCAACGGACCGAACCTCAACCGTCTCGGCCGGCGCGAGCCGGAGATCTACGGCACGACGACGCTCGCCGAGATCGAGGCGATGTGCCGGGCGGTCGACGACGGCATGTCGATCGACTTCCGGCAGACGAACAGCGAGACGCAGCTGATCGAGTGGATCCACGAGGCGATCGACGGCACGCCGCCGGGCGACGGCATCATCATCAACCCGGCCGCCTACACCTTCACGTCGCTCGCCCTGCTCGATGCGCTGAAGATGTTTTCCGGCCCGATCATCGAGCTGCACCTGTCGAACGTCCACCGGCGCGAGGCGCTCTACCACAACTCACTCGTCTCCAAGGCGGCGACGGCGGTGATCATGGGCCTCGGCGCGCAGGGCTACCCGACGGCGGTGTGGGCGATGGCGGCGCTGCTGGAGAAGCGCAAGGCCGGCTGAGGACCGCGGCGGGCAGGTTGCGGACGGCACGGCGATCCAGACGACCGCCCCGCTCAGCCGATCGGCAGCACGCTCGTGTACTTCACCTGGCCGAGCGCGAAGCTCGATTCGATCGACTGCACGCCGTCGAGGCGGGTGAGCTTGCCCTTCAGGAACTGCTCGTAGGCCTCGAGGTCGGGAACCACGACGCGCAGCAGGTAGTCGCGCGGGCCGGTCATCAGGTAGCACTCCAGCACCTCCGGCCAGCGGGCGATCGCCGCGGCGAAGCGGTCGAGCTCCTCCTCGCGCTGGCGCTCGAGCTTCACCGAGACGAAGACGCTGACCGGCAGCCCCACCGCCTTCTGGTCGACGACGGCGACATAGCGGCGGATGACGCCCGCCTCCTCCAGCAGCCGGATGCGCCGGAGGCACGGCGAGGCGGTGAGCCCGACCCGTTCTGCGAGCTCCTGCGCCGTGATCCGCCCCTCTTGCTGCAGCACGGTGAGGAGCTTGCGGTCGATGGCGTCGAGGGTGGGGGGTGTCATGGGGGTTCCGTTCGATGGGTGGGGCGCGGTGTCCTTGCTCTCATCAACGGTCGTCATCCCGGCCCAGCGAGGCGAAGCCGAGCGCCGATCCGGGACGAGCGGAAGAATCCGCGCGGGACGCGCGGCTTTCGTGTCGCGCTTTGCGCGACCAGTCTCGCGCTAGGCCCCGGATCTGCGCTCGCCTTCGGCTCGCTAGTCCGGGGTGACGCCGACGGAGAGACACGACACCGCGTGCTCGCTCCGGCCCGTGCCGTCGGACGTGTCCTCGAGCCATTCGACGGGCAACCCTCAAGCCATCAGCCGTCATGGCCCGGCTTGACCGGGCCATCCATCCCAGCCGCGACAGACGTTGGCATTCTGGATGGATCGCCCGGTCAAGCCGGGCGATGACGGAGTGAGATTTGGCACGGGACGCTATTGTCTTGCGATCGTCCGTGACGGAATCCACCACGAACGCCATCCCTCATAGCGAACATTGGCTGAATCCGCGACAACCGCAGTGCTATTCTCCCGCCCGCGCCGCCCGCCGGCGCACCGGGGGAGGAGACCATCCGTGACCGACGACGACCGCGCCTGCCTCGCCGACCTCACGCGAAAAGTGCTGTGGCTCTCCACCTGGACGATCCACCACGCCAACCACGTCCGCGCCAACGAGGACGGGCTGAAGGTCGGCGGCCACCAGGCCTCCTCCGCCTCGCTCGCCACCATCCTGTCGGCGCTCTATTTCGCCGTGCTCCGGCCGGAGGACCGCGTCGCGGTGAAGCCGCACGCGAGCCCGGCCTTCCACGCGATCCAGTACCTCCTCGGCAACCAGACGAAGGACAAGCTCGAGCGCTTCCGCGCCTACAAGGGCGCACAGTCCTATCCGTCACGGACGAAGGACGTCGACGACGTCGACTTTTCCACCGGCTCGGTCGGCCTCGGCGTGGCGCAGACGCTGTTTGCGAGCCTGGTGCAGGACTATGTGCACGCCCACGGCTGGGCGAAGGGCCGCCGCGAGGGCCGCATGGTGGCGCTGATCGGCGACGCCGAGCTCGACGAGGGCAACATCTTCGAGGCTCTCCTGGAGGGCTGGAAGCAGGGCCTGCGCAACACCTGGTGGATCATCGACTACAACCGCCAGAGCCTCGACGCCGTCGTGCGCGAAGGCCTCTACGACCGCTTCGAGGCGATCTTCACGGCCTTCGGCTGGCAGGTGGTGACGCTGAAGTACGGCTCGCTGCAGCAGGCGGCCTTCCGTGAGCCCGGCGGCGAGCGGCTGAAGGCGTGGATCGATTCCTGCCCCAACCCGCTCTATTCGGCGCTGGTCTTCCAGGGCGGCGCCGCCTGGCGCAAGCGGCTGACCGACGAGCTCGGCGACCAGGGGCCGGTGTCGGCGCTGCTCGACCGCCGATCCGACGCCGAGCTCGCCGCGCTGATGGGCAACCTCGCCGGCCACGACCTGCCGTCGCTGGTCGAGGCCTTCCAGGCGATCGATCACGACCGACCGGTCGTCTTCATCACCTACACCATCAAGGGCCACGGCCTGCCGCTCGCCGGCCACAAGGACAACCACGCCGGGCTGATGACGCCCGACCAGCTGGAGACCTTCCGCACGGCGATGGGCGTCCGCCCCGGCCACGAGTGGGACCGCTTCGAGGGGCTGAAAACGCCCGCGAAGGAGCTCGAGCGCTTCCTCGCCCACGTGCCGTTCAACGCCGAGGGCCGGCGCCGGCTCGAGGCCGCCACCGTGCCGGTGCCGGACGAACTCGTCGTGCCGAAGCAGGCGGAGCTTTCGACCCAGCAGGGTTTTGGGCTGATCCTCAACGAGATCGCCCGCTCCGATACGGCGCTCGCCGCCCGCATCGTCACGACGGCGCCGGACGTGACGGTGTCGACCAACCTCGGCGCCTGGGTGAACCGGCGCGGCCTGTTCGCCCGCGAGGAGATGGCCGACACCTTCCGCCAGGAGCGCATCCCCTCGACCTTCACCTGGGCGTTCTCGCCGAAGGGCCAGCACATGGAGCTCGGCATCGCCGAGATGAACCTCTTCATCCTGCTGTCGGCGCTCGGCCTGTCGCACTCGCTGTTCGGCGAGCGGCTGATCCCGATCGGCACGCTCTACGACCCCTTCATCATGCGCGGCCTCGATGCCCTCAACTACGCCTGCTACCAGGACGCCCGCTTCGTGCTGGTGGCGACGCCCTCGGGCCTGACGCTGGCGCCGGAGGGCGGCGCCCACCAGTCGATCGCGACGCCCCTGATCGGCATGGCGCAGGACGGGCTCGCTGCCTTCGAGCCGGCCTTCGTCGACGAGCTGGCGGTGCTGCTGCGCTTCGCCTTTGACTACCTGCAGCGCGACGGCGGCGCCGGTGGCGCCGAGCCGAACGAACGGACCTGGCTCCGCGACGAGACCGGCGGCTCGGTCTATCTGCGCCTCTCCACCCGGGCGCTGGAGCAGCCGCAGCGGACGATGACGCCGGAACTGGCGGAAGGCATCGTCGACGGCGCCTACTGGCTGCGCGAACCCGGCCCGAACGCCGAGATCGTCGTCGCCTTCATGGGCGCCATCGCGCCGGAGGCGATCGAGGCCGTCGGGCTTATGGCCGAAGACCGCCGGGACGTCGGGCTGCTGGCGGTGACCTCCGCCGACCGGCTGAACGCCGGCTGGACGGCGGCGAGCCGGGCCCGCGAGCGCGGGCTCGTCCACGCCAAGAGCCACGTCGAGCGGCTGATGGAGCAGTTGCCCCGCCACTGCGGCCTCGTCACCGTCCTCGACGGCCACCCCGCGACGCTCGCCTGGCTCGGCTCAGTGGCCGGCCACAGGGTGCGCTCGCTCGGCGTCGAGCATTTCGGCCAGACCGGCAACCTCCCCGACCTCTACCGCGCCTACGGCCTCGACGCCGTGGCGATCGTCGCGGCGGCAGAGGCCCTCGCGCCCGGAAGGCCGATCCGCCACCTGAGGGCGCTCTGACCGCCGATTGGGGTTAACCCTCCCCCCTCGCGGGGGAGGGCAGGGAGGGGGGGCCGCGAGCACCACCCTCACTGTCGGAAGCCGCGCGGCAACGCCCCTGTAGACAAGCCGCGCCCCGCGCTGGCAGCCTCCGGCCCGACCTCAATCGGAGCACGCACACATGGCGTCGAAGAGCATCGTCGGGATCAGCGGCAACCTCGCGCGGCCGTCGCGCACGCGCGTGCTGGTGGAGGCGGTGCTGGCGGAAGCGTCCGCCCGCGGCCTCGGCACCACGACCCTTTACGATCTCCAGGACGCCGGCCCCGAGCTCGGCCGCGCCGCCGGCCGCAAGGGCGCGCCGCCGGAGCTCGACCGGGTGTGGTCGGCGATCGAGGGCTGCGACGCGCTCGTCGTCGGCTCGCCGGTCTACAAGGGCTCCTATGCGGGGCTGCTCAAGCACCTGTTCGATTTTCTCGACATGAAGGCGCTCGCCGGCAAGCCGGTGATCGTCTGCGCCACGGCGAAGGCCGATGGCCACGCGCTGATGATCGACCACCAGTTCCGGCCGCTGTTTTCCTTCTTCGGCGCGTGGACGGTGCCGCAGGGGATTTACGCCACCGACGCCGACTTCGCCGCGCCGGACCGGCTCGCGGAGGGGGCGAAGGTGAAGGTTGCGGCAGCGGTGGAGCAGATGCAGCGGCTGCTGGGGTGAAGCTACCCCGCTCCGCTGGCGCGGAGCGGCCCTCATCCGCCCCTTCGGGGCACCTTCTCCCGCTTTCGCGGGAGAAGGGAAGAACGTCTGCGTCGTAGCGAAGCGTCTGTGCCCTACTTCGCCTCGCCGAGCTTGGTGAACCACTTGTCGCGCAGCGCCTTGTAGGTGCCGTTGTTGATGCGGTCCTGGATGTAGACGTTGAGGAAGTTCAGCATGTGCAGGTCGGTCGGGCGCACCGCGTAGGAGAGGCCGACCGGCTTCAGGAGGTCGTCCTCGCCGTTCAGAAGCTTCACCTTTGAGGCGAGTTCGGGGTTCTGCGCCTTCAGGATGGTGAAGGTGGTGGGGTCGATCATGTGCGCGGTGGCGCGGCCGGCGAGCAGGTCCTGGGTCGGCGCGGCGACGTTCTCGCCGACGAGCACGCTGATCTTGGCGTTCGGATAGAGCTCGGCCGGGAAGATCGATTCCACCGACCCGGACATGCCGACGAACGTCACGTCCGGCGAGTTGAGGTCATCCAGCGAATCGAGCGGCGAGTCGGCCGCCACCATCACCATGAAGCCGTTGAAGGCGTAGGGCTGGGTGAAGGAGACGACGAGCGCCCGCTCGGGCGTGGCGAACAGGTTGGCGAAGACGACGTCGTATTGCTCGGCGACGAGGCCGGAGACGAGCGTCGCCCAGGTGGCGTCGACGATCTCGAGCTTGACGCCCATGATCTTGGCGACCTCGTTCGCCATCTCGACGTTGTAGCCCTCGTACTCGCCGGTCGCCGGGTTGGGCGACTGGTCGGACGGGCTCGGCGCCATGCCGACGCGCAGCACGCCGGCCGACTGGATGCGGGCGATGAGGTCGTCGGCCGCGTGGGCGGCGAGCGAGGCGACGCTCAGCGCCAGCGCGAGGACGGCGGTCGAAATCCACTTCATGGGTCCACTCCGTTCAGGTTCGCCGGCGTTGCTGCCGGCCGTTCGTCGTTGGCGCGGGTCCGGGCGGACGCCGCGCGAGGATGGTCACGTCACGTCGAGGCTTGCCGCCGGGACTTCTCCAGGCGGCGGGACAACAGGCTGATCGGAAAGATGATGAGGAAATAACCGATGCCGATGGCGGTGATGAATTCGAAATAGCGGAAGGTCTGGGCGCCGAGGTTGTAGGCTTCATAGGCGAGCTCGGCGACGCCGATCGCCGCGAGCAGCGTGGTGTTCTTGATGAGCTCGGTCAGGTAGTTGATGAACGGCGGCGTCATCAGCGGCACGCCCTGCGGCAGCACCACCTTCGTCCACAGCGCGAAACTGTGCAGGCCGAGGGCGCGGCCGGCCTCGAACTGCCCCTTCGGCACCGACTGGATGCCGGCGCGGAAGATCTCGGCGAGATAGGCGCCGGTGACGAGGCCGAGCGACAGGCTGCCGGCGGTGAGCCCGCTCATCTGGATGCCGAGCACCGCCGGCAGGCAGAAATAGGCCCAGAAGATCAGCACCATCTCCGGCGTCGTGCGGAAGAACGTCAGGTAGCCGTCGACGAAGCGGCGCGTCCACTTGCCGCCCGACAGCCGCATCGCCACCAGACCCGCGCCGACGACGAAGCCGATCGACAGCGCGATCAACGTCGCGAGGCAGGTGACCATCAGCCCGGACAGCAGCGCCGGGTAATGCGCGACGAGGACGCCGGTGTGAAAGTTCATGCCGGCCGCTCCATCCGCTTCTCGACGAAAAGGCCGAGCCGGCTGATGGCGAAGCCGACGAGGAAGAACAACAGCGCCGCGGCGGTGTAGAGCTCGACCGGCCGGTAGGTGAAGCCGTTGATGCGCATGGCGACGCGCATCAGGTCGTTGATGGCGAGGATCGACAGGATGGTGGACGCCTTGACGGTCGAGATCGCCGAACTCGTCAGCGGCGGCACGATGAGGCGCAGCGCCTGCGGCAGGATGATCTTCGTCCAGACGAGGCGGGTGGGAAGCGCCAGCGCCCGCGCCGCCTCGACCTGGCCCTTGTCGATACCGGCAATGCCGGCGCGGAAGATCTCGCTCGAATAGGCCCCGACGTTGAAGGTGAGCGCCAGGATGGCACTCACCGTCGGCGTCAGGGTGAAGCCGAGGGCGATCGGCAGCGCGAAGTGCACCCAGATCGCCTGCATCAAGAGCGGCGTGGCGCGCAGGAACTCGACCAGCGCGCGGATCGGCCAGCGCACGAGCCTGAACGGCGAGGAGGCGGCGACGGCGAACAGCGCGCCGAGGATCGTGCCGCCGACGAGCCCGCTCCCCGCCAGGAACAGCGTGAAGCCGAGCCCCATCAACAGGGCGTCGCGGAAGCGCCAGACGACGCCGAAGTCGAGGCTCGACCAGAAGGTCTCGGCCATCGGATCGCTTCCCCGCTCGCTGCGGTCGGGTGGTGGGCAAGGCGCCGCTCCCCCGCGTCGTCGTCCCGGCATGGAGCGAAGATCCAGATTGGATTTTCGTATCCACTCGGCGATAGTGCTCTGGAATCCGGCCGCCCGTCAACTCGCCGCGGCGGGTCGCAGCGCAAAAATCAAGCAACCTCGACAGGAGCTCAAAAATGCAGCAGATCGTGCGTCACGAGATCGGCCCGCGGATGAGCCAGATGGTCGTCTACGGCGACACCATCTATCTCTGCGGCCAGACGGCGGCCGACCGCACGGTCGGCGCCGCCGACCAGACCCGGCAGATCCTCGCCCGCATCGACGAACTCCTGGCGGTCGCCGGCAGCAGCAAGTCGAAGCTCCTGAGCGTGCAGATCTGGCTCGCCGACATCCGCTACTACGACGAGATGAACGCCGTCTGGGACGCCTGGGTCGACCCGCAGAACACCCCCGGCCGCGCCACCTGCGAGGCCCGCATGGCCTTTCCGGACGTGTTCGTGGAGATCATCGCGATCGCGGCGAAGTAGGGGGGCGCCGTTAGCTCCGGCGGGCCGGCCCGCGTAGCGCGGCTCTTCCCTTCTCCCGCCGGCAGGCGGGAGAAGGTGCCCCGAAGGGGCGGATGAGGGCGCGCCGCACAGCGGCGCGGGTGCTTGCTCCGCATTCGCCGCCCGCGCGCGATCGCGCGCGCCCTCATCCCCCTGCCGGGACCTTCTCCCGCGGAGCGGGAGAAGGGGACTTGGGCTCCGCCGTTGCGTCCCTGAAAGGCCCGAGCGATCACTCACGCGCCCCCCAGCCCCGCCCGCCGCGCCGCCGTCGCGGCCGCATCGACGCTCCCGTCCCCCGCCAGCACGACGCCGTAAACCGCCTCCGCCCGTTCCCGGCTGACCCAGCCCTCCGTCACGTCGCGGGCGACGCTCGCCGGCGGGCGCTCGTGCGCGGGGCCGTAGCCGCCACCGCCGGCGGTGAGCGAGACGAGGCTCTCGCCCTCTTTGACGATTAGCTGCGACGACCCCGGCAGCGCCTCGAGGCTGCCGTCGGCGCGCCGGAGGTACGCCTCCGCCAGCGCCCCCGGGCCGCCGCCGCGCACGCCCTGCGCCGGGTGCACGACGCCGTCGCAGGCAAAGCCCACCTCGACGTCGCAATCGACTGGGCCGTACTCGATCTCCGCCCCCGGCGCGCCGCGGAAGCGGCCGGCGCCCTCGCCGTCGGTGCGGAGCCGCCGCGCCTGCACGACGATCGGCTGGTGCAGCTCGTCGAGCTCGATCGAATCGTAGAACGGCATGCCGGCGTTGCCCATGCAGGCGATCGTCAGCCAGCCGTCCGTCACCGGCGTGCCCGGCCCGCCGCCGGCGCCGAGGATGACGACGTTGATGAACGCCGCGCCGTCGGCCCTCGGATCGAAGCCGGAGACGACGCCGCAGCACGGCGGCAGGCTGGAACCCGAGGCGTCGGCCATGCCGATGCCGTCGCCGAGCGAGGCGAAGGCGCGCTGCACGGCGTTGACCAGCCGGTCGGCGAGGTTGGTGGTGGCGACCGAGGTGCTGGTCGGGTGCTCGGGGATGCCGACGACGCAGTTGCGCCGCAGCTTCACGTCGATCCGCCGGTAGCTGCCGGCGTTGGCTGGCACGCCCGGCTCGATCGAATCGAAGACGCCGCAGAGCGCCCCGGACGTCGCCGTGCCCTCCGACAGATTGAGGCCGCACGGCATGCAGTCGGGATTGTCGCGGAGGTCGATGACGATGCGGGCCGCCTCGGGATCGACGCTGATGTCGGCGCGAATGCGGATGCCCTCGGCCGGCGTGCCGGGGAAGGGGTCATGGGCGTTCTCGGCCGAGGCGCGGCCGCCGGGCAGCTTGCGGATCGCCGCGATCATGCGCTGTTCGGAATAGTCGAACCAGGCGCGCTCGAGCGCGTGGAAGCGCGCCCAGCCGACCTCGGCGCCAAGCTTCAGGATCTCGCGCTCGGCGACGCGCGCCGCCCCGAGGGCCGCGAGATAGTCGCCCCACCACTGGTCCGGCACGCGGATGCGCATCCGGCACATCCGCACGATGTCGTCGATGTGGCGGTAGTCCGACTGGATCTTCGTCGCCGGGAAGATCAGCGCCCCCTCGGCGTAGACGTCTCGCGCGGCGCCCATGTAGGTGGTCGGCAGGGCGTTGCCGCAGTCGGCGACGTGCGCCTTCGCCAGCACCGAGAAGCGGTGGACGCCGTCGTCGTCGACCACCGGCACGATGACGGTGTGGTCGGCGGCGTGCGAGTTGCCGTGATAGGGCGAGTTGTGCAGGTAGGCGTCGCCGCGCCGGAGCACCGGGTGCATCTCGGCCATGCACTGCGCCATCAGGTCGGCGCCGCGCAGCATGTGGATCGGGAAGCCCTCCGACACCGACAAGAGCTCGCCGGTCGCCGTCACCAGCGAGCAGGAGAAGTCCCGCGCCGTGTTGATGACGCCGGAGCGGCCGGTGCGCAGCATGGTGTTGGCCATGCGGCGGGTGATCGATTCCATCCGGCTATTGAAGATCGCCAGCTCGACGGCGGTGGGCGGCGCACCGGCGTCGGCATTGGCGGGGCGGTCCAGCATCGCGGTGTCCTCGCGGCTCATCGGGCCGTCCCCGGCGTGATCACGATGCCGCCGCTCTCGCTGCCGCGCGCGGTGGCGCCCGGCGGCACGACGACGGTGGTGAAGGCGGATTCGACGATCGCCGGTCCCACGACGGGCGCGGCGAGGTCGCCGAAGGCGCGCACGGCGGCGTCGCACCAGCCGTGGCCGGCGAAATAGGCGCGGCGGCGCGAGGCCGGCTGCGGCGTGCCGGTGGCGAGCGCCGGGGCGTCGTCGGCGTCGGGCCGGAGCCGGCAGGCGACGCGGGCGCTCCAGGTGAGGAACTCCACCGCCGAGTCCGGGTCCGACACCGCGAACAGTTCTTCATGCGTGCGGTGGAAGGCCTCGACCAGCCGGGCCACGCCGGCCGCGTCGATCGCGGCGCCGTCCGGCAGTTCCGTCTCGATGTCCCAGGCCTGCTGCACGTAACGCGCCTCGACGGAGTAGCGGACGGTGTGGCCGAGCGAGCCGGCACCGGGGCCTGCGGCGAAGGCCGCGGCACGCTCGGCGAGATCGGCCAGCACGGCGGTGATGGCCGCGGCGTCGAAGCGGTCGCTGCGCTGCGGGGCGAGGGTGCGGAACTCCGCCGACAGGGTGGAGAGCAGCGCGCCGGCGGCCGACAGCGTCGCGCCGGTGCTGGGGATCACCACCTCCGCGCAGCCGAGGCGGCGGGCGATGGCCACGGCCGTGAAGCCGGCCGAGCCGCCGCCGCCGACCAGCACCGCCTGCGACGGGTCGACGCCGCGGTTGATGGTGATGTCCTCGATCGCCGCCACCATCCGCTCGGTGGCGAGCGACAGCATCGCCGCCGCGGCGTCCTCGGTCGAGACGTTCAGCGGTCCGGCGACGTCGCGGTCGATCGCCGCCCGCGCGGCGTCTACGTCGAGGGCGAGGCGGCCGCCGAGGAAGTGGCCGGGGTCGAGGTAGCCGAGCGCCAGCGCCGCATCGGTGACGGTCGGCCGCGTGCCGCCGCGGCCGTAGCAGGCGGGACCGGGCTCGGCGCCGGCGCTCTCCGGCCCGACGGCGAGCAGCCCGCCGGCATCGACGCGGGCGATCGAGCCGCCGCCGGCGCCGATCCACTTCACCTCCACCGATGGGAAGCCGACGAGGTGGCCGCGGAAGGGCGGGCCGATCCACGATTCCGCCGTCCACGGGATCTCGCCACGGCGCACGAACGAGACGTCGAAGGAGGTGCCGCCACTGTCGGTGACGATGGCGGTGTCGCGGCCGGTGTCGGCGCGGGCGTAGGCGCGGCCGGCGAGCGGGGCGAGCGACGGGCCGGAGTTGATGGCGTGGATCGGGGCGGCGGCCAGCATGGAGGTCTCGACGACGCCGCCCTGCGAGGTGACGCCGAGGATGCGGCCGGAAAAGCCGGCGGCGCGCAGACGCGCGTCGAGGTCGCGCAGATACGGCCCCATGATCGGCTTCAGCGAGGCGTCGATGCAGGTCGACGATGCCCGGCGGTACTCGCGCAGGATCGGGTTCAGCTGGTGCGACAGCGTCACCGCGACGTGCGGTAGCCGCTCGGAGAGCACCTTGCCGACGGCGAGCTCGTGCGCCGGGTTGATGATCGACCACAGCAGCGAGACGCCGACGGCCTCGACCTCCAGCGCCGCCAGCCGGTCGACGATAGCGTCGAGGGCGTCGGTATCGAGGGGCTTCAGCACCCGCCCGTCGCTCCAGATCCGCTCCGGCACCTCGAAGGTCAGCGAGCGCGGCACGTAGGGGTCGGGGAAGGGACGGGTGTAGTCGAACAGGTCGGTGCGGCCGCCCTCGCGAAACAAGAGGATGTCGGGGTGGCCGGCGGTGGTGAGGAAGGCCGTCTTCGCCGTGGTGCCGGTGAGGATGGCGTTCAGCGCCCGCGTCGTCGCGTGGATGAAGACGGAGCCGCGGCCGAGCAGGGTCGCCGTGTCGGTGCCGAAGCTCTCGGCGGCGCGGGCGACGGCGGCGAGCACGCCGGCGGCCGGGTCCTGCGGCGTCGTCGGCGCCTTGAAGCCGTGGAAGCGGCCGTCGTCGTCCTCCACCACGAGATCGCTGAACGTACCCCCGACATCGACGGCAAATCGCATCGGCGGCCCTTCGTGTTCGGCTGAGGTGGCGGCCGCGACAGGGGGAGGGCTGCGACCGACCCGAACGCTAGCCGTGGGCGCTGGTGTCGTCAACGATTTGATACGTGGATTTTTGGATACAAAAGCGAGGCCGTCGGCATTGGGAGGCGGCAGTGGGCAGTGGGCAGTTGGCAGTGGGCAGTTGGCAGTGGGCGGTTCAAGCCGGGATGCCCTCCAAATGCGGGACGCGTCCCTCCCCTGCCAGGGGGAGGGACAGGCGACCGCAGGTCGCCAGGGTGGGGCCCGTGAATCCGGAGTGCGACGCCGGCGAGGTCACGCCTCTGATTCCACAGGCCCCACCCTGACCGCTTCGCGGTCTGTCCCTCCCCCTGGCAGGGGAGGGACACGTCCCGCTCGCCGCGAGCGCCACTGCCCACTCCCCACTCCCCCCTCCTTGCGAACCTGGATCATTGCATCCAACGTGGCCGGACTGCCGAATCCCCGACCGGCGGCCGGCGAGGGCGCTCCCAGGCGGTCCCTCGCCGCGATGATCCCCCCTGGAGCAGCCCGTGGCGCAGCAGATCGAGTTCACCACCCGGCCGGAGATCGACGGCACCTTCGGCGTCGTCGCCACCACCCACTGGATCGCCACGGCCGTCGGCATGGCCATGCTCGAACGCGGCGGCAACGCCTTCGACGCGGCGGTGGCGTGCGCCTTCACCCTGCAGGTGGTCGAGCCGCACCTGAACGGCCCGGGCGGCGATGCGCCGTTCATCCTGCACGACGCCCGGCGCGGCGTGGAGGAGGTGATCTGCGGCCAGGGCACGGCGCCGGCCGCGGCGACGGTGGAGGCCTTCCGCGCCCTCGACCTCGACCTCATCCCCGGTACCGGCCTGCTCGCGCCGTGCATCCCCGGCTCGTTCGACGCGCTGATGCTGTTGCTTTCCGACTACGGCACGATGCGGCTGCGCGACGTGCTGGAGCCGGCGATCTTCTACGCTCGCGAGGGCTACCCGCTGGTGGCGCGCATCTGCGCGACGATCGCCACGGTGAAAGACCTGTTTCTCAACGACTGGCCGACCTCGGCGGCGGTGTATCTGCCGGACGGCAAGACGCCGGCGCCCGGCAGCCTGTTCCGCAACCCCGGCATGGCCGACACCTACGAGCGCATCCTGAACGAGGCGGAATCGGCCGGCGGTGGCCGCGAGGTGCAGATCGAGGCGGCCCGCCGCGTCTGGTCGCAGGGCTTCGTCGCCGAGGCGATCGACCGCTTCTGCCGGACGCAGGAGGCGCTCGACGTCACCGGGCGCCGCCACCGCGGCTTCCTCACCGGTGAGGACATGGCCGGCTGGCGGGCGAGCGTCGAGGCGCCGGTCGGCTACGACTACGGCCGCTACCGCGTGTTGAAGGCGACGACGTGGACGCAAGGGCTCGCGACGCTGCAGCAGCTGGCGCTGCTCAAGGGCTTCGACTTCGACGGCGTCTCGCCGACCGACCCGGACTTCGTCCACCTGCAGATCGAGTGCGCCAAGCTCGCCTTCGCCGACCGCGACGTCTTCTACGGCGACCCGCTATTCTCCGACGTGCCGATCGAGGCGCTGCTGTCGGACGCCTACGCCGCCGAGCGGCGGGGGCTCGTCGGCGAGACGGCCTCGCTCGAGCAGCGGCCGGGCACCATCGCGGGCTTCGGCCGCTCCTTCGGCGACCGCGTGGCGACGGGCGGGCGCACCGCCGTCTCGGCCCACGGCGCCGGCGAGCCGACCGTCGGCCGCCTCGGCGAGACGAAGGGCGACACCGTCCACTTCGACATCGTCGACCGCGCCGGCAACATGATTTCCGGCACGCCCTCGGGCGGCTGGCTGCAGTCGTCGCCAATCATCCCCGAGCTCGGCTTCTGCCTCGGCTCGCGCATGCAGATGTTCGTGCTCGACCCGCAGCATCCGGCCGGCCTCGCGCCCGGCAAGCGGCCGCGCTCGACCTTGTCGCCGACCTTGGCGCTGCGCGACGGCGTGCCCTACCTCGCGTGGGGGTCGCCCGGCGGCGACCAGCAGGACCAGTGGGTGCCGCAGATGCTCTTGCGCCACGCCCACTGCGGGCTCGACCTGCAGCAGGCGATCGACGCGCCGGCCTGGCACACCGAGCACTTCCCGTCGTCGTTCTGGCCGCGGCTGGCGCGGCCGGGCGTCGTCGTCGTCGAGGAGCGGATGCCGAAGGCGACGGTGGACGAGCTGAAGCGGCGCGGTCACGTCGTCGAGGTCGGCGACGCCTGGTCGGAAGGGCGGCTGACGGCGGCGGCGCGCGACGGCGTTCGCCGGCTCGCCGCCGCCAACCCGCGCGGCATGCAGGCCTACGCCGCGGGGCGGTGAGGCGGAAACCAAGAACGCCGGTTCACCGGCGCGAGGGTGGACGGGAGAGCGAGTTGGGGGCGAAGCGATGAGCGTCAGGGACATGCCGGAGGGCGGCGCGACCTCGGCGCAGCAGCAGGCCTATCACTACCTGCGCGACCAGATCCAGCAGGGCCACCTGAAGGGCGGCGCGCGCGTGAAGCCGGAGGACGTGGCGCACGTGCTCGGCATCAGCCGCATGCCGGTGCGCGAGGCGATCCGCCAGCTCGACACCGAAGGGCTGTTGACGATCCGCCCCAACCGCGGCGCCATCGTCACGGTGCTCACCGCCGACCGGCTGGTGGAACTCTTCGAGATGCGCGCCGTGCTGGAGGGCCTCTGTGCCCGCTGGGCGTGCCGGGCGCTCGACGAGGACGGCTTCGACGAACTGACGCTGCTGCTCAACCGGATGACGCGGGCCTCCACCGACGTCGACCAGTGGATCGAGCGCCACGAGGCCTTCCACGACTTCATCTGCCTGCGGAGCGGCCGGCCCTATGTGGCGGCGGAAGTGCGCAAGCTGCGCGCCGCCGCCGAGCCCTACCTGCGCATCTCGCAGACGCGCGACACCGCGATGGCGGATTCGCAGCGCCAGCACACCGAGGTGCTCGAGGCGCTGAGGAGCGGTGACCCCGATACCGCCGAGCGGGTGATGCGCCGCCACGTCGACAGCACCGCGGCCGACCTGATCGGCGGGCTCGAGACGTAGGAAGGAGCGGCGTCGCCTCCGGCTGTCGTTCAGGCTGCGGCGAGGCTGGCTGGCGCGTTCGCGGCGAGACGGTCGCGCGTCGCGCGCGGCAGCTGGCGGGCGGATTTTATGCGCGGCAGTTCGATCTCCGCGATGCCGGCCGTCTCGGCGCCGTAAAGCGCCTCGAACTCGGCGAAGTTGTCGAAGCGGCGGCGCGTCACGTGGTCGACGAACGTCTCCGCCGGCACGCCCTCGGCGAGCACCAGCGCGTGGTCGGCGAGCTCGATGTGGACATAGACGAAGCGCGGCGCCGGGGCGGGGGCGCGGGTGACTGACGTGCCGTTGACCAGCGCGCTCGCCTGCACCAGCACGCCGTCGACGAGCAGCGCGTGGTCGGGCGAGACGAACAGGTCCCGGACGGGGAGCCCGTCGCCGAGGGCGCCGCGGGCGAAGCGGATCGGGTAGGCGTGCAGGGGATCGGCAAAGACGGCGACGACCGTCTGCCGGCCGATCCAGCGCACCGGCCGCGTCGTGCCGTCGGCCGTGGTGACGAGGTCGCCGATCACCAGCGTCTCGACGGCGCGGTCGCCGTCTGGGGTTGCGATGGTGGTGCCTTCGAGGAAGCAGACGGGGAAGGGCGTCACCGAGACGGTGAAGGTCGAGAGGACCACTTTTTCGGAGTTCGAGTAGAGGAAGTAGTTGCCGTCCCGCAGCACCACGATTCCACCGGACGCGTGGCCGACGAACTCGACATTGAAAGTGCCGTTGATGGTGACGGTGTCGCCGACTCGGAACGTCCCGTCGACACTGGCGGTGACGACGGCATTGTATGTGACGACGGTGTTGCCCAGCACGGTGGCCGTCTTGGTGTCGACGTCGTAGCTGATACTGACAGAGACGCTTGCATCAAACTCGGCAGCCATAGAGATTCCTCTTCGCCCTGCGGTCGCGACGCGCGCCACCCCGCCCCGGCTACGCGCCTGGGCGGGCAATCATTCGGCTGTCGATAGTGATGATCGGCGGAGGCGACCGTCGCTCACGTGTAGCAGAAGCGGAAGCCGTCGCCGTCGCTTTCGACCCGGCCGGCCGTGCGGCCCGGGAAGTGCGCGGTCAATAGGACCGTGTCGGTGTCGGCGCAGCGGCGGATGATGTCGTGGCGCGTGCGGGTGCTTTCCGCCGGGTCGGCGTCGGCGGTGCAGTGCCAGTGCGGCCGGCCGAACTGCACGGGGTGGTGCAGGGCGTCGCCCGTCAGCAGCGCGCGGCGGCCGCCGGCGGCGATTTCGAGGCCGCTGTGGCCGATGCAGTGGCCGGGCAGTGGCAGCAGCGTCAACCCAGCGTCGAGGCCGGCCTCAGGGGGCAGCGCCGTGTCGAACAGCGTCGCCCGGCCGCTCTCCACCAGCGGCAGCACGCACTCCTTGAAGGCGAGCCGCGAGGCGAGGGGGCCGTTGCCGCTCGCCTCGATCGCCAGGCGGTTCTCGAAGTCGGCGGCGCCGAATAGGTAGCGGGCGTTCGGGAAGGTCGGCACGAAGCGGCCGTTGTCGTCGCGGACGTTCCAGCCGACGTGGTCGACGTGCAGGTGGGTGCAGAAGACGAAGTCGATGTCCTCGGGCCTGAGGCCGAGGGCCGCGAGGTTGGCGAGATAGGGCGTGTCGAGCTGGTGGAACGGCGAGGCGGCGCCGCGCTCGCGCCGGTCGCCGCAGCAGGTGTCGACGAGGATCGTGCAGGACGGCGTGCGCACGACATAGGAGTGGACGCCGATCAGCAGCTTCTTCGCCGCCCAGTCGACGCCGTCGTCGCCGATCCGGTGCCGCTCGCCCTCGATCTCCGCCCAGTCGAGGTCGGCGATCAGCCAGTTCGGGTCGAGCGGGAAGAAGTCGAGCTCGACGATCTTCTCCACCGTGACGGCGCCGAAGCGCTGGGGGGACATCGCGGGGTGTCGCATCGGCGGCCTCACGGGGTGGCGGGAAGCGTGCCTTCCGCCCCGGCGCCGCAGACGAGCACGCAGACGCGGGCGCCCGCCGGCACGGCGATGCGGCCGGCCTGGAGTGCCGCCACGGCCGCGGCGCCGCTGAGGTCGGCGGCGATGCCGAACTCGAACCACAGCCAGCGCGCCGCCTGGAGCATCTCGTCGTCCTCGACCAGCACGATCTCGTCGACGGTGCGGCGGACGGTCTCGTAGACCGGCGTCTCGGTCTTGCCGCAGCCCATCGTGGCGACGCGGGTCGTCACCTGCGGCAGCCGCACGACGCCGCCGGCGGCGAGGCAGGCGTGCAGGGTGGGCGAGCCGGTCGGCTCGATGCCGACGATGCGCGTCTTCGGCGACAGCGCCTTGAAGGCGACCGACAGGCCGGCGATCAGCCCGCCGCCGCCGATCGCCACCAGCACGAGGTCGAGGTCCGGCACGTCCTCGAGGATCTCGAGGCCGACCGTGCCCTGGCCGGCGACCACGGCCGGATCGCCGAACGGGTGGAAATAGGCGGCGCCGGTCTCCTCGGCGAATTCGAGCGCCGCGACGTTCGCCTCGTCCCAGACGCGGCCGACCGTGCGCACGGTGGCGCCCCAGGCGGCGAGCTTCTCGACCTTCTCGCGCGCCACGGTGGTCGGCACGAAGACGGTGGCCGGGACGTTCGCCAGCGCCGCGGCGCGGGCCGTGGCGAGGCCGTGGTTGCCGCCCGACGCGGTGACGATGCCGTGCGCCAGCGTCTCCTTCGGCGTCGTCAAGAGCTTGTTCGTCGCGCCGCGCGCTTTGAACGAGCCCGAGGCCTGCAGGTTCTCGAGCTTGAAGAGGAGGGTGCCGTCGACCAGCGGCGCCCGCATCGCGGTCGCCGCCATCACCGGCGTGCGGCGGACGAATGGCGCGATGCGCGCGTGCGCGGCGCGGATGTCATCGAGCCTGATCATCGCTGCGCCGCCCACCCGTCCGTCACGCCGACTCACGAGCGGCGATGATAGCCCGTGCGAGGCCGGTCACATCAGCCCTTCGGCGCGCACGTGGTCGAGGGTCTCGTCGAGGGCGACGGCGACGACGCGCAGGATCTCCTCGATGTCGGCCTTCTCCACCACCAGCGGCGGCGCGATGGTCAGCGCGTCGCCGAGCGCCCGCAGGATGACGCCGTGCTCCTGGCAGCGGCGCTCGATATAGAGGCCGATGTTGGCGGCCGGCGGGAAGGACTCCTTCTTCGCCTTGTCCTTGACGATCTCGATCGCGCCGACGAGGCCGAGGCCGCGCGTCTCGCCGACGAGCGGGTGGTCGGCCAGCGCCGCCATGCCGTCCTGCAGCACCGGCGCCATGCGGCGCACGCGGGCGACGATGTCGAGGTCCTCGTAGATGGCCAGCGTTTCCAGCGCCACGGCGGCGCAGACCGGGTGGCCGGAATAGGTGAAGCCGTGGCCGAACACGCCGATCTTGCTGCTTTCCGACAGGCACGCCTGCCAGATCGGCTCGGAGATCATCA
>JAESGV010000160.1_pt1 | contig 60551 bp, 48 predicted proteins | sample 9269781 | NCBI WGS metagenome assembly JAESGV01 (sample SAMN15741586, study PRJNA653496) | algae metagenome | isolation source: Tildeniella torsiva UHER 1998/13D and co-occurring heterotrophs from... | place: Slovakia: Slovak Paradise National Park, Hrabusice, Kosice Region | collected 2000-01-01
ACAACTTTCCGGGTCAGCTCGGCAACGGCACCACCATCAGCTCCAACGTCCCCGTCACCGTCACCGGCATCAGTACTGCCACCGCCATCGCCGCTGGTGGCAGGCACACGTGCGCGCTACTGAGCGACAACACCGTCGCGTGCTGGGGAGACAATCTCTACGGGCAGCAGGGCAGCGGCACGACGATGCCCTACTCGACCGTGCCGGTCCCCGTCACCGGCATCACTACCGCCACCGCCGTTGCCTCGGGTGGCGGCCACACCTGCGCGCTACTGAGCAACAACACCGCCGCCTGCTGGGGATACAACCGTGACGGCCAGCTCGGATCCCAGACCTCCCTGCCATTCTCCAGAACGCCGGTCATCGTCACCGGCCTCACCAACGCCACGACGATCACCACTGGTGACCGCCACACCTGCGCACTGCTGAGCGACAACACCGTCGCGTGCTGGGGCGACAACGCCAACGGGCAACTAGGCAACGGCACAGCGTCCTCGTCCAACGTCCCGGCCGCCGTCACCGGCATCACCAATACCGCCGCCGTCATCGCCGGCGACAGCCATACCTGCGCGCTCCTTGATGGCAACACCGTCGCCTGCTGGGGCCGCGGTAGTGACGGTCAGCTGGGCAATGCCAGCTCGGATAGCTCGAACCTGCCGGTCACCGTTCATGGACTGCCCTGAACCGCGGCGAGCGATCTCGCTGGCAGCGTGGTGTTGGAAGCCGGCGCGGGCACGTGCCTCGCCCCGGACGGCGATTCGACGCTCAGGCCGCTCCTCGTAACCGAGCGTTGGAAGTTGAACCCAGCGGTATCCGAGATGCTCAGCCACCACGCCGACGACTGCTGATCCCGGAGCCTCGCCCCGCCGGAACCTGTCCGTGACCGACCGGTGCACTCGCTGCAGTTAGATCAGAGTTCGGTCCTTGCGCCGGGCCACGAGGGCACGGCCCGTCAGAAGCACGCCGCACGCCACAAGGCCCACAGCCGCGTAGGGCCACAGGCGACCGAGGCCACCCGAGGACGGCCCCAGATAGCTTCCGTCGAGGGCCGTGGTACCTGCGCCCGTCCCGCAGTCGCCATCGAAGTCGTATGCGATCTGCGAGCTGACCCCTTCGACTTGGTCGGTCCAACCCCTGACCCGGTAGCTCACACCCGCCGCAAGGCTGGCGGCTGCATCGTCGTAACGCACAACGACGGCCTTGCCCGGTTCGGGAACCCGATCTCTGTCGTCCTGACGCACGCGATCCACTCGATACATGACCGTCGTGTCGTCGATGGCGTCAACGGTTTCATCGAAGTCCACAGACAGTGGCGCCATCGAGCATGCACCCGCGGGCGCTGTTCCAACGAGTGATCCCAGGACCCCCACCGACATAGCGGCAATCGTGAGGAACCGAACCAACGCCTGTCGGACCCGCAGCACCATTGCGTCATCGTCTCACGGTGCAGGCGGCCGAACCACCATGGCGGCGAGCCCCGCTGAACACACGATTCACGACTGGAAGAACCACCTAGCCTGGCGGCAGCACGTGTGCCCCCGAACGCCGGGACAGTGGCGTTCGCAGGCACACCCCGCCCAGCGTCCTGACGCCAGACCCGTCCGTCGCCCGGCCCCGCTAGATGTCCGAGGCGCTGATCTCCAGATCGCACGTCGTTGACACGCTGGCCGCAAGAGCGGTCGCGTCGGCGAAAGACTGCTCGAACGCCTCTTCGGTGCGAGCGGAGGCGTCGCCGGCGTAGAAGGCGATCTGACGGGCGATCACTGGCTTCAGGTCGTCGGGCGCCACGTTGACGATTGAGGTGTACATCTCCAGCAGGTACGCATCGCCGGTCGAGAACACCTCGTCGAGTGGCATCGATCCGCCCGAGAACGTTGCGGTCTTCTGCGCCTCAAGGTGAGCGAGGGCTGCGCTGAACTCACCGCAGAATCCGGAACCTGCGCTGGAGGTCGTCGATGAGGTTGAAGGCGCGACCGACTCCAGTCGTTCCGATGTGTCGCTGCACGACGTCGTCGTCAGCGCGATGACCACAGCCAGCAGACGAAGAACATGACGGACGGTGGGATGGGTTGCCGATGCGACCTGCCGCACTGCGCTATCTCCTGTCAGACACTGTGAATCCGGTACTGGCCAGTCGGCGGATGGCCGACTCGATCGCACTCGGCGATGCTCGCAACTCGAAGCTGATGACCTCGCAACGGAGCGCAGAAGTCCAAGTGCTGGTTCGCACAGCCTCCAGCTGCAGGTCGGCTCGGTCGTAGAAGCCCGCCCGAAGTCTGCGACTATCGACCACTGCGACCATCAGAGTCCTGTCATCGTTCGCGAGGAACACGCGCCGGCCGCTGCTGGTTCGAAGGCCGTGAGCGACAACCTGACCGCGAATGAACGCGATTGAGCCCACCGTCGGAGGGGGAGGCAGGTGCGCAAGCCCTGCGAGGTCATCCCAGGAGCAGTCCGGCTTGTCGAGAGCACCGATCAGGCGGAGCATCAGAAGGGCGTAGGGCAGACACGTATAGATGATGACGGCCACGACCGCAGCCGAGATCAGCAACTGCATGGCGCCTACGAGGAAGTCCAGTGACACCACCTTGCCAGTGTACGGGCGGGCTCCAGGAACCCAGTCAGTGCCTCCCGCCGTTGCACTGCCCCATATCGCCGGGACGGGGGTACGTTCGCTGGAACTCACCAGCCGGTCGGCGCTTCCTCCAAGATCGCTGTCGCTCGCTCTGCTTGATCGGCGCGGACGTAGATCCTCGATTGCGGCATGAAGCCGACACCGCTGAACCTCGGGAAGCCCGACTCGTCATGAGCGACAGCATGGATGCCATCCTCCTTGAGCATCATCAGGAGGATCTGCGAGAACGCAGTCGACACGCTGCCGATGTACACGACCTTGGGCAGGTCTCCACCGGTGTCGCTGCGGAACAGCCGGCCGAACCACTGACGAATACCCAAGAGGACCTTCCGATGGCCGTTCGCTCGCCCGAGAGTAGACGTGCCAAGGGTGCCCCCGAACGCCGGGAAGGCAACGCCAGCTCGATCGACTCAACCGCGGCGTCGCGAACGTCCCAGCTGCATCGAAGCGCCGCGAGACTTGTCTGGTGACTACGGAAAAGGGCTCCGAGGAACTTGGTCTGCTTTGCGCCCGGGTCGCCGATGACCTCGTGGACTTCTCGGGCCGGCTGCTCCACCGCGACACCACCTACATGCAGCACGTCGATCACGCGGCTCGCGCAGGACAACTCGGGGAATCGCTACGAGCAGTTCTGGCGCTCACGTCAGCTGGCTCGGTTCCGCAGTCGCTCGCTCTTGCGCGGACCGTGATGGAGCGCTGGGGGATCGATACGGTGATCCTCCTTGGCGACCGCTACGTGGAGCGATATCCGGGCACCACCGAGATGGCCTTCAGCGAGACCATCGACAGATGGGAGCGAGGCGAACTTGAGTCGGTTCTCGAGCGGCCAGAACTCATCGGCCAGAACCGATCGACAATGCGAATCGTCCGACGAGGTCTGAACGCCCAAGGCGCACCCGATCGGGTCCTCCACCCGCTCTACTTCGAGATCGACCGCTTCGACCCGTTCTTCGGCCCCCCGGACGACCAGCCAGATCTCGTGGGTGGCGCCCTCCTCGGCGACCCACGGAGGACAGCCGAACGCCACCGACAGCGGTACAACGCTTCAATGCGGTGGAGCGCCGTGGTTGACAGCCTTGAAGTGAACAGGCTCCTTGCGAGGAGGCACCGAGTGCATCTCAGGGTCCACTACCGCTTCCTCAGCGCCTTCGTACACGGGCAACACGCTGCGTACCGGTCGCTCGAAACGAGCCGGTTCAGGTCTCGGTACTCCAACGAGCACATTGGAGAGGAGCTGGCTCTGCTGTACGTAGCCCAGTTCGGCGCCCGCTACCTCCAGTCGCTGCTGCAGATGTGCGATCGGCCGCCGCCGGTCGAGATCGACGAGCGGAAGGACCTGGAAGCCCTGGCCCTTGAGCTGTTGAGCCGCACGCAGCACCTCTGGTTTCTCCATGACGAACCTTCGATGTACGACCGCGGCCAAGAGATGCTTGATCGAGCCGTTCGGTCCGAGAGCAGCAGCGACGTATGGGATCCGATGGCCTTGCCGCCGCAAGAGATCCGCTACTACCGGAACCCGATTGATCGCCTCGCTCGACTGCACGAGACCAGCACCGAGATGGTCACGCGATTCACCTACACATCCCCATGGTGAGGTCGGGTCTCGACGGACGTTTGCGTCTCGCCGGGTGTGGTCAGCCTCCAGCGACGAATGCGACGACGACGTAGGCGGCGTGCCTGTCGAAGTTCTGGCGGCGCCGGTCGTAGATGGTGGTGGTGCGTGGGTCGGCGTGACGCGCTGCGGTCTGAACATCCCGCAGCGGCACCCCGGCGTCGAGGGCAGCCATGATGAACGCCGAGCGCAGCATGTGGGGGTGGACCGAGTCGAGCCCGGCTCGTTTGCCGATCGACGCGACCCATCGATGCGCGGTGCGGCGGTCGAGTCGTTGTCCGTCGCGGCGTCGCAGGATCGGCCCTTCGTGGCGGTCACCGATGGCGAGGTCGACCGTGCGGGCAGTCCTCGGCACCAGCGGGATCACCGCCGGCTTGTTGCCCTTGCCGATGATCTGCAGGGTGCGGTGGCCTCGCTCGAACCCGAGATCCTCGACGTTGGTGCTGCACGCTTCGCTGACCCTCAGCCCGTTGAGCCCCAGCAGGACCGCGAGTGCTGCGTGGTCGCGGTCGTAACGCTCGGCAGTGAACAGGAACACTCCGAGCTCGGACCGGTCCAGACCTCTCGCCGTCGAAGGGTGCACGCGTGGGCGTCGGACGTACTGCGCAGGGTTGGAGGCGGTGCGCCCGTCGATGTGCGCGAAACGGAAGAAGCCGCACACCGTCGACAGGCGCCGGTCCACCGTGGAGGGAGCCAGCCCGCGGTCTTCGAGCCAGCAGCGGTACACCTCGATGTGCGCCCTGGACGCGTCGAGCACAGCGAGGCCGCTGTCAGTCGCCCACTGGAAGAAGCAGCGCAGGTCGTATCGGTATGCCTCGAGGGTGCGTCCGCTGTAGCGGGCGAGGAACGACATGGCGGCGAGCTGGGCGTCGTCGAAGGCGTCCGCGTCGAAGCGTTCCATCGTGGTGGGTGGCAGGTAGGTGGTGGTCATCGGTTCTCCGTTCTCTGGGGAGAACCAGCGAATACCTCGACCTGTGCGAGATCTACGGGCCACTCGCTGAGCCGACGCGCGGTGGGTGGGTTCGGGAGGACAAGCGGGAACGACTCGAAGCCAGCGTGACCGGTCCTGCATCCCTACGACCAGCTCTTCGGCGAGGTCACTCCCGAACCCGTCTGCCACGGTAGCGACTCAGCCGACTGCGGGCGACGGTCACCCAGCCGGCGTTAGGGGGCACGGCGTGCGGCGGCCGAGGAGAATGTGCTGGTGCGAAAGCAGTACTACGTGCGTCCTGCCGAGACCGGCGTCGACGCCTGGGACGTGGATCGTCTGATCGAGCTGAGCCGAGGCCGTCCCGTACGCGAGGTCGACGTCGACTCGATCGGCGAACTCGATCAGGACCACTGGTTCTTCCATCGAGAGGACCGACCGACCGTTCGTGAGATTGTCGAGCACATCAGGTTGATCTGCGACGTCGACACGTCGCACCCGGTCATCCTCGGACCGGATGGGCGGCTGATGGATGGGATGCACCGCGTCGCCCGTGCGCTACTCGATGGGCGGACCACCATCGCCGCCGTCCAGTTGGAGGCGCTGCCCCTGCCCGACTTTCGGGGGTGCAGTCCGGAAGACCTGCCGTATTGATCGCTGTCGTGCGCCGATCCGGCGTTATGCGGCAGGCCCGTTGCCTAGCTCATGTGGAGCGCATCGAGAAGATCCTGGGTGCGCTCAGAGTCCTGCGCCAACTGCTCGGCGGAGAGTCCGTCGCTGTCGATGGCTGTCACGTCGGCTCCAGCTTGCACGAGGCGTCGGATCGCATCGGGATTCTCCTGGTGCACGACGGCGAGCAGTGGCGTCCTGCCGTTGCGGTCGGTCGACTCCAACGACAGCCCGAGGGACAACACGAGTTCGATTGCGTCGTCGGAACCGGACTTGAGCGCGTGATGCACGAGTGTGTCCTGGTTCGTTGGATTCACAGCGTTCGGGTCTGCGCCGGCATCCAGCAACGAGCGCATCGCACGGACGCAGTCGTCGGTGTCGCCGATACAACTGAAGAGTGGCGGGTAGCCGGGAGGGTTCGGGTCCGCACCGGCGTCGAGGAGCAGTTCGATCAGGCGGGTTGTCTGGTCACCGTTCGTGTCTCGATGCGCTGCTTCGGTCAGTGCCGACCACTGGCGTTCACCGTCGCTAGCGACGGCGTTTGGGTCGGCTCCCATTCGGAGAAGTTCTGCGGCTGTGGCTTCGTGACCGAATCGGATCGCAAGGAAGAGCGCTGTTTCGTCGGCGGCGTTGCGGGTGTCGACCGCCTGGGTGGCTGCGGCGTGGAGCTGCTCGTCTCGGTCTCCGCGGCGGGCGGAGCGGTGCAACGGCGTGTAGCCGTGAGCGCCGCGAAGGGCTGGATCTGCGCCCAGTTCGATCAGCAGTTCAGCCATGTCGTCCTGGTCGGCGGCGTCTGCGTTGGTCAGCGCCGACCAGCCATCGTCGTCCACGGCGTTCACGTCTGCACCTCGTTCAACGAGCAGACGAACTAGCGGCGCGTCCTCGAAACTCACCGCCCGAGCAAGTGGTGACTCCAGGAAGAAGCCGAAGTCCGGCACGTAGCTCAGACCGCGACCATTCGGACTGGCGCCATGGTCGAGGGCCTTGGTCACGTGATCGAGGTCACCCGAGTTGATCGCACGTGCGAGGTCGAGGGAGGACGGGCGTGCCGCTGCGTTCGACATGCTCTCAGTTTGCCGACCTAGGCGTCAGAGTCCTCGTTGATATCCCTCGAACGGCCATCGGCAACTGACCGACCTCGACCCGGCGATAGGAGACGGTCGGGACCGTGTCGATTGGTCGGAGTCTCGGCAGACTTGGGGATGGACTCGGCAGTGGTGGCCCGCTTCGGTGCGGCAATTCGCTCGTCGGGTGCGATCTTCTTCTTCGTCGGCGCCGCTGGAGCACTCGTCGCCTTGCCCGTGCTGCTTGGGATTCCCGCCTGCGCGCTTGGGATCACCCTTGGAGTCCGGTGGTGGCGAGTAGCTGTCGTGGCTGATCGATCCCACCTGTACGTTCGCAACTGGACCTGGACCCATCGAATCCCTTGGGCGGCGATCGATGGCTGGCAGATGTCCTCGACGTACCTCGGCGTCGAAGTGTCCGGGCGCCGCCACCCCATCATCCTTGACGCCACGAACAACCAGTCTCTCCGCAGCAGGCAGAGGAGTGCGCGGCTACAGCAGACACTCGACTCACTCGTTAGCGCCAAGCGAGCGGCGACGTGACCTACATCGGCTTCACCGCATAGCCGGCGTTCCGGGGGCGGCTAGCACTCTGTGGTCGTCACCCGTTCGTTGACCGTGTCCTCGCGATCGCCATCCGAGATCGTCAGGGTCGCTGTAAGGGTGGTCTTGTCGGTGTCGAACGTCGGGTTCTGCTCGGTCGAGGTCGAACCGTCTGAGAGCTCCCACCACCAGCTCGTGGGCTTGCCGTCAGACTCGTCGAACAGACGGATCGCCCTGACGGGGCAGGAGGTGGGCCCGGTGTTCTCCTGTTCGAACTGGTGCGAGAACTTCGCCCGCAGCGCATCGCTCGCCTCGGTCTGGGTGCACGCAGCGCCCGTCAGGAGCGTCACCGAAATCAGCGCGAGTCCAACAATCCTCATCCCCGACCAGTTGTAGCCGAGTGAGAGGGCTCACGCTGGGCGCGAGATGGACCGTGGCATATGTGCCGTTCGGGGGCACCCGCGACGGCCCTCCCCAACTCGCCGGGGATGGAGAACTGCTCGAACTGCCACCACCTGGTGCCTGCGCGACTGAACCACCCGAGGCGCGGGTTCTGGAGCGCTCGTGCGGCGGGTAGACGGCGGTGGTCGTTGACATGCTCCCGCACGTCGGGTGTGATGGACGTCACATCGAGGGGGGTCTCGTGTCGAGAGTTGGTCACCGGTCTCGGGTGCTCGTGGCGCTGGGCGCAGCGGCCGCGCTCGCGGTGATCTCGGCGAGCTGCAGCTCCGACGGCGACGACGGCGCGGCGTCGCTCATCTGGTACATCAACCCCGACAACGGGGGCCAGGCCACGCTCGCCGAACAGTGCAGCGACGCCTCGGACGGCGCCTACCGGATCCAGACCCAGATCCTCCCCAACGAAGCCGACGCTCAGCGGGAGCAGCTCGTGCGACGCCTGGCCGCCGCCGACTCATCGATCGACCTGATGAGCCTGGACCCGCCCTTCGTCGCCGAGTTCGCGAACGCCGGCTCCCTCCGTCCCATCACCGACCCCGACGACGTCGAGGCACTGACCGAGGACGTGCTCGAGGGCCCGCTCACGACCGCCTACTGGAACGACGAGCTGGTGGCGACCCCCTTCTGGGCCAACACGCAGCTGCTCTGGTACCGCACGTCCGTGGCCGAGGCCGCGGGCGTCGACCCGACTGCGGAGGACTTCACCTGGGACGCGATGATCGACGCCGCCGAGTCCCAGGAGAAGCGGATCGGCGTGCAGGGCCGGCGATACGAGGGCTACATGGTCTGGATCAACGCCCTGGTCGCGTCCGGCGGCGGACAGATCATCGAGAACACCGAGGCGGGCGTCGACGCCACGCCCTCGGTCGCCGGGCCCGCCGGCGACGCCGCCGCCGAGGTGGTCGGCCGACTGGCACGTTCCTCCGCCCGCCCACCGGACCTGACCACCGCCGGCGAGGAGGAGGCCCGCACCCTCTTCCAGGGTGACACCGGCGCCTTCATGGTGAACTGGCCCTATGTGTACGGCGCGGCGAAGGAGGGCGTCGAGACCGGCGCCATCGACCAGGCCGTGCTCGACGACATCGGCTGGGCCCGGTACCCGCGCATCGACGCCGACCAGGCGAGCGCGCCGCCGCTCGGTGGCATCAACCTGGCGATCGGCAACTTCACCGAACATCCGGATGAGGCGCTCGACGCCGTGAAGTGCATCACGTCGGTCGAGAGCAACGCCCAGTACATGGTCGAGGCGGGCAACCCGGCGGCGCGGGCTGCCGCGTACGACGACCCGGAGGTGCGCGAGGCGTTCCCGATGGCCGACCTCATCCGCGAGTCGATCGACGACGCCGGCCCGCGGCCGATCACGCCGTACTACGGGGACGTCTCCACCTCGGTCCAGCGCACCTGGCATCCCTCCAACGAGGTGGAGGCACCGACCACGCCGGAGCGGACCGACACCTACATGAGCGAGGTCCTGCAGGGAGAGCGGCTGTTGTGAGCACCACCGTGGCACCCACCGGCGACACCACCGAGCCGGACCGACCGACACCGCCGAAGGGCGTCTCGGACCGGCTCCGACACGAGCGACGTCTGGGGCTGCGCCTCTCGGCGCCGGCGTTCATCGTCATGATCCTCGTCACGGCCTACCCGCTCGGATACGCCATCGTGCTGTCGCTGTTCCGCTACCGGCTCACCGACCCCGACGGCCGGTCGTTCGTCGGACTGCAGAACTACCTCACCGTGCTCACCGACCCCGTCTGGTGGAGCGCGGTCTCGACCACGGCGATCATCACGGTGATCAGCGTGGTCGTCGAGCTGGTGCTCGGCTTCGGCTTCGCATGGGTCATGTACCGCATCCTGCGCGGTCGTTCGGTCATCCGCACCGCGATCCTGGTGCCCTACGGGATCATCACGGTCGTCTCGGCGTTCGTCTGGCGCTACGCCTTCCAGCTGGACTCGGGATTCGTCAACCAGTGGTTCGGCCTGGCGGACTTCAACTGGTTCGGCGAGCGGTGGTCGAGCCTCTTCGTCATCACCCTGTCGGAGATCTGGAAGACCACGCCGTTCATCTCGCTGCTGCTGCTCGCCGGCCTCGTCCAGGTGCCAGAGGACATGCTCGAGGCGGCCAAGGTCGACGGCGCGACCGCCTGGCAGCGGCTGTGGAAGATCGTGATCCCGAACATGAAAGCGGCGATCATGGTGGCGGTGCTGTTCCGCACGCTCGACGCGTGGCGGATCTTCGACAACCCGTTCATCATGACCGGGGGCGCCAACGAGACCGAGACGCTGTCCTTCCTCGCCTACCGCCAGAACGTCACGCTCGTGAACCTCGGCGCCGGCTCTGCAGTGTCGGTGCTGCTGTTCCTGACGGTCGTGGCGATCGCGTTCCTGTTCGTGAAGGGCTTCAAGACCGACCTGTCCCAGGTGCGAGGTGACGACTGATGGCCAGCGGCAACCGCACGAGCAACTGGTGGACCGTCTGGGGTCTGGTCATCCTGGCGTGGGCGATGTTCCCGCTGCTGTGGATGGTGTCGCTCGCGTTCAAGAGCCCGGCGACCTTCCGTGACGGCGCCCGCTCGTTCTTCCCGTCGGAGTGGACGTGGGAGAACTTCGACACCGTCTTCAGCGACGAGCTGTTCACCTCGGCGCTGCGCAACTCGTTCGGCATCTCCATCCTGGCGACACTGATCTCGGTCGTCATCGCGATGTTCGCCGCGTACGCCATCGCCCGACTCGAGTTCCCCGGCAAGCGGCTGCTGCTGTCGCTGGCCCTGGCGATCGCGATGTTCCCCCAGGCCGCGCTCGTCGGGCCGCTGTTCAACATGTGGCGCGGGCTCGGGATCTACGACACCTGGATCGGGCTCATCATCCCGTACCTGACCTTCGCCCTCCCGTTGTCGATCTGGACGATGTCGGCGTTCTTCCGCCAGATCCCCTGGGAGATGGAGCAGGCTGCGCAGGTCGACGGGGCCACGCCGTGGCAGGCGTTCCGCAAGGTGATCGTCCCGCTCGCGGCGCCGGGCGTGTTCACCACGGCCATCCTCACCTTCTTCTTCTGCTGGAACGAGTTCTTGCTGGCGGCGTCGCTCACGTCGACCGACCGCGCCCGCACCGTGCCGGCCGCGCTGTCGTTCTTCACCGGGTCGTCGCAGTTCCAGTCGCCCGTCACCGCGATCATGGCCGCCTCGGTCGTGGTCACCATCCCCGTCGTCCTCATCGTGCTGGCCTTCCAGCGCCGCATCGTCGCCGGGCTCACGTCCGGCGCGGTCAAGGGCTGACCCGCACCGAACCAAGGGAGACCCACATGGCGTCCATCACCATGCGGAACATCGTCAAGAAGTACGGGGACGGGTTCCCCGCGGTGAACGACGTCAGCCTGGACATCGCGGACGGGGAGTTCATGATCCTCGTCGGCCCGTCGGGCTGCGGGAAGTCGACGCTCTTGCGCATGATCGTCGGGCTCGAGGACATCACATCGGGCGACATGATGATCGGCGACGAGCGCGTCAACGACGTCGCGCCGCGAGACCGCAACCTGGCGATGGTCTTCCAGAACTACGCGCTGTACCCGCACCTGAGCGTCTACGAGAACATCGCCTTCCCGCTCCGGCTGCGCAAGAACCTGTCGGACGACGAGATCCGCGCCAAGGTGACCGAGGCGGCCGACACCCTCGAGCTGACCGAGCACCTGGAGCGCAAGCCGAGCAACCTGTCCGGCGGGCAGCGCCAGCGGGTCGCGATGGGCCGGGCCATCGTGCGCGACGCGCAGGTGTTCCTGTTCGACGAACCGCTGTCGAACCTCGACGCGAAGCTCCGCGGGCAGATGCGCACCGAGATCCTGCGACTCCAGCGCAAGCTCGGCACAACCACCGTGTACGTCACCCACGACCAGACCGAGGCGATGACGCTCGGCGATCGGGTCGCCCTGCTGAAGGCGGGCGAGATCCAACAGGTCGGCACGCCCCGGGACCTCTACGAGCACCCGGTGAACATGTTCGTCGCCGGGTTCATCGGGTCGCCGCCCATGAACTTCGTGCCGGGCGCGGTCGAGGGCGGCAAGCTCCGACTGCCGTTCGTCACGATCGACCTGCCCGAGGACATGGCCACCGCCATCGGTGACAAGGACCTGGTCATGGTGGGCATCCGTCCCGAGAAGTTCGACGACGAGGCGCTCGTCGACCCGGCGAAGGTCAGCGACGGCATCACCTTCGAGACACCGGTCGACGTGGTCGAGTGGCTCGGCAACGAGCAGTACGCATACATCCCGTTCGAGGCCGAGGCCGACATGGTCGCCTCGTTGTCCGATCTGGAACGGGACCTCGACAGCGAGCGCCTGCGCAACCAGCTGGTCGTGGCCCTGTCCCCCGCCAGCACCATCAGCGACCACTCGACCGCCCGCATCTGGTTCGACCCGCGGCACCTGCACGTGTTCGACCCGAGCACGGGCGCCAACCTCACCCGCCAGGTCACCGCCCCGGCCTGAGCGCGACACGCGCGCCGACGGCGCGCCGGACCGACGACAGCACCGAGGAGGTGACCCGTTGGCCGACCTCGAGCTCCGCCTGCGGGTGACGTCGCCCGAGTTGCTCGCGCTCCCCTGGACCACACCGCTCGACGAGTGGGACCCGACCAGGGTGGCGCTGCGAGATCTGCCCGTGGGTCCCAGCCGCCACCTGGTGCGTTTCGTCGAGGCCGACGGTGCGCTGTGGGCGCTCAAGGCGCTGCCGGGCCGCGTGGCCCAGCGCGAGTACGACGTGTTGCGCCACATGGAGGACGAGGAGCTCTCGTCCGTGCGCCCCGCCGGCGTGGTGCACCAGCCGAGCGACGACGACGCCATCCTGGTCACCCACTACCTGGAGGGGTCGTGGCAGTACCGGCGGCTGCTGCTGCGCGTCCCGGCGACCATGACCGTGCACCGGGGCCGCCTGTTCGACGCGATGGCGGTGCTGCTCGTCGACCTCCACCGCAACGGCATCTACTGGGGCGACTGCTCGCTGGCCAACACGCTGTTCATGCGTGACGGCCAGGCCATCACCGCCTGGATGGTCGACGCGGAGACGGCCGAGCTGCACGACCGCTTGAGCGACGGGCAGCGCCGCATGGACCTGGAGGTCATGGTCGAGAACGTGGCGGGAGGGCTGCTCGACGTGGCGGCCCGGCGCGAGGATCCGCCCGAGGCGATGGCGGGCATCTTCGACGAGGCTCGCAGCGTCGCAGAACGCTACGAGCAGCTCTGGGGCCTGCTGCACGATGAGCCGGTCATCGGGATCGAGGACCACTACGAGATCGAGTCGCGCTTGCGCCGGCTGAACGAGATGGGGTTCGCGCTCGACGAGGTCCGCTTCGAGGCGGCCGGCGAGCGGACCGACCGGGTGCGCATGAAGGTCGCCGTCGCCGGTCGCAGCTTCCACTCCGAGCAGCTGGCACGTCTGACTGGCCTGCGGGTCGGTGAGGGCCAGGCGCGGATCCTGTTGAACGACCTGCGCGCCTTCCACACCCGCATGCAGCAGGAGACCCGCACCGACGTGCCCGAGGACGTCGCCGCACGCCACTGGATGCTCGAGGCGTTCGGACCCGGCGCCGAGCGTGCCCACGAGGCGGTCGGGCACCGCGGCGATGCGATCCAGGCCTACTGCGACCTGCTCGAGGTCCGCTGGCTCCTCTCGGAGGAGGCCGGCTACGACGTCGGCGACGGGCCGGCGCTCGAGGCGCTGCGCCAACGCCGCACGCCGGACGAGGCCGCAGCGAACCTGTCCTTCGTCGAGCTGCCGACCGAGGAGCTCCCGCGGGTCACCCCCGACGGGCCCGACTGACCTGCCCGCGACATTGGGGTCGTCATCGACACGATGTGTCGATGACGACCCCCATGTCCGGGGCGTGCTGCGGTTGCGTGTCGGTGACGGTGAACGAGTCGGATCAGAGGGCGAGCAGCGCGGAGAGCGTGCCCACGGACCCGGTGCCGCCACCGATGCCCGTGCCCCCGCCCGCACCACCGCCACCCGCAGCGCCGCCGCTGTAGGTCACGCCGCTCAGGGCCGGGCTCGCAGCGCTCGCCCGCAGGATGCCGATCGAGGGGCCGCCCGTGCCGCCGCCACCCGCACCGGCGTGTCCGCCGCGGGCACCGGCGCCACCCGTGCCACCGGCACCGCCGTCGGTGCTCTTGATCCCTCCAGCTCCGCCGGGACCGCCGGGCTGGCCGAGGCCCCCGGCGCCACCGGTGCCCCCGGTGCCGCCCACGCCGCGCTGGATGGCGACGTTGACGATCGTGGGCGACCCGGAGCCGACGAGGACGCCGATCGACGCACCGCCCTGTGCGCCGCCGGAACCGGCCGAGGGCGCACGAGTGCCGCCCTGTCCGCCACCACCGCCGCCGGCGCCGTAGTCGTCGGTGCCGTCGTCGCACCCGCCGCCACCACCGCCGCCACCGCCACCGGTGCCGTTCTGTCCGAGGGTCCCGCCGCTCCCTGTGCCCGCCGGCGCCCAGAGGCCCGACGAGATCGTGCCCGAGGTCGACGGGGCGCCGGGACCGCCGGTCCCGTCGCTCACCAAGCCGGGCTGGCCCGGCCCACCGGCGTTGCAGACGCCGCCACCACCGCCGGCGTCACCGGGTGAACCTGCAGGGTTGGTCGCTGCTGCTGCGCCCCCATCACCTCCACGAGCGTCCAGGTTCAGGCTGAAGACGCCGCAGTTGGTGTCCATCGTGCCGCCGGCACCACCGGCGCCGCCGGCCGCTGCGCCCGATCCTCCGCCGGCGCCGCCGCCGCCACGGGTCGAGTTGTTGCACGTCGTGTTGAAACTGCCGCCGTCGCCGCCGGCCGATCCCGACGGGGCGGCGGACTGTGTCGCCGAGGCGCCCGTCGACCCGGTTGCGCCCGCAGCGCCGTCACCCGCGACCACGACCAGGTCCTCGAGGCGCAGGTTGCTGCCCGAGCCCCGCGTGACGATGCCGTACGACGACTGCCCGGCACCGGCTGCGTCGGCGCCCTCGACCCGCAGGCCGATCAGCGTCGTCGGAGCCGTCAGACCGTCGGCGAGGATCGCCACGGTGCCGTTGACCGACCCCGAGGACGAGCCCTCGACGGTCGTGGTAGTCGACCCCGTCGCCGCGGCCCCACGCCGGAAGTTCTGGCCGAAGCCGCCGCGGACGTCGATGCCGCTCGCCGCCGTGAACGACGGGTAGGTGCCACCGGCGACGACCACCGTCGTGTCCGACGATGCGGCCGCCCGGCCGAGCGCGTGTCCGATCGTGGCGCACGGCGAACCGGGAGCACCACACGACCCCGTGTCGAAGCCGCCGGAGAACGCCACGAACGTGGTGTCGGCGACGACCCCGTCGTAGCCGTCGCAATTGCTGTCGGTGCCCGCCGCGTCGAACGCATCGGGCGCTCCCGGGAAGGTCGACGCGACCGCGTCGTCGCAGTCCGACGGCGGGCTCACGCCGTCGCCGTCGTCGTCGACCACGGCGACGATCTGCACGGTGGCGCTGTCGGTGCCGCCGCTGTCGTCGGTGACGGTCAACGTCGCCGTCCACGTGCCGGCCGCGTAGGTGTGGGTCGGGCTCTCCTGCGTGGAGTCCGCACCGTCCCCGAAGTCCCAGTCGTAGGACACGACGGAGCCGTCGGGATCCGCCGACGCGGATCCGCTGAACGACACCACCAGCGGACGGGCACCCGAGGTCGGGTTGGCGTTGAGCGCCGCCGTCGGCAGCTGGTTGGGCGTCACCAGGATCGTCACGGTCGCCGTGTCGACGGCGCCGTTGTCGTCGGTGACGGTCAGGGTCGCGGTGTAGGAGCCGTCCTGGAGGTAGGTGTGGCTCGGGTTGGCCTGCGTCGAGCTGCCGCCGTCCCCGAAGTCCCAGTCGAAGGACGAGATGGTGCCGTCGGCGTCGGTCGATCCGGCGGAGGAGAACAGCACCGTCAGCGGCTCCTTGCCGGAGGTCGGCGTCCCCGTCGCCGCGGCCGTCGGCGCCTGGTTCGGGGTGACGACGGTCTGGACCGTGGCGGTGTGGCTGCCACCGGCGTTGTCGGTCACCGTGAGCGTCGCCGTGTAGGTGCCGGCCGACGTGTAGGTGTGGCTCGGGTTGGCCTGCGTCGAGGAACCACCGTCACCGAAGTCCCACGAGCGGGACACGATCGTGCCGTCGCTGTCGGTCGACCCGGCGGAGGAGAACAGCACCGTCAGCGGCTCCTTGCCGCTGCTCGGACTGCCCGACGCCACCGCCGTCGGCGCGACGTTCGGCACGGGGCTCACGTCGATCACGACCGACGCGGCGTCGGTGTCGCCATCGTCGTCGGTCACCGTCAACGTCGCCGTGTAGGACCCGGTGGACGAGTAGGTGTAGGTCGGGTCGGCGAGCGCGGAGGAGTTGCCGTCGCCGAAGTCCCAGGCGTACGACACGATCGTGCCGTCGCTGTCGGTCGAGTCCGACCCGCTGAACGCCACCGTCAGCGGGACCTGTCCGGCCGTCGGCGTCGCGTTGGCGACCGCCGTCGGGGCCACGTTCGCCGCCACCTCGACCGCGACGCTCGCACTGTCGGTGTCGCCGTCGTCGTCGGTCACCGTCAACGTCGCGGTGTAGGAGCCGGCGACGACGAAGGTGTGGGACGGGTCGGCCTGGCTCGAGGTCCCGCCGTCGCCGAAGTCCCACGCGTACGACACGATCGTGCCGTCAGGGTCGGTGGAACCCGAGCCGGTGAACGCGACGGCCAGGGGTGCCTTGCCCGTCGTGGGCGTGGCCGAGGCGCTCGCCGTGGGGGCCAGGTTCGGTGCGACCTCGATCACCTGGGTCGAGGTGCCCGTGGCCCCGTCGTCGTCGGTCACCGTCAGCTGCGCGACGTAGGACCCGGCAGCGGTGTAGGTGTGGCTCGGAGCGATCTCGTCCGAGGATCCGCCGTCGCCGAAGTCCCACGCATAGGACACGATCGTGCCGTCGGGGTCGGTGGATCCGGACCCGTCGAACGCGACGACGAGCTCGACGCTGCCCGAGCTCGGATCCGCCTGCAGATCCGCGCTGGGCGACTGGTTCGGGACGGCCTGCACGATGACCGTGGTGGTCGCCGTCGCCGTCGCCCCGTCGTCGTCGGTCACGGTGAGCACCGCGTCGTACTCGCCGACGGCTGTGTAGACGTGGCCGGGATCGGCCTCGGTCGACGTGGTGCCGTCACCGAAGTCCCACGCGTGGGCGACGATCGTCCCGTCGGGGTCGCTCGAGCCGGCAGAGGTGAACGCCACCGTGAGCGGCACGGTCCCGACCGACGGGTCGGCAGCGGCCGAGGCGACCGGGCGCAGGTTGACGCCGGTCGGAGGTGGCACGCACGCCGCCGCCACCAGCGCGAGCGCGCCCACGAGTACGAGCAGAGCCGAGCGAACCCGAATCATCACAGTGCCCCAATCCTCCCGGGTGCCACCCGGGCCACAGCCAAGTGTGAACCACGTTCGTCGATCGGGGCTGGCCGATCAAGTGGTTCCGGGTGAACTCCTGGCATCGTCGGGAGAACCCGGGGCGACCTCGTGCTCCTGCTCGTCGGGGATCAACAGGACCGCGCCCGCCAGGAAGCACACTGCGCCGACGAAGGTGCCCAGGTTCACCAGGGCCACGCTGCGCAGGTCGGTGGTCCCGGGCACCACCTTGGCCGCGACCGCCGACACGCCGAAGGCGATCGAACCCACCATGTTCAGCGTCGCGACGGACCAGTCCAGATCGCGGGGGTTCCACGACCACCACGGTCGACGCACACCGGCGTACGCGAGCACGCTCGCCACGAGGAAGGCGATGGACCCGAACATGTCCGGACGCCACACGAGTCGCTTGGCCTGGTCCGCATCGAGCGACGCGTTCAGCGCGGAGAACGTGCTGACGTTGAACAGGATCGTCCCGACGAACTGCACCATCCCGGACCACCACTCGGGACGGTCCACCGAGCGCACCCGGGTGCGCCAGTGCGCACCCGACCGTGGCCGTTCGTCGGCACGCAGCACGCCGATCGAGATGAGGAACTGCAACAGTGCTGCGAGCGTGAAGAACACCGAGCCGATCGCGAAGGTCACGTTGTCGGCGCGGACCCCGACCAACGAGGCGTAGCCGGGCAGCGCGCCGACCGCGAAGCAGACCGAGCCGATGGAGAACGACGCGGCGACCTGCCAGTCGGCGCGCCCGGGTGTCCACCACCTGGTGCGGGTCACCCCTGCGGCATCACCGGTCGACATGGGCGACAGCATGTCCGGTCGCGGAGACCGGGGCCAGCACCAACGCCGAGCACATGTCGATGAGGTTCGCGACGAACGACGCGTGGTCCAGGTCGAGCTCCAGGCCCTCGTCCACGCGACGGGCACGCTCGGCGGTGGTCGAGGTCATCACCATGATCAGCGCGATCACCCGCTCGCGTCGCAGCTCGCCGGGGGCGTCGGGTCGCGCCTCGATCTCGTCGAGGATCGACCGCAGGTGCGCGCTCGTCGCTGCGTCGGACTCGACCCGCCACACGGCGAAGCGCCCACGCAGCTGGGCGACGATCCTCACGTAGGACCGACCGTGCTCGTCCACGAGCAGATCGCAGTAGGGCACCACCAGGCAGCGCACCAGGTCGGGCACCGGAGGGTGCTCGCCGAGCAGGGAGCGCAGGGCGCCACGCTCGTCGTCGACGGGGCCGCCACGGCGAGCGAGGAGCTCCAGCAGGAGCCCCTCGCGTGAACCGAAGTGGTAGCTGACCGCCGAGGTGTTGCGCTGCTGCGCCGCCTCGGTGATCTGACGGGTGGTGACCCCGGCGATGCTGTCGCGTGCGAACAGCCGCTCGGCCTCGTCGAGCAGCCGTTCGCGGGTGGTCGGCGTCTCAGCCACCGAGGGGGATGAGCGCGTTCTCCGGGATCACCTGCACCTCGAGGCCCTCGGGCAGCGGGTGAGCGAAGTCGGGGTACTTGCGCTTCGACTCGCGACGGAACCGCGTCGTGCGGTGCTCGGGCTCGGTGTCGAAGTTCGGGATCACCTTGGTGCCGAACAGCTCGATCATCTCGAGCACCTCGTCGTGCTCGAAGCCCTCGTTCGGGATGCCGAAGACCAGCTGGTCGCAGCCGACCTCCTGGTACTTCGAGATCTGCTCGTTGACCTCGTCGGGGTTGCCGCAGAGCAGATAGCCCTTCTCGATCAGGAAGTCGAGGGTCGCCTCGTCGGGGATGGCGTGGGGGGCGTCGGGCCAGATGACCGCGTGCTTCTGCTTCGGCATCGTCGAGTGGTACATGTTGACCATCGTGTTGAGGTAGCCCCGGCCCGACGACATGGCGATCTCGCGGGCACGCTTGGAGTCGGCCACGCAGACGACCGCATTGGTCATCATCACGTTGTCGTTCATGAACTGACCCATCGGCTCGGTGCAGTTGGCGATGCCCTCCTTGTAGGCGTCGATGCGACCCTTCAGGTTGTAGATGGGCTCGAAGTTGAACGCGATCGCGCCGATGCCGAGCTCGCCCGCCTGGGTGAAGGTCCCGGGGTTGCCGCAGCCGACCCACATCGGCGGGTGCCCTGCGCCGTAGGGCTTCGGGAGGATGTTGTGGGGGCTCGGCACCCGGAAGAACTCGCCCTCGAAGGTGTAGTCACGCTGCTCCCACATGCGCAGGATCTCCGGTGCGACCTCGTTCCACATCTCCTTGGTCTCGGAGGTGTGCAGGTCGAAGGTCTGCATCTCGTGCTCGCCGGCGCCGCGGCCGGTGCCCCACTCGTAGCGACCCTCGGTCACGTGGTCGAGCATGGCGACGCGCTCGGCGTTGCGCACGGGACGGTTCACCGGCGGCGACAGGTTCATGATCGCCGAGCCCAGGTGGATCTGCTCGGTCTTGGCCGCCACGTACGGGATGACGCACTCGGGAGCCGACATGTGCGAGTACTCGGTGAGGGCGTGGTGCTCGCCGAACCAGGCGTACTTCCAGTTGTAGCCGTCAGCGTGGATGGCGTACAGCATCTCACGCTGGAGCATCGTGTGCTCGGCGTCGCCGTTGTGCGCCGCCGGGCCCGGCAGGTAGCCGTTGAAGAACAGTCCGAACTCCATGGGGAACTCCATCCTCGTCCTGGAAAACTGGAACAGGTTCTAATGTACCCCATTAACGACGGGGGTCAAGGCCTTCGGGGACAAGGCCTTTGGCGACAGAGTCGTCGGGGACCGAGCTGTCTGCGGCCCGGCCAGCGGCGACAGCGCCTGCGGCGGCGGGGCCGGTTGGCAGACGATCAGGCAGTGGCGAAGCGCACCGGGACGACCGTCGAGGCGAGCACGCCCCCACCGTCCTCCATCGACAGCGTGTAGAACGCGATCGATCCGCTCGACGTGGCGGGCGCCTCGAAGCTCAGCGTCTCGGCGAAGGAACCCATCTCCCCCATCGAGCCGCCGGTCACGAAGCCCGCCCCGAGCGGCTGCGCGTCGGCGTCGCGGACGGAGACCTGCACGGTGCCCTCGAAGGCCGTGCTGGTGCCCTCGAGCTGCACCGGGGCGTTGACCTCCGCGCCGACCGCGGGCGACGTCGGCTGGATCTCCGGAGTGGTCGAGCCCGTCACCGACCACGTCTCCGCACCCGCGAGTCGCCGGAGCTGCACGGTCGTGACTGGTCCGTCGGCGGTCGGGCGCACGCCGACCTCCCCCGAGACCTCGTCGAGCTCGGCGAACTCCCCCACGATCGGCTCGATGAAGCCCACGAGGTCGACCGCGAAGGCGGTGGCGGCGTCCACCGGGTCGAGGTAGGTCTCCGACGACCCGGTCGGCGGCCAGACGACGAGGGTGTCCGTCTCGTCGGGCGGGGTGGATGACGAGGACGCCTCGGTCGTCGTGGTGTCCCCGGTCGTGCTCGTCGACGTGGCGGCATCGCCCTCGGCGTCGCCACCGCCGCAGCCGACGGCGAACAACAGGGCGCAAGCCAGCACGGCGACGGACACGGACAGGGAGCGGCGACGGTTCACGGGGTCTCCTCGAGGTGGTCGGACCGGACGAGTCTGTCCGGTCCGGGGGCTGCGGTGTCACATACCCCGCCCGCCGCCCCACACCCACCCCGCCCCTCCAATCCCATCCCACCGTTCTGTCGTGCGAGATCCGACCGGTGGGTCGGATCTCGCACTACAGAACGGGATCGGGGACCGGTTCAGGAGGGGACGATGACCGCTCGTCCGGACAGCTCCCCCGCGGCCAGCTTCTGGTACGCCGTGGGCGCGTCGGCCAGGTCGAAGCGCTCGACGTCGGCGGTGATCCGGCCCGACTCGGCCAGCGCCAGGACCTCCATCAGCTCGGGCAGCGAGCCCCAGTAGGTCGTCGCCACCGACACCTCGTAGGCGATCGAGAAGAAGCCGATGGGCAACGTGCCGCCGCCGATGCCGACGATCGTCAGGTGTCCGAGCGATCGCGTCGCCGCGGCGCCCAGCGCCAGCGTGTCGTCCGATCCGACCAGGTCGATCGTGACGTCCACCCCACGCCCGCCGCTCAGCTCCATCACCTCGGCCGCAGCGGACTCGCCGGCCGGCACGGTGTGGTGCGCACCGACGCGCTCGGCGTGGGCCAACGCGTCCGCGCTGCGATCGACGACCACGATGGTGGTCGGGGTCGTAGCGGCCAGGATCTGCACCGCCATGTGACCGAGCCCGCCGGCGCCGACGACCAGCGTCACGGAGCCCGGCAGGAGCAGCTCCCGTGAGCGGGCGATGGCGTGGTACGGCGTCAGACCTGCATCGGTGAGCGGCGCTGCGGCGACGGGATCCAGGTCGCCGAGCGGCACGAGCCACCGGCTCTGGGGCACCAGCATGTAGGGCGCCATCCCGCCGTCGTAGCCGAGCCCGCCGCCGGCCTTCGACAGCTCGACCTGACGTTCGCAGTAGTTCTCCATGCCGCAACGGCAGCGGTGGCACCGCCCGCAGCCCCAGGGCCCGTACACGGCGACGGGCGCCCCGACCTCGAGCCCGGTGACACCGGGCCCGGTCGCCTCGACCCACCCCGCGTTCTCGTGACCGATCGTGAAGGGCGGCCCCCAGGGCACGATCCCGTCGACGAAGTCGTGCATCAGGTGCAGATCCGAGTGACACGCCCCCGCACCACCGATGCGGACCAGCACCTCCCCCGGTCCTGGATCCGGTTGCGCCACCTCCCGGAGCTCGGCGTCGTGTTGCCACTGGGTGAGCTGGAGTGCCTGCATGCCTCCATGGAACCACGGACGTGTCGTCCGACACAGGGCCCTTGTGCCCGACGGAGGCCCGACCCCGTGCGCGTTCGACACGGTGCTCGCGGTCAGTCGGCTCGTTCGAGGAGCTCGGCGATGCCGTGCTCGATGCCGCGGGCGACGACGCCCACGTCGGGCACCGAGTCCTCGTCGCCGGTGACGCCGAAGAACAACCGTCCGTCGTAGGACAGGATGGCGGTCCCCACCCGCAGTCCCGTGCCGATCGGCACGAAGGGCCGGTGCTCGGTCATGCGTCGGCCCAGGCAGTAGAGCGGGAATTGGGGGCCCGGCACGTTGGTGGTCACCGTGTTGAGCGACCGCTGCGGGTGCTCACGCAGTGCCCGCATGGCCATCCTCGTGATGCTGCCGACGAGCATCGGTGGCGCCAGGTCGGCGGCGCTCGCGACGGCGTCGGTCGCCTCGGCCATGTGGGACGACTTGAGCTCGTCCATGCGCGCCTGCACCGCCACCAGCCGCCCGACGGGATCCTCCAGGCCGACCGGGAGCTCCAGCAGGATGGCCGAGACGCGGTTGTCGGCGATCCGCCGCGCGTCCTCGGTGCGCACCGAGACCGGCACGAGCGTGCGCAGGACGGTCGCCGCCGGGTCCTCGTCCCTCGCCAGCAGGAGCTCGCGGTACCCGCCGGTGACCGCCGCCAGGACGACGTCGTTGAGCGTGCCGCCGAGGCTGCGGCGGATGCGCGAGACGTCGGCGATGGTGGCCGACGAGTGGGACCACACGCGGTGTGGTCCGATCGTGCCCTCGAGCGCGTTCGGCGGCGTCGTGAGCAGGTGCCGACCGACGCGCAGGAGCCCCGTGCCGGTCGCGGCCGCCGAGCGCAGGGTGTGGACCGGGGCGGCGAGCCGACGTGGAAGGCCGCCGACCTCGTGCGCGAGGTCGCGGAGCAGTCCCTCCCATGCGTCGAGGACCAGCACAGGGCCCGACGGCTCCGGCGTCGGCGTCCACGGCCGGGGCTCGTCCATGTGGACGTCCGCCTCGACGTCCAGCAGCGCCTCGAGCAGTCCCACCCCGGCGATGCCGTCGACCATGCAGTGGTGGACCTTGCACACGAGCGCCCACCGACCCAGCGGGAGCCCGTGCACGATCCAGCACTCCCAGAGCGGACGGCGGCGGTCCAGCTCCTGGCTCATCAGGCGACCCATCAGTCGCTCCACCGCCGCGTCGTCGCCGGGCGCCGGCAGCGCGGTCGAGCGGACGTGGTAGCCGAGACGGAAGTGCGGATCATCGACCCAGACCGGGCGGCCGAGCTCGAAGGGCACCGAGCGGACCCGCTGGCGGTACCGGGGGATGCGGTGCAGCTTGGCGGCGAGCAGCGCCCGGAGCTCCTCCTCGGTCGGCGGGTCGCCGTCGAACACCGACATGCCGGCGATGTGCATGTGGCTCACGCCGTCCTCGAGGTGCAGGAACTCCGCGTCGAGTGCGCTCAGGCGGTCCATCGGTCCCTCGGCATCGGCGTCACGATCACGACGCTACGAACGGATCGGACGTCGCGGCAGGGTCCGACGTCACATGGGCGGGGCGGTCCCCACCGGCGAGGAGGTCGGGCTAGACCGGACGGATGACCACGACCGCGGCTCCCTCCGGCACCTTCTCCATCGGTGGCGACCTGCCCGTCACCCGGCTCGGGTTCGGCGCCATGCGCATCACCGGTCCGGGCGTGTGGGACGAGCCCGACGACCCCGCACGTGCCCTCGAGGTGCTCCGGGCGCTGCCGGAGCTCGGCGTCGACTTCATCGACACGGCCGACTCCTACGGACCCGAGGTGAGCGAACGACTGATCCGTGACGCGTTGCACCCCTATGACGGCGTCACCGTCGCCACCAAGGCCGGCCTGACCCGCCACGGCCCCGACCAGTGGTCGGCCGTGGGCCGTCCCGAGTACCTGCGCCAGTGCTGCCTGATGAGCCTGCGTCGCCTCGGCGTCGAGAGGGTCGACCTGTTCCAGCTCCACCGCATCGACCCGGCCGTCCCCGCCGAGGAGCAGTTCGGCGTGCTCGCCGAGCTCCAACAGGAAGGGCTGGTCCGTCATCTCGGGCTGTCGGAGGTGAGCGTCGAGCAGATCGAGGCGGCGAGTCGCGTCATCGACGTGAGCACGGTGCAGAACCGCTACAACCTGACGGACCGCAGCTCCGAGGACGTCCTGGACCACTGCGAGGCCCTGGGGATCGGGTTCATCCCCTGGTACCCCCTCGCCGCCGGCGACCTCGCCCGACCCGGTGGCCCGGTGGCCGACGTCGCCGCTCGCCTCGACGCCACCGCGGGACAGGTCGCACTCGCGTGGCTGCTGCAGCGCAGCCCCGTGATGCTGCCGATCCCCGGGACCGGCTCCCTCGAGCACCTCCGAGAGAACGTCGCTGCAGCTGCGCTCGTGCTCGGCCCGGACGACGTCGAGCTCCTCGACGCCGCCGGCCGCGACTGACCCAGCGCCCTCGACGAGCACCCTCGGCGCGGTGTGTCTGACGCCGTCGAGGGATCCACGGGCCGGTCTCCGCATGACGGGCTGCACATCTCCCTACACTCGGTCGGCATGCCCCCCACCGTGTCCCACGACGTCGAGGTCCAGCGCCGCACTCCGCGGGACGAGGGCATGGAGAACATGCTCGCTGCGACGGTCGACCTCCTCGCTGAGCGTCGCCCCGAGGACATCACGGTGCGTGACGTCGCCGAGGCGTCGGGCCACCACCACCGCTTCGTGCAGGCGTGGTTCGGCGGCAAGGTCGGGCTCTTCCGAGCCGCGTTCGACCGGATGAGCGCCACGACTGCTGCTGCGATCACCACGCAGCTGGGCGGCGACGCCGCGCGCACCACCCAGGCGATCGCACTGGCCCGCTTGCTCAACTGGTTGATCGCCGCCGACCCGGACTCCCTGCGAGGTGACCGGCCGACCCCGGTGATCGACCGGGTGACCGAGATCTACGTGCGGGACCTCGCCCTCGATCCGGAGATCGCCCGCCTGCTCGCTGCCCGAGCCGTCGGGGCGACCGTCTCGTACCTGCTCTTCTCGGACATCCTCGGGATCGATGCCGACGACGTGCCGCGCATCGCCCAGCTCGACCGGGAGATGGTCGCCCTGCTGGCCGCGGCTCGCGCCGGCGACCAGCAGGACTGACGCCTCCCGGACTCAGGCCTGCTCGGCCTGCTCGTCCTCGCCCCGCCGACGGGCGCCGATGAGCCACCAGCCGCCACCCAGGACCACGACGGCGATGACCAGCCAGGTCCAAGGTCGCGTCCCGACGGCATGGGCGACCGACGCGAAGAACCCGCGGGACTCGCTGATCCCGGCGACCTCGTCGCCCAGACCGACCTCCACGTCGTCCTCGCTGTCGGACGTCCCCGCGCTGTTGCGTCGTGCCGCAGCACCGCGGGCGTCCTCGTTGTCGCGTGCGTCAGGATCGGTCCCGGCGTCAGCACCGGCATCGGTGTCGGCGGCCGAGGCGCGCTCCTCGTCGCTGTCGAGCTGGAGCTGCTCCGTGCCGAGCCGCGGCGTCGAACCGGTGCTACCCAGACGATCTCGTCCGTCGTCCGGCGTGCCCGGATCGGCCGGATCGGTCGGATCCGTGGGATCCGTGGGATCCGTGGGATCCGTGGGATCCGTGGGATCAGTCGGATCGGTCGGATCCGTGGGATCCGTGGGATCGGTCGGATCCGTGGGATCCGTGGGATCGGCAGCCGCCGTGACCCGCACGAACTGGGCGACCGTCATCGCCGGCTGCACGTCGTCGGTGCCCTCCTGGGTGGCGATGAGCACACAGGTGCCGACCGCCACGGCACGGAGGGTGCCGCCCTCCAGGACGCAGGCCGCCCCGGACTCGTCGGCGAGCTCGGTGGCCAACGACAGGGTGATCGCCAGCCCCTGGTCCGACTCGGCGCTCGGCGTGTAGCTGTCGCCGACCCGGAAGGTGCTCGGCGGGGTGCTGGTGAAGTCCAGTCGCTGCACGGCCCGACGGATCGTGACGGTGGTGCTGGTCGGGACCTCGACCGAGTAGTTGTGGGCATCGTCGCCGACCAGCGGCTCCGCGGGGACCTCGATGGTCACGGGCCGATCCACGCCGGCGCCGGGTCCGTCGAGGACGGTGGGCAGGGACCCGAGGGCGACGTCGTCGCCCTCGAGCACGCCGATCAGATCGGTCTCCAGCTCCACGTCGGTCGTGCCGTCGTAGTCGCGCTCGATCGCGGTGACCACGGCGGTGAGCCCGCGGGGACGGATGCGCAGCTCCACGGTCTCGGTGCCGACGAGGTCGTCGTCGACGAGCCCGGTCGTCACGCGGTAGGTGCCAACATCGGTCGGCGGCACCGAGGTCGACGGGTAGTCGGTCCCGTCGATCCCCTCGAACGTGCGGGTCACCTCGAGCCCCTCGGGCTCGGTCACGGTGGTGAGCTCCACCGGCTCGCCGTCGTAGGTCACGTCGAGACCGGTCGTGCTGAGCGCCGCCGCCGTGGTGAAGGAGGTTGCGGCGCCGTAGGCGGTGGCGTCGCTCGACACGGCGCGGAACCGTGCGTGGTACGTCGTCCCGGGCGCCAGGTCCTCGAACGTCGCAGCGACCTCGGTGCGATCGTCGCCCTCGGCGCTCGACGGTGTCGCGTCGACGACGGTGGCCCGCCCGGTGCCGAGATCGGCGGGGTCCTCGGCCAGCTCGACGGCGACGGCGGTGCTGCGGTCGTTCGCGATGAGCGCCGAGGTCACCTCTGCGCTGCGCTGCCCGACCTCGGACGCGGTCGCGGCCTCGACCACGGGGGGCTGGACGGTGCTGAACGCACCGATGCCGGCGTCCGAACGCAGCGCGAGCCGCAGGGTCGCAGGTTCGTCCGGCGTGGGCAACGCCACGGTGGCGGAGGTCCCGACGGTGCTCGAGTTCACCAGCGTCGTCCGCGCGCCCGAGGCCTGGTGCTGGAGCACGTAGCCGGTGATGGCCGAGGTTCCGGCGCTGCCGGCGGTCCAGTCGAGGGTGACCTGACCGTCCTCGACCACGACGTCGCCGATGGTCGGAGCGGCCGGCACGGTCGCGCCGACGGTGGCACTGGTGCGCGGCGCGCTGCGCTGACCGGTTCCGGCGGCGTTGGTGGCCTCGATGGTGAACCAGTAGGTCCCGTTCCCGAGGCCGCTGACCGTGTACGACGTCGCCGTCGTCTGGTAGCTCGCCGCGATGCCACCCTCGGTGCGGGCGGTCCAGCGGATGATGTTGTACGCGGTGATCGGGCTGCCGTTGGCGTTGGCGGCGTCCCAGTCGAGCGTCACCGCTCCCGATCCGGGGGAAGCGAGGAACCCGGGCACGGCGCTGGGCAGGCCGTAGGGCGTCGCGGTGCGGGTGTTGGAGCTGGTGCCACCGCCCACGGCGTTCACCGCACGGAGCGCCACGGTGTAGCTGCGGCCGTTGGTCAGCCCGGAGATCATGATCGGCGAGGTCGTGCCCGAGGCGTTGCGCCACTCACCGCCGTCGAGTTGGTACTGGTAGCCCGTCACTGCGGACCCGCCGTTGGCGACGGGGGCGGTGAAGGCCGCCTGCAGGAACTGGCTGCCGACCGTGAGCGACGTCAGGTTCGGCGCACCCGGAGCGGCGAGCGGGGTCGCCGAGGCGAGCGCGCTGGTGGTGCCCGTCCCGGCCACGTTCGTCGCGGCCACGCGGAACACGTAGCCGGTGCCGTTGGTCAGCCCCGTGACGGTCGCGCCGGTGCTCGGCGAAGTGCCGTCGGCGAAGGTCGAGAAGGGGCCGGCCGCGCTCGTCGCGTACTGCACGACGTAGTCGGTCACGGCCGATCCGCCGTCGCTCGAGGGCGCAGCCCACGTGAGGACCACGGACGAGTCGGCGCTGGTCGCGACGAGCGAGCGCGGGGCGCCCGGCACGGTGCGCGGCGTCGCCGACACGGGGTCCGACGGCTCGCCGGCGCCCACCTCGTTGCGGGCCCGCACCTCGACCACGTACGTGGTGCCGGTGCTCAGGCCCGAGATCGTGAAGGGCTCCGACGACGTCGCGGCCGACACCCACTCGCCGCCGTCCAGGCGGTACTCGTAGGTGCTGATCGGCGCGCCGTTGTCGTCGAGGTCGACGTCGACCTGCAGGTCGTTCGCCCCCGCGTTGATGGCGGCGATGCTCACCGACGGCCGACCGACCGGGGTGACGGCGACTCGGGGTGCGCTCGACGGGCTCGTGCCCGCGGCGTTGAGGGCGACGACGCCCACGTAGTAGGTCGTGCCGTTGTCGAGCAGCTCGACTCGACAGGTCGTGGCCGACTCCGTCGTGCAGGACGCGAGCGGCACGCCGCCGCTCGGCTGGTCGAAGAGCGTGGCGACGTAGCTCGTGACCGGTACGCCACCGGTGTCCGAGGGCGCGTCCCAGTCGAGGGTGGCCGAGGCGTCACCCGCGACGGCACCGACGCCACCGGGCGCCGAGGTCACCGTGCTGGGCGTCCCGGACACGGGCGCCGAGGCATCGCCGTCGCCGAGCGCGTTGACCGCACGCACCTCCACCTGGTGGGGGGTGCCGTTGGTGAGCCCGCTGATCGTGAACGGCGAGCTGAGGGAGCCCGCGTCGACCCATGCGCCGCCGTCGAGGCGGTATTCGATCCGGGTGACCGCCGCACCGCCGTCGGAGCCGGCGGCGAACTGCACCAGCAGGCGACCGTCGCCGGGCGTGAGCGTCACGTCCCGGGGCGCGTCGGGCGTGCCCTGGGGGGCGACCAGCGTGCTGAGCGAGGCAGCGCCCGCACCCACGCCGTTCACCGCACGCAGCTGCACCGTGTAGAGCGTGCCGTTGGACAGCGGCGCGCCGCTGCCGGAGGTCCGGGTGATGGTGCGGGGAGAGGAGGTCCCTGCTGCCGCGTCCCGCCAGGTGAGACCGCCGTCGGTCGAGAACTCGTAGCCGACGATCGGGTCGCCACCGTCGTCGCCCGGGGCGAACTCGACCGCGAGCGAACCGTCGCCGGCGAGGACCGACTCGACGTCGGGCGCCGCGGGTGTCGTGCGGACCCGGACTGCGGTCGGCGCCGACGCAGGGCCGGCCCCGACGGAGTTCACGGCCCGCAGCTCGAACGAGTAGGTGCCCGAGTTCTCGAGGCCGTCGAGGAGCACGACGCCCGACAGGGAGCCGGTGTCGGTCCAGGATCCGCCGTCGAGGCGGTACTCGTAGCGCGTGATCGCGCTGCCGCCGTTGGACGGCGCGTCGAAGGTGATGCGAGCGCTCGAGTCGGAGACCTGGACCTCGTCGATCGACGGTGCGCCCGGCACCGTGGTCGTGATGCCGTCGGCGACCGCCGAGGCGGCACCGGGCCCTGCGGCGTTCACCGCGCGGATCTCGACGGGGTAGGTCGTGCCGCCCGCCAGCGGGGTCGTGCCGTCGCTGGAGAGGGTGGTGATGCGCAGCGGGCTGGCGGTCGTGCCGGTGGCGCGGGTCCGCCAGGTGGCACCGGCGTCGGTCGAGTACTGGTACCCGGTGATCGGGCTGCCGCCGTTGCTCGACGGGGCGCTGAACTCGACGTCGAGCTCGCCACCGACGCCCGAGATGGTCTCGGAGCTGATGACCGGGGCCGACGGTGTGGTGCGCGGCGTGCCCTCGCTGGTCGACGATGCGTCGCCCGCACCGGCAGCGTTGATGGCCCGCACGCGCACGGGGTACGTCGTGCCGTTGGTGAGACCCGTGATGACGAGCGAGCTGGCGGTCGAGGCGGGTGCCCGCGTCGTCCACGTGTCGCCGCCGTCGATCGAGTACGCGTAGTTCGTGATCGCCGAGCCGCCGTTGGGGCCGGGGGTGATCGTGAGGCCGAGCGACCGGTCGCTCGGCGTGATGGCGGCGAGCGTCGGTGCCTCGGGGGTGCCCTTGGCCGTGACGGTCGACTGGTTGGACGGCCCGCCGGCCCCGATGGCGTTGACCGCCCGCAGGCGCACGTCGTAGGTGGTCCCGCCGACGAGACCCGAGATGGCGATCGGGCTGGTGGTCGACGCGGGGCTCTGGGTGATCCAGGTGTCACCGCCGTCGAGCGAGTACTCGACGTTGGTGATGGGGCTCCCGCCGTCCGATCCGAGCGTGAAGGTGACCGACACCGCACCGGTGTCGAGGGCGACGGCGGAGATGGCCGGTGCTGCCGGGACCGATCGGGGCGAGCCGGTCATCGGGGCGGATGCCGGGCCGGCGCCGTTGCCGTTCACCGCGCGGACCTCGACGTCGTGGCTCGAGCCGTTCGCCAGGCCACCGATCGTGAAGGGCTCGACGATCGAGCCGGTCGAGATCCAGGGTCCGCCGTCCAAGCGGTACTCGTAGCGGATGAGTGCGGCGCCGCCGTTCGAGCTGGCACCCAGGTCGACCACGAGCGAGCCGTCCGCGCCGGTCACCGACGAGATGACGGCGGCCGACGGGGTGGTCGACGGCGTCGCTGCCGCCACCGCGGAGTTGGGGCCGGTGCCTGCGGCGTTCACCGCAGCGACCCGGAAGTGGTAGGTCGTGCCGTTGGTCAGCCCGCCCACCGTCGCGGTCGTCGAGGCCGAGACGCCGTCGGTGATCGTGGTGAACGGTCCGACGCTCGAGGTCGCACGCTGGATCACGTAGTCGGTGATCGGCGCGCCGTTGTCGGCGCCCGGCGTCACCCAGGTGAGCTGCACCGTGCCGTCCGCGGCGGTCGCGGTCAGCGAGGTGGGAGCGCTCGGCACCGCTCGGGGCGTGCCGCTCGCCGGCGCGGACGCGTCGCTCGCCCCCACGGCGTTGCGAGCACGCAGCTCGATCTCGTAGGTCCGGCCGTTGATCAGACCGGCGATGCTGAGGACGCCGTCGTCCTCGCTCGCGGTCTGCCAGGCGCCACCGTCCACGCGGTACTCGTAGCTCAGGATCGGGCTGTCGCTGTCGCCCGGCGTGACCGCCACGAGCAGTCCACCGTCGATCGGCGACACCGAGTCGATGGTCGGGGCGTCGGGCACGTCGCTCGGCACGATGCCGGCGGGCAGGTTGGCCGAGTTGGGGCCGGTGCCGTAGGAGTTCACCGCAGCGACCCGGAACCAGTAGGTGGTGCCGTTGGTCAACCCGCTGACGGTCGCTCGGGTCTCGTTGCTCGTGCCGTCGGCGAAGGTCGTGTAGGTGCCGTTGGCGGAGGTGGCGTACTGCACCACGTAGTCGGTGATCGCTGCGGCGCCGCTCGACACGGGGGCGAGCCACTCGAGGTCGACCTCGCCCGATGCGGGGGTGCCGCTCAGGGATCGGGGCGCCCCGGGGGTGCCGTTGTCGTATGTGATCGTCACGGATCCGTGCCCGCTGTTGCCCGCGTAGTACTCGTAGAGCGCAGCCAGCCCGCTCAGACCTGCGGTGGTGTTGGAGCCCGGGTAGCCACCGAACCCGAAGTACTCGGTGGCGGTCGCGCCGCCGTACTGCACGTCGCCCTGCTGACCGCCCTGCGCACCGCCGCCGCCGGCGCCCGAGGCACCGCCGTCGCAGTTGAAGCCGGGGCTGCACGCCAGCGCGGTGTTCTTGCCGACCTGTCCCGTCGTCGAGGTCGCGTCGGTGCGCGCCTCGTGGCGGTCCTCGGCACGTCGCCCGACGATCGGGAGGTACTGGCCGTTGCCGCCGTTGCCGCCCGCACCACCGGCGACGACGTCGACGCCGTCGATGCGCAGCACGGTGGCCGCGCCGCTGCCGCCGCCGCCGCCCGAGGAGCCCGCAGGTCCGGCGGTGCCGCCGACCGCGCCGTCGTAGCCCTCGAGGGGGTTCAGTCCGGCGCTGCCGCCGGGCGCGCTGCCACGGCTCGAGGTGCCGGTCCCGCCACCGCCACCGACGGCGACGGTGATCTCCTGGCCGGCGGTCACGTCGATCGAGCCGGACACGACGCCGCGGTAGCCACCGGGTGTGGGCGAGCCCTGCGAGTCGCCGCCGCCGATGCCGCCCTGGCCACCCTGCAGGGTCACCGTGATCGAGCTCACGCCGTCGGGCACCGTGAAGGTCTGGGTCGACCCGGTGTAGCTGAACGTGCGGCTGATGGTCTCCGCGGCGGACGCCGCGCCGGCGAAGGGCACGAGGGTGCCGATGACGACCAGGAGTGCTGCGGCCGCTCGGCCGGCCCTGGTGGTCCACGGGGTGCTGGCAGTGGTGTGCATGTCGGACCCGTCGTCCGAACCAGGCTCATCTTTAGGTAACCGCTGGATACTTTTCGGAACTTCGTCCGATCGGACGACCTCTCGGACGGAGAGGAGCGAGCCGTCGGACGGGCGGAACGCAACCTGCCAGACCGTCCGGAAAAACGGGACACTTCGGCACCTCGCGATCGGGTCACCCTCTTGCTGGCGGGTCCTCGGACCCGGTCGACCGCAGGCCGGATACCGATCAGGTGATGTCGAGGCCCTCGAAGCGGCCGGAGCACCTCCAGCGGTCGATGTGGTCGAAGTAGGCGACGGGCCCGCCCGGGTACCCGCTCGCGTCGAGGCGCTCCTTGCGCCCGATCTCCCCGCCCTCGTTGTTGTAGTAGCCGGGCGTGCAGTCCGGGTTGCCGATGAACGACGCCGGGTTGCCCTCGAGCAGCTCGATCCAGGCGTCCTCCGCCTCGGCGGTCACCTCGACCCGTGTGGCGCCGACCTCGAGCGCATGTGCCACGACCGCTGCGATGGTGGCGCCGGCCTCCACGAGGTTGTGGGTGATGTTCGAGATGAGGTTGCCGCCCTGGTTGAGCCCGACCACGAACAGGTTCGGGAAGTCGCGGACGTGGATGCCGTGCAGGCTCCGCATGCCGTCGGCCCACCGGGCGCTCAGGGTCGACCCGTTCCGACCTGCCGTCTCGAACCCCGCTCGGCGGGCGACCGAGGTCCCGACCTCGAAGCCGGAGGCGAAGATCAGGCAGTCCAGCTCGTGGTGCTCGTCACCCACCCAGACCCCGGTCGCGTCGATGCGCGTCACGCCACGGCCGTCGGTGTCGATCAGGTGCACCGACGGCTCGTTGTAGGCCTGGAGGTACTCGTCGTGGAAGCACGGTCGCTTGCAGAGCTGGCGGTACCAGGGCTTGAGCGCCTCGGCCGTGGCCGGGTCCTGCACCACGCGGTCGACCCGTGCGCGGATCTCGTCCATCTTCTCGTCATCGCTGTCCCCGAAGGCGCGTTGGATGGTGTCGGGGGTGAGCTCCGCCCCGGCGGTCACCTCGGCCACGACCCGGTCACGGATGCGCTGCGCGATGTCGGTCCACCCGTCCTTCACCAGGTCCACGTCGGTGAACCCACCGGTCTGCAGGGTGGCGAAGTTGCGCAGCCACTCGCGCTGCCACCCCGGGCCCAGGTCCAGCTCGACGGGGTCCAGCAGGTGGTTGTTGCGCTCATCGATCGACGACGGCGTGCGCTGGAAGACGTACAGCTCACCGGCGCTGCGTGCCAGGTGCGGGATGCACTGGACCGCAGTGGCACCGGTGCCGATGATGCCGACCCTCCGGTCCGCCAGGCGGTCCATCGGCGCGCCCTCGGGGTCGCCGCCGGTGTAGGCGTAGTCCCAGCGACTGGTGTGGAAGCTGTGCCCCTCGAAGGTCTCGATGCCGGGGACCCCGGGCAGCTTGGGCCGGTGCAGCGGTCCGGTGCCGGTGGTGACGAACCGGGCACGCAGCTCGTCGCCCCGATCGGTGGCCACGATCCAACGAGCCGACTCGTCCTCCCAGGTCAGCGACGTCACCTCGGTGGACAGCAGAGCCCGGTCGTAGAGGCCGTACTGCGTCGCGATCCGCCGGGCGTGGGCGAAGATCTCGGGTGCCGGCACGTACTTGGCGGTGGGCAGGTACCCGGTCTCCTCGAGCATCGGCAGGTAGATCATCGCCGCCGTGTCGCACATGGCGCCCGGGTAGCGGTTCCAGTACCAGGCACCGCCGACGTCCCCCGCACCGTCGACGAGGTGCACGTCCTCGACACCCGCCGCACGGAGCTGCGCCGCTGTGACCAACCCGGCGAACCCTGCGCCGACGCACACGACGTCGACCTCAGCGTGCACGGGGTCACGTGGCACGGGACGCACCCATGGGTCCTCGAGCAGGTGCGCGAACCGGCCGGTGGGCTCGACGTACTGGTCCTTGCCGTCCGGTCGGATGCGCTTGTCGCGTTCCGCGCGGTACTTCGCCCGCAGCGCCTCCCGGTCGATGTCCCCCGTCGTCACCGCCATGCTCGGTCCCCCCGGTCTGTCAGCGGATGCGTGGTGTGATGCGCGCCTTGTTCGCGAAGTCGGCCTGGCCCGCCTGCAACGCGACCGGGTCCGTCCCGACCCGCGTGTAGAGCGCGCAGAGCTCGAGCATCTGCGCCCGGGGCACCTCGTTCGCCATCCAGATGGCGCGCAGGGTGCCCTGCACGTTGAGCGCCGGGGCCGAGGCGATGGCCGAGGCGGCCCACCGCACGGCGTCCTCGAGCTGCTCGGGCGCGACGACCTCGGACACGAGCCCGATCTCGCAGGCACGACGTGCACTCATGCGCTCGTGGGCGCCCAGCAGGGCCATCCGCAGCACCTCCTGCAGCGGCATCTTCTGCAGCAGCTGCACCGGCTCGTAGGCGGCGGTCATGTTGTACGTCACGTGCGGGTCGAAGAACGTCGCCCGATCGCTCGCGATGATGAAGTCGGCCTCGCCGAGCAGATAGAACGCGCCGCCGCACGAGATCCCGTCGACCATCGCGATCACGGGCTTCCAGAGGTGGTTGGCCTTCGGGCCGAGGCGACGACCCGGGTCGTCGAACTCCCACGGCGTCGAGTACCCCGGCATCTCCGCATCGGGATCCGCCGCGCCGATCGTCGCGTCGCGGTCGATGCCGACGCAGAATGCCCGCTCGCCCGCGCCCCGCAGCACGATGCAGCGGACGTCGTCGTCGAGCTGCATCGAGCGCCACAGGTCGGCGAGCTCGCGCTCCATCGTCGGGTTGAAGGCGTTCATCACCTCGGGACGGTTGAGCGTCACCCAGGCGACGCCGTCCTCCAGGTCGTACAGCAGCGTCTCGAAGTCGGTCACCGCAGCAGGATAGACAGCCGCGCTCACCCCGTCGGGCGGTTCACCCACCAGTCCGGGCCCTGCGGGTGCGCGCACTCGAGGCCCGTGCGGTCCCACTCGGCCAGCTCCGCTGCCGCGGCGTGTGTCGACTCGAAGAACTCGAGGAGCATCGCGTCGGGGTCCTCGGCGCCGGCCACCACGTCGTAGGGCAGCACGAACTCCCCCATCTCGGCCAGCCAGGTCGCCTCGGGGGGCGACACCTCGGCATCCGGGAACCCGTCGGGGGTCGGGTAGGCGTACGCGTAGAACACCGGCGTCGGCGCCTCCCGATTGCCGAACCACAGCCCCACGCTCGTCACCTCGTGCGAGTACGCCTCCCGGGCGACGTCGTCGGGGAAGTTGGGCAGACCGCCGCCGTGCGCGGGTGCCTCACGACCCGAGAACCTCGTGGTCGCCAGGTCGAAGCTCCCCCAGAAGAAGTGCACGGGGCTGGCCTTGCCGAGATATCCCGCCCGGAAGCGCGTCATGACGCGGCTGGCCTGGAGCAGCGCCCGGCGCAGCGCCTCGACCTGGCTGCGGTCGTAGCTGGCGTGCACCGTGTCGTCGGGGAAGGGGATCGCGTCGGGCAGCTCGGAGGGCACCGGATGGATCGTCACCGGCATGTCGACGTCGTCCATCATCGCGAGCACCGCCGCATGGAAGTCGGCGACCGTCATCGGCTCGAGCGCCAACGTCCGGCGCTCCCCGGTGGTGGTCGTCAGCTCGAGCTCGTGGTCGACGAGGTCGAAGGCCAGCTCGAACCCCTCGGATCGGTACGGCACCAGCGAGGTACGCAGGCCGCGCGGGGACACGTAGAGCGGCACGGACCACGAGTGGTTGAGCCACGGGCTGTTCACCAGCCGGATCTTGCCGACGACCTGGGTCCACAGGTGGAACGTCTCGAGCGTGTCCGCCCATGCGGCGTGCGGCAGCGCGGGCCAGGCGCTCGCCGTCGCCTCGGTGCGGCCCGTCGCCCGGGCACGCAATTTGTCGTACAACTCCACGTCGACCAGGTCCGCGTACGCCGGGTGGCGATCGATCCACGCCGCGATGAACGGGCACATCGGCACCGCGCGCTCGCCCCGGGCGCGCACGTCGTCGAGCGCCGCTCGGGCGAGCTCGCCCCCGACGCCGCGACCCTCGAACGCGTCGTCCACCTCGGTGTGGGTGAACACGGTGCGGCCGTCGCGGCGGCGGTACTCGGCGAACCCCGCCAGCGTCGCGCCGAGGTACGCCTCGTAGCGCTCGGCACCGGGAGCGTCGTGCACCCTCACCTCATCGGACGTGCTCACATCATCGGGCGCCATGGTCCACTCCCCCGTCGTCGGTCCCGGAGCAACCCCACCCATCGGGTAGCTGTTCCCTGGCGATGCGTCACCTGCCCCGGGTCGGGCCGTCCATGCGGTCGGCGGTCGTGCCGGTGCCCTCCTCGCCCACGTAGTGCCATGCGTCGTCGGGCCCCTCGCGGCGGAACCAGCTGATCTCGTGCAGGGTCCCCGGGCGGCCGCCCACCTCGTACGAAGCGACGAACTCCACGGTGCCGAACCCGTCCTCCGGCGAACCGTCATGCACCTCGCGGACGTCCAGACCGGTCCAGGTCATGGACGGGTCGAGGCGCAGCTCGGCAGGGCGGCGCTCCTCCGCCCAGGTGCGGCTCAGGTAGGCCTCGAGCCCCTTGGCGTAGGCGCTGTAGCGCGACCGCATGAGCTCCTCGGCCGACGTCGCGGTCCGGTGGCCGCGGTGCAACGGGCCGCAGCACCGCGAGTACGACGTGGCGGACCCGCACGGGCAACCCCGCTGTGCTGCACCGCCCCTCGACACCTCAGCGCACGTCGGGGCCGACGGGACGGCCGTCGCGGATCTGGTCGAGGTACTCGCTCATGCCGATCCCGGTGCGGTCTCCGCAGCGGTACCGCGTCATCGCCTCGGTGATGCGGGTGACGAGCTGTTCGCCGTCGGGGGCGGTCCGACGGTTCCGCAACGGGATCAAGGAGATCACCTCGCCGGTCACCTCGTACTCGTCGTCGTCGGTGCGCAGCCAGCACCGCATGGCGGTCTGGTACCCATCGTCGTCCCAGTCGGACTCCACCCTGCACTCCCGCACCAGCGAGTACACCCCGTCCTTCAGCACCATGCCGCTCTGACGAGGAGCCACCTCGGGATCCTCGCCACCGATGATCGACAGCATCATGGCGAAGTCCTCGCCGAACACGAAGGGGAGCCAGCGGTACCAGTGCACCGCCTGCCAGTAGCGGGGCCCCCAGGACTTGTCCCGCAGACCCAGCCCGTCGATCTCCAGCACCTCGTCACCCACGGTGATCCGGCCGGTGCCCCGCGTGTGCTGCTCGTAGTGCGCCTTGGCAAAGGACTTCTCCGGGTCCATCTCCAGGTCCGAACCGTCCTCGTTCACCGGCTTGCCGCCGTACATGGGCGACACGCCGCGGATGTCGAGATCGACCGTGCAGGGGACCATCGGGTTCTCTCGGAACGCCCGGCGCGGATCGGCCATCTGGAGCGGATCGTCGAGCAGGCAGACCTCGCCCTCGTAGGTGACACGGAGGTGCTCGAAGGGCGTCACGACCTCGATCCGCAACCCACCGGCGTCCATCGCGTCGTTGGTCTCGATCCGCGGCCGTCCGTACACGAACCCGACACGCCCACCCGGGAGGTAGACGCACACGGTCATCTCCGCGTAGCCCTCGTTGACCCGGTTGCCCAGGCGGAACCATCCGCCGACCTCGGCCGTCGCGTCGAAGACGTTGAGGTACATCGACTCGTTGTAGTTGGCGACCGGATCCGGCTCGTGCGGGTACTCGTCGGTCGGTTCGAGGACCGTGATGACTCGGCGTTCGTCCATCGTCCGACCGTACTCGGCGCTCCTCGCGCCGTGTCGGGCCGTGTCGGCCGGCGCAGCGTCGCGGTTCAGCCCCTGGCCCGCGTGCGGAGCCAAGACCCGACCACGAACCCCGTTCCGAACACGATCATCAGCACGGCGACCCCGACGAGGAAGCCCGTCGTGGCACCCGTCAGCGCGAGCCCTGCGACCTTCGTCGGCGCCGGCGCGTCCGACGACGGATCCGAGGAGGAGGCATCCGGCGTGCCCGCCCCCGGGACCATGGTCACGGCGAGCACCTCGACGTCGGTGGTCGGAGTGGGATCGACCGTGGGGGTCACCCCGTCCGGCACGGACGTGGTCCCGCCCGGTGTGGTCGTCGAGGGCGCCACCGTGCTCGGCGGCACCGCAGTGGTCGACGGCGCGCCGCAGTTGCCGCCGGGATCCTGGAAGGCCGTGTTCAGGTCGAAGGGGAACAGCAGCGGGCCGTGCCAGTCCGCCCAGGGCGCGATGCGATCGGGGGTGGCCCCGGTGACCACGTCGAACTGCGACGGCGCGCACGTCCGTTCGAAGACGACCTCGACGCTGCCCGCCGAGGCGATCTCGAAGGTGCTCGCCTTGACCAGCCGCTGGGGCCATGCCATGCCGTTGGTCGGCATGGCATAGACCGCGGCGGTCGCCACGATGGGCTCGCATCGTGGCGCCGTGGAGCGGATGCGCAGCACGAACCGCTCGCTGGTCGTGGTCGTCTCGTAGGACATGCCGAGGCGCCCCGGGAGGCACGGCGCGCCGGACGGTTCGGGCAGGGAGCGGACCGCCACGCGACCGCCGCCGGGGGCTGGCTCTGCGCCAGCGACCCGCACGCCCACACCCACGTACGCCGACGCCGTGCACGCCAGCACCAGCCAACCCACGACCCGACGCCGTGTGGTCCCTCGCTCCATCGCCCCGCTCCTTCGCCCCCGCCCACGGACGGACCCTCCGCACCCGCCCAACCGGGTGCATCACACGTGGTTCGGAGCGGCCATTACCCCGGATGGGTCGATCCCAGAACTTTTCTGCGGAACTTTTCTGCGGAGCTTTCCGGGAACTTCTCCGGAGCGCCCCCGGAACGCCAAGGTGGCCCCCTCACGGGGGCCACCTCCACCCGGCGGACCGCCCTCGGGCCAGCGAGGACGGCACGGGTGTCGGACCGGCGATCGACCGGCTGTCGGGGGGATCAGATGTCGGCGGGGATCAGCACACGATCGATCGTGTGGATGATGCCGTTGGACGCACGCACCTGCAGCGGCAGCGTGAGGTTGGGGTCGCGCAGGTCGGGGTCCTTGTCCTGGAGGGTGAACCCGTGGCGCACGATGGTGCCGCCCTGCAGGGTCGGGAAGGTCCTGGTGGTCAGCACCGAGAACACGCCCCGGGCCTTCGGCGTCACGTGGTAGGTCAGGATCGTGGTGAGCAGCGGGATCGGGTCGCCGCCACCCAGCTGGGTCAGCGCTCCGACGATGAACTCGAACGCACCCTTCTCGCTCGACCCCGTGTAGCCCAGGTCGCGGGCCGTGCGGATGAACGCAGCGTCGTTGGGCGCCCAGACGGTCACGTCGAGGCCGGGGGTCGCCAGGGTCTCCGCCAGGTCGGCGGCGAGCACGGCGTTGAGGAGGATGTCGTAGTCGCGACGGTTCTTGTCGAACGTGCCCCCGGACGCAGCGACGATGTCGGTGATCGTCTGCGTCGGCGGCTTGGGCTTCCACGTGGCGCTCGCCGATCCGGCGAACGCGGTGCTCAGCAGCGTGACGGACAGGAGCGCGCCGATGACGGCGACGAGGAGCTTCTTCATGTCGACCTCCCAGTGGTCTGGTTGTTCGTGGGTGAACGACAGGACTTCGTCGCGCGCCCCGCTGGCGGATGCGCGGACCGCCTCGAGGGCGCACGAGATCCGGACGACGTGTCGGGCGCGCCCACTTCCGCGTCGCCGTCGGCGGGCGCCCCGTAGGGTGACCGGATGCGCCCCGCACCAGTCCCCGCCCGCCGACCGCGCCCGTTGCGCGCGGTGTCGCTCGTGGCGGTCGCCGTGATCGCACTGATCGCCGCCGCCTGCACCGACGACACCGAGTGGGCCGCGCCCACCGTCGCACCGACGGGTTCGGCCGAGGTCCGGGTCGCTGCGTCCACGGTGCCGACGGAGACGGGCGACGAGTTGACCGCTGCGCTGCTGGACACGATGGAGCGCTACGGGGTGCCCGGCGCCGCGGTCGCGATCACGGACCCCGAGCTCGGCGAGTGGCGAGCGACGGCAGGCACCGCCGACGAGGCGTCCGGCGAGCCGATGGCCGACGACCTGGTGTGGCCGATCCGCAGCATCACCAAGTCCTTCACCGTGACAGCGCTGCTGCAGCTCGCCGACGACGGCGAGCTGGACCTCGACGACACCATCGACGAGTGGGTCGACGACGTGCCCGACGGCGACCGGATCACGCTGCGCCAGCTCGCCTCGATGACGGCCGGCGTGCCCGAGTACACCAACGACGCGTTCATCGAGGTGTTCTCGCAGGATCCGACCGCACCGTTCACCGGCGAGGACCTGGTCGGCTTCGCCCTCGAGGGCGACCCCGTGTCCGAGCCCGGCGAGGCGGGCATCTACGTCAACACCTCGACGGTGCTGCTCGGCCAGGTCGTCGAGCAGGTCAGCGGACGGCCCCTCGGCGAGGTGCTCCAGGAACGGGTGCTCGACCCGCTCGGGCTCGACTCGACGAGCTACGTGACCACGGTCGACGGGTGGACCGGACCGCACCCCTCGGGCTATCAGCCCGACGGCGACGAGCTGGTCGTGCCGCCCACCAACTTCACCGTCTTCGACGCAGCCGGCGCGATGGTCTCGACGCTGGACGACCTGCTCGCCTGGGGCCCCGCGCTCGCCGACGGGGAGCTGCTCGCGACCGACACCCAACGTGACCGCCTGCAGGGCGCCCCGCTGGACGAGGGTCCGGAGTACGACGTCTACGGCGTCGGCACCGGTTCGCTCGACGGCTGGTGGGGCCACACGGGCGAGGGCTTCGGCTACACCGTCCTGGTCATGCACCAGCGCGAGACCGATGCCACCGTCGCGATCGGCATGAACCTGTCGAACGTCGGCGACCATCCGCCGACGAAGCTCTTCCGCCAGATCGCCGCCATCCTCGCCGACGCCGCCTGACCCGCCCCGCAGCGCCGCCCGGCCGCCACGCGCTCAACGCACGCGGGCGACCGGACGCCCGGTGGCCTTTCGACGCTCCATCGCCTCGAGCACTCGCTCCCCCGGCGTCGGCACTGCATGGCGCAACCTCGTGCCGTGGGCCTGGGAGACTCGCGCCGATGACGATCCTCCCGACCCCGAGCAGCCGTGCCACCCCCGGCCGGGCCGAGTCGCCGACCGAAGTGCACCTGCGTGAGCTGCCCAAGGCCGCCGCGGCACTCGGCGCGCTCGCAGCGACCACCGCGATCGCCCGAGATGGTGTGCCCGCCTGGGAAGCTGCGGCCTTCGACCGCATCAACAGCCTGCCGAACGCCGCCGAGCCCCTCCTGTGGCTGCCGATGCAGCTGGGCAGCCTGTTCGGGCCGTTCGTGGTGGCGGGCGCGGCGTGGGCGCGATGGCGTCGGTGGCAGCCCGCCGTCGGCGCCGTCGTCGTCGGCGTCGTCGCCTGGCAGGCGGCCAAGCTCGTGAAGGACGACATCGAGCGTGGCCGTCCGGGTGACCTCGCCCCGGCGATCGTCCGCCGCTGGGGCACGCCCAAGGACGGTCTGGGGTTCGTCTCGGGGCACAGCGCCGTTGCGTTCTCGCTCGCCGGTGTCGTGTCGCCGTACCTCGGCCGCCGTTGGCGACCGGTCGCGTACGCGCTGGCGGTCAGCGTCTCGCTCGCACGGATCCACGTGGCGGCGCACTATCCGCTCGACACGGTCGGCGGCGCCTCGCTCGGACTGCTGCTCGCCTACGGCTACAACGCCACGGTGGGCGCCCCGACCCATGCGGCGCGCCTCGCACCTCCCCCCGGGACATGACCGTGAGCGAACCGTCGCTGTACCGATGGCCCCGGCCCGCCGTGCGCAACCTGCTCGACCGGCTCGGCAGGGAGGCCCCTTCCTGAGCGCCGGTGCGGGACCCGACGTGTGCGCGCTCTAACTTGTCGTCGCCCAGCGCTCGACACCCAGGAGAGGGACCCCCATGACCGAGCAGGAATCCGACCAGGCGGCGATGGCGGAGGCCCGCGAGCGCTACCGGAAGGAGCGCGAGAAGCGACTCCGGGCGGAGGGCCAGGCGCAGTACCAGGAGCTCAAGGGCGACTACGCCGAGTTCGACCGCGACCCGTTCGCCGAGCCGGGTTTCACCCGTGACGCGATCACCGAGGAGTGCGAGGTCGTCATCGTCGGCGGCGGCTTCGCCGGCATGCTCACCGCGATCAACCTGAAGGCTCGCGGGATCGACGACATCCGCATCGTCGACAAGGCGGGCGACTTCGGCGGCACCTGGTACTGGAACCGCTACCCCGGCTGCATGTGCGACGTCGAGTCGTACACCTACCTGCCGCTGCTCGAGGAGACCGGCTACATGCCGACCGAGAAGTACGCGAGCGCGCCGGAGATCTTCGGCTACTGCCAGCGCATGGCGCGGCACTTCGACCTGTACCGCCACGGGTTGTTCCAGACCGAGATCGACACCGCCGAGTGGGACGACGACACGGCGCGCTGGATCGTGCGCACCAGTCGCGGCGACGAGCTGCGCCCGCGCTTCTTCGTGACCGCCGGCGGCATCCTGCACAAGGCGAAGCTGCCGGGCATCCCCGGCATCGAGGACTTCGAGGGCCGGGCGTTCCACACCAGCCGATGGGACTACGGCTACACCGGCGGCGCCCCCGGCGTGCCGATGGACCAGCTGGCGGACAAGCGCGTCGCCATCATCGGCACCGGTGCCACCGCCGTGCAGGCCGTGCCCCAGCTGGCTCGCGCCGCCAAGGAGCTCTTCGTCTTCCAGCGCACGCCGTCGCCCGTCGGCCAGCGCGACAACGGCCCCACCGACGAGGAGTGGTTCGCGTCGCTCGAGCCCGGCTGGCAGGCCGAACGGATCCGCAACTTCACCCAGGCGGTGACCGGCAAGAAGCCCGAGCGTGACCTGGTCGGCGACGGCTGGACCCGGGTGATGTGGGACGACACCCAGACCCGCACCGATGACCCCAACCTGGCTGCCGAGATGGAGCGCTCGGACTTCGAGACCATGGAGGAGCTGCGTGCCCGGGTCGACCGTCTCGTCGAGGACCCGGAGACCGCCGCCAAGCTGAAGCCGTGGTACGGCAAGCACTGCAAGCGCGTGTGCTTCCACGACGACTACCTGCCGGCGTTCAACCGGCCGAACGTGCACCTGGTCGACACCGACGGGCGCGGCGTCGAGGCGGTGACGCCGAAGGGCCTGGTGGCCGGTGGCTTCGAGTACCCCGTCGACCTCATCGTCTTCGCCTCGGGCTTCGAGGTCACGACCGACCTGGAGCACCGCCTCGGCTTCGACCCCCGCGGCCGTGGCGGCGTCGCCATGAGCGAGCGCTGGCACGACGGCGCACACACGCTGCACGGGATCCTGTCCGCCGAGTTCCCGAACATGATGATGATCAGCCTGGTCCAGGCCGGCTTCGGCACGAACTTCCTGCACTTCCTGTCGGAGTCCGCGAAGCACGTCGCCTGGCTGATCGCCACGTGCATCGAGTCCGGCGTGACGACGATCGAGGCCACGCCCGAGGCCGAGGAGCAATGGCTGCGCACGCTGCTCGGCGTCGCCATGGGCATCGCCGACTACTCCAACAACTGCACGCCCGGCTACTACAACAGCGAGCAGGAGCGCGACGCGAAGGCGGCGCGCAACCTGGTCTACACGGGCAGCTTGCTCGAGTACGCCGGGTACCTGGAGCGTTGGCGCGACGAGGGTGGCTTCCCCGGCGCACTCGTCGAGCGCTCCCCCGCCGAGGCCTGATCGGACCTCACGGTCCGCGCCCGGTCCGTCACGTCCGATCCCGGCGCAGGCCGGGCAGTTCCAGCATCCAGCTGGCGACCGCCTTGGCATCGTCGCGCCGGTCGAACCACTCGTAGTCCTCCCGCCCCGCCAGGCCGCCGAGGACCCTGAGCACGAACGCCCGGAGCTCGTCGTCGAGCTGCATGAACTCGGCGAGCTGTCCGGGGGCGAAGACCTCCTCGGTCAGGTGGGTGAACGTGTCGAGGCTGAGTCCGGCATCCGCTGCAGCATCGATGTCGGCCTGGAAGGCGCTGGACGGAGGGTCACGGTCCATCGGACGAGGGTACCGACTGCACGTTCACCCGATCTGGGTGGCTCGCCGCGGCGGGCGCTCGGTCCACCATTGGCGGTCCGCTGCACACTGGAGCCCCGATGCCCGAGCCGACCGTTGCCTGGATCCACGACGTGGCCGTCGACGCGTACGTGTACCTGTACCCGTTGGTGTCCATGGAGCTGACGCGCCAGCAGATGACCAACACCGAGCGAGCGAGCGGGTCGCACGCGCCGACCAACCAGTTCGCGCACCTGCGGGCATTCCCCGCCGGGGACTTCCGCGAGGTCGTGCGCCCGAACTTCGACACCCTGTACTCGTCGGCGTGGCTCGACCTGCGCGACGAGCCGATCGTCGTGAGCGCCGGCGAGGACACCGACGGCCGCTACTACGAGCTGCCGATGTACGACATGTGGACCGACGCGTTCGCCGTTCCCGGGCAGCGCACCAGCGGCACCGGCCCGGGTGCCTGGGCGGTGACCGGACCCGGCTGGCAGGGGAACCTGCCCGACGGCGTCGCGCGGATCGATGCACCGACACCCGGCGTGTGGATCATCGGCCGCACCCAGACCAACGGTCCGGCGGACTACCCCGCCGTGCACGCCTTCCAGGACACCCTGACGCTGACGCCGCTGAGCGCCTGGGGCTCGACCGCACCCGAAGTCCTCGGTTCGGTCGACCCCGGCGTGGACATGGCGACCCCGCCGCTGCAGCAGGCCAACTCGATGGACGCCGCCACGTACTTCGACCTGGGTCTGCGGCTGCTCGCCGAGCAGGGGCCCCACCTCACCGACGGCCCGCTGCTGATGCGCATGGAGCGAGCCGGTCTGGGCGCCGGAGCGACGTTCGGTGACCTCCCGACGAGCACGCAAGAGGCGCTCTCCGACGTGCCGTCGGCGGCGCTGGCGTCCATGACGGCGATGCTGCCGCGACTGGCGAACGTGGTGAACGGCTGGCAGATGAACATCGACACGATGGGCGTCTACGGGAACTTCTACGTCAAGCGGGCGATCGTGGCCATGGTGGGCCTCGGTGCGAACGCGGCCGAAGATGCCGTCTACCCGCTCGCGATGGCCGACGCCGACGGCGACGCCTTCGACGGCGCCACCGACTACGTGCTGCGCTTCGCCGCCGACGAGCTGCCTCCGGTGGATGCCTTCTGGTCGCTCACGATGTACGACGGCGAGGGGTTCCAGATCCCCAACGCCCTGGACCGGTTCGCGATCGGCGACCGCGACGCGCTGCAGTTCGGCCCGGATTGCTCGCTCGAGCTCTACCTGCAGCACTCGTCGCCGGGCGCGGAGCGCGAGTCGAACTGGCTGCCGTCCGCTCCCGGGCCGCTCGGCCTCACCCTGCGCCTCTATGCCCCGCAGCGGCCGGTGCTTGACGGCACCTGGAACCCGCCGCCGGTGCACAAGGCCTGATCCGTTCCGACGGCTCCGCCCGGGCGAACGACGTCGCGCTCAGTGGGCTGCGGCGGTCTCGCCGCCGCGTTTGGGCAGCCGGCTGACGATGGCGACCAGGACGCCGCCGACGATCAGGCCGACCAGTGCCGACATCGCCGTGTTGACCATCCATCCGAGCACGCCACCGACGCCGGCCAGGTCGTGCACCGGATCCTCCAGGCGGTGCACCTGCTCGTAGGGCCAGTGCCAGCCCAGCTCGTCCGCCCCGACCAGCAGGATGTGGCCGCCGACCCAGAGCATCGCCGCAGTGCCGACGATCGTCAGGACGCTCAGCAGCTTCGGCATGGCGGCGACGAGGCCGCGCCCCAGACGCTGCTGGGCGGGCGAGTCCCGCTGCGTCAGGCGAAGGCCGACATCGTCCATCTTCACGATCAGGGCGACCGCTCCGTAGACGACGGCGGTGATCAGGACGCCGACGACGACCAGCACGATCGCACGTCGCACGAGCGGCTCGTCGATGACCTCCTTGAGGGCGATCACCATGATCTCGGCCGACAGGATGAAGTCGGTGCGGATCGCGCCCTGGATGGTCGCCTTCTCGGCCTCCTCGCCCTGGAGCACGACCGGCACGTCGTGGCTGTGGTCGTCGTGGCGGAGCTTGTGCCAGATCTTGTGGGCACCCTCGTAGGCCAGGTAGGCGCCGCCGCACATCAGGATGATCTCGACCAGGACCGGAGCAACGGCGCTCAGCAGCAGCGCCGCCGGCAGGATGAACAGCAACTTGTTGCGCAACGAGCCGGTCGCGATCCGTCGGATGATCGGCAGCTCGCGGTCGGCCGCCAGTCCCTGCACGTAGCCCGGCGTCACTGCGGCATCGTCCACGACGACGCCGGCGGCCTTCATGGACGCCTTGCCGGCGGCGGCGCCGATGTCGTCGACCGAGGCGGCCGCGAGCTTGGCGAGGGCCGCGACGTCGTCGAGCAGTGCTGCGAGACCTACTGCCACTGCTGATCCTCCTCACCGACGCCGGAACCGGGCGTGGGGACACTACCCGCCGTCAGGTCGGGCACCGCTCCACCTGCGGTCGCCGAACGGCTCAGAGCGCCTCCAGGTGAGCGTGCACCAGCGGGACCACCGAGGACCCCTCACCGCTCGCCGCGGCCACCCGCTTCATCGAACCGGCGCGGACGTCGCCGACCGCGAAGATGCCCGGCACCGACGTCGCCAGGCTCTCGGGCGGCAGACCGTCGGACCAGGACTCCTGGGGCACGTCGCGCCCGGTCAGTACGAAGCCCCGGTCGTCGAGCGCGAGCTCTGGGGGCAGCCACTCGCAACGTGGGTCCGCGCCGAGGAGCAGGAACAGGCCGCCGCAGTCCCGACGGACGACCTCCCCCGTCACCGTGTCGCGGATGTCGATCCACTCGAGCCGTGCCGCACCACCGCCATCGGCCACCTCGCAGCACGCCCGCACGTCGATGCGCTCGTTGAAGTCGATCTCGTCGATGAGGTAGCGCGACATCGTCTCGTGCAGGCCGTCACGGCGCACCGCGATGGTGACGCTGCGGGCGAAGCGCGACAGGTGGAGTGCTGCCTGGCCTGCGGAGTTGCCACCGCCCACGACGACGACGTCCTGGCCCTCCATCTCCCGAGCGGCCGTCATGGCGCTGCCGTAGTGCACACCACGGCCGGTCAGCTCCTCGATGCCCGGCACCAGGAGCTTGCGATAGGCCGCGCCGGTGGCGATGACGACGGCCCGCGCCCGGACGTCGCCGCCCTCGGTGTGCACGCAGTGGTGGCCACCGTCGGTCGACGGCGTGAGCCCGACGACGTCCCAACCGGTGATGAAGCGGGTCCCGAAACGGGTCGCCTGGAGCCGCGCACGCTGCGCCAACCGCATGCCCGAGATGCCGCGCGGGAAGCCCAGGTAGTTGCGGATCATCGAGCTCGTACCCGCCTGGCCACCGATCGCCTCCGACTCGAGCACGACCGTCGTGAGTCCCTCGGACGCGCCGTACACGGCGGCGGCGAGCCCGGACGGTCCAGCCCCGACGATGCACAGGTCGAAGACGGTGTCCTCGTCGATCTCGTCGGGACGCCCGTAGAACGCCGCGGCGAGCTCTCGGACCGACCCGACGGCGATGACCCCCCTGGTCAGCACGTCCGCCAACGGCAGCGATGGTGGGCCGTCGTAGGCAGCGATGATCTCGCGACCCACCGGCGAGTCGGGCGGATGCACCCGGTGCGGCATGCCCATGCGCACCAGCAGGTCCCGCATCGCCAGGATGAGGCGGTCGTCGGGGTCACCCACGATCCGCACCGCCTCCACCTCGGGGTCGACCACGGTCGACCCCCAGTCCGACAGCAGTTCGGTGATGGCGGTGTGGAACTCCTCGTCGCGCGAGCCCCGCGGTGTCAGCAGCAGCGCGTCGAACTTGCCGTGCGCCTGCGCGGTGCGGAGCTGCTCGCTGTCGACGAGGAACCGGTCGAACGGCGCGACGACCAGCAGTCGCGCCGTCGGGACGAGCTGGCGCCATCTGCGGAGCGTGCCGAGCAGTCCGTGCTCGAGGTCGGTGAGCTCCTCGGTCGGGCAGAGTGCGCTGTCCGCCACCACCATGACCAGCTGACGCCCGGTGGTCAGCAGCTGCTCGATCTGCGCGTCGACGTCATCGCGGGCGCGAACGACCCGCACCTCGTAGTCGCGTTGGTACCGGCTGAACTCGACGAGCAGGAGCTCCGCGTTCGCATCGGACACGACCAGGATGACCGGGTTCACCCGCTCAGTATCGCAAACGGCGCAACCCCCGCCGACCGCACGCGCGGCTCCGCTCGCTCGTGAGCACTTCGGACGCTCGACCGCGTTGACCCGACTACCGTTGCAACGGGCAACAGGGGAGACGACAGATGCGTCGAGTGTGGGTGGTCGGGTTCGCGGTCGCGATGATGTTGGTCCTGGCGGGGTGTCCCACCCCGCCGCCGGCGGGCTACCGGCCGCCGGTCCTCGAGTCCATCGACGTCACGCCATCGACCGTCGCGCCGGGTGAGACCATGGTCGCGGTGCTCGACGTCCGCGACGACATCGGGATCGTCGGCCCCGTCGTCCGCACCCTGACGACGCCGAGCGGCAGCAGGTTGACCGGACGCGACCACTGCTCGAGCGACATGACGCCGGTGGAGGGGGTGACCCACGTGCTCGTGACCGTCACCTGCACGGTCCCCACGTTCGCCTCGAACGGCACCTGGCGACTCGAGATGCTGATCCACGACTCAACACCACCGGTGCTCCAACCCGGTCTCACGACCCAGGTCCGCTTCGATGTCGCCGGGGGCACCGAGGACCGACGTGGACCCGAGCTGGTGAGCCACTCGATCGAGCCGGCCGTGGTCGACCAGGAGACCACCTTCGTCCTGTCGGCGCGACTCCGCGACGACGCCCTGCCGATCGCGGTCGGGCAGGCGAGGGATGGGCGGATCTACTTCGCCAAGCTGTTCGCCCAGAACTCGGTGTTCAACTGCAAGGACCCGTTGTACACACCGGTGTCGGCCACCGAGGTCGACGTCACCGTCAGCTGTGCGCCGTCGAACTACTACGTCCCGGGCCGCTCGGAGCCGGGGGTGCACCTGGGTCGGGTCGTCATGATCGACGCACTGAACCAGGAGTCCTTCAACGACATCGTCATCGACGTCCAGCCGGCTCCCGGCGCCTGATCGAAACTGGACACCGCCCCGCCTATGTGAGCTGGACTCACTTGGTGAGTGTGCCCGAGACCCTCGCGGCGACTGCCTCGACCATCGGGATGCCCTGGCCGAGCGAGTCCCACCCGTCGGACAGGATCGCGATCGAGTAGCCGCCGCCCTCGGGATCGGCGACGTAGCCGACCGAGTTCACCCGCCACCCGCAGCACGTCGAGTCGAAGAAGCCGTTCTTCAGCCCGTACTGCCAGTCACCCGGCACGCCGCGCGAGATGCCCCAGCGTTGGTCGCCCCGTACGTTGCGCATCTGCCACCACGCATGCGCACGGGAACCCGGTTGCAGGAGCCCGGTCTGCAGCATGCGATGCACGAACGCCGCCTGGTCCTCGGCGGTGGTCGACGTCAGGCCCCACTTGGGCTCGGTCTCGACCGTCGCGTGCAGGCCGAGACGCGTGCCGTAGTTCGACATCGCCGCGCCGCCGCCCAGGTTCACCCACAACGCCGACGCCGCAGGGTCGTTCGACGAGTGCATCATCGGCGTGATCTGGGACTGCTCCCAGTTCGTGATGCCTCGCCCCTGGTCCTGGGCCCGCAGCAGGGTGGCCGCCATGATCTCGATCTTCACCACCGACGCGGTCGTGACGCGCTGACCGCGGCGCAGGTGGTACCAGCAGCCGGTGCGGTCGTCGTAGACCGCCGCGGTGACGTGGCGGGCCGCTGCGCCGTAGGCATCGATGTCGCGCTGGAACTGGAGCGTGAACGGATCCGGCCGACACGGGCCCGTCGGTGGTCCCGGCGGCGGCGCAGGTGGTTCGCACGCGGTGATCGCGACCATCGCGATCGCGACCACGGCGACCCAGAGCGGCTGCCGTCGCCTGACGGGAGAGGTTCCGAGCCGGTTCAACGCTGTGCCACGAGCGACTTGGTCATGCAGCGAGGGTACTGACCGCACCGGACGACGCGGACCGACGGATCTTCGGCCGGTTCGCCTGCCCGGACAGTTCATCGACCCAGATCGTCGGGGGATGGCTACGATGCCGCCGACACGGAGGGGGCGTTCGTGATGCACAGGTGGAAGCACAGCTGGTTGACGGCCGGGGTCGTCGTGCTCGTGGCGGCGGCGTGCGTGCCGGATCCGGCACCCGGTTCGACGACCACGACCGCGCCGACCACCACGTCGAGCACGTCGAGCACGTCGACGTCGACCACCACCACCTCCACGACCTCGACGACGACCAGCACGACCACGTCGACCACCACCACGACGATCCCGGTCGACTGTGCGCAGACGCCGGCGCCGTACGTCGATCTGTCGGGGTGCGACCTCGACGGCGCGCAGCTGTCGGAGACCAGCCTCACCGGCGCCCGCTTCATCGGCACCTCGCTGCGTTACGCCATCGCGCACGGGGCCGACCTCACCGACGCGGTGCTCGTCGATGCCGACCTCGAGTCGGCCGAGCTCGATGGCGCGGTCGCGCACCGGGCGGACTTCACCCGTGCTCGGCTCGGTGGCGCCATGCTGGCCTACGTGGATCTCACCGACGCCGTGCTGACCGATGCCAAACTCGGCCTCGTGTTCGGGCCCGGCGTCCACGCGCCGGGGGCATCGTTCCTGCGAGCGATCGCCGATCTGGCCTTCATGCCGGACTCGGACCTCTCGGGCGCTGACCTCGACGAGATGAGCGGCTTCGCCATCAAGCTCCAGCGCAGCGATCTGTCGGGGGCGACGCTGCGCGACGCCGACCTGCAGAACGCGAACCTCACCGATGTCGACCTCACCGGGTCGGACCTCACCCGTGCCGATCTGCGCTTCGTCAACCTGACCGGGGCTGATCTGACCGGCGCGATCCTCGCCGATGCGCTCACTACCGGCGCGACGTGGTCGAACACGAGGTGTCCGAACGGCGTGGTCCAGAGCACGCCGTGCGCGCCGTGAGGTGACGTCGCCGATCTGGCACTGACCGCCGACGTCGGAGGGAGCTCGGCCGCCGTCAGCCGGCCGGCGCGTCGGCGGGCACCCAATCCCCCACGGGCGGTCGCAGCCTCGGCGCGACCTCGGTGCCGAGCAGGTCGATGCTGTGCAGCATCGTGGGGTGCGGCATGAGCACGTTGGTCATCTGGAACGTGAGCCGATCGACCCCGCCGAGCGCACGGTCGACGTGGTGTGCCTTGGCCACCACGGCGTCGACCCCGCCGATCAGGTAGGCGCCGCCGGGCCCGCAGGCCGCTGCGTACTGGGCCCTGGTCGGCGGGCTCCAACCGCGCTCGGCCCCGATGGTCGACATGAGCCGCTCGTAGCCGGGCCAGGTCGCGTCCACCGCCTCGGCGTCGCCGTCGGCGACGAAGCCGAACGCGTGCACGCCGACCTGCTCGCCCTCGGGGGCATGACCGGACGCACGGAACGCCTCGCGGTAGAGCTCGACGAGCGGACGGAACCGCTCGAAGGTGCCGCCGATGATCGCGACCATGAGCGGGAGACCGAGCTGGCCCGCACGGACGAAGGACTGCGGCGTGCCACCGACACCGAGCCAGATCGGCAGCGTGGCCTGCAGCGGCCGGGGGAACACGCCCTGGCCGGTCAACGCCGGCCGGTGCCGACCGGACCACGTGACGTGGGTCTGCTCGCGGATCTGCAGCAGCAGCTCCAGCTTCTCGGCGAAGAGGCTGTCGTAGTCGGACAGATCGTGGCCGAACAGCGGGTACGCCTCGATCGACGAGCCGCGACCCACCACCATCTCGGCGCGTCCCCTCGACAGCAGGTCGAGGGTGGCGAAGTCCTGGAAGACGCGGACGGGGTCGTCCGCGCTGAGCACCGTGACGGCGCTGGTCAGCCGGATGCGCTCGGTGCGTGCCGCGGCGGCCGCCAGGATCAGCGTCGGTGCCGAATCCAGGTACTCGCGACGGTGGTGCTCGCCGATCCCGAACACGTCGACACCGGCGCGGTCGGCCGCCTCGATCTCCTCGAGCAGGTTCGCTAGCCGGTCCTCGGCGCTCAGGGTCTCACCCGTCGCAGGGTCCGAGACCACTGCGGCGAAGCTGTCGATACCGATCTGCACGAACCCTCCCGGGACCACGGCCCGACACCCGGGCGCTGCACGGCACGAACCGGCTCCGCCCCGCCGGCATTCCCGGACCGCCGATCTCGCCGCATCGGCGCCTCACGCCCGGCGTCGGATCTCCGGCCACAGATGCTCGAACATCGCCTCCGCGGTGAGTCGTGCACCCAGCTCGTTGGTGTGGGTCGTGTCGTAGAACGTCGGACCCGACGCGTCGTCGAGGACGTCGGTCAGATCGATGGGATCGACGCCGGAGGCGTCGGCGATCCGGTCGACCACCCGATCCATGTGCCGCTGGCTGTCCTCGCTGATCTGCCACTGCTCCAGCGCCGCTCGGATCAACGGGGCGTCGACCGGCATCGTGTAGAGCTGGGGCTGCCAGAAGTGCACGACCGGCACGTCGTACTCGTCCGAGAGCTCCCTCGCCCATCGCACCCCGCGGCGGTACTGACCGGCGCCGAGTCGGCCGATCTCCTCGACGTCGCCCGACGACTCGTAGCCACGTGCCGCTGCAGCCGCAGCGAGCGCCTCGCGCTCGGACTCCTCCATCGTCAGGCGGTGCACCACCGAGTCGTCGAACAGCCCGAACCGCTCGCGGTCGACGGCCAACGTCGTCTCGTTCGCCCCGTCGAAGAACACCGCCAGGTCCGGCCGGCCACCGAAGCGCAGAGCATCGTGGAACTGCTGGGTCTCCTGCCAGTTGACGTACCCGGAGACGCCGAAGTTCTCGACGGCGATCCGCACGCCACGCTCCTCCGCGAGGCGGACCAGCACCGAGGCGATCGTGTGGTCCTCGCGCTGTCCGATCCCGAACACGGTCGATCCGCCGAACAGCCACACCGTCACCTGCGGGTCGTCCACCGAGTAGGTGACGCGGCGGCCGTCGACGACGGTGATCTCCTCGGTGGCCCGGTCCTGGTTCTCCCAGCCGTACGGACCGCCGCGGTCCCAGCCCCACAGGCTCTGCAGCTCGGCGAGCTCGACGGCGTCGGGTTGACCGGGGAAGAACTTGTCGAACGCGTCGAGGTCCTCCTCGTTCAACACGATCGTGGCAGCGGTGGTCGTCCCGCCGGACGCAGCCTCACGGGTTCTGCTCAGGAGCGGCGGCACGAACACGACCGCGGCGAGGAGGACCACCGCCACGACCACGCGCCGCCACCAGCTCCGCTTCCGCATCCGTCCCCCTGCCCGCCCCATGAAGGATGCCACCGGGCGAGACCGGCGCGCAGCACCAACGGAACCTCGCTCGATGCGCCTGGCCGTCGGCATCCTCCGCCAGTCTCGCGACGGCAGATCCGAGGAGGCGGCACGAGCGACCTGCGAAGATCCATGGATGCTCCTGAACGGCATCAACCACGTCGCCATCCTGACGAGTGACACCCATCGGTTCGTCGAGTTCTACGAAGGAGTCTTCGAGGCGACGCACCAGGTCGTCGAGGAACAGGACGGCTTCAGGCTGACGGTCGTGTGGGTGGGTCCCAGCTCGGAGCTGAACGTCTTCCAACTCGATGACAACACCGAGCACGAGCGGCAGGTTCCGATGTTCGGTCGAGGACGCCTGGACCATCTCGCGCTGGAGGCCGCGTCGATCGACGCGTTCGACGAGATCCGTCGGCGGATGATCGAACGTGGCGCGAGCGACGGCTTCGTCACCGACTTCGGACCCGTGCTGAGCCTCTTCTTCCGGGACCCCGACGGACTCGAGGCGGAGGTGTGCATCAAGAATCCCGATGCGGTGCCCGGCGTGAACCACCCGCCCGGTACGCCGGCATCGCGCTACCACGCGTCTGGAGCTCCACCACCCGACCGCCTCGCCGGCCCGCCCGGCTGAGCCTCGGGGACCGGCGCGGGGTCGTCCACTGCGTGTGCGGACTTCAGTCGCCGAGCGCAGAACCGTTGGACCTAGGCTCGCGCGGGTTCCGGCAGGGGGAAGTGCCATGCGGTGTTCGACGAGGGTCCGTCTGTTCCTCGTTGCGGTGGGCGCCATCGTGCTCGCCTCGTGCTCGCCGGAACCTGAGCCGCCCGGGCCGTTGCCGCCACTCCCACCGGACGGCTCGCTGCGAGTCATGACCTGGAACCTGCTCGGTGCGCAGGGCGACGACCGCGTGTACAGCGAGCACGCAGGTTGGGCTGCCCGGATCGACCAGCTCGCGCCACACGTCGTGGTGCTCCAGGAGGCCCAGTCCCAGGACGTCGCGGCGATCGTTCGCCGATCCGTGGTCGGCTACCGCACGGCGATCTACGAACAGTGGGACTGCGACCTCAAATCCGAGCGCGAAGGCGTGGCGATCCTGGTGCGTGCGGACGTGGTGGTGTCTGGCAGCGGAGGGGGCCACGTCGGCCTCGGGTGCGTGGACCCGTCCATGCGGCGGGTGTTCGTCTGGGCAGAGCTCGCGCTCGGCGGCCCGGCACCGGTGCGCGTGTGGGGCACCCACCTCACCGCCGGGGGTGGCGTTGCGGCGCAGTCACGTACGGCACAGCTCCGGGCGTTGGAGCAGCTGATCGCCGACGCCGACATCACCCACACGGGGCGCTGGATGCTGGTCGGCGACCTGAACCTGAGTCCCCAGGAGGCCGAGCTCCGTTCGCTGCTCGACGGCGCCGGCCGCCCCCTTGGGCCAGTGCGGGACCTGTTCGCCGAGTCCAGCCCCGACGCTGCCGACGCCACGACGTGCCCCGGTGTGTCCGCCGACGACACCGGCGGCCTGGCGACCTTGCTCGCCGACCCGGACCTGGTGCGCCGGTGCGGCTACACCGCTGGCTGGCCGAAGGACACCAACTGGCTTGCGTGCGAGGTCCTTTCCTTCTGCGAGTCCTGGCAGCAGCGTCGGGACTCGTCCGTCCGGACCCGGATCGACTACGTCCTGGGATCCGCCGCCGGCCCGTTCGATCCGTTCCGTGCGTTCGTCCCGAGCCGGCTGGACCCGGACTGGGCGGCATCCGGCGCCGAGTGGTACCGCCTGTCGGACCACCTGCCGGTCGTGGTGGATCTCCACCCCAGTGGCTAGCCGGCGTCGTCGTCGAGAGCTCAGCCGGCTGTCAGGATGGTCACGCCGCCATACTCTGCGACGGCGAGCCCGCCGCCCGGCAGGGCGAGCACTCCCAGTTCACACGGTTCGGCGAGCACGTCGGTGGGCTGCTCCGCCTCGCCGTCCACGATCGGCACCAGTTCGAGCAGACCGCTGACCACGCCGCACACGGCGAGCTCGTCAGGGCCGAGCACGGCCAGGCCCGAGGGCGCGCGCTCGACGTCCATCTCGGTGAGCGGACCGCGATCGTCGCCTCGACCGATCCGCTCCGGCACCTCGCCGGGTGCATTGTCCGCAACCCATACAGCGCCATCGGGCGCGACGGTGAAGGCGAAGGGGTTGTTCCACCCTTCCGACACGACCACCGGCTCCTGATCCGGCGGTCCAGCGGGGTCCAGCGACAACAGCTTCGAATAGGGCTCGTCGGTGTCGAACGAGCTCGCCTTCCCGCGAAGGAAGTCCCCGAGGCCGATCAGCACTCGACCGTCGGCCATCAGCGCCAGGCGACCGCCGATGGCCTCCGGGGCGGCGGGCGGTCCGATCCAAACGTCCTGGAGCCGTCCCCCGGGAGCGATCGACACGACGACCTGTCGGGGACCGTCGTCATCCGGTCGGGTCATGCCGGCGAGCACGGTCCCATCGGCGAGCACCACCAGGCCCAGCAGCCCCTGCTGTCCCTCGGTGGCGACGTCCACCTGTGCGAACTCCGTCGCGACCGGCGTTTCGGTCTGGAGCTGCGCTGCGGTCACGGCCATGATCCGTCCCGTCCGACGCTCACCGATCAGCAGATCGCCGTCGGGGGTCAGCGCGAGTGCGGCGGGCTCGTCCGCGACGATGAAGCCAGACGGTCGGAATCGGTCGCTCACCAGCACGGTCGTCGGTGCCGTCGTGGGGTCGGTCCGACCGGACGAGGACCCGGAGCCGTCGGAGCCACACGCCACGACCACCAACAGGGAGATCGACAGCAGGCCACGCGAGGCTGCTCCGCGCCGTTGTCCCACGCGTCGATGGCCCGGCGTCCCCATCGCCTCACCCTTGCACGCGGTTGACGCACGCGGTGGGCGTGCCCCGCGATGGCCGAAGCGTCAGATGTCCGACCCGGTCCGTCGCCCCGGCCAGCGACTCCTACGCTGCCGAGGTGACCGCGCTGTCCCAGCTCATCCCGACGCCACCCGAACCCGATGCGGTCATGGACGCGTTCGTCGACTGGGTCGAGGCCAGCGGGCTCACGATGTACCCGCACCAGGAGGAGGCGCTCCTCGAGATCGTCGCCGGGGCGAACGTCATCGTCGACACGCCCACCGGATCGGGAAAGAGCCTGATCGCGGTCGCAGCCCACTTTGCTGCCCTGGCGGCGCGTCGTCGCAGCTACTACACCGCACCCATCAAGGCCCTGGTGTCGGAGAAATTCTTCGCCCTGTCGACCACGTTCGGTGCCGACAACGTCGGCATGCTCACCGGCGACGCCTCGGTCAACCCCGACGCCCCCATCATCTGCTGCACCGCGGAGATCCTCGCCAACCTCGCCCTGCGCGAGGGCCCAGCCGCCGACGTCGGTCAGGTCGTCATGGACGAGTTCCACTACTTCGCGGATCCCGACCGCGGGTGGGCGTGGCAGGTCCCGCTGCTCGAGCTGCACGACACGCAGTTCATCCTGATGTCGGCCACGCTCGGCGACGTGACCCGGTTCACCGAGGCGCTGCCCGAGCGCACCGGCCGGCCCGTCGCCGTGGTCCGCTCGGCCACTCGCCCCATCCCCCTGGTCCACGAGTTCCGGATGACACCGCTCACCGAGGTGCTCGAGGAGCTGCTGTCCACGCACCAGGCACCCGTGTACGTCGTGCACTTCACCCAGGCCTCCGCCGTCGAACGGGCGCAGTCGCTGATGAGCCTCAAGCTGCTCACCCGGGACGAGAAGGACGAGATCGCCGAGCTGATCGGCGGGTTCCGCTTCGCCGCCGGCTTCGGGAAGACGCTCGCCAAGTTCGTGCGCCACGGCATCGGGGTGCACCACGCCGGCATGCTGCCCAAGTACCGACGACTGGTGGAGCGGCTGGCCCAGGCCGGGCTGCTCAAGGTCATCTGCGGCACCGACACCCTCGGCGTGGGCATCAACGTGCCGATCCGCACCGTGGTCTTCACGGCGCTCGCCAAGTACGACGGCACCAGGACCCGCCTGCTCAGCGCGCGGGAGTTCCACCAGATCGGCGGCCGCGCTGGGCGAGCCGGCTTCGACACGACGGGCACGGTGATCGCCCTCGCCCCCGACCACGTGATCGAGAACCACAAGGCCGCGGAGAAGGCCGCCGCGAGGACCGCGCAGGACCAGAAGGTCCGCAAGGTCCAGAAGAAGAAGCCGTCCCCCGGCCAGGTGTCGTGGGGTGAGCCGACGTTCGATCGCCTGGTGTCGGCGCCACCTGAACCGCTCACGTCCAGCTTCACGGTGAGCCACTCGATGCTGCTCAACGTGCTCGACCGGCCCGGTGACGGACGTGCAGCGCTGCACCACCTGCTCACGGAGAACTACGAGACCGAGGCCCGACAGCGCGAGCACGTGGCCCGCGCCGAGGAGCTCTTCGCCGCGCTGCTCGACGCCGAGGTCGTGGAGGAACTCGACGAGCCCGATGGCTTCGGGCGCACCGTGCGAGTCACCGTCGACCTGCAGGAGACCTTCGCCCTGGACCAGCCGCTGGCGCCGTTCGCCCTCGCCGCGCTGGACCTGCTCGACCCGGAGTCCGACACCTACGTGCTCGACACGGTGTCGGTCATCGAGGCCGTGCTCGACGACCCTCGCCAGATCCTCGGCGCCCAGCTGTTCAAGGCCAAGGGCGAGGCGGTGGCGGCGATGAAGGCCGAGGGCATGGACTACGACGAGCGCATGGCCGCGCTCGACGAGATCACCTGGCCCACGCCCCTCGCCGAGCTGCTCGAGCCGATGTTCGACGTGTACCGCGAGCGTCACCCGTGGGTGGCCGAGCACCCACTGTCGCCCAAGTCGGTGGCACGCGACCTGTGGGAGCGGGCGATGGACTTCGGTGACTACGTCCGCTTCTACGGCCTGGCCCGCTCCGAGGGCACCGTCCTGCGCTACCTGTCCGACGTCTACAAGACCCTCGTGCGGACCATCCCCGAGGACGCCAAGACCGACGAGCTCATCGACCTCACCGAGTGGCTCGGCGAGATGGTGCGCCAGGTGGACTCGAGCCTGCTCGACGAATGGGAGGCGCTGCGCAACCCGAGCGCAGCGACCGAGGGCGCGGACAGCGCCGCGCCGATCGACCTGGCTCCCCCGGCGCTCACCTCCAACCGTCGGGCGTTCACCGTGCTGGTCCGCAACGCCATGTTCCAACGGGTGGAGCTCATCGGCACCCGGCAGTGGCAGGAGCTGGAGGCGCTCGACGGCGAGGACGGTTGGGACACCCAGCGCTGGTTCGACGCGATGGTGCCGTACTTCGAGGAGCACGACACCATCGGCATCGGCGCGGACGCACGCAACCCCGCCCTGCTGATGATCGACGAGCATCCGATCGACCACCCGGGCTGCTGGTCGGTCCGCCAGATCCTCCACGATCCTGCGGACGACCACGACTGGCGCCTCCTCGCCCTCGTCGATCTCGCCGCCAGCGACGACGAGGGCCGAGCCGTCGTCCACATCACCGACGTGGGTGTCGACGGATCGGCCTGAGACCATCGCCGATGCGTCGCGAGGGAGGCCCCTCGCGTGTCGCTCGACCTAGGAGTCCACGCCGAGTCGCCGACGGCCCACTGGCGCCAGGAAGTACCAGCCAGTGTCGTGGTCCTCCACCGCGTTGCAGTCGCGACCGACCCTCCACAGGGCGAGCGGCACCGGCGTCGGGTCGAAGCGGTACCACTGCGGGAACGAGGCGCTGATGGCGTCGGTCGCCCGGGCTGCGTGGTAGTGCGGGATGCGATGGTCGATGTGGTGTGCGACGTGCGTGCTGCCGATCCGGTGGTGGAGGAGGTCGACGACACGACCGTACGGGCGGTCGACCGTCTGGAATGCGCCGCGGAGCCACGACCAGTCCGGATCGGCGTAGTGCGCGATGTCGACGTCGGTGTGCTGCAGCCACGTGTAGGTCACCAACCAGGCGTTCACCACGAGCAGCGGGCCGACGTAGAGCACCAGCACCGGCACGACAGTCCCCACCGCGACCGACCAGGCGACCAGACCGGCGAGCACCACGACCACGCCCACCGAGGAGGCCCACACCCTCGCGTGCCACCGACGCGGGAAGAGCTCGGTCGCGAACGGTCGGACGGGCCAGAAGTGGTTGGACGGCCCGCGAGCCGGACCACCCGACGCTCCCGCGAGCAGGTAGGCGGGCCAACCGAACAGCAGCGCCCGGACGATCACGAAGGCGGCGGCGACGTTGCGGCCGAGGATCCGCCCTCGGGAGGCGCGCACCGAACCATCGGCGTTGCAGGCCCGGGATGGCACGTGCGTCTCGCCCTCGTCCAGGTGGTTGGTCTTGGCGTGGTGCACCGAATGGCTGCGCTGCCACGAGAAGTACGGCACGAGCAGGGCGGAGTGCAGCACGAAGCCGATGCCGTCCTGCAGGCGGGCGTTCGGCGAGAAGGCGCCGTGCCCGCACTCGTGGGCGATCACCCACAGGCCAACCGCTGCGGTGCCGGTCAGCATGGCGTGGGCGATCCACGCCGGGAGCCAGGCCCACGTCATCGGCAGCCAGAGCGCCGCGCCTGCCACGAGGGCGGTGACCAGTGCGAGCGAGCCGCCGAGGTAGAGCAGCGACCGTGCGGTGCTGCGTTCGAAGCAGTCGTCGGGGATGATCGCCCGGACCTCGGCCCGGGTCGGCAGCCTCCCCGGAGGTGTCGGATCAGCGATGGAGCCGGCGTCGGCGCGGGCGGGAGGGGCGTCCTGCGGGGGGTCGAACGTCATCGGGCGCGAGCTTGGCTGGAGGTCCCGGCCCGCAGGAAGTCGCGCCCGCCCCGAACCCGACAGGATGCTCAGCCGAGCGGCCGAGGCGCGAGCGCAGCTGAGCTATACCCGCTGCCGCTTCCGACAGGAGTGCGACCATCAGGCCTCAGAGGCCGCGCGGATAGGTGAGTGAGTGTGCTGCTCGGGGGTGCTTCCGCGGAAGCACCCCCGAGTCGCGTTGGTGACCATCCACCAGTTGGGCGGTTGTCCCGGTTTTGATCCCGGGTGCG
>JAESGV010000161.1_pt1 | contig 56410 bp, 59 predicted proteins | sample 9269781 | NCBI WGS metagenome assembly JAESGV01 (sample SAMN15741586, study PRJNA653496) | algae metagenome | isolation source: Tildeniella torsiva UHER 1998/13D and co-occurring heterotrophs from... | place: Slovakia: Slovak Paradise National Park, Hrabusice, Kosice Region | collected 2000-01-01
CTGGGACGGCAGACGCCCGATCAGGCCTACTTCGACGCGCTGCAGCCAATCCCGGTTGCGGCATAACCAGGGCCGGAATCCACTTAACGACAGACCGCAAACTGTTCAGACAAACCGAGCCAGCTCTCTCTGCGCTGCCCGCTGCCGGCTCACATCGTGCCGTCGCCGGCAGCGCTCTTGACCAAAGGAATCGGCCCGGCGCAGCTCTAGCAGGCGCCGCTGTCGAGCACGCAGATGCTTGAGGCCATCGCCCGGGCGCTTGCGGCTTGGGCACCGGCGACCGTGCTCGGCTACAACACGATCCGCTTCGACGAGGAGATGTTGCGGCACGCCTTTTTCACGCATGCGCTGCCGCCTTATGCGACCCAACTTGGCGGCCATCGCCGGGCTGATCTCCTCACCATGGTGCGCGCAGTCGCAATGGTCGAGCCGGGCGCGATCACGGTGCCGCTGGACGCGGCGGGTCAGCCGAGCTTCAAGCTTGGCGCGATCTGCAGGGCCAACGGCATCGTGCTTGGCGAAGATGAGGCGCATGACGCCCTCGCCGATGCCCGCGCGACGCTTGGCCTGTTCAGGCGCCTTCGCGAGGCGGCGCCCTCGACCGTCGCCCTGATGCTGTCCAACACGGAAAAGGGGAGCGTCAACCGGCGCCTTGCCGCTGGCGAGATACTCCTTCTGGGAGGTGGGGCGCAGCCGAGCCCCGTGGTTGGCGTCACCATGCATCCGACGGTTGCGACCTCTTGGGCGGTCGTCGACCTGACGCTCGATCCGGCTGGTTATCTCGACGCCGATGATGATGGGGTCGCCAGGCTCCTGACCGGGCCGGGACCGCGCCCGATCAAGCTCGTCCGCAGCAATGCGTAGCCGATCCTCATGGATTACAGGCAGGGCTGCCACGCCCTGCCCCCAGAGCGGCGCGATCTCGCGCTCTACCACGAGCGCGCGGCCCGGATCCGCGAGCATGCCGGGTTCAGGGCGAAGCTGGCCGCTGCGGTGGCCAACCGCTTTGCCGATCGCGCCCCGTCGCCCTATCCGGAGGCAACCCTCTACAGCGGCGGCTTTCTCTCCAACGAGGACAGGCGGCTCAGCGAGCGCTGGCACGGCTCGCCCTGGGAGGATCGCCCCATGATCGCAGCGCAGTTCGGCGACGAGCGGCTCAAAGCCTTCGCCAACCGGTTGATGCTGCTGGAGGCCCCGCACGCGATGTGCGGGTGGCTCGACAACGACGCAGCAGCGTGTCGGCAACCCTCTACGCGCCATAGGGGAGGACGCGCATCAGGCACGCGCTTGCCGCTTGAAGAAGTAGTGGAACACGTAATGCGCGGGCGAAACCACGGCCACGAGCTCCCAGCCCTCCGCTCCAAGTTTGCTGAGTTCGCTGGAATCAAGCGTTTCGGTTTTGACCAGATAGTCCCACTGCATTGTCTGCTCTCCTTGTGATGTTCACGCGGCTTCCGGGATGCGGGCGATCACCTTGATCTCGAAGTCGAACGCCGCCAGCCAGTTGACGCCGATCGCGGTCCAGTTCGGGTATGGCGCTTCCGGAAAGAGTTCGGTCTTGATCTTCAAGATTGTGCCGAACTGATGTTCGGGATCGGTATGGAACGTGGTCACATCGACAATGTCCTCCAGTCCGCAGCCGCCGGCTTGCAAGGTGGCCTCAAGGTTGGCGAAGGCGAGACGGACCTGCGCCTCGAAGTCCGGCTCGGGCGAACCGTCGCTGCGGCTGCCGACCTGCCCGGATACAAACAGCAAATCGCCGGACCGGATCGCTGCCGAATAGGCATGCCGGGCATAAAGCTCATGCCGACCTGCGGGAAAAACCGCGTCACGCTTGGTCATCTGGAATTCTCCGTGTGTCGCCGCGCAAAAGCGCGCCGCCCCAGGTTGATTTGGACTGCGTTTTCACATACGCTCCGTATGTCTAAATCAAATACGGGCCGTATGTCAATTTACATACGTCACGTATGTCAAAAGAGGGTCGACTGTGGCTGTCCGGCGGCGTGCGGAAACGATGGAGGAGAACCGCCGCAAGCTGATCGCGGCGGGCCGGAAGGCCTTTGCGTCCGAAGGTTTCGCCGCCGCCTCCATGGACGACTTGACGGCGTCGGTCGGTCTGACGCGCGGGGCGCTGTATCCCAACTTCGGCGACAAGAAGGGGCTGCTCGCCGCCGTCGTGGCGGAGGTCGACAGCGAGATGGCGGCGCGCGCCCGGCTGGCCAGCGCGGACGCCGGGGATGCCTGGGAGCGGTTGCTGGCGGAAGGCGCGGCCTACATCGCGATGGCGCTCGATCTGGACGTGCGGCGGATCGTGCTGCTGGACGGGCCTGCCTTCCTGGGTGATCCCTCCCAGTGGCCGAGCCAGAACGCCTGCCTTCAGGCGGCAAAGCAATCGGTTGCGGGCCTGATCGCCGCCGGCACCATGAAACAGGTTGACGTCGAGGCGGCCAGCCGCCTGCTGTGTGGTGCTGCGCTGAACGCGGCGCTTTGGGTGGCGGCCCATCACGACCCGCAATCCGCCCTGCCCAAGGCGCTCGAAGCCTTCCGTCTCATGGCGGAAGGCTTTCTCTCCGAGAAGCGCTGACAGAGGTCAGGCTGCGGCCAGGCGCCGGAACCGGGACCGATGGCTGCGATGAAGCCGGTCGCATGCGGCCGGTCGATGGGGTCCCACGGATTTCACCTGTATCTGAGGTGATCGATCAGGACGCGCAACTTGGAGGGCATGTTCCGGCGATCCGGGAAGTACAGATAGAACCCCGCGAAGGGCGGGCAGAAGGGCTCGAGGATCGGCACCAGTTCACCGCGCGCGATGAACGGTCGGAAGGTCTCTTCCATGCCGCAGGTGATGCCCGCTCCCGCACAGGCCATCTTGATCATCAGTCCCATCTCATTCGTCGTCATGCGCGGGTCGACTGCCACGTCGAACTCGAGGCCCGCTTCGGCGAACTCCCACCGATAGGGCGCGGATCGCGGATGCGGCCGCCAGCCGATGCAGGCATGGCCGACGAGATCGCGCGGATGCCGTGGCGCGCCGTGGCGCTCGATGTACTGAGGTGCCGCAACCGCGATCTGCCGCTGAGCGCCGGACACCGGCACGGCGATCATGTCCTGCTCGATGACCTCGCCGAGCCGCACGCCGGCGTCGAAGCCATGCTCGACGATGTCGAACGCGTCGTCGGTGACGGTGATGTCGACCCTGATCTCCGGATAGGCCGCGAGAAACGCCGCCAACAGCGGACCTGACAGGAAGCGCTCCGCGATCGACGAGACCGCCAGCCGCAGCGTGCCGCGGGGCCGATCGCGGGACTCGCCGGCGACATCGACCGCCGAAACAACCTCGGCGATGGCGGGACCGATCACGGAATGAAGGCGCTCGCCGGCTTCCGTCAGGCGGACGGTGCGCGTGGTGCGGCTGACCAGGGCCAGGCCCATGCGGCTCTCCAGCCGCCGGATCGACTGGCTGATGGCCGAGCGGCTTGTGCCAAGCCGTTCGGCGGCCGCCCGAAAACTCAAGGTTTCCGCGACGACCGCAAAAACGGCAACACCGTTCAAATCAGGCATCATTGGTGACATTTGCTTACCAGCTCTCTCAGCATTCCGCCAGTTCCCGATGCCAGTGGCAACCGCTACGTCAGTAGGCAAGAGCGGCAGCCTGCAGCGGCGCCGCCCGACACGCCACGCTGGACACGGGTCCAGCGACCATCACGGGAGGACTGAACATGCCTCGCAGCTGTGGTGCGGGCGCAGTGGCGCTCGCTCTCCTGTCCCTAACCACCGCCGCCGGAGCGGATGTCTCCAGCGGCAGGTCGCCTGCGCAGAACGTCTGCCAAGCGCCAGCCGCTTCACTCAGGGGCGGGCACTCTTATGAAAGAGAATGCACGATGACCGAGGCACAGGCGCCTGCCGTCGCTCATCACCCTTATGTCGGCATATGGGTGACCGCCGATGGCCGCATTCGCCACGAACTGCTGCCGAACGGACGTTACGACGAAGCCCGCGGCACCCGCGAGAGCGCCTATCGCGGACGCTACGAAATCAGCGGCAACCGCATCGCGTACTGGGATGACACGGGCTTCACCGCCGATGGCGTCTTCGTCAGCCCCGACATCCTGCACCACGCCGGCATGATCTTGCATCGCCGCAAGTGAGCTGAGGACGAGCACCATTCCTCGACGATCCTGCCACCCGAAGCGAATGCAAGCCCGCTCACCGCCTCTCATTCCACTCATGCAACTGAAAAAGGAGCCATGACATGCCCTTCCCGATGCGAGCAAACCGCGCCATCCCCGCCGGGCGCCGACTGCTGCTGGTCTCACTCTTCCTGGTGTCGCTTGCGCCAACCCATGCCCAGACCACGCGCCCAGACGAGCGTATCGAATTGCGGGAAGTCGTCACGGAGATGCGGAACAAGGCAATTGTACGACAAGCGTTCGAGACATGGCGCGCTGGCGGCAACGTCTTCGAGACGCTGCTCGTGCCCGACGTGGTCTGGACGATCCATGGTTCAGGTCCGGTCGCGGGCACCTATCTCGGCCTGCAGAACTTCATCCAGAACGCGTCAGTGCCGCTCGTGAGCCGTCTCGCGACACCCATTCTTCCGGATGTTCGCTCCATCATGGCCGATGGCGACAAAGTCAGCATCCGCTTCGACGGGTCAGCCACCACGACGTCGGGTGCGCCATATCGGAACCAGTTTGTCTGGATCTTCCGGATGGTCGACGGCCGGGTGGTCGAGGCCGAGGCCTTTCTGGATCTCGTCGCCTACCAGCAGGTCGTCGAGAACAATCAGCCCCGTGCTCGATAGCGCGTGGCCATCAGTCCCGCGCCACGGTCGGTTTCAGACGCGACGCAAACCAGCTTCGACACCTGAGAGGTCAACCATGAACACCATCAACAACAAGGTCATTCTGATCACCGGGGCCAGCAGCGGCATCGGCGCGGCGACAGCCAGAATGCTGGCCGCCGCCGGTGCGCGCGTGGTCATCGGCGCGCGCCGCATGGAACGGCTCGCATCACTGCGTACGGAGATCGAGCAGGCAGGCGGCAAGGCCCTTGCCTGCAGGCTCGACGTCACGGTGCACGATGAGGTTCAGGCCTTCGCCGATGCGGCGCTTGAGGCCTTCGGGCGCATCGACGTCATCATCAACAATGCCGGCGTGATGCCGCTGTCGCTGATGTCGTCCCTCAAGGTCGACGAATGGGAACGGATGGTCGACGTCAACATCAAGGGCGTCCTTTATGGCATCGCCGCCGTGCTCCCGGTGATGCGCCAGCAGGGTGACGGCCACATCATCAATGTCTCGTCCATCGGCGGGCTGGGCGTGGCGCCGACGGCGGCCGTGTATTGCGCGACCAAGTTCGCCGTCCGCGCCATCTCCGACGGCCTGCGGCAGGAGAATGACCGCATCCGTGTCACGTGCGTCTATCCCGGCGTGGTCGAATCCGAGCTGGCCGACACGATCACCGACCCGGTGGCCGCGCAAGCCATGGTGGCCTATCGCCAGATCGCGCTGAAACCGGAGGCCATCGCCCAAGCGATCATGCATGTCATCGCGCAACCGGCGGATGTCGACACGAGCGAGATCGTCATCCGTCCAACGGCCAGCGCCTGACCCATGATCGCCGGTCGCCCGGCGCGTTCGGGCGCGAGCACAAAACGCTGGCGGATGGCGGCTGGAAAACGTGGCGTGGTTCCATCACGCAGGTCTCACATTTTCGCCGAGCTCAAGGGTCAGACTCCGGGGCAGGGTGACGCGACAGCAGCGGATTGGCACCGCAGCCGAGGAGTCGTACGGGATGGGAGCCTGCCATGTTGTCCGCCATTCTAACCATAGGGATTGCCATGAGCCTCTCCGCCGGCGCCCCCGCCAAGGCGAGCAGCGACATCGAAGCGCCCGGACCCGGCGGTCCCTTGCGCGGAACGATCGTCCTTCCGGCCAAGGACGCGCCGATAGTTCTGATGATACCCGGCTCCGGCCCCACAGACCGGGACGGGAACAGCCCGCTGGGCATCCGTGCCGCGCCGTACCGCCTGCTCGCGGAGGGTTTGGCGGAGCAGGGGGTCGGCAGCGTCCGCATCGACAAGCGCGGCATGTTCGCCAGTCAGGGCGCGGCGGCAGACGCCAATGCGGTGACGATCGCCGACTATGTCCGCGACACGGGTGCCTGGATCGATGCGATCCGCAACCGGGCAGGCGCGGGATGCGTGTGGCTGCTCGGCCATAGCGAAGGCGGCCTTGTCGCCCTGGCGGCGGCTTTGGAGATGGATCACGTCTGCGGCCTGATCCTCGTCGCCGTGCCGGGTCGGCCGCTTGGCGACGTGCTCAAGGACCAGTTGCGCGCCAATCCCGCCAATGCTCCCCTGATGGACGCGGCCGAGCAGGCAATCGACGACTTGTCGGCCGGGCGGCGCGTGGACGTGGCGACGCTGCAGCCAGCGCTCGCGCCTCTGTTCAATCCCGGCGTTCAGGGGTTCCTGATCAGTGCCTTCACGCTCGATCCGGCGGAACTGGCGGGCCTGACCGGAAAGCCGATGCTGATCCTGCAGGGAGAGCGCGACCTTCAGGTCTCGGTCGCTGACGCCAAGCGCCTGCGGCAGGCTGCGCCGCAGGCGACGCTGGTCACCTTGCCGAACACCAACCACGTTCTGAAACAGGTGTTATCCGATGAACAAGGCGCCAACCTCGCGACTTACGCCACCTCCGACCTGCCGCTGGCGCCTGGCGTCGTGGATGCGGTCATCCGCTTCGTGACGTCACGCTAGGGGTGCGCGGACGGGGCGGCTCCGGGTCATGAGGTCACGACCCAACCACAGTGTCATCGCATAGGCCAGTCATTGTCGTTGGCCGGAGAGGGGCCGGAGGTTCATGGCAATATCCATCGCTCGCCTGGAAGCGCCATCCGAAAGCGACATGGCCGCGATCGTCGCCCCGCTCGATGAATTCAGCCGGGCGCGCGGCTTTCCATTTGTGCCGAGGATGATGGCGCTTGGGCTGTACGATGGTGGTGAGCTTGTCGGCGGCCTGGTCGGTCAAGTGAATTGGAACTGGCTGCATCTTCAGCTGCTCGGAGTGCCGGAGCAGCTTCGTGGACGCAGCCTCGGTCGCGCGCTGGTGGCACAAGCGGAGCGAGAGGCGGAGGCACTCAGGTGTGTCGGCGTTTGGGTCGATACCTTCACCTTCCAGGCGCCGGGCTTCTATGAGCGGCTCGGCTATTTCCGGTTCGGCGAGCTGCCGAACTACCCGGATGCAGAATCCCGCATCTTCCTGCGCAAGATGCTGGCCGCTCGCCAGGCAGATCGTCAGCGTCCCGCCAGCGAGACCTGAGCCTGCATCCGCCCCGATGCGTCCGCCCCGACGCGCCTGCCGCGATGCGCCTACCCCGATGCATCTGCCCTGCCTCAGCACAGAACCGCGCCGCCGAACGTGTCCGCCGCCACCGCGACACCGTGTGCCCATCCCTGACCGCAACCGGTGCCACGCCGGCCCGTCACGGTCCGGGTTTCGAGCCATCGCCCGGTGCGGATCGGCGGCGCTCGACCTTGAACAGAAAGACAACGGACGCCGTCAGCAGCAGAGCGGCATTGAAGGGGTGGATGGCCAGAGCGCCAGGGCCAGACGCTGCCAAGGCGAGTTGGAACGCGTACAGGATCGCAAGCACCCCGGCCCACCAGCCAAACCCGCGCAGCCGTGGCACGGCAAGCGCATAGCACAGGAGCGTGAAGACCGGGATGGCGATTGCGCCGCCAAGCGCGCCGTGAAGCTCCCAGGACAACCTGGCAAAGAGCGCCTGACCGGCCAACAGGAACTGAAGCGCCAGAAGCGCAGGCAGGCTGAAGGCCGCGGCCGTGAACGGAGCGGGCGTGCCGCGGCCAAGGTCGGCGAGCGTATCGTGAGGTGTTGTCGGCATGGCTCAGGCCGCCTGTCGAACGCGGGCGGGCGTTGCCGCGATGAAATCCTGCAGGGCGCGGACATAGCTGTCGCTGGCGGCGGCCAGCTCCGCCGGCTCCAGCCTGCCGGCCCGGAAAACCAGGTGCGGAGGGTGCCACGGCAGCCCACAGCGCAGCGCCGTCGCCTTCAGCGGTGCCAGGAGTTCGTCCATGGTGAAGTGATTGGCGCCACCACGGCCGTAGGCAGCCGCCGTGTTGCCCGCCGTCGCGGCGACCATCAGCGGCGTGCCGACAAGCTGGTCGCCTTCGGTCTGCGCATGGACGTAGTACATCCGCGTCAGCACGGCATCCTGCCAGGCCTTCAGCAGCGCGGGCGTCGAATACCACCGAACGGGAAACTGCAGCACGATCCGGTCGGCGTCCAGAAGCACGCGGGCTTCGGCCTCGCCGTCGGCAAGCCCATCGATCATCCCGTCGGGATAACGGGCCTGAATGTCCACGACCAGTGTACCAGGCACGGTCCGGGCGGCGGCCTGCAAGGCCGCATTCACGGTCGATGTTTCGATGTCGGGGTGAAAGAGCAGGATGAGTGTGCGGGTCACGGGAGCCTCCTTCGGCTGTGGAATGATCCGAAGATGGTCCTGTGCCGAAAATTCTTCCAATGGATATAAGTTATATTCTATTATTGACAGCATGAATTTACGTGGGATCGACCTCAACCTTCTCGTCGTCCTTGACGCGCTCCTGGACGAGGCGCATGTCAGCCGTGCGGCGCACCGCCTGAACCTGTCCCAACCCGCCGTGTCGAGCGCCCTGCAGCGATGCCGTGCTCTCTTCGGCGATCACCTGCTGGAGCGCGGACGTGGCGGCATGACCCGCACGCCCCTGGCAGAAACGCTGCGCACACCGTTGCGGTCCATTCTGGCGGAGGTGGAGACCTTGCTGGATCCGGGGGAACTGCCGCTGGACCAGATCGAGCGCGTGGTTCGCATCACCACGGCGGACGATCCCGCGGCGCTGCTGGCGAGCCCGCTGGTCGAGGCTCTTGCGCGGACCGCACCGGGCATCACGGTGATGTTCCGCCCCTGGCTTGGTCAGGATGCGGTCACGCGCGAGCTTCTGAACGGTGAAACGGACCTGGCGATCGCGGTGTTCGATCGCGCGATCGAGAATGTCGAAATCCGGACGCTGTTCGATGTCGAGTACGTGGTCGCGATGCGCAAGAATCATCCGGCGGCTGCGGCCTTCGATCTCGATGCGTGGCTTGCCTGCCCGCATGTCGTGGTGTCTGGCCATGGAGACGTGCGCACGCCGCTGGATTCCCACTTCGCCGTCATGGGCCACCGGCGCCGCGTCGGGCTGGTCGTGCCGTCATTCCAGCTCGTGCCGCCAGTGCTGGCGGCGACCGATTTCATTGCCATGCTTCCGCGGCAGAGCCTCGCAGCGCACGCACATCTCGACTTGGTCGTTTTTCCTCCGCCGGTCGCGGTCGATGGCTTCACGCTGAACATGGCATGGCATGTCCGGCAAAACCCTGACAGGGCCGTTCAGCACGTCTGCGGAATCGTGCGCCAGACCTTCGATTCTGCCCGAATGCAGTCTGTCGTGCCCCCGGAGGGATAGTTCTGGCTGGAAACGGAGAGCAGATCGGACAGCCCGTTGAGCCTAGCACTGCTTTGGCAGATTTTTGAGTTGGGCCGCATTTTCGGGATTCCCGCGTAGCGGTTTGCGTGATTCATGGGTGGTCGGCTTATGGAGGGCCGGCCATGGACGAGAGCTGGAAGTCCGACCTTGAGCGTTGGCTCACACCGTTTCTTGGTGCTCTGCGGCACAAGGTGCGGGCGCGGATGTGTCCGGCTTATGTGGCGGGACTGATCGGCGCAGGTGATCGCAAGAGCATCCAACCGATGGCGGCGCGCGACGGTGACGTCGGCTACGACCAGCTTCATCACTTCATCGCCAGCGGAACTTGGGACGCCGCGCCACTTGAGAAGGCCTTGCTTACGGAGGCCGACAGGATGGTTGGCAGCGCTGAGGCCTGGCTCATCATCGACGACACGGCCCTGCCGAAGAAAGGCGAACGCTCCGTCGGCGTCGCGCCGCAATATGCCTCGGCGCTCGGCAAGAATGCCAACTGTCAAACACTGGCGTCGCTGACGCTGGCTTCCGGTGAAGTTCCCGTCATGGTCGGGTTGCGGCTGTTCCTGCCCGAGAGCTGGACGAGCGATCCCTCTCGGCTCTCCCGTGCAGGCGTGCCGGAGGATTTTGGAGGCTATCGGACCAGGCCGGAGATCGCGCTCGCCGAGATCGATTGCGTCCTGGCCGCTGGGGCGCGTTTTGGCTGCGTGCTGGCTGATGCCGGGTATGGCCTCTCTGCGTCGTCCGACAGGGCCTGAGCGAGCGAGGGCTTTTCTGGGCAGTCGGCATTCCCTTCAAACAGAAGGTCTATCAGGCCAGCGTGACGATGATCTTCCCCGTAGCCGGACGCGGCCGCCCGCGAAAGCGCCATGTCCCGGACACGGCGTCGGTCAGCGCACAGGCGATGCTGGAAGAGGCGCCTTGGCGGATGCTGAACTGGCGGCGCGGGACGAAGGGCCGCCTGAAGGCCCGCTTTGCCGCGAGGCGCGTGCGTGTCGCCGACGGTCCGCCACAGCGGATCGGTGCCATGGGCGCCCAGCATCTGCCGGGCGAGGAGGTTTGGCTGGTCGGAGAGCATCGCTCGAATGGAGACCGCAAATATTATCTCTCGAACCTGCCCGCCGACACCTCGCTCACGCGCCTGGCCGGCGCAATCAAGGCGCGCTGGATCTGGGAACAGGCGCATCAACAGTTGAAGGAAGAGCTTGGTCTCGACCACTTCGAGGGACGATCATGGACGGGGCTACACCGACACGCGCTCATGACCATGATCGCCTACGCCTTCCTCCCGTCCCGCCGCCTCAACCAGGCGAAGCGGGAAAAAAAGAATCCACGGTCCGCCACCACAGCCAACCCTGCCAACAATCCGGGCAGCCATGATCACCAGGCTCGAACGGCCGCCTCTAACGCGATGTCCGCATTGTCGATGCTGGCTCATTCTAAAAAATCTGCCAAAGTAGTGCTAGGGTTCGGACTCATAACCAGTAGCTGACGGTCGCGGCGATGCAGACGGCTGCGAGGAAGTTGGTGGCGTTTCGATCGTATCGGGTTGCGACGCGGCGGAAGTCCTTGAGGCGGCAGAACATGCGTTCGATGGCGTTGCGGTCGCGGTAGAGGACCGGCGAGAAGCAGTTCTTCCAGCGCCGGTTGGCCTTGGACGGGATGTTGGGCATCGTGCCGTTCTCCTCGACCTGCCGACGAATGGCGTTGCTGTCGTAGCCCTTGTCGCCATGAAGGATGCGGGCGGCCGGCATCTGCTTCAGCAGAGCCGATCCGGCCGTGCAATCGGCGACCTGGCCTCCGGTGAGCAGGAAGGCGATGGGCCGGCAGTCGCGATCGGTCAGCGCGTGGATTTTGGTCGTGCGGCCCGCCCCTCTCCTCCAGACTGATCGGGTTGCAACAGGAGGGTGGCATGAAGGACATTCAGATTCTTGGTGTCGATTTGGGCAAGAACAGCTGCAGCGTGGTCGGTCTGGATGCGGCTGGACGGGTTCTGTTGCGCCGCCGGATGCGGCGGGAGGGCGTGGTCGCGATGGAGGGATGCTGCGGAACGCATCATCTGGGGCGCCTATTGGTCGCCCAGGGCCACGAGGTGCGGCTGATGTCGCCCGAGTATGTCCGGCCTTAAGTCAAGGCGCAGAAGAACGACGATCGTGACGCCGAAGCGATCGCCGAGGCTGCGACCCGGCCGACGATGCGGTTCGTGGCGCTCAAGACAGAGGCGCAACTCGACGTACAGGTTCTGCATCGCGTCCGAGACCGCCTGGTCGGACAGCGCACGTCACTGATGAACCAGATCCGCAGCATTCTGCTCGAACGCGGGGTCGTCGTGCCTCAGGGCCGGCGAAGCCTGTTGGACGCGTTGGCAGCTCTGTTGTCGGAGCCGGACGGGGGCGGAGTGGGCGCACGCGTTCGGCTTCTGCTCGACGACATGCTCGAACAATGGCGCGCCCTTGATGAGCGCATCAAGGCGCTCGACGACGAGTTTGCCGAGATGGCGCGCAACGATCCAGCGGCTCGCCGTCTGGCGACCATTCCGGGCATCGGCGTGATGAATGCGACCGCGTTGGTGGCTGCTATCGGTGACGGAGCCACATTCAACCGCGGTCGTGACCTCTGTGCCTGGCTCGGACTGGTGCCCAGACAGGCGACTACAGGCGGCAAGCCAAAGTTGCTCGGGATCACCAAGCGCGGCAGCAAGTACCTGCGCAAACTGGTCATCCAAGGTGCCCGGGCGGCGCTGCCGACACTTGCAAAGACTGCGACGCCACTCGGCGTGTGGCTTCGCGGACTGCTCGCGCGGGGCCATTGCAACACCGTCGTCGTCGCGCTGGCGAGCAAGCTCATCCGGATTGCGTGGGCACTGCTGCGCAACCAGACTATGTTCGCCGGCAGCGGACGCGCGCCAGCATAAGAATGGGATCGGCCGGCGGCGATCCCCCGACGTCGCCAGCTGTAGAGGGTCTGCGGGTGGTGGAAGCGAGATGGCCTGACAGTCAACCGGTGTCCCATCAGCCTACAGCGGAAAATGGCACTTGATGCCAGCCCCTTTATGAGGCCTGGGACGCGCGGATCTCCATCTTGGCCAGGTTCAAGCCTGAGACCGGATACGTTGATGCAGACTGCTCAAATCAGATCGCCGAAACACCTTGTAGACGGGGCGGGCCATACGTTCCGCCCGAGGCCGAGCGATGCGCCTTCACGGCGGAGCTATCGATGAGCACCTGGGCTGGAGGGCCGCCGGCACTCGCCAGAGCATGAAAGAGATCGACCCAGACGCCTTTGGCAGCCCAGCGGACATAGCGGTTGTAGAGCGTCTTGCACGGTCCGTAGTCAGGCGGCGCATCGATCCAGCGCCCGCCGGACTTCAGAACATGGACGATGCCGCTGATCACTCGGCGGTCATCAACACGCGGCTTGCCACGCGTGCCCGTCGGCAGATGCGGCTCGATCCGTGCGAATTGCGCATCCATGAGCCAGAAACGATCCCGATTCATCCGTGCTTCCTCCCGGAAGCCGTGAATCACACCGAACCGACGAAGCCGACCACTTTATGGGTCCGAGCCCTAAGTGTCCCTATGGTCATGTTCCTGAGAGCGGCTTATTTCGCTGAACTTGGGACGCGGATGCCTGTCAGCGCCAGCTGAGCCGCCTACGTCGAAAAGGCATTCAACCGGCCCTGGCTCAGTCTGACTAGGGGGGTGTTGGTCTGCTCTATTGCATCTGTCTCAGCAGAAGATCTTGCAGCAGATTGTTTGGGAATCTGCGGGCGATCGTGACGGCGTAGAAGCGCTCGACAATGCCGGGCAGCGCCGCACCGATTGCGAGAAGCCCCTGCGAAAGCTCGTCCTGGATGACGATGGGCGGGAGCACGCCGAGCCCCACGCCCTCGCGCACCAGCAGGCGCATCATTGCCATGTCGTCGACCTCGGCGGCGATCTGCAGCGTGACGCCCGCCCGGTCGATCAGCGCGTCGATGTCGTCTCGCAGGCCGCTGTGGGGCGGCGGCAGGATCACCGGATGCCGTGCGAGCAGGGTCTCGAAACCGCCCGTCTCCGCGACGAGGTCGCGCCGGCCGACCAGGCTCACCGGCTGCTCGGCGAGCTTGTGGGTGAGGAAGGCGCGTTCGGGGTCGGAGGCCGGCGGCTGGTTGGTCAGTACCGCATCGAGTTGATGGGCGGCCAGGGCGCGCAGCAGTTCCGGCGTCGCGCCCGACTTCAGGACGACCTCGACATCCGGACGCCCGAGGATCGGGCGCAGGAAGGCGAGCTGGAAATTGCGCGACAGCGTCGCCTGCGCACCGACGCGCAGCACATGCCGCGACAGGCCACTTTCGCGCAGCGTGCCGAGCAGATCGTCGCCCGTGGCGAAGATGATGTCGGCATGATCGCGGGCGATCCGCCCGGCCTCGGTCAGCAACAGGCCCCGCCCGGCGCGCTCGAACAGACGGTGCCCGACCTGCTCCTCGAGCCGCTTGATCTGCACGGAGAGGGCCGACTGCGTCAGGTTGAGGCGCTGCGCCGCGCGGCCGAGATGCCCCTCCCGCGCGACCATCCAGAAATAGCGCAGATGATTGTAGTTCAGTCCGGACATCGTTCGATAATAGCGAACGGAATTGCGCAAACAATGAATTTTTAGCGCTTCGGGACCGGTGTTATTGCGGTGCGAGATCAACCAGCCCGTGAGCCCTGCCGTGCCCCATCTCGCGCTCCCGCTTCTTGCCCCGGCCATCCTCGCTGCGACGGCGCTGTTCCTGCTGCGCCGCGAGGCGCTCTCGGCGAAGGGGCAGGGGCTTCTGGCGGAGATCGCCGCAGCGCTGGCGCTGGTCGTGGCTCTCGCGGCGGCCGTGCAGCTCGCTGTGTCGGGCCCCGCCACGCTGACGCTGCTTGCCCCACGCGGCCTTGGCCTCTCGGCGCGCCTCGACATCGTCGGTGTGACCATGCTGCTGCTGATCACCTTCGTCGGCTGGGTCGTCCTGCGCTTCAGCCGCAGCTATCTCGCCGGCGAACCGGGACAGAGGCGCTTTACGGGCTGGATCTGCGCGACGCTCGCCGCCGCGCTCTTGCTCGTCTGCGCCGGCAACCTGCTGCAACTCCTCGTGGCCTGGATCGCGACAAGCCTCTGCCTGCACCGGCTGCTGCTGTTCTACCCCGCGCGCCGGGCGGCGCAGCGGGCGGCGCGCAAGAAATTCGTCGTCGCCCGGCTGGCGGATGCGGCGCTGCTGCTGGCCTGCCTCGTCCTGTTCGCGGGCTACGGCACCGGCGACATCGGCGCGATCCTGGCCCAGGCGCGCAGTGGTCCGGTGCCCGCCGGGACGGGCTGGGCGGTCGCGCTGCTGGTGACGGCGGCTCTGCTGAAATCGGCGCAGTTCCCCGCCCATGGCTGGCTGGTCGAGGTGATGGAGGCGCCGACGCCGGTCTCGGCCCTGCTTCATGCCGGCATCATCAATGCCGGCGGCTTCCTGCTGATCCGCTTCGCCGACCTGCTGCTGACGACGCCGGGCGCGCTGGCGGCGCTGGTGCTGATCGGTGGCTTCACCGCCCTGCTGGGTGGCCTGGTGATGCTGACCCAGTCGGCGATCAAGACGTCGCTCGCCTGGTCCACGGTGGCGCAGATGGGCTTCATGGTGCTGCAATGCGGGCTGGCGCTCTTCCCGCTGGCGCTGCTGCACATCGTCGCCCACTCCCTCTACAAGGCCCATGCCTTCCTCTCCTCGGGCTGGGCGGTGGAGCAGGTCGCGGCCACGCGCCGCCCGGGGCCGGTCGCGGTCGCCAGCATTCGCGTCGTCGCGCAGGCCTTCGCCTTTGCGCTGGCGCTCTACGCCCTGCTCGGGCTCGGCTTCGGCTTCGCCGACAAGTCGCCGCAGGCGATCGCGCTCGGCGCCATCCTCGTCTTCGGCGTCGCCTATCTGATCGCGCAGGGCCTGGCAGATGCTGCGCCGCGCGCGCTGACCCTGCGGACATCGGCGGCGGCCATCGCCGCCTCGCTCTCCTATTTCCTGCTCCAGCGCTTCGCGCAGTGGCTGACCTCGGCGACGCTGCCGCCGATCCCGCCGCCCACCGCGCTGGAATGGGCGCTGATCGTGCTGACGCTGCTTTCCTTCGGCGGCGTCGCCTTCGCCCAGGCGCTGTTTCCGCACTGGGCCGGCCACCCGGCCCTGGCCGGGCTGCGCGTCCATCTCGCCAACGGCTTCTACGGCAACGCCATCTTCGACCGTCTCACCGGCGGCTGGGCGCAGCCCAGACCATCTCTCCCGACCAGCGAAAGGAGCCCGTCATGAACGCGCAGCCCGGACAGGACGCCCTGCAGGCGGCCCTGATGGCGCAGGCCGATCGCGCCGCCCGCATCATCCCGCCGCTCTGGCCCCTCTCGGCCTCCGTCGCGGTGAACCCCTTCCTCGGTCTCGCCGGGGAAACGCTGCCCGGTGCGGCGTCCCGCCTTGGCAGGGCCGGAGGAATCCCCGTCACCATGCCGCGCAGCTTCTACCGGGAGCGCTGGCGGGCGGGAGAGATCACGCCGGCCGATCTGGCCGCTGCCGTCGCCGACGCTCCGGATGCGCCTGGTCTCGCCACGGTCGAGGCGGCCCTCCTGGAGGACCCTGTGCCCGCGGCCCCGATCCCGACCGTCGCCAGGCTCTGCGCCGACGCCACCGGCATCGACTGGCCCGGCTTTATCGCGGACCGGATCGGCGCCTGGGCCTCGGGCCATTTCGATCTTGGCCAGGCGATGTGGCCCAAGACTATCGCGACCGGCGCCTATGAGTCCTGGCGCGCCTTCGCGACGCAGGACCTTTCGCCCGAGATCGCGGGGCTGAAGGGCTTCTGTCTGCGCATCTCGCGGGAGCCGCTGGCGGCTCCGGCGGCGATCCGGCGCGCAAGCCTTGCGCTCGGCCTGCCGCAGGCCGCGGCCGAGAGCTATTTCACAGCGCTCCTGACCGGGCTCGGGGGCTGGGCGCAATATGCCCGCCACCTGCACTGGCAGGCGGAGCGCGATGGCGGCACCGACCCGACCATCACCGACCTGCTGGCGATCGCGCTCTCCTTCGAGGCGGCCCTGCAGGCGCAGTTCGGGCGGCAGATCGCCGAGCCCTGGCGGCAGGCGATCAACGCCCATGCCGCCCCGGTCGAGCCGAGCACCGACCAGATCATCGACGCGCTTCTACAGGAGGCCTATGACCGCGCCGCGCAGCGCCGGTTTTTCGCGGCCTGGCGGCCGGCCGTCTCGCAGAAGGAACCGCCAGCGCGTCCCTCGGTGCAGGCCGCCTTCTGCATCGACGTCCGCTCCGAGATCATCCGCCGGGCGCTGGAATCGCTCGATCCGGGCGTGGAGACGCTGGGCTTCGCCGGCTTCTTCGGCATCGGCGTCGCGCATCGCCGGCTCGGCTCCCTCAGTGGCGAGGCGCGGCTGCCGGTTCTCCTGAAGCCCGGCCTTGCCTCCTTCACCTGCGACGTGCCCGGCGAGGCCGCGGAGGAGAAGCAGCGCATCGACGCCCGCGCCCGGCGCGCCTGGGGCCGCTTCAAGCGCGCCGCGGTCTCGTCCTTCGCCTTCGTCGAGGCCAGCGGGCCGCTCTATTTCGGGAAGCTCTTCCACGACTCCGTGGCCGCCGATCACCGCCCGGACAGCGACCGGGCGGCGCCGCGGCTCGACGCTTCGCTCACGGCGGCGCAGCGCATCGAGATGGCGGCGACGATCCTGCGGGCGATGTCCCTGACCTCGCGCTTCGCCCGGCTGGTGCTGCTGGCCGGCCATGGCGCGCGGCTGGTCAACAACGCCCATGCCAGCGCCCTGCAATGCGGCGCCTGCGGCGGCTTTCCCGGCGACGTCAATGCCCGCCTGCTGGCCGGGCTGCTGAACGACGGCGAGGTCCGCTCCGGCCTCGCGGCGCAGGGGATCGACGTTCCGGCCGATACGCGTTTCGTCGCGGGGCTGCACGATACGGTCAGCGACGAGATCACGCTGTTCGACCGCGATGCGCTGCTGCCCTCGCACGCCGCCGACCTCGCCAGGCTGGATTCTCTGCTGGCCTCTGCCGGACGGCTCGCCCGCACCGAGCGCGCTCTGCGCCTGCCTGGCGCGGCCGGCGAGGGCGACGTCGCCCGGCGTGGCCGGGACTGGGCTCAGGTGCGGCCGGAATGGGGGTTGGCCGGCTGCAAGGCCTTCATCGCCGCCCCGCGCCGGCACACGGCAGGCGCCTCCCTGGCCGGGCGCGCCTTCCTGCACAGCTATGACTGGCGCGCCGACAGCGGGTTCAAGGTGCTCGAGCTGATCCTGACGGCGCCTGTCGTCGTCGCGAGCTGGATCAGCCTGCAATATTACGGCTCCGCCGTCGCCCCGGCGGCCTTCGGGGCGGGCAACAAGCTGCTGCACAACGTCGTCGGCGGGATCGGTGTGTTCGAGGGCAATGGCGGGTTGCTGCGCGGCGGCCTGCCCTGGCAGTCGGTCCATGACGGCGAGCGGCTATTGCACGAGCCGCTGCGCCTCTCCGTCGTCATCGCCGCCCCGCGCGAGGCGATCCTCGGCATCCTCGCGAAGCACCCGGATCTCCGGGCGCTGTTCGACCACGGCTGGCTTTCGCTGTTTACGATGGACGATGCGGGCCGTCTGGCCTGGCGCTACCATGCATCGAACGGCTGGAAGGATGTTCAGATTGACAACGATACGGGGCGCTTGGCAGCCTGAGGCCGTGCCCGCCGTCCCGCTAACCTTGATAGTGAACCGGATGCGGGCAAGCGACACACGGTCCGGGCTTTGGAAACGCTACTGCTGGGACGTCCACTCTGACTTAGCTTGCCCCTGGGGATCGCACGGCCGCCGGAGGCTAAAGGCGCGATCGGCGACGACTTCAATCAGAGAGGGTTCTTTAACCAGATGTTCTCCTGGAAACCCAGGCGGTTCAGAATGAAACGCTTTCTGTCAGCGAGTGGAATTGAGAGCATTCGCCTGAGGCTTTACCCTATAGACGGTCTTGACGAGGACAGCACCCACGTTCGGGGTGGGATCAGTTAGAATGACAATCCTCAGACCTTCTCGCTCTCGCCAAACGATGTCCATTCCGTCCTTAACATCTGGCCGGATTGGGTTGAGAAGCACTCTTTCGAAAGTCTCCTGATTTATACCGTCGTCAGCCATGCGTGCCTGAGCATGACGGCTGACGGCAACATTGCCCAAATCTTTGACATCAACATAGTAGTGTTTCATCGAATTTACCCGAATTAGTGCATTCGTTGAGGCCGGACGTCGCTCTGGTCGTTGTCACCGAATGCGCCGTTCAAAAATCTAGCATAGTCTGGATGGCCATTCTGGCCGCGGCAAGCGCTGCAGTCGCGGACGCCAACAAAGCTGCCCGCGCGTTTAGGATCTGCGTGCGATTAAGCGCAATGACGATCCGGTTCACGTCGCCAGCGTCGAGTTCCTCAAGCCGGCTCATCCGGCGCAAGCGCTGCCGGCTTGCCAGCCACCAGAGATAGGATGAAGCCAGTGCGCCCAGGCCGATCGCGATGTCGAAAGCGGCAATCATGATCAACGCGCGGCTTAGGCCTTGCTCATGATTGCGAAGGCGTCGGCTTCGACAGGCTCAATGCGCAGCTGCCGGCAGATTTTCACCAGCGCCGACTGTTCCTCGATGATGTAGTGGCCGTCGGCTTCGCCGATGTGGCGGCATGTCTCCACCAGCGCTCGCGCGAACCGGCCGTTCTTCTGCAGCCGGGCAATCGTCGACAACGCCGCGATCTCGCCAGCGGCATGATCGATCTCGAAGCGGGCCGTAGCTTGCTCGAATTCAATCAGCAGTTCTTGGCGCGATTGCTCGTCGATCAGGCCAAATAGCGAGAGCGACGCCGCCATGCTGTCATGCTCGGCCTGGCGAACGACGCCATCGGCGTAGGCGATCAACGCGCAGGCGGCTGCGATTGTCTCGATCTGCAGGCCCGCTTCCTCATCTCGCCAGAGATCGAGGTCGCGCTGAAGGTCATGTTGAATGCGATGAGTTATATTCAGTGTTGGCATGGCTCATCCTCTCCATTTCTTCAGGTCGGAAAATTTGGCTTGGCGCCCGGCCATGAATAGGCTGACGAGCCTGCGAGCCCGATAATCAGGATTGCCCCGATCGCCCAGGCGATCATGACGATGATTTCGCTGGCGTTTAATAGGCCGCGGAAGCCCCAGGATACCCATTCAACAACCTCAGGCACCGGGAAGATGTTGTCGGCATTGGACGCGGCCCAGTCGCTCGACCAGTCGAGCAAAGCGTGGCCGCCCCAGGCGAGAAGGCTCTAGATGACGAGCAGGGCAATGGCGGCAACCCAGACGGAGATGCGCATGGCTCACATCCCCTTCCGAAGCGAGGATAAGGGACGCGGGCCACCCGCTTCGAGCAGATGGCGGCGCAGATCCTCGATGTTCTTCAGGTTCGCGCGGTAAAACGCATCGCCGAACCAGCCGACGACCGGGATGGCGCTGAGCGCCAGATCGATGCCGACCCGCCTTGCCATCCGCCACAGCATCGCCGGCGGCGCGCCGTGACGCCTAGCCACCAGAACGAGATAGGCCGATAGGCCCTTGGCGACGGCAAGGCCCGCGCCAGGAACAAGATTGAGCATGGCATCGGCGCCAACGCGGACATTGGTGCCGGGGATGCGTACGGCCGAGTCGAGAATGCGGGCCAGCGCATCGAGTTGTTCAATCGTCTCGGCGTGCGAGCGCTGAGGCGGCAAAATGAAAGCTGAATTCATTGCGTCGGCACTCCCAAGATCGGAACACGCACAGCGATCCTCATGTGGAAGAGTCCGACATCACAGCCTTGGGCTGCCAGAGGGGCCCGGACCCGGGTTGCCGTTGAGATTGGAAGGCGGCCGCCATGCGTCAAGGTCGGGTCTGCATAAATAAATTTGCATAGCCAATCTTGCGCGCCGCCGCAGCGTCCCCCACCTCGCGTCCACCGGTTGATCCGGGCCCCTCTTGCCCTTCGTCTTGGCTCGATACGGTCGGCAGGCGCGTGGATGGAAGCCGTAATGCTTCGCCAGCGCCAAGAGTGAGCGGTTGTAGACGATGTGCCCTGCTCATCCTCGCCCGTCACCGCCATCTTCATGCGGTCGTAGAGGATCTCGATCGGCACGCCGCCCATCGCGACAAACGCTGCCATATGGCAACGCAGCAGGGTTTGCAGATCCTGATGCAGACCGAAGCGAGCGACGATGTGCCTGGAATGGCCCGGCACCATCGAGAACAGCCAAATGATCCGGGTAATGCCGGGCTCGTCCTCGAACACCGTGACGAAGCGCGCGAAGTCGACCTGGGCCTGATGGCCGGACGGCGTTTCGAAGCGAACCTCGAAGGGCTTGCATCCGTCGCTCGGCCGGATCGCCGCCACGAACCGCTTCACGGCCGTGTAGGCGCCGCCATAGCCGCGCTCGCGCAACTCCCGCGTCAGGCGCGTCGCCGTCAGTAAGGCTGCGACCCGCTCGCGCACATAATCGAGATACGGCGCTATCTTGTTTGGCCGGCCAACCTGGCGCGGCCCGTAGGCCGGTAGCTCCAGACCCCGCTCGATGTACTTGCGGATCGTCTTGGGATCACGCCCCGTGCGACGCGCGATCGCCGTCACGGACAGTCCCTGGCGGTGAAGATCCAGGATCATCATCAGTTCTCCAAGCTGGGCCACCGCCGCCGCCCCCTGCCGTTCCCACGGCGGGCATCATCGACGACAGGTGGAAAGCCTGAAGCTGCGGGGCGCGCCCCGCAGCTTCAGGCAAGGACGCCAGCCAGGGAATTTTCGGCGCCCACTTTCAGGGAGAATTCAACGCCCAGCGACATCATCAGCCGCTCGATACGATGCAGGCCGCAATCGATGCCTTCCGCCAGCACATCGCGCCAGACGCGTCGGGCGCCATAGGTGCGATCGGAGCCAGTAAAGCTCGCCCGCACCTTTGCGCCAATGGTCTCGTCGTCCCGCGTGCGCTTGCTGGGCACGCGATGGAGCCAGGCATGGAAGCCCGACCGCGAAACATCCAGCGCTTCGCAGAGCCATGCCACCGGCCAGATGCCCCTGTGCTTCGCCATGAACGCGAACCTCATGTCACGTCCCTCGCGAAGTAGGCTGCGGCTCTTTTTAGGATGTCACACTATGCCTTGAGCTTGACGACCTCCCGCCGCAGCTTGTCGATCTCAAGCTGTTCCGGCTTCACCTGGCCATGGCCTAAGAAGGCCTGCCCTGGATCGACGGCGAAGTCCCGAACCCATTTGCGCAGCACGTTCTCATGCACGTCCAGATCGCGCGACGCCTGGGCCACGCTCACCCCACGCTCCTTGATCAAGCGAACTGCCTCGATCTTGAACTCACGCCCAAACTTCCGTCGCTGCATACGCCACCTCCGGCTTCATGAAACACCCAATCTCGGTGTCCACAAAACCGGCAGCAGGCCAACCTGCCTTGCGCCGATGGCTGGCGCGGCGAAGGACAGTCCTAGCGGCGATTCCGAAACCTGGTCCTGTCGAGCAGCTTAACCCCCCAGCAGGTCGCGCTTCGCAGACCCTCTCCGGGCTCGTCGAAGCGATCCGCACGACCGAGACAATAAGTCTAGGCGAGATGATAGACCGGCTCGGGTCGGCGAGCCTGGGACTGGTCCTGCTGATGCTGACCATCCCGGCGATCATTCCGATCCCCGGCCCGGTCGGTATGATCCTGGGGTCCTGCCTTGCGCTCGTCGCCGTCCAGGTGATGGCCGGCGCCACGCGCATCTGGCTGCCGCAGACCCTGCGACGCCGCGGCCTGCCGACGCGGTTCGTCGTCAAAGCGATTCAATTCGTGACGCCATGGCTTGCGCGGTGCGAGAGCAGATTGTCGCCGCGGCGATGGATAAAATTGAGCGGTCGCATTGCCCGTCCCTTTCTCGGGCTGTGCATCTTCGCCATGGCGATCATCATCACCTTGCCAATCCCGTTCGGAAACGTGGTGCCGGTGATCGCACTCGCCTTGCTGGCGGTTGCACTTATCGAGCGCGACGGGGTCGCAGTGATGTGGGCTCTGGCATTGTCGGCTGCCGCGATCGTCTGGACGGGAGCGCTGATGATGTTCGGGGCTCAAGTGCTAGAAGCGCTCTGGCAGTTGTTCGGTTGAGGAACTTGCCGTGACACGCAGGATCTGGGCCGGTGTCGTAATTTCCGACCTGATCGCGGTTCACGATTGCCGTCATGCGATGTTTAAAGCGTTCATCGGTGATAAAGCGATGGGCGCGCTCCTTCCGTGCTCGATCCAATGCTTGGCGCGAAGATCGAAATTGCCTTGGGATGAACTTTAAAATGCGCGGGCGTGGCCGTGACGATCTCGCCATCGGTGTTCACCGGCATGGGTCTGTTCGTCTCGGCCAGGCGGTCGACGCCACGGCCCGCATCGAGAGCGCCTCGACCAAGATCTCGGACATCATCCGGGTGATCGACGACATCGCCTTCCAGACCAACCTGCTGGCGCTGAACGCGGCGGTGGAGGCGGCCCGCGCCGGCGATGCCAGCAAGGGTTTTGCCGTCGTGGCCTCGGAAGTCCGCACGCTCGCCCCGCGTTTCAGCGAGGCGGCATGGACATCTCGGCGCTGATCTCGTCCTCCAACAGCGAGGTCGGCGAGGGCGTCAAGCTCGTCCGTCAGGCCGGCGAGCAGCTTAGCCAGATCCTCTCCGCCTCGAGGAAGGTCGCCGCCACCATCGCCGACATCTCGGCAGCGTCGGGAGAGCAGGCCAACGGCATCGTCGAGACGACCCAGGCTGTGGCGCATGTCGACGAGATGACCCAGCAGAACGCGGCGCTCTCGGAGCAGAGCCCGGCTTCGGCCGCCTCGCTCTCCAACCGCATCGGCCAGCTCAACGACCTCGTCGCCGCGTCCAAGACCGGCCCGGATTCCGGCCACACGGCGACGGCGGCACCGTCCGCCTCGGCTAGCGAGCCGGCCCGCTTGCGCCAGCTCGCGGAGGCCGCCTTCGCGCAGTCGCCGCCGGCACCGCGCCACGCCTCCTCACCGGCCCCAGCGCCGCGCGCGCCGGCCAAGAAGGTCGCCAACAGCCGCGCTGGCGACGCCGGTTGGGAAGAGTTTTGAGGTTTCAGATTGACAAGACGAGCGTCGTTGCGGAGCTCCCCGCAGCTCGAGGCGAAGTTCAACCAGATCCTATCGTGGCACGGCGCCGGAGATAGACGACCTTGTCGGTGGTCCGACCGACATCGTCTGCGTCCATTCGACGTCAGCGATCCCGCAGCTCCAAGGTAAGAGATTCCGCGCCGATGCCGTATCCCCCGCCTCAGCGTTTCGACAAGCAGCCCCGGCGTGCCAGCTATGGCGGAACTGGCGCCAAGCTCGATATGACGATCGAGAGGACCGGCTCCGTCCGTCCGCGCATATAGCGAGGAGTGTCCCCCCTAGACACCTCTCATCGAGCTCAAAGGGGCGCTAACTCTGCAGCTCAATTAACCATTTAGAGACCGAAAATGACCTAAGGGAAGGCAGTTGATCATTTTCGAGGCAATCAATGTCGCTAAGTCTCACCATTTCCCGTCGTATTGCGCTGCTTGCCGTGTTGAGTGGGATAATAGCGGTCGGTGCTGTCGCTTTCAGTTTGACACGCGCCCGCGATGCCATGATCGCGCAAAAACGTTCAGAAATTCGGGTTCTGGTGGAGTCAGCGGTCACGATGATCGAGGGTCAGCGGCTGACGCCGGCGGCTCGCGAGGAGCCGGGGCTGGTCAAGGCGCGTCTGGCGGAGATGCTCCGTTCGTCCCGGTTCGATGGCGGCAACTACATCTACATCTTCGATACGAAGGGTGACATGGTCATGCACCCCTTGCTGCCCAAGCTGGAAGGGCAATCGGCACTGGGGGTCAAGGACACCACGGGCCGCCCGATCATTCAAGAAATGGTCGATTTAGCGAAATCCGCTCGCGCTGGCTTTATCGCGTATTCCTGGAAGAAGCCCGGGGAAGAATTGCCATCTGAAAAAATTTCATATGTTCACGCGGTACCGGAATGGGACTGGATCGTCGCAGCGGGCCTACATACCTCTGACATTCAATCGACGTTCGGGGAGCTGCTGAACGCGGTCCTGATTGTGCTTCTGCCGCTCTTGCTTGGCTACATGGCCGTCGCGGCCTGGCTGAACCTAAGCGTATCACGTCCACTACGGGCACTGATCCAAACGATGTCGCAGCTGGCGACAGGTCATCTGGACGCGGAGGTCAAAGGTGGCTCACGGCGGGACGAGGTTGGCGCGATTGCGCGAGCGGTCGACCTCTTTCGGAGCGGTATGCTGACCCGTGCGGAGGCAGATCAGGAACGAATGCGTCTTGAGACCATCACCGCTGATGAAAAGAACCGGTCTACTCAGCGCGTGGTTGACGATGTCGCAGCCATCGTGGCCAGCGCAGAACGGGGCGACTTCTCGGCCAGGGCTTCAACTCGCGTTGCGGAGCAGGGGCTAAACAGGCTCGTCGAGGGGATCAACGCCATCAACCAATCCGTCGAGGAAGCCACCAGTGAGTTTGCAGCTGCAATGGGTGCCATCGCCCAGGGCGATCTGACACACCGTATCGATGGCGTCTATTCAGGCCGGTTTGCGGAGCTCCAACGGGCGATCAACATGACCACTGAGCGGCTCCAGGAAATCGTCGGGGCGATCAGTTCGACATCCCACGCGATCCTGCTTGCCGCGCGAGAGATCAATATGGGTGCCGACGACCTCTCGAAACGTACCGAGGAGCAGGCTTCTTCGCTGGAAGAAACCGCCGCCACGACTGAAGAACTTGCGGCCTCGGTCAAGGCTTCTGCCCAGGCTTCGCGCCAGGCCGCCGCGATTGCCAAGGAAGCCATGGAAGCCGCGCAGGCGGGCGGGGCAATCGCCGGTCGGGCGGTGGATGCCATGACCCGGATCGAGGGGGCCTCGACCAAAATCTCGGACATCATCCGGGTGATCGATGACATCGCCTTCCAGACGAATTTGCTAGCGCTCAATGCTGCGGTGGAGGCCGCGCGTGCTGGCGATGCCGGCAAGGGCTTCGCGGTGGTCGCGTCCGAAGTCCGCACGCTCGCTCAGCGCTCAAGCGAGGCGGCCAAAGATATCTCAGCGCTGATCTCATCTTCGAACGTCGAGGTGGGGGAGGGCGTGAAACTCGTACGCCAAGCCGGCGAGCAGCTCAGTCAGATCCTCAGCGCGTCGCAGAAGGTGGCGGCGACCATTGCCGACATCTCGGCGGCGTCAGGGGAGCAGTCCAACGGCATTGACGAGATGAGCCAAGCGGTGGCTCATCTCGACGAAATGACCCAGCAGAATGCGGCATTGGCCGAACAGAGTGCTGCCTCTGCGGGCTCGCTCTCCCACCGCGTCGGGCAGCTCAACGACCTTGTCGCAGCTTTCAGGACAAGTACGGATGGCGTCACGCGCCAGGCCACAGGGCCTGCTGCTAGCGAGCACGCACGGCTGCGGCAGCTCGCTGAGGCCGCCTTTGCTCAGACAAAGGCGAAAACCCCGCGTCCGGCGGACAGGCCCGTGCTGCCCCTTTCAGCCTAGGCGAGAGGGCGGCCAACAGCCGGGCTAGAGAAGCCGGCATTTGTTAAATGTCTGGGGGGCGCTTTCAATGGTTACTGCCCGATCGGTGACGGTCGACTTCGTCACGAAATCTGATCTTCCTGCCTGCCTTTCGACGGTCGGTGTGTACGACGCCTGCTATGTCGCCGCTAGCGCTGGCTATCTGAAGCTCATCGAGAGGATCTGGGACGAGATCGAGTACAAAAACCTGGTGTCGGACGGGGCCGCCCTCAGCAACACGCAGCGTGATCGCCGTCTTTGGCTTCTGGATACGCAGGGCTTTTACGACGCAGAGACTGCTGAAATCAGATTGGCGACAGGGCGGGTGATATCAGTTTACATCAGTTCACAGAGAGTTTGGTGCAACGGCACTGCTTGTGACCTCGAGTTCCTTCGCCCCTTGTCGGATCCGCTGCCGCAACAGCAGTTTGTGAGCATCGGCGATGCCAAGCGGAGGGCGATGTTTTCGGGGCGGCTGAGGGCGAACCTAGCGACAATGGACGCACTCAATCAGGAGATATTGATCCGGCGCATGCTATCGTTGGTTGCTGAGGGGACAGTTCTGGTTATCCACCGATGCAAATCATCAGAAATCGAGACTTCTCTGCGTGCTATCACCGAACCTCTTTCTCCGTTTGAGGTGGCCAATAACAGGATTGCGACACAGATCAGTTATGATTTTGCCGGTCTAGATTTAAGAATAGTCCAGGATATTCTGCTTCAAATCGCCGGTGAAATTTGGCGTATAATTATTTCATGCAATAATCCGGAGGTCGGCGATATGCTGAGAAGTCTCGTTGCTGAATTTGCCATGCCGGGACCGATCATGATTGATTAATTGTATATCTCTTTGCGGTTCTCTCGAAAAACCTCGATTTGATCGATGGCCGCAGCGAAAGCTTCGCGACGGGCACAGCGCTTCGCACCATCTTCACCATCAAGGTCGACACATGAGGAGGATGGCGCGGGGGGCACCCAGGCGGGCAACCGCCCGTCTCAGACAGAGTACGGCTATCACATTCGGGCCGATTGCGTTGAAGAATTCGGCGCTGGGTCAGCCGTTGGCTGAGGCTGGTCGGGTTCGCAGGAGCGCGTTTTGCCATGCCGCCAGCGCCCTCATCAGTTGGCGCCGCGAGCCGTCAAGCTGCCGCCCGGACACAAGGCCACTGCGTCGTTTGAGCCCGGCCAACAGCGCCGACAGAAATAGACCCAATCCCGGGGCTCAACACCGTTGCACCTTCCCAGCTTCGTAGAGGCTTCCAGGTGAGATGACCTGACTCCGTTTCCTTGGCCACTCGAAGTCAGACAAACCTAGTCGAGCAGCATGGACTGCCGCCTATGTTTGTCGGTCGGTAACAAGCTCGATCTCCAGGATGTGGCGCCGACCGGAGGACGAACTCTAGGGCAAGGCTCTATGCAATAGCAGGCTGTCGCGGGCTGCTGCAGGGGCGGACCGAGCGACGATTAGCGCGGCGAGAACGATCGCTCTCATGGCGTGGGAGTTCCCAACTTTCCTATAACCGCATGACGAAAGGCGGCCTTGGCCTTATCCCTGAGAACGTCGATGATCGGGTTGCCTTGGTAGGCTGCCAGCTGCGCGTCAATTGCTCGTTCCAGCTGTGCGGTTAGGTGTTCGGGGTTCACAGCGTCTGACGCTTCGAGATTCAGTTGGGTGATGGTGGCGTACAGCTCGCCGATCACACGCTGCGCATCAGCTATTGCCTGAGGGCCATGATCGGTCAGTTTGGGCTCGGCACTCATCAATCGCATCCTTTATTTTACGAAGGTACCATCAGCAATTCAGGCAATGGCAGAGCCAATTGGCCGTCTAGTTGCCGGTGGATGCGGTAATCATCCGGCAGTACGTCATGGTTGTGGGCGAGGCCTGACCGTTTACTCGGAGAAGCCGACAGCCTCCGCATGATGGAAGGCCTTGTCGGCGATATAAGCCGTCGCCGTGGCACGGCCGACATCGTCGCTCCGCAGTCTCAGCCAAGCGAATGCCCCAGGTCCATAAACTGTTGCGACACTCTGGTGATATCGAGAGCGACGCAACTGCGATGCGCTTACTGATATGAGAACGGCAAGCCATCCAATGCGCGGGCGCAGCCAGTACCTCAAGCGGCAGCTCTCACGCGCATCAGCTTCGCCGACCCACGATCTTCCGTCCTGAACCCGTCCACCATCTTGTTCAGCCGATCGATCTGCTCGGACAGGGACATCGCCGACGCGGCGCTTTCCTCCGACAGGGCAGCGTTCTGCTGAGTGATTTCGTCCATCTGCGCCACGACCTGCGCCATGGCGTCGATGCCGTTCGACTGCTCTCCGGTGGCAGCGGCGATCTGCGTGATCTGCCCCGAGAGATCGCTCGCCGACGCGACGATGTTGCTCAGGACCTCGCCGGTGGAGCGCACCAGCGCCACCCCTTGCATGACCTCCGCGCCCGAGCTCGCGATCAGCAGCTTGATGTCGCGCGCCGCCTCGGACGAGCGCTGCGCCAGCGTGCGGACCTCCGAGGCCACGACGGCGAACCCCTTGCCGGCATCGCCGGCCCGCGCGGCTTCGACGGCCGCATTCAGCGCCAGCAGATTGGTCTGAAACGCGATGCCGTCGATTACCGTCGTGATCTCGGCGATCTTGCCGCTCGACTGCTCGATGCGCGCCATCGCATCGACCGCATCGCCGACGATCGTGCCACCCTGCTCCGCGATGGACGTCGTCTGCTGGGCCAGCGCCACGCTGCGGCGCGATGCCGTCGCGCTGTGCTTGACCGATGCCGCGAGCTGCTCGGTCGTCGCGGCCGTCTCCTCCAGCGAGGCGGCCTGCTGTTCTGTGCGCTGCGACAGGTCGTTGGCGCCCATCGTGATCTCGCGCGCCGACAGGCCGATCTGGGCCGCCGTGGCCTGGATCGTGGTGACGGTCGCGCCGAGCTTGTGCACCGTGCCGTTGATCGCGCGCTGGAGGTCGCCCAGCCGGCCTTCATAGGCCGTCTCGACCTCCTGCGTGAGATCGCCCTCTGCCACGGCGTCGAGAACCGTCGCGAATTCTCCCGTCGCCCGATCGATCACCTGGTTGATCAGGTTGACGCTCTCGACGAGCGTCTGCAGATCGGGCCCAACTGCGCCGGCTGCGACGCGGCCGCTGAAATCGCCCCTTGCGGCGCGCTCGACGACGGCACCGACCTGGGTGACGACTTGGGCCATCGCCTCGGCCCGCGCGCCGCGTTCGGCCGCGGTCAACTTTTCATCGGCCTCCAGGGCGCGAACGCGATCGGCGTTCTCCCTGAACACGCCGATCGCCACTGCCATCGCCCCGATCTCGTCCTTCCGGTCCTGATGCGGCACCGCGACGTCGAGACGGCCCGCAGTCAGGGCTTTCATCACGCCGGTCAGCTGCTCGATCGAGCAGACGCTGCGGCGCGAGATCAGCGCCACCAGCGGCACCAGAACCAGCAGCAGGAGCAGCGCCTTGCCGGCGAGACTGAGCTCGAAGGCGACCAGGGCCGCCTGCCGCGGCTCGCGATCGGACAGGGTCACGACGGTAAGGGAGTCGGCGCCCGCGATGGGAAGCGACAGGCCCGACACCTCGAACGCGCGCCCGCTCAGGTTCGCGGCGACGGTGGCGTCCGCCGCCAGGGCCCCGTCGGGGATGGCGAAGGACGTGAGGTTAGGCAGCGTCGCAGCATTGACCTTGCCCTTGTAGATCAGCACCGCCTCAGCACCGGTCAACCGCTTGATCTCGGCGGCCGTGTCGGCCCTGAAGCGCGAGCCAAGTTTCAGCGTGCCGATGCGCTGCCCGCCGAGATTGATCGGCTGGACCGATTCAGTCGCCACTTCCCCTGACGAGGGCGAGACCGAAAGGCCGCTGGCCGACTGGCCTCCGATCGCACGACTGACCAGCGGCTCCTTGCTCTTGTCATCGCCGGCGCTGTTGGGATTATGGCCGCGCATGATGACGACGCCCTTGGCATCGGTCACCTCAAGCGTGCCGATGACGGGATCCAGCTGCTTGATCTGTGCGAAGAGGCGAACGAAGGTCTCGCGCAGCTTGGCCTTGTCGCCGCTCTGCACGGCCGCCACGACCTCCGGATGCGTCGCGTAGATCGACGCGTAGGTTTCGACCCGATGGCCGATCTTGGCCAGCACATCCTGGGCACGTCCGCGCGCCGCCAGGGCGTCCTTGGACATGTCGAGATCGGCATCGGCCTTCAACGCGAAATGCGACAACACCAGAAGTACGGCGCAGCACACCACGCACAACGAGACGACCAAAGCCGCCGCCTTGGCACCTAAAGACCGGAATTTCGGTACTTTTTTCTCCCCAGATCGTTGCGCGATTAACTACGATATGAGTGTTAAAAATGATTACGCTGCGTAATGAGATGCGCATTTTCTAGGCACACGCAGGGCGCGTATGAGCAGCTCGCGCGCGGATACGGTCACGCCTCTTTGGTGCCGGCTACACGTGGCCTCTGGGCATCGCTGACGACCAGCTCTACGCGTGCACGCGCTCAGGACGGGCCGCTGCAAGTGAAGGTTCTCGGTGGTGACGATACGGCCGTAAACCTACTGTGACGCGTAAGACGGAGATGCCGCTCTCCTGTTTGATCTTGGTCAAAGACTTGCAAAACGAACTCGAAGATTGTGGCCTTAGGCCCAGTTTCCTGCAGCAGCCTCTGCGGTCGTTCATGCAAGGGCGGTTCAGTTGCAGCTGGATCATACGGCCCCGGATCGATCCTCCAGTCACCGTCGGTCAATGACCACACCCACTTGAAAGGGAGACCCCATGGACGCGGTCGTCGACCATGTCTCCCGCAATTCGCTCATGTCCATCGCTGAGGCCTGCGAAGCCGCGATCGCGTGCGCCAGTTCGCTTTCGCGGGGGGAAACCGTGCGATTGAACCAGTCCGCGGGACGGATACTGGCCGAGACTTTCGTGGCGCGCATCGCTTCGCCTCCCTTCACTCAATCGGCGATGGACGGCTATGCCCTGGTCGCGGCATCAGGCCTCACTGAAGGCACGCGTCTCATGATCGTGGATCGTGTGACCGCTGGGCGCTGCGGCCGGCGTCTATCGGCTGGCGAAGCTGCCCGGATTTTCACGGGCGCTCCAATGCCGGAGGGCGCGGACGCCGTCGTGATGCAGGAGCATGTTGAACGAGACGATGCATCGATTGTCCTGACGCGCCGCATGACTGCCGGCGACAACGTCCGTCATCAGGGCGAGGATATCGAGCCGCTCGAACCGCTCCTGAAGCCCGGCATCAGGCTTGATCCTCGCCATGTCGCCTTGCTCTCCGCTCAGGGCGCAGAAACCGTTGCGGTCATGTCCAGGCTGCGCATAGCCGTTCTTTCCACCGGTGATGAACTGCAAGATGCGGGCTCCATACTGAGCGGCGCAGCGGTCTATGACACGAACCGCCCGATGCTTCTGTCGCTGCTTGGCCAAGCGGGGCACAACGCGATCGACGGTGGCCGGGCCCCAGACTCGCGTGCGGAGATTGCAGACCGGCTTCGAATGCTTTCGGAGCATTCTGATCTCGTGATCAGCACGGGAGGGGCTTCGATCGGCGAAGAGGACCATAGTCTTGCTGCCTTGAGACAGGCGGGAGGAAGCGGCCGGGTGCTGAAGATTGCCCTCAAGCCAGCCAAGCCGGCGATCGTGGGCAGCATCGGACCGGCTGCGTATCTGGGGCTCCCCGGCAATCCGGTTGCAAGCCTCGTGTCCTGGCTCATCCTGGGACAAGCCATGGTGGGGGCTCTGCAGGGACGGCCTCATCGCCCGCACATAGGCTATCCGTTTCCCATCGCGGCGGGGTTCGCGCGGCGCCCCGGTCGTACGGAATTTGTTCCCGCTCGGCTCGTGTTCGACAAGGGACAGGCGGTCAGGGCGGAGATCATCGGCAAGGGGAGTGCGGCACAGCTTGGCCCTCTCGCCCTCGCAGACGGGCTCGCCGAGATCGCCGCCGAATGCGGAGACCTTCGTCCTGGGGATCTGATCCGGTTTCACCCGTTCTCTGGTGCTTTTCAGGGCTGAGGATTCCCCAAGCCATGTGGTTTGACCCAATCGCGCCTCTCACGCGGCCCGTGCTGACCGATCCGTTCGGCCGCGAGATCTCCTATCTGCGCATCTCGGTGACGGATCGCTGCGATTTTCGCTGCGTCTACTGCATGTCCGAGGACATGACCTTCCTGCCCAAGCGCGACCTGCTGACGCTGGAGGAGATCGACCGTCTCGCCACCGCCTTCATCGCGCGGGGCACGCGCAAGCTGCGCCTGACCGGCGGTGAGCCGCTGGTGCGGCGTGACGTGATGAGCCTGTTCCGCTCGCTCGCGCGCCACCTCGCGTCAGGCGCGCTGGAGGAGCTGACGCTGACCACCAACGGTTCGCTACTCGACCGCTATGCGCAGGAAATGGCCGATTACGGCGTGCGCCGGATCAACGTCTCGCTCGACACGCTCGACCCCGACAAGTTCCGAAAGATCACGCGCTGGGGCGCCCTCGACAAGGTGCTGGGCGGCATCGAGGCGGCCCGCAAGGCCGGGATGCGGGTCAAGATCAACGCGGTGGCGCTGAAGGGCGTGAACGAGGACGAGATCGAGAGCCTGATGAGCTGGTCGCACGGGCTGGGCATGGACCTGACCCTAATCGAGGTGATGCCGCTGGGCGAGATCGAGCCGGGCCGCATTGACCAGTTCCTGCCGCTCTCGGTGGTCAGGGCCCGGCTGATGGACAAGTATAACCTCGTCGAGGACCCCTACCGGACCGGCGGGCCGGCGCGCTATGTCCGCGTCCAGGAGACAGGTGGTCTCGTCGGCTTCATCACGCCGATGACGCATAATTTCTGCGAGAGCTGCAACCGCGTGCGGCTGACCTGCACGGGCACGCTCTATATGTGCCTGGGCCAGGAGGATGCCGCCGATTTGCGCGCGCCGCTGCGCGCCTCCGCCGACGACGCCCTGCTGCACAATGCGATGGAAGAGGCGATCTCGCGCAAGCCCAAGGGCCATGACTTCGTCATCGACCGGCGCCGCGAAAAGCCCGCCGTCGGGCGCCATATGAGCGTGACCGGCGGCTGAAGACCGACCAGGCCGGTCAGGCCGAGCGTCAGCTGACCGCGCCATCGATCGTGGGAGATGGATGGGCGAGACCGGTCAAAGCACCCATGTCGCCGATCTCGACGGCCCGTCCCGAGACCTTCACGCCGTAGGGGACCAGGGCCGCGATCGAGCGGGACAGAACCTCGGGCGCCATCCCCAGGCGCGAGGCCAGGACCTTCTTGTCGAAGGGCAACTCGAAGCGTCCCGTCCCGCCGCTCGCGCAGTCATGCGTCAGAATCCAGTTCGCGAGGCGCTCCAGGCTTGAACGCAGTTTTTGGTTCTTCAACTCTCTGACGACGCCGCGATAGGCACCAGCCAGTTCGAGTGCGAGCGCGCGGGAGAAGGCGGCGTCCTCGCCGAATGAGCGTCGCACCGCCTCAGCCGGGATCAGCAAGACGCGCGATGGAAGTAGCGCACGGGCCGATTTGAGATAGACGCGATCGAGGATGACGGCGGCCACGATGAAGCTGTGGCCGGGTCCGATCACCGAGATCGTCGTCTCGCGATCGCGGTAGGCTGAATACATCTCGATTTGGCCATCGATGATGACGTGCAGGAAATCGGCCGGATCGCCCTCCCGGGCCAGTTCTACATGGGCGGGAAACCGCTGCAGGAACGAGGCGCGGAGCATCGTCTCGACATGCGTCGTGGCGACGCCGACGAACAGCGGCAGGGTCCGCATTTCCTCGATTTCGTCGTGACGCATGGCCCCCCCCCTCGCACACGCTCTATAGCCGCCCACGCAATAATTTTCTTGATATATGTCAAGCGCAATGCCGGCAGGTACAAACCTCGGGATTGCATATCGGTATATCGCGCATGACCAAAATATATTGCGGTCTTGAAAGATTAATGACTGTCTCAATGCTTGATTTGCATCAAAGAGAAAAGACTCCGTGAGCACGACATCTGCCCCGTCTTGAATGGACGCGGGGGCAGACATGGTCGGTGTAGCAGTCTCACCATCGGAACAGGGCCGGGCGCTCTGGCTTTCGACCATCGCTTTTACAGTCTGCTTCGCAGTCTGGACGATCTTCGCGATCATCGGCATCCAGATCAAAAAGGACCTCGGGCTTTCCGAGACCCAGTTCGGCCTGTTGGTCGGCACGCCGATCCTGACCGGCTCGCTCATCCGACTGCTGCTGGGCATCTGGTCTGACCAGTATGGCGGCCGGGTCGTCTACACGATCACCATGCTGTCCGCCGCCGTGATGACCGGGCTGCTCACCTTCGCTTATGACTACACGACGTTCCTGATCGCGGCGCTCGGCGTCGGCATCGCCGGCGGGTCCTTCTCGGTCGGCGTCGCCTATGTGGTGAAGTGGTATCCCAAAGAGAAGCAGGGCACGGCGCTCGGCATCTTCGGAGCCGGCAATGTCGGCGCGGCCGTCACGAAATTCGCCGCCCCCGTCATCATGATCGCCTATGGCTGGAAGACGGTGGCGCTGGTTTGGGCCATCGCGCTCGCGATCACCGCCGTGATCTTCTTTCTGTTCACCAAGGACGATCCCGACCTCGCCCGGCGCCGCGCCTCCGGCCAGAAGCCCGAGCCGCTCTCGGCCATGATGGAGCCCCTGAAGAACATCCAGGTCTGGCGCTTCTCGCTCTACTATTTCTTCGTCTTCGGTGGCTTCGTCGCGTTGGCGCTGTGGCTGCCTCGCTACCTGATCGGCGTCTACGGCCTCGATATCGCCGCGGCCGGCATGGTCGGCGCGATGTACTCGATCCCGGCCTCGATTTTCCGCGCCTATGGCGGGCATCTTTCCGACAAATACGGTGCGCGGACGGTCATGTACTGGACCTTCTTGGTCGCGGTCGTCTGCACCTTCGTCCTGGCCTATCCGCCGACGCAATATGTGATCGAGGGCATCCGCGGGCCGATCGCGTTCTCGACGCGCATGGGCCTGCTGGGCTTCATGGCGGTCGCCTTTGTGCTCGGCTTCTTCATGAGCCTGGGCAAGGCCGCGGTCTACAAGCACATCCCGGTCTACTACCCCGATCGGGTCGGTGCGGTCGGCGGCGTTGTCGGCCTCGTCGGCGGCCTTGGCGGCTTCGTTATGCCGATCGCCTTCGGCGCGCTGAACGACCTCACGGGCGTCTGGCAGAGCTGCTTCTGGCTGCTGTTCGTGATCGCCGCGGTCTCGCTGATCTGGATGCATCTGGCCGTCCGCCAGATGGAAAAGGCTGCGGCGTTGGCTGGCGTGCCGGTTCAGAACCTGCCGGAACTGCCCGAGATGCAGCCTATCCACGGCGCGGCCCAGGCGGGTGCGCTCGCCGCCACGGGCGCGATCCAGGATTGGCGTCCCGAGAACAAGGCGTTCTGGGACGAGACGGGCAAGGCCGTTGCCCGGCGCAATCTGTGGATCTCGGTGCCCTGCCTGCTCTTGTCCTTCGCGGTCTGGATGGTCTGGTCGGTCGTCGTGGCCAAGCTGCCGAGCGTCGGCTTCGCCTTCACCAACGAGCAGCTCTTCTGGCTCGCCTCGCTGCCGGGGCTGTCGGGTGCCACGCTGCGCATCTTCTACAGCTTCATGCCCGCGATCTTCGGAGGCCGTCTCTGGACCACGCTGGCGACCTGGTCGCTTTTGATCCCCGCGCTCGGCATGGGCTTCGCCGTCCAGAACACGGAGACGCCCTACTGGATCTTCCTCGGGCTGGCGCTGCTCTGCGGTTTCGGCGGCGGCAACTTCGCCTCATCGATGGCCAACATCTCCTTCTTCTTCCCCAAGGCGGAGAAGGGCAACGCGCTGGCGATCAATGCAGGCCTGGGCAACCTCGGCGTCAGCGTCGTGCAGTTCGTGGTGCCGCTGGCAATCACCGCCGGCATCTTCGGAGCGCTCGGAGGGGCACCGCAGACGGCGACCGTGGCCGGCGTCACCTCGACGCTCTGGCTGCAGAACGCCGGCTTCGTCTTCGTGCCCTTCATCATCGCCTCGGCCTTCGCGGCCTGGTTCGGCATGAACGACATCGCGACGATGAAGGCCTCCTTCGCCGATCAGGCGGTGATCTTCCGGCGTACCCACAACTGGATCATGTGCTGGCTCTACACCGGCACCTTCGGCTCCTTCATCGGCTTTTCGGCGGCCTTCCCCTTGCTGTCGAAGATCCTTTTTCCCGAGATCAACGCGCTGCAATACGCTTTCCTCGGCCCGCTCGTCGGTGCTCTGGCTCGCGCTGGCGCTGGCAAGCCGTGCGACCGGATCGGCGGGGGGCGGATCACCTTCTGGGTGTTCATCGCGATGAGCCTCGGCGTCGGCGGCGTGCTCTACGCCATCGGCATGAAGGGCGACGCGAGCGCTTTCCCCGTCTTCTTCGCGAGCTTCCTGTTCCTCTTCGCGGCGACCGGGGTCGGCAACGCCTCCACCTTCCAGATGATCCCGGCGATCATGCGGCTCGAGGTCGCGCGCCTCGAACCCCAGATGAGCCAGCCTGAGCGCGTCAAGCAGTCGGACAAGGAAGCCGCCGCCATCATCGGCTTCACCTCCGCAATCGCCGCCTACGGCGCCTTCTTCATCCCGAAGAGCTTCGGCACGTCGATCGCGATGACGGGGGGGGCAGGGGCCGCGCTCTACGGCTTCCTCGGCTTCTACCTCAGCTGCATCGCCATCACCTGGTGGTTCTACACCCGCCGCGGCGGCCTCCTCTTCGACACCGAGCATGGCGTGCCGGCTGGGTCCGCCAGGCCGCTCCCGACACCGGCTGAATGATCTTCGCCCTCCGATTCCGACTTCCCTCGAGGGGACCGCAATGAGCCATTTTCTCGACCGACTGACCTTCTTCAACAAGGTTTCCGAGCCGTTCTCCAATGGCCACGGCGTCATGACCAGCGAAGACCGGAGCTGGGAGGACGGCTATCGGAAGCGCTGGCAACACGACAAGATCGTGCGCTCCACCCACGGCGCCAACTGCACCGGCTCCTGCTCCTGGAAGATCTACGTCAAGGGCGGCATCGTCACCTGGGAGACGCAGCAGACCGACTATCCGCGCACCCGGCCCGACCTGCCCAACCATGAGCCGCGCGGCTGCTCACGCGGGGCGTCCTACAGTTGGTACCTCTACTCCGGCAACCGGGTGAAATACCCGCTGATCAGGGCTCGGCTGCTCAAGCTCTGGCGCGAGGCCCGCGCGACGATGACGCCGGTCGCGGCCTGGAAGAGCATCGTCGAGAATCCGGAGAAGCGTGCGGCCTATACCAGCAAGCGCGGCCATGGCGGTTTCGTGCGGGCGGGATGGGACGAGGCGACCGAGATCATCGCCACCGCCAACGCCTATACGGCCAAGACCTACGGCCCCGACCGGGTATTCGGCTTCTCGCCGATCCCGGCCATGTCGATGGTCTCCTATGCCGCGGGCTCCCGCTACCTGTCGCTGATGGGCGGCGTCTGCATGTCCTTCTACGATTGGTACTGCGACCTGCCGCCGGCCTCGCCGCAGACCTGGGGCGAGCAGACCGACGTGCCGGAATCGGCCGACTGGTACAATGCCGGCTTCATCATCCTGTGGGGTTCCAACGTCCCCCAGACCCGTACACCAGACGCGCATTTCTATACCGAGGCCCGTTACAAGGGCATGAAAAGCGCAGTGATCTGCCCCGACTACTCGGAAGCCGCCAAGTTCGGCGACATCTGGCTGAGCGTGAAGCAGGGAACGGACTCGGCGCTGGCGATGGCGATGGGCCACGTCATCCTGAAAGAATACCACATCGACCGGCAGGTGCCGTATTTCCGGGACTATGTCCGCCAGTACAGCGACATGCCGATGCTGGTGAAGCTGGTGAAGCAGGGCGACAACCTCGTCCCCGACCGCTTTATCCGGGCCTCCGACTTCGACGCCGGCCTCGGCGAAACCAACAATCCCGAATGGAAGACCGTCGCCTTCGACGAGACCACCGGCCAGATCGTCGCGCCGGGCGGCACGATCGGGTTCCGCTGGGGCGAGAGCGGCAAATGGAACCTCGAGGAAAAGGACGCCGCCGGCGCCCCGACGAAACTGCGGCTGTCGCTGGCCGAGATCAGGGATGAACTCGCCGACGTCGCCTTCCCCTATTTCGGCAATATCGAGCACGAGCACTTCGCCTCGACCGACCATGGCAGCGTCTTGAAGCGTCTGGTCCCAGTGAAGCGCCTGGCGCTCGCGGAGGGCGAGACGCTTGTCGCTTCCGTCCACGACCTCTTCCTCGCCAATTACGGTGTCGATTGCGGCTATGGCGGCGACAACGTTGCGTCCTCGCTCGATGACGACACGCCCTACACCCCCGCTTGGGCCGAAAAGATCACCGGCGTCTCACGCGACAAGATTATCCAGGTCGCCCGCGAATTCGCCACCAACGCCGAGAAGACCAAGGGCCGCTCGATGATCATCATCGGGGCCGCGATGAACCACTGGTACCACGCCGACATGAACTACCGCGGCGTCATCAACATGTTGGTGATGTGCGGCTGCGTCGGACAGTCGGGCGGCGGCTGGGCGCATTATGTCGGGCAGGAAAAACTGCGTCCGCAGGCCGGCTGGGCTCCGCTGGCCTTCGCGCTGGACTGGGGCCGTCCGCCGCGGCAGCAGAACTCGACTTCGGCCTTCTACGCCCACACCGACCAGTGGCGCTACGAGACCGTACGCATCGCCGATCTCGTCTCGCCCACGGCGCCCGCGGGCCCCTGGGACGGCACGCTGATCGACTATAACATCCGCGCCGAGCGGATGGGCTGGCTGCCATCCGCCCCGCAGCTCGAAACCAACCCTCTGCAGGTCGCCAAGGACGCCGCGGCTGCCGGCATGGAGCCCAAGGACTACGTCGCGAAATCGCTGAAGGACGGCTCGCTGAAGCTGTCCTGCGAGGATCCCGACAACCCCGTCAACTGGCCGCGCAACCTGTTCGTCTGGCGCTCCAATCTGCTGGGTTCGTCGGGCAAGGGCCACGAGTACTTCCTCAAGCACCTGCTCGGGACCACCCATGGCGTACTGGGCAAGGATCTGGGCCCCGAGGGGCGGGCGCGTTCGACCGAGGCCGTCTGGCATGAACACGCGCCGGAGGGAAAGCTCGACCTTCTGGTCACACTCGACTTCAGGATGTCGACGACCTGCGTCTACTCCGACATCGTCCTGCCGACGGCAACCTGGTACGAGAAGAACGACCTCAATACCTCCGACATGCATCCCTTCATCCACCCGCTGACAAGCGCGGTGGATCCCGCTTGGGAGGCTCGCTCGGACTGGGAGATCTACAAGGGCCTGGCCAAGGCCTTCTCAAAGGTGGCCTCCGAAGTGCTTGGCGTTGAGCAGGACGTCGTCCTGACGCCCATCAAGCACGACAGCCCCAACGAGATCGCCCAGGCCTTCGCGCCGAAGGACTGGAAGAAGGGCGAGTGCGAACCCATCCCTGGCAAGACCATGCCAGTGGTCACGGTGGTCGAGCGCGACTACCCCAACCTCTATGCCCGCTTCACCGCGCTCGGCCCGCTGATGGACACGATCGGAAACGGCATCAAGGGCATGGCCTGGAAGACCGGCCATGAGGTCGAGCACCTCAAAGCGCTGAACGGCGTCCATCTCGAGGGTGCCAACAAGGGGCTGGCCCGGATCGTCACCGATATCGACGCCGCCGAGATGATCTTGATGCTGGCGCCGGAGACCAATGGCGAGGTCGCGGTCAAGGCCTGGGCCGCTCTCGGCAAGGCGACCGGCCGCGAACACACCCATCTGGCCCTGCCCAAGGAAGACGAGAAGATCCGCTTCCGCGACGTCGTCGCCCAACCGCGCAAGATCATCTCGGCGCCGACCTGGTCGGGGCTGGAGAGCGAGAAGGTCTGCTACAACGCCGGCTACACCAACGTCCACGAGCTGATCCCGTGGCGCACGCTGACCGGACGCCAGCAGCTCTACCAGGACCATCTCTGGATGCGCGCCTTCGGCGCTGGCTTGTGCGTCTACCGCCCGCCGCTCGACCTGCGCGCTGTCGCTCCGGTGATCGACCAGAAGCCCAACGGCGAGAAGCAGATCGTCCTCAACTTCATCACGCCGCACCAGAAGTGGGGCATCCACTCCACCTACACCGACAACCTGATGATGCTGACGCTGTCGCGCGGCGGGCCGATCGTGTGGCTTAGCGAAACCGACGCGAAACGTGCCGGCATCGTCGACAACGACTGGGTCGAGGCCTTCAACAGCAATGGCGCGCTGGTGGCCCGCGCCGTGGTCTCCCAGCGGATGAAGGACGGCACGCTCTTCATGTACCACGCGCAGGAGAAGATCGTGAACGTGCCAGGGTCGGAGATGACCGGCAATCGCGGCGGCATCCATAACTCGGTCACGCGCATCGTCATCAACCCGACGCACATGATCGGCGGCTACGCGCAGCTGGCCTACGACTTCAACTACTACGGCACGATCGGCACCAACCGCGACGAGTTCGTGGTGATCCGCAAGCTGAAGACCGTCGACTGGCTCGAACGGCCCCATGCCGACGCGTTGCGCGCTCCTGTCCCCGCCCAAGCCGCAGAGTGAAAAGGATCACCACGATGAAAATCCGCGCTCAGATCGGCATGGTGCTGAATCTCGACAAATGCATCGGCTGCCACACCTGTTCGGTGACCTGCAAGAACGTTTGGACGAACCGGGAAGGCATGGAATACGCCTGGTTCAACAACGTCGAGACCAAGCCCGGGATCGGCTACCCGAAGGACTGGGAAAATCAGGACAAGTGGAAGGGCGGTTGGCGCCGGAAGGCGAACGGCAAGATCGAACCGAAGATCGGCGGCAAATGGCGGATCTTGGCGAACATCTTCGCCAATCCGAACATGCCCGAGATCGACGACTACTATGAGCCGTTCACCTTCGATTACGAGCATCTCCAGAAGGCGCCCGAGCTGGAGGCCTTCCCCACGGCTCGCCCGCGTTCGCTGATCACCGGCGAGCGCATGGAAAAAATTGAATGGGGGCCGAACTGGGAGGAGATCCTCGGCGGCGAATTCGCCAAGCGCTCCAAGGATGCCAATTTCGAGGGCATCCAGAAGGAGATGTATGGCCAGTTCGAAAACACCTTCATGATGTACCTGCCGAGGCTGTGCGAGCACTGCCTCAACCCGACCTGCGCCGCCGCCTGCCCCTCGGGCGCGATTTACAAGCGCGAGGAAGACGGCATCGTCCTGATCGACCAGGACAAGTGCCGTGGCTGGCGCATGTGCGTCTCGGGCTGCCCCTACAAGAAGATCTATTTCAACTGGTCGTCGGGCAAATCCGAGAAGTGCATCTTCTGTTACCCCCGCATCGAGGCCGGCCAGCCGACGGTCTGCTCGGAAACCTGCGTCGGTCGCATCCGCTATCTCGGCGTGATGCTCTATGACGCCGACGGGATCGAAGAGGCGGCCTCGACCGCGTCTGACCAGGACCTCTACGAGGCGCAGCTCAAGATCTTCATGGATCCCAACGACCCAGCGGTGATCGCCCAGGCGCGCGCCGACGGCATCTCCGAAGCCTGGTTGGAGGCAGCGCGCCAGTCTCCGATCTGGAAGATGGCGATGGAATGGAAGGTCGCCTTCCCGCTGCACCCGGAATACCGCACCCTGCCGATGGTCTGGTACGTGCCGCCGCTCTCACCGATCACGGCTGCCGCGGAAGCCGGCAAGATGGGCATCGACGGCGGCATGCCCGACGTCAAATCGCTGCGCATTCCCCTCAAATACCTCGCTAATCTGCTGACGGCGGGCGACGAAGCCCCGATCGCGACCGGGCTGGAGCGGATGCTGGCGATGCGCGCCTACATGCGCGCCAAGACGGTCGACGGCGTCCTCGACGAGGCCATCGCCCGGCGCGTCGGCCTCACCGGCGCGCAGATCGAGCAGATGTACCACATCATGGCGATCGCCAATTACGAGGACCGCTTCGTCATTCCGACGACCCATCGCGAGGTGACACAGGACGCCTACGAGCTTCGCGGAAGTTGCGGCTTCTCCTTCGGCGATGGCTGCCTGCCGAGCGACGACAAGGTCAACCTGTTCGGCGGCATCAAGCTCAAGAACGACAAGCCCAAGATGGGAGCGCTCTGAGATGAAGACGCTGAAGGTCCTCTCCGCCCTCCTGTCCTACCCGACCGAGGAGCTCCTCGCCGCCCGCGACGAGCTGATCGGCGTGCTCGAGCGCGAGGCCGTGCTGCCGCGTGCGGAGCGCCGTGCCTTGGCGCTCCTGATCGACGACATCGCCGCTGGCGACCTGATGGACATGCAGGAACGCTATATCCTGCTGTTTGATCGGACGCGGGCGCTCTCGCTGCATCTGTTCGAGCATGTCCATGGCGAAAGCCGCGACCGCGGTCAGGCCATGGTCGATCTGATCAAGGTCTACGAGGACGGCGGCTACACACCGACGGTGACGGAACTCCCGGACTTCCTGCCGCTCTTCCTCGAATTCGCTGCGACACGGACGGCCGCCGAGGCGATCGAACTGATCGGCCAGCCGGGGCATGTCTTTGCGGCGCTGCGCGAGCGCCTGCGCAAGCGCAGCTCGCCCTATGAGGCGGTCTTCTCCGCGCTCGCCCGGCTGAGCCAGGCCCGGCCTGACGCGGCGATGATCGAACGGCTGCTGGCCGAGCCCGATCCGGAGCCCGACGATCTCGAGGCGCTGGATGCGGCCTGGGCCGAGGAGGAGGTTCTGTTCGGCCCCGGCGCCGCCGCTGAGGACTGCGGCAAGGACACGCTGTCGGCCAAGCTGCGCCAGGCGCGTCGGCCCGCGCCCGGGCTCGAACCCGTTCCGGGCGCCGGGCCGCGTATGACAGTCACCCATTCCGGCATCACGACCCGCACGGGAGCCTGAAGACCATGCGCGACTCGATCTTTCACATCCTCTTCGTCTGGTACCCTTACGTCTGCCTGTCGGCCTTCATCTTTGGCTCGATCATCCGGTTCGACCGCGAGCAGTACACGTGGAAGGCGTCGTCCAGCCAGATGCTGCGCAAGAAGCAGCTTTCGCTGGGCTCCAACCTCTTCCACATCGGCATTCTTTTCCTGCTGATGGGGCACACAGTCGGCCTGTTGACCCCGACGGCGCTGTACACCCTGGTCATCACGCCCGAGCAGAAGCAGTTCATCGCCATCATCGCCGGTGGCGTGGCGGGGGCGATCTGCTTCGTCGGCCTGTCGTTGCTCCTGCACCGGCGGCTGTTCGACGCGCGCATCCGCCAGACCTCGACCTATATGGACCTCGGCGTGCTGGCGATCCTCTGGATCCAGCTCGTACTCGGCCTGGTGACGCTGCCCTATTCTTTCAGCCACCACGACGCCTCGGTCATGCTGGTGCTGTCGCATTGGGCGCAGGGCATCCTGACGGTCCAGCCGGTCGATGCGCAGACCCTGCAAGGGCTGAACTGGCCCTATCTGGTCCATCTCGTGCTCGGCATGACGATCTTCCTGATCTTCCCGTTCTCGCGGTTGGTCCACATCTGGTCCGCCCCGGTCTGGTATCTCGGCCGGAAGGGCTACCAGGTCGTCCGGACACGCCGCGTGCTGACCGCCGGACCGGCGGCGCGCGCGCCCAACCAGCCGGCGGAGTGAGATCATGACCAACGCCACCACCTCCGCCTGCGCCGTCAAGCCGGCCGTTTCGCACAAGCCGAAGACCGTCAGCGTCAACGGCGTCGCCATCGCCCGAGCCGCGATCGCGCAGGAAACGCAGAACCATCCGGCCGCAAAGCCGATCGAGGCCTGGCAGGCCGCCGCCCATGCCCTGGTCGTGCGCGAACTGCTGCTGCAGGAGGCGCGACGGATCGGATTTCCCGCAGCGCCGGCAACAGATGATGAGGGCAGGCGCGAGACTGAAGAAGAGGCGCTGATCCGCCAGCTCGTGGAAGACGCGGTGGTTACCCCAGAGGCCGACGAGGCCAGCTGCCGGCGGTATTTCGAGGCCAACCGGATTCGCTTCCAGTCGCCTGCGATCATCGAGGCGCGTCATATCCTGCTGCCGGCGGCGCCGGGCGACGCGCCGGCCCGGATGGAGGCGAGCCGCCAGGCCTCGCTGCTGATCCTGCAGATCCAGCAGGATCCCGGCTGCTTCGCCGCGCTGGCGGCGGCCGTTTCAGCCTGTCCCTCGGGCCAGACCGGCGGCCATCTCGGCCAGATCGGCCCGGGGCAAACGGTGCCGGAGTTCGAAACCGCGCTGGGCCGGCTTCCGATCGGCTCAGTCGGTGAGGATCCCGTCGAGACCCGCTACGGCTTCCACATCGTCTCAGTCGAGCGCCGCATTCCCGGCCAGCCGCTGCCCTTCGAAGCCGTTCGGCCGCGGATCGCCGCCTGGCTCGACGAAAAGGTCCGCCGCATGGCGATCCAGCAATACATCACGATCCTTGCCGGACGCGCCGAGATCTCCGGCGTCGAGATCGCGGCGAGCCAGTCCCCCCTCGTTCAATAGGAGCCTGCCATGCAGCTCGGAGCCCTTCTGACGCGGCTGTCGGACGAAAACGACGCGGCCGTGGCGCTCGATGCCCTGGGCGATGTCGTGCTGCTCGCGCAGATCCAAGAGATGGGCGAGCAGCACGACGAGACGCCGGGCGAATACGTCGCCAACGCCTCGCGCCGCTACGCGGCGCAGGCCGGCGACGAGGACTGGTTGGCGCTGATGACCGCCATTGAGCGCGCCGATGATCCCGCCAGAGTCGTGCTCGGTAAGATGCTGCGCTGGGCGCTGGAGCGCGATGCGGCTCCTCCCCAGGCTCAGGGCCAGATTGTCGCTGGTGGCTGCTCATGCGGCTCCGGGGGCTGCGATGACCACCGATGAAATCGCTTTCCCTGGCGATGCGGGCACGGGCAAGACCTTTGCCGAAGCGATCCCGTCGGCGCTGCTGAATGCGCCGCTGGAGTACATCCTGGTCGATCACGTTCGCCAGCGCAGCCTCTGCGCCGCGTTTCGCCGCTTCACCCAACAGGGTTATGTCGACCGCGAAGAGGCCGACGCGGTCGTGAGATACCTTCGTCACGATGTCGATCTGCATCACCGTGACGAGGAGGAAGACCTGTTTCCCTCCCTGCTTCGCCGCGCTCCGCTGGAAGACGATCTGGCAGCGACGCTGGCGCGGCTCGTCGCGGATCATCGCCAGTCACGGACGATGATCGAGGCGATCAATACAATTTTGAACAAGCGGGCGGGCCCGGGGCCCATCAGGCTGGGAGCAGCGGCACGCAAGCTCCTGCTCGCCTATGCGGCCAGCGAGCATCATCACTTGGCGGCCGAAAACGGGATCGTGCTGGCGATCGCGCGCGTTCGGCTCACGCGGGGCGACCTCTCGGCGATGAGCGCGACCATGAAGGACCGGCATGGGGCGGCCGCCTGATGTCGCGCACGCTCGATTATCTTTTCGATCGCAATGTGACCTGGGCTCAGTCCAAGACCCGGGCCGATCGCCATTTCTTCCGCCGCATGGCCGAGCAGCAGACGCCGCGCTATCTCTGGATCGGCTGCTCGGACAGCCGCATCACGGCCAACGACGTCCTCGGCCTCGATCCCGGCGAGGTCTTCGTCCATCGCAACATCGCCAATGTCGTCCACACCAGCGACATGAACATCCTCTCGGTGATCGAATATGCCGTCGAGCAATTGAGGGTCGAGCACATCATCGTCTGCGGGCACTATGGCTGCGGCGGCGTTCAGCGGGCGCTGGTGACGGAACGCGGCTCCATGCTGGACCACTGGCTCCAGCCGATCTCGATGCTCCACCGCAAGCACCGTGAGACCTTCGCGCTCATCCCGGATGAGGCATCCCACCTCGACCGGATGTGCGAGATCAACGTCGAGATGCAGGTCCGCCGGCTCGCACAGACACCGATCGTCGAGAATGCATGGGCGCGCGGCCAGGAACTGAACCTCCATGGCTGGATCTACGCGATCGAGGACGGCCTGCTGCGTGACCTCGGTCCTCATCTATCGTCGGTCGAGCAACGCGATGCGCTGCCCTCGATCGATCATCGCGTCCTTCATCCCGTCGAAGCCGTGAGCGCGCTGAGGCGCCAGGCCCTCGACGCCTTCGCAAACCTTGCCGCGGTCGAGCACGCGGATGCGCCCTGCTGCAGGGCGACCGGTCTCCACCCTCCCGGTCATGGCTGAACCAGAGACAAGAGCGACCCCGATGTCAGACGTCATTACCATCACCGCCCTGATCTATACCGACAGCGATGCGGCGGACCGCGCCCTGCGCGACGTCGCCATGACGCTGATGGAGCGAGGCTTCAGGCTTGCCGGCCTGGTCCAGCACAACACGACGCGCCCGGGACGATCGCGCTGCGATATGATCCTGGAGGAGCTCGCGAGCGGCGAACTGATCGGGATTTCGCAGGATCGCGGCCCGCTGGCTCGCGGCTGCGCTCTGGACGTTGGTCAACTGCTGGGTGCGATGCAGATCGTGCGGGCGGCGCTAGACACGGGGCCGGACCTTGTCATCCTGAACAAGTTCGGCAAGACCGAAGCGGAGGGCGCGGGGTTCCGCCCCCTGATCGCCGAGGCGATCGAGGCCGGCCTGCCGCTTCTGATCGCCGTACCCTGGCGCAACATCGAGAGTTGGCGCCTCTTTTGCGGCACGATGGCGCGAGAGATCAACCTGGATCAACTCACGGTCGATGGGGCCAGCTTGTCCGACGCGCTAGGCCTTGACCTACGCTCTGACGAGACGCGGGAGCCTGCGATCCAGCCGCTTATGGCGATCTCGACGCGTCACTGACCATCGAGACAAAGTGCTTCTGTCTGTCCGGTCATTGACGCTGCGCAATGCAGGTGAGGCTGCAGTGATGGATGCTGGCTGAACGAGGCCTTGCGGATCGTCGCGCCCTTCCGAGATCGGATCTGTCCATGTCCAGGCGCATCGCGCTGTCGGCCGTTCTGATCCTCGTCGCGACGGCGGTGGCCGGCCTCGTCTATGTCCGCAAGCTGAGCCCCGTCACCGTCGACGTCGCGCGGGTCGAGCGCGATGTCGAAGTCCGCGTTTTCGGGTTGGGCAGCATCGAGGCGCAGGTGCTGTCGCGGATCGGCTTCCAGGTTGGGGGCAGGATCGTGAAGCTTGCCGCCGATCAGGGCGAGATCGTCCCGGCGGGCACTGTGCTGGCCACCCTCGAGGACAGTTCGCAGCGCGCCCGCGTCGCCAAGGCACAGGTGGCGACGCTCCAGGCCCAAGCGGCCCTCGCCAAGGCGCAGGCACTGTTGCAGCGGTCGGAGGCCAATCTCCAGCAGAGGGTGCTGGTGAACCAGCGTCGCCAGTCGCTCGTCGATCGCGGCAGCGTCTCGCGCGAGCAGGCCGACGAAGCCCAGACCAACGAGACGCTCGCCCAGGCCGATCTCGCCGTCGCTAAGGCAGAAGTCCGCGTGGCCGAAGCGGCCCGTGACGACGTCGCCGCGGCGCTGACGATCGAACAGGTGCTGCTCGACCAGCACCGCCTCATTGCGCCTTATCGTGCCCGCATCTTGTCGCGCCTGAAGGAGGCCGGCGCTGTCGCCGGCGTCGGGGAGGTCGTCTTCACGATCATCGAACCCAATTCGGTCTGGGTGCGCGCCTTCATCGACGAGGCCGTGTCGGGTGGTCTCGCGATCGGGCAGAAGGCGCTGGTCCGGCTGCGCTCCGAGATGAACACCGTCGTCGAGGCCCAGATCGTTAGGATCGATCAGGAGAACGACAGGGTCACGGAGGAGCGCCGGGTCTATGTGCGCTGCCTGACCTGCGAGCCGGAGCATCAGGGCCGCTATCTCGGCGAGCAGGCCGAGATCGAAATCACCAAGCGGGTCTTTCCGGAGGGGCTGTTCGTGCCGCTGCGTGCGGTGGCCGGCTTCGACGGTCGCTCGGGCATGATCTGGACGGTCGTGGACGGCAAGCTCGATCGGCGTCTCGTCGCTCTCGGAGACCGGCTGCTCGACGGTCGCGTGCTGATCGTCGACGGCCTGCCCGCCGATGCACGCGCGGTGGTCTCCATGCCCGATGATGGCTTCAAGGTCGGGCGCAGGGCGGTGGCCTCCGAGAGCCCCCGATGAACCTCGCCTGGCGCGATGTCCAGCACGGGCTTGGACGGTTCATCCTGACCTGCGTCGGCCTCAGCCTGTTGCTGGGCGTCGTCATGGGCATGGTCGGGATCTATCGCGGGCTGGTTGCCGAGGCGCTCGGCCTGGTCCGGAGTGCGGGGGCCGACGCCTGGGTCGTTGAAGCGGGCAAGAGGGGCCCTTTCGCCGAGAGCTCGCGCCTGCCGCGCGACACGCGCGACGCCATCGCCGTCCATGCCGGCGTGGCGGCGGCCGGCGCGGTCGTCTACCAGACCGTCGAGTTTCCCTATCGCGGCACGAACCTGCGCGTCTTCATCGTCGGCGCCCAGATCGGGCGGCCCGGCAGCGAAGTCGCAATCGAGGAAGGCCGCGCCATCCTGAAGTCGCGCTCCGAAGTGGTGGCCGATCGCAAGACGGGGCTCACGCTCGGCGAACGCATCCGCATCGGCCGCGACGATTTCACCGTCGTCGGTTTGACCGCGAACGCCACCAGTTCGGGAGGCGATCCCGTCCTGATGATGACCCTGCGCGACGCCCAGATCGTCCAGTGGCAGTTTGACCCCTCGGCGGTCCGTCGGGAGACGGCCCGCGACGCGCCGGCCGCTGGGTCGAGCGACCTGGTCAGCGCCATCATCGTGCGCATGCACCTCGATACCTCTTCGGACGGCGTCATCGGCTCGATCGCTCGCTGGAAACATCTGACCGCGATGACGGCAGCCCAGCAGGAGGAGATTTTGACGCGCTCGGTGATCGAGCGCGCAAGGCGGCAACTGGGCCTGTTCGCGGTGATCCTGCTGGTCGTCTCGACGGTAGTGATAGGACTGATCGTCTACACGATGACTATGGATAAGAAGAAGGCGATCGCGACGCTCAAGCTCATCGGTGCGCCCGACCGCGTCATCGTCTCGCTGATCCTGCAGCAGGCGCTGGCGATGGGGCTGGTGGGCTTCGCCATCGGCGCGGCCTTGATCCGCTTGGCCAAGGACTACTTCCCGCGACGCGTGGTGCTGGAGACTTCCGACACGGCGATCCTGCTCGGCATCATCGTCATGGTTTGCCTGGTCGCCAGCATCTTTGGGGTGCGCTCGGCGCTGAAGATCGATCCTGCCTCGGCGCTCGGAGGCTGACATGACGGCCTCAACCAGACCCATCGTCGCGCCGAGACCTGTCGTCGAAATCGCCCGCCTCTCGAAGACCTTCGGCACTGGGGCGACGAAGGTGCCAGCACTGATCGACATCGATCTGACGGTCGGGACCGGCGAGGTCGTCGGCCTGATCGGCCCCTCCGGATCCGGCAAGAGCACATTGCTCAACTGCATCGGCTGCATCACGGAGCCCGATACCGGCGCCATCCGTCTCGATGGTTGCGCGATCTTCGACGGCAAATGGCTGATCGGCGATCTTAGGCAGCTTAGGCTCAAGACGATCGGGTTCATCTTCCAGTTCCACAACCTGCTGCCGTTCCTCTCGGCCTGGGAAAACGTGGCGATCGTTCGCACCCTGATGGGAGAGAGCCCCGAACGGGCCAAGGCGCGCGCCATGGAACTGCTCGGCTATCTGCAGGTCGACCACCGCGCCGATTCGCTTCCCTCCAAGCTGTCGGGCGGCGAAGCTCAGCGCGTGGCCATCGCACGCGCGCTTGCCAACGAGCCGCGGATTATCCTCGCCGACGAGCCGACCGCAGCGCTCGACTCGGAGCGAGCCGCCATCGTCATCGATCTGATGAAGCAAGTCGCGATCGAGCGTGATGCCGCGGTCATCGTCGTGACGCATGACGAGAAAATCTTCTCGCGCCTCGACCGCATGGTCCATCTGCGCGATGGGCGGATTGTCGAGGTTGTGGCGTAAACGGCGCCGCAACCAAAGCGAGCTTAAGCCGCCACGGGCCTCCCGCTGCGGCCAGTATCCGGTTTGGAGGCGTTTGCGGCGTTGATGGGCCTCTTGGCTGTCCCCTGAGATGATACCTGCACTGGCCTGATCTCATTGCCGTCAAGCGCGAAGCCGCGGCCCCGTGAACACCTGCCAATAGGCTGCAGCGAAGAGTCCGAAAGCTCCTGTCCAGGCCAACCAGGCTAGGAGAATGAGGACTGCGCCAGCTGTGGGGGCGACGGCGGCACAGATTCGCAGGACGGCAGCGCCAATCAGCATGAGGTAGACAGCCTCGACCCATCGCGACGCGACCAATGCGCGGCCCGTGTGCCCGAGGCTGGCGCGCGACATGATGGCGAGCACCATCAGGCCCGCCGCGCCGACGGTCCAGGCATGCGTGCCTGCGGATGCTGACAGCTGGCCGAAGGCGGCAGTCGCTGCGAGGAAGAAGCCGAGAGGGATGAAGGCGTAGGCGAGGTGCAAGACCAAGACGAGGCGGTCGCGCCAGGTCCGGTGTCCCGCCCATCGCATCAGCCTGATGGTCTGGAGCCCTCCAGCGAAGATCAGAAGCGCGCCCGTCGTGGCACCCTCCGGTGCGGCCGTCCAGAGCAGCAAGGCAAGCCCGCTGGCGACCAGGGCGGCCATGTCCATTTTGCCGAAAGGCGAGGGCATGCGTCCTGGATTTTCCCTCGCGAGCCAGTTGCGCGTGAAACTCGGGACAACGCGACCGCCAACCAGCGTGATCAGAAAGATCGTGGCGGCGATGCCCAGACGGGCGCCGACGTCGGCGAAACCCTCGCGAGCCGCCTCGACATGGAAGACGACATTGCCAGCCAGCATCAGTGCGACGACGAGGATGACTCTTAGATTGCGCCAGTTTCTGCCGGCGACGATTTCGCGCGTTGCGGCGGCCGCAAGGAGGGCGAGGAAGGAGAGATCCACGATGGCCGCGAAGGTCGGGGACGTCGCTGCCGAGGTGGCTACCGCCAGGCGTCCGGCTACCCAGACCACGACGAGGACGATGAGGGGCCGGCCCTGGAGCGGAAGCCGTCCCGTCCAGTTGGGGATGGCGGTCAGCAGGAAGCCTGCCACCACAGCCGGCAGAAAGCCGAAGATCATTTCGTGGGCGTGCCAATCCCGTGGCGTCATCGCCGTCGGGATCGTGATCTGTCCGTAATAGAAGGGCAGCCAGGCGAGCATGGCGGCGGTGGCAAACAGTGAGCCAAACAGGAAGAAGGGCCGAAAGCCATAAGACCAGAGCGGGTGGCCGCCGTCGTCGCGTAGCCGGGGAATGGGAGCCATGGGGCAATCCTCAACAAGTCTGGCGCCGAGCGTCCCGCGAGCAGCCGGTCTGCAGGCAACACGAGCGCAGTGCAACTTCAGGCTGCGCCGCGGCGGAAGCGGCGACCTCGAACCCGATCACGGGCGTTCCCTATGACGACCTCAGGAGCGCGGAACTCTCCATAGCGCCGCCCGCAAAGTGACAGTTTGTCCGAGCGCAAACTCTACGGCTGACAGCTTGCCGATGGCGGCTCTGGCCCGGTTGCGCTAGCACGACGGACGCGACGGGCTTCAGTCGCATCGCGTCCGGCGATGCGCCCTGAGTAACCGAAGCCACAGGACATCAGCGAGGCATCGGCACTTCCAGACCCCGCGGAGCGGCGAGATGGCCAACGCTAGCGGTGCCGAGCCAGAGGCCGGCGCCGACGAAGAGGAATGCAGCTATGAGCACGCTTGATCGGTCCATCCTCGACGCGGTCCCCGCCTTCGCGGCGCTGACGGGCAAGGAGATCGACATCGTTCTCGCGCAGGCGAGGTCAGTGCGATACCCAAAGGGCAGCACGGTCTTCGAACAGGGCGGAGCGGCGGACAGCTTCTTCGTGCTGCTCCACGGCCATCTCCAGGTCGTGAAGCTCACCCCTGCCGGCCAGCAGGTCGTTATCCGCTATGTCGTGCCAGGGGAGATGTTCGGCATCGCCGTCCAGATGGGACGTCAGAGCTATCCGGCCACGGCCCAAGCGGTAATGGACAGCCTCGCGCTCGTCTGGCCGTCCTCGGCCTGGCCGACCCTCGTCGCCCGCTGCCCTGCCCTAGCGGAGAGCGCGTTGCACATAGTTGGCACGCGATTGGACGAGTCCCATGTCCGGGTGGTCGAGATGGCCACCGAAGAGGTCGAACGCCGCGTGGCGCACGCCCTTTTGCGGCTTCTCAAGCAGGCGGGGCGAAAGGTCGATGACGGCATCGAAGTGGCATTCCCGATCACACGAGAGGACGTCGCACAGATGACCGGCACGACGTTGCACACGGTCAGCAGGATCCTGAGCGGCTGGGAGGCGCGGGGGCTTGTCGAAGGGGGGCGCCAACGGATCGTGGTGCGCGATCCGCATGGGCTCTTCGCCATCGCCGAAACCGCCAAGTCGTGATCGCTCATCTGATTTCGGGATCGGCACACGGTTGCCAGGTTGCCGCATCAAGCGCCTGAACGAAAGAGCCAAGGTCGTGCCCGTGGTCCCGGCAGGCTTCCTCTACCGAATGGAAACGGCCGATCGGGCACCCTACACAGAGAAATTGGTGTCCCAAGAAGACGCGGATCGTCTCGGGCCACTGCCGCATGACATCGTCCACCAGAGTTTCGGGTTGGATGATCGACACGATGAGAACCCCTGCTGGCTTCCACCGTAGGCTGTCCGCGAAGCTCGTCTTTGCGCGGGGACAATGACCTGCCGCAGGGATCCTCTAGCTTGATGCCGTCAGGTCGCCGGCATCGCGGGGCCTACGCCAAAGGGGGGGCCATGCCTTCGTTTCTTACCGCGCTCTCGGCCTTCCTGCTGTTCCATCTCGTGCCGGCCGCCCCGGCGATCCGCGGTCGAATTGTCGCGATAATGGGGCGCAGGGGCTACGTCATGACCTATTCCAGCCTCTCGCTCGTTATGCTGGCCTGGGTCGTGGTGGCGGCGCGCCAGGCCGATGCCGTCATCCTGTGGGATACCGGACGCTGGCATTATCTGACGCCCTTCGTCGTGATGCCCTTCGCGCTATTCCTCATTGTCGCGGGACTGTTTCAGCCCAATCCGCTCTCACTGAGCCTGCGGAGCGGCGCCGACATTCCCGCCATCGCAGCCGTTACGCGCCATCCGGTTCTTTGGGGGCTGTTGCTGTGGGCTCTCGCGCATCTGCCGCCGAATGGCCGGCTGATCCCGGTCCTACTCTTCGGTGCGATGGCAGCTCTCGCTGCCATGGGCTTCCACCGGCTCGACACCAAGGCGAGGCGCAAGATGGGGCCGGAGCGCTGGTCAGACGCCGCAGGCAAGACCTCGATCCTGCCCTTCGCCGCCATGCTGGCCGGCCGGGCCGTGCCCGGTGCCGGCCAGGTGCTCGCCGTACAGGCGGCCGCAGCTGCCGTCATCTACGCCTGGTTCGTCCTCTACGGCCACGCCTGGCTCATCGGCCCGAGCCTGCGACATGGCCTTGACGCGTATCTCTGACCGATGGATCGCCCCGCCATGTCCGCTCTCGCCGAGTCTGCCAATTTGATCGCTCGCATCTCCAATGTCCTGACCGAGATCGACCTCAACTGTGAGTGCCGAAGCCGGGTTCGCGACGCGATCTCCCGCTTCGAGACGCTTGAGGACACCCGCCAAGCCCATCATGCGCTGGCCCAAGCCCGTAACCACCGGCACCGTATCGGCGCACTCATGGCACTGCTCGCCGACCTCGACGAGATCGGCTGGAACGAAGCCGATTCTTCGATTTATCTGGAACTGTCCGATCTCTTCGAGGACATCGCCACCGCGGCACGCGAGGGGGCGGCGGCGACGCGCCAACTCCATCGTCGGACGCCGCCCCTTGAGAAGCGCCAGGCAGAGTGGACTTCCGCCGAATAATCAGGCTCGACCAAGACCCTGGCCAAGCTGGCCAACCAGATCGCAAAGAGTACACCGCAGTTGCGCGGCGTCTGCGACCTAACTAGCGATGAGGCCCGGCGAGAATGGCTGCCGCTCGTGGATATCGAGAACGTCTGGGGCATCGGCTGCGCGAGCCAAGCCAAACTCGGCGCCGTCGGATGTCGGACCGCCGCCAAGATTGCCGCGCTCGATCCCAAGCTCGCCAGGAAGGTCCTGACGGTGGTTGGTGAGCGCATCGTCAATGAGCATCGGGGGACGCCTTGCTCGATATGGAGACGATCGCGCCGACCTGGAAGGGAAGCGCCGTCGCCTGGAGCTTTACCGCCCGCGTCGAAAGCCTGGAGATGATGCAAGAAGCCATCGCCGCCCATGCGACTCGTCTCGGCAAGAAGCTGCGCCACCACGGCTTGGCGACGGACCACGTCACTGTGTTCTTCCACACGTCGCCGCAGGATCGCGGGCCCTTGCGCTCCGTCTCATCATCACCTCCAGTAAAAATTCGATCGAGCGACGGCCTAGAGAACTTGTGGCCCTGTGCAGGTGGCTGTCTCTCAAGCGGATGCGGCTGACTCTATACAGGAGGCTTGCGAAGCCTACTTTGGGTCGGTGAAATTTTCCTCGGCCGCTTTGGTTCAACAATCTTTCTGAACACAACGCCCCTATCGCCTTGGCAATCGCCTTTGCTTCGACGGCGTCGGATACAGTCGACGCCAAACTCGATCTTGATGCCTGGAACAGAAATTAACCCAGTCGCTGAGCTCTATCAGTTCGCATCGTAAACGCGCGGTCGAGGCAGCCCTCGCGCTTTGTGGCAGGCCTGACCTTGAACAGCGACAGGCGTGGGGGTCTACGTCGTCTCCGCGATCTAAGACCTCGCATGCACCATTTAGCTACGTGTTGAGCGCTACCTTCCGGTTATCACATCCGGGTCCGTGCTAATAATCCCAATGGTCTGCTCAAGCGATCCGCAATTCCCCGACGAGCCGCTTGACCTGTTTGGCCTGCTGCCGGTTTCGTGGACGCGCAGTTAAGCTAATCCCACCTTCCGCTCGAACTCAACCGGGCTGACGTAGCCGATGGTCGAGTGCCGGCGGATGGCATTGTAGAACCTCTCGATGTAGTCGAACACGTCGGCCCGGGCCTCGTCGCGCGTGCGGTAGACCTTGCCCCTGATCCGTTCGGTTTTGAGCGACGAGAAGAAGCTCTCCATGGCGGCATTGTCCCAGACGTTGCCGGACCGGCTCATCGAACAGGTGACGCCATTGTCGGCCATCAGCTTCTGGAACTGCTCGCTCGTATATTGGCTGCCCTGGTCCGAGTGGTGAAGCAAGGCGTCAGGCTTGCCCCTGCGCCAGATCGCCATGATGAGCGCATCGGTGACGAGCTGCGCCGTCATCTCGGGCTTCATCGACCAGCCGACCACACGGCGGGAGAACAGGTCGATGACGGCAGCGACGTAAAGCCAGCCCTCGGCCGTCCAGACGTAAGTGAAGTCGGCGATCCAGCGCTGGTTCGGCTGCTCGGCATGGAACTCCCGACCGAGCATGTTCGGCGCGATGGTCGAGCGCTGCCCGTCATCCTTCGGCAATCCACGGCGGCGCGGTCTTGCACGGAGAGCCTGCGCCTTCATCAGCCGCTCGATACGATGCAGGCCGCAATCGATGCCTTCCGCCAGCACATCGCGCCAGACGCGCCGGGCGCCATAGGTGCGATCGGAGCCGGTAAAGCTCGCCCGCACCTTTGCGCCAATGGTCTCGTCGTCCCGCGTGCGCTTGCTGGGCACGCGATGGAGCCAGGCATGGAAGCCCGACCGCGACACATCCAGCGCTTCGCAGAGCCATGCCACCGGCCAGATGCCTCGGTGCTTCGCCACGAACGCGAACCTCATGTCACGTCCCTCGCGAAGTAGGCTGCGGCCTTTTTTAGGATGTCACGCTCCGCCTTGAGCTTGACGACCTCCCGCCGCAGCTTGTCGATCTCAAGCTGTTCTGGCTTCACCTGGCCGTGGCCTGGGAAGGCCTGCCCTGGATCGACGGCGAAGTCCCGAACCCATTTGCGCAGCACGTTCTCGTGCACGTCCAGATCGCGCGACGCCTGGGCCACGCTCACCCCACGGTCCTTGATCAGGCGAACCGCCTCGATCTTGAACTCACGTCCAAATTTCCGTCGCTGCATACGCCACCTCCGGCTTCATGACACACCCAATCTCGGTGTCCACAAAACCGGCAGCAGGCCAGTTGGCCAGGTTCAGCCCACCCGTTCTTGAGCCATTCTCCACCGGGCTCACGCTGAATTACATTGCAGCCGCGCTGGCCAAAAACGTCGGGTCAGACAGAGCTGGCTCGGTTTGTCTGAACAGTTTGCGGTCTGTCGTTAAGTGGATTCCGGCCCTGGTTATGCCGCAACCGGGATTGGCTGCAGCGCGTCGAAGTAGGCCTGATCGGGCGTCTGCCGTCCCA